>Ga0307373_10000047_pt1 | contig 180650 bp, 181 predicted proteins | sample OX2MG_FD_202534 | JGI IMG/M metagenome (GOLD analysis project Ga0307373, IMG submission 202534) | Soil microbial communities from Risofladan, Vaasa, Finland - OX-2 | ecosystem: Environmental > Terrestrial > Soil > Coastal area > Acid sulfate soil | place: Finland: Risofladan, Vaasa...
CAACGGCCGCTCCGCTCCACTCCCTGGAAGCCCGCCCCCAGCCACCCCTGGAAAGCAACCTGGAAACAGACCGGATGACAGATTCCCTGAGCTGTTACGCGGACACAGTCCCTGAGCCACTACAGGTCGGCCCGGGCGACGGACGGGAAGCTCCCAGCCCAAACGGCGAGCGGAGGCATCTCGGCAGCCGGATTGGCGGATGCCACCGGCCAGGTGGGCCGCGCCAACGACAGCCGTGACCCGCGTCTGAGCCGGCAAGTCGCCAGGAGGTTGCCGCGGGCCACGACCTGCAGAAAGACATCGGAATTGGTCACATGTGATCGCCGTCCCGCGGCCGTTTTCGGCTGCCAGATGGGCAATTCGGGGCTGGCTTCGTCACCGCCTCCGGCGGGTCGGTCTAGCTCCACGCCCCGCTCAGTTGGGCCTCAGCTGAGAGTACTTCCCGGCCACGGCCGCTCCCCGGAAGGTTCAGTAGCCCGCGCTGGGATTGGCCCGGTTCAAGAGAGGTTCTTCTGCCAGCCACCGGCGCAGCTGATCAGCGAAGAATTCCGAAGTTCGGCGGGCGAGGTGGGGAGAGCTCCAGCTGAGGTGTGGGCTGATGTGCACCCCGGGAGCCGTCCAGAGCGGGGAGCCGGCAGGGAGCGGCTCCTCGACGAAGGCATCCAGGTAGGCGGCCGCCGGTCGTCCGGCGGCCAGCCCGGCCAGCAGCGCCAGCTCGTCGACGAGTCCGCCGCGAGCGACGTTGACCAGCACGCTCCCCTCCGCCAGCTGGGTCAGCACATGGGCGTTGACAGCGCCCTCCGTTTCGCGGGTAAGGGGCGCCCCCAGGACGAGGGCGTCGGCGCCCTGGCAGGCGCGAGCGAATTCCGAGGGCCCGAACAGCTCGGCAATCTGGGGCGGGCCCGGCCGTGACGGGTCCCGCCGGACCCCCACCAAGTGGCAGCCGAAGGGAGCGAGCCGGTGCACCACCGCCCCGCCGATGGCTCCCATCCCGAAGAGCACCACCCGGAAATCGCCGAGCTCCCGCAGCTGCAGCCGCTCAAACCGGCGCCGGCGCTGGAGCTCCCCCAGTTCCGGGAAGCGCTTGCAATGCTGGAGCAGACAGCCCATCACGAACTCTGCGATGGGGAGGGCGGTCACCCCCGCTGAGTGGGTGAGGATGATGTTGGGACGGTCCTGGAAGAGGGGGGCCAGGTGGTCGATTCCGGCGCTCGAGGTGTGCACCCAGCGGACCTCGGGATGGCTCTCGAGGGCCTCTGGAAGCTGGTCCTTGACTACCCCGTCGATCTCGGCCGGGAAGAGGCGCCAGATCACCTCGAACTGTCCGAGGTGAGCCAGGTCCGCCCCCGGGTCCGCCAACACCAAGTCGGCCCGTTCTACGGGAACCACCCGGCGGACCAGGTCCCAGTCGGGAGCGGGGAGCTGGCCCACCACCAGGCAGCGCCCCGCCGGTCCGCCGGCAGCCGTCAATCGGGTATCTCGATCTGGGCCCGGTGGCGCTCAACCACGAACGGTTCGATCAACTCTTCGACCACGCGGCGATGGGCGGGGTGGTTGGCGTAGGCCAGGTAGTCCCCGGGCTGGGCGAAGTCGGCGACGATCGCCAGATCACACCCGTTCGGGACCACCCCCAGGTCAACTCCGGCGCTCAATTCGCGGATTTCGGGGATCTGGGCCGGCAGGTCCTGAAGCCCCTGCACCGCCGCCCCCACCGCCCCCGGCGGGCTGTCGTCACGAAACCTCATAAGCACCACATGCCTGACCACGCTTCCCTCCAATTCCCCGGCTGTCCCGCGCCATCATGGTGCCATGGAAGAGCCGGCCCCCCCATTCGTCAGTGCCTCCTGGCTGAGGGACCACCTCACCGATCCAGACCTCACCATTCTCGATGTGCGCTGGACGCTCCCCGAAGGCGCAGATCGAAGCGGCTACCTGGCGGAGCACATTCCCGGCGCTCGCTTCATCGATCTGGACCAGGAGCTGGCTGGTCCTGCCGGGCGGGAAGGCCGGCACCCGCTACCTACGACCGATCGTTTCACCCAGGCGATGCAGGCGGCCGGGGTGTCACGGGTGGGCCGGGTTGTTGCCTACGACGGGGGCAGCGGAGCCGCGGCTCGGGCCTGGTGGCTGCTGCGGTCCGCCGGGCAGGCTCGGGCGATGGTCCTGGACGGCGGATTGCCAGCCTGGCTCGCCTCCGGAGCCCCGATGGAAAGCGGGGAGACTGCGGCGGAGCCAGGCGACTTCATAGCCAGCTCCTTCCGGGGCTGGGCCTCCGCCGACGAGACGGATCGGCTCCGACGAGCCGGCGCCGCGGTGCTCGACGCCAGAAGCCGGGAACGCTTCGGGGGCGCACCCTCCCCGCTTGATCCGCGCCCCGGTCACATCCCGGGAGCCCGGAGCCTGCCCTGGACCGAGGCCTATCGGGCTGGCCGGGTGATCGCGCCGGCGGAGCTGGTGGCCCGCAGCACGGCCGCCACCGGAGGGCCAGCACCAGCCGTCGCCTACTGCGGCTCGGGGGTCACTGCCTGCAGTCTGATCCTGGCTCTGGAGTCGGCCGAGATCACCGGGGTGCTCCTCTACCCGGGTTCTTGGAGCGAGTGGGCCCAGGATCCAGCGCGCCCGGCTGAGCTCTCAGAGTAGCCAGAGGCAGCTGGGTTAGTCTCGGCGAGTGATCTTGTAGGCCGAGGCCTGCTGCAGCGGCCGCATCACGATCTGATCCAGGTTGACGTGGGGTGGCCGGGTCACCGCGAAGGCCACCACGTCGGCGACGTCCGCCGCGCTGAGCGGGGTCACCCCGCGATAGACGGTGGCCGCCCGCTGGCGGTCACCGCCGAACCGATTGAGTGAAAATTCAGTCTCCACCATCCCGGGAGAGACCTCGGTGACCCGGATCGGCCGGCCTGACAACTCCAGCCGCAGCGTCTGGCTGATCGCGTGAACCGCATGCTTGGCGCCGGTATAGCCGGCACCGCCCTCATAAACTTCCAACCCGGCGGTGGACGAGATGTTGACGATGTGGCCCCTTCCCGAACTCTCCAGCGCCGGGAGCAGGGCCCGGGTGACCTGCATCAGCCCCAGAACGTTGACCTCCCACATCCAGCGCCACTCGGCGCTGTCGGAATCTTCGACGCGGTCGGCACCCCGGGCGCCCCCGGCGTTGTTCACCAGCAACTGAGCGTCCTCGGCCTCAGCGCAAAAGGCGGACACGCTGGCCTCGTGGCGCACGTCCAGCACCCTTCCCACCGCGCCCAACTCAGCCGCGAGCTTGAGGATCGGCTCCTCCCGCCGAGCTCCCAGCAAAAGTCGGAATCCCTCCATCGACAGTCGGCGGGCGATCGCCTCGCCGATGCCCGCACTGGCTCCCGTGACCACCGCCAGCGGGCGCACCGCGGGCGTTGGCCCTTGTCCTTCCCTTTCAGCCACGATTCTTCACCTCACCTCCCTCGGGTCCTGATCCAGTTCCGAGTTCTTAGTTTGCCGTGGCAGTCCCCGCCCGACTCAGTTCCCGGTCCAGCCCCGGGCCGTCGACGACCGGGAGCTGACACGTGAACTCCCGGCAGACATAGGCCGTGGCAACCCCCTGGACCAGGGGCCGCGCACGCACCAGGGGAGGTCCTTGCGCCGCTTCGGTCTCGCCTCGGCTCACCCGACCCACGCCCACTACCAATTGCGGTCTGAATTCGGATCGAGCCCGCCGCAGCAGCGGCCAGTGGGACCGCTCGCGGTCGGGGGTCAGCAGCGCCAACTCGATCTGGCCCGCTTCCTGGATCGTCATGGCGGCAAGGAGGGCGCCGAAAGCTGAGGGGTACCGCTCCGCGGCGCTGGCCATCGCCTCCAGGACGGCGGTCGCCCGTTGCAGCCACCCCGCCTCTCCGGTGAGGGCATGCAGGCGCAGACACAGCTCCGTCATCAAGGAGATGCCGGAAGGCTGCGCCCCATCCTCCAAGCTGCGGGGACGGGATTGGAGGTTGGGGTCGTGGCCGAGCGGGGCATCGAACCACCCGGGTCCCGCAGGGTCCCGATACTCCGTCTCGATCCGACCCGCCAGCTGCAGCGCGAGTTCGAACCAGCGGGCCTCACCGGTAGCCTCGTGGAGTGCCAGAGTCGCCAGTCCCATCGCGGCGAGATCGTCCAGAGTCGCATGGAAACGGGCGCGCGAACCGTCGAAGAGGTGGTGCAATTGGCCGTCGACCGTGGCCTGGGTCAAGATCGCCTCAGCGCAACGCAACGCCGCGTCCAGGTAGCGAGACTGATCCGTCGCCTGGGCCAACTCGGTGAGCGCTGAGATCGCCAAGGCGTTCCAACCCACGATCAGCTTGTCGTCCCGGCTGGGGGGCGGCCGCTCGCTTCGGGCCTGGGCTAACTCTTGCACCATCGCTTCCCTGACCGCGCCAGTCACCTCTTCCGGTGAGCTCGCTAGGGGGGCCAGCTGGCCCGGAGCGAGCCCACCCCTCAGCACCAGGGCCCCCTGCTCCGTCTGGGCCGACCCGGGGCCGCCGAAGAGGCGCAGCGCTAGTTCCAGACGCTCGGGGCCTAGAACGGAACTTAGCTGCTCGGTGGTCCAGGCATAGAAGGCACCCTCGCCCTCTGCGGTGTCGGCGTCCAGGCTGGCGGCGAACCCGCCCTGCGTGAGCCCCATTTGATCGATGAGGAAGTCCGCCGTCCGACGGGAGAGGTCGAGATGTCGAGGGTCGCCGTGGGCCTGCCAACTGCGCAGGTAGAGACGGACCAGCTGGGCATTGTCGTAGAGCATCTTCTCGAAGTGGGGCACCGCCCACCGGCGGTCGACGCTGTAGCGGTGGAACCCCTCGCCCAGCTGGTCATGGATCCCTCCTGCGGCCATAGCGTCGAGAGCGCCCCGGACGACTTCGCCGGCGACGCGGCTCTGGTTGAGTGCCTCTCTCAGCAGGAGGAAGTCCAGGGCGGCGCACTGGGGGAACTTGGGGGCTCCGCCGAACCCCCCGAACTGGGGGTCAGCACTCTGGATCAGCCGCGCCTCGGCAGCGGATAGGGGCTGGGCCAGTCCCTTGCTGCTGGGTTCGGGGGAGATCAAAGGGGCCGGGCTGAGCGCCCGGCTAAGCCCTTCGGCGTTGGCGACCACCTCGGGCCGCCGGTCGCGGTAGGCGGCAGCCAGCGACTCCATGACTCGGCGGAAGCCGGGAAGCCCGGGGCGGTCGTCCGGCGGGAAGTAGGTCCCGGCGAAGAACGGACGGCCATCTGGCAGCAGGAATACCGTCATCGGCCAGCCCCCCCCGCCGGTCAGGGCCTGGAGGGCATCCATATAGACCCGGTCCACGTCGGGCCGTTCCTCGCGGTCCACCTTGATGCTCACGAATAGCCGGTTCTGCAGCTCGGCCAGCTCGGGGTTCTCGAAGCTCTCATGGGCCATTACGTGGCACCAGTGGCAGGCGGAATACCCGACGCTGAGCAAAATCGGCCGGTCCTCCGCGCGGGCTAGCCGGAACGCCTCCTGCCCCCACGGGTACCAGTCCACCGGATTGTCCTGGTGCTGGCGCAGATAGGGGCTGGTCTCTTGGGCCAAGCGGTTCACTGAGGGAACGTACTACCAGACCATGAAGCTACGCGCCGGAAGGCGGCTGCGACAATCGCCCGGTGGCCCAAACGCGCGGCGATCTGCCAGTCGATCTCCCGCCGCTGGGGCTGCGGCTCGGACTGAACGCCGTCGCCGCGGCCGTCCGGGCACTGGGCCCACTCCGCTACCGGATCTCCGACCCGATCGCCAACGCCACTTTCGCTCTGCAACCTGCCCGGAGGCGGTCGACAGTCCGCAATTACCGTGCAGCCTTCCCCCAGCTGACCCGGCGCGAGGCACGGCGGTTGGCCGCTCGCAGCTTCCGGGAGTACGCCCGGACCTCCATCGACTTCTTGTATATCCAGCACCTGCCCCGGACCAGGGTGTTGTCCGAGATGCGGGTTTACGGGTACGAGGCCCACATGCGCGGACGACAACTGGAAGGAAAACCGGGGATCCTGGTGCTCATCCATCACGGGAGCTGGGACGCGCCAGGTCCGTTGGCGACCGCCAACGGGGTCCACCTCACATCGGTCATGGATGACGGCGGCAGTACCGCGCTGTCTAACTTGGTTATCTGGGCCAGAGCCGAGATCGGGGTCGAGGTAGTGCCGGCTTCGAGATCGCCGCGAACACTGCTCCGACGGCTGCGGGCCGGGCACTGGGTGGCCCTGGTCGCCGACATCCCCGGCGACACCCCCTCGGTCGAGGTCGAATTCCTCGGCCGCAAGACCCGCTTCTCCGCCGCCCCGGGCATCCTCGCCGCCCACACCGGAGCGCCCTTGGTAGCGGCCACCAGCGTCAGGACTCCTACAGGCGGCTATCTGGTGGAGTTGTTTCCACCTGTGCCGGTGGCGCCGGACAGCGACCCCGGCGAGGCCCTCCGGCAGGTGATCCCCGCCTTCGAGGCGGCGGTGCGACGCTGGCCCGAACAGTGGTTTCCGTTTCGCCACAACCTGTTCCTTGACCTCCCCGACGACTGAGGTGGTCGCTCGGCAGCTGCGCGTGGCCTGGTTCGGGCATGCAGTGGGCGAACGGGGGGACGGCCTCACCACCTACTCGGCCGACGTGGTGGGCGGGCTCCTCGAGCGAGGCGCCGAGGTCTGGTTCCATCACTCTGGTCAGGACGGCCCAATCTCCCCGGTGGATGCGGCCCACCAGCTGAGCTGGCCGACCTGGCGCTTCAAGACGGTCACCATCCCCCGACCCGGTTTCCGCCGGAAGCTCTCCCGCTGGCTAGCCCAGGTCCATCCGGATGTCGTTCACGCTTCGCTCAGCTTCACCCTGGACGACGGCTGGCTGGGGCGCCAGGCCCAGGCCGCCGGCGCGGCCACCGTCGCCACCTTCCATCTGCCGTTCGGCCGGCCGGGGAGCGGGCGGGGGTTGGTGATGCGCGAGCTGCATCGGTTCTGGGCTCCCCGCCTGCGCACCTATCAGCGGGTCATCGTCTTCTCCGAGGACCACCGGCTCCGGCTGGCCCAGGTGGGAGTCGATCGACTTCGGATCGAGGTGCTGCCCAACGCCGTCGACACCGAGCGGTTCAGCCCCGGCAGCTCCCGGGTCCGGGAGGAGCGACTGGAGGGGGCCAGTATGGTGGTGGGGTTCGCGGGAAGGCTGGATCCCGAGAAAGGCATCCGGGAGCTGCTCGCTGGTTTCGCCTCCGCCAACCTCGGCCCGGAGGCCCGTCTGCTGATCGCTGGCCGCGGGGTTTGGGCCGGCCGCGTCAGAGAAGCCGAACGAGATCCCCGGGTGGTCTATCTCGGACCGCTGTTCACCATCCAGGAGCGCGTTGACTTCTGGCGGGCGGTCGATGTCTTCTGCCTCCCCTCCAGCGCAGAAGGACTGTCGATCGCCCTGCTTGAGGCCATGGCGACCGGCTGCGCCGTCGCGGCCACCCCGGCAGGCGGCGCCGCTTCGGTGGGGGGGGTCGCAGCGCGGTTGGACCCCGAGTCCCTAAGCGAGTCCATCGCCGGGCTGCTGGCCGCTCTGCAGCAGCGCCCCGAGGAGATGGAACGCCAGGGCCACCTGGCGCGGGAGGAAGCGGTGCGTCATCATGGAATGGCGGCCATGTTGGATCGATTGCTGGCGATTTACGCCGACTGCCAGGGCCAGCCTGCCAGCAGTCGCCGGGCGGTGGAGTAGCACGAAGGCATCGGTTCGCCCTGAGCCGCGCCAGGCCCGGCCGCAGGGGATCCGAGACCCCGACGTGAAGGAGTGGCCGGTGGGTGATCGAGACGGCACGCGTTCTGGCCGGGTCGCGTCCCCAGTCACTCATTCCCGTCCGACCCCGAAATCTGGGCCACCGACCTGGCGGACATGTCCGGCAGGCAACGCCAAGGCGGCCCGAACGTAGTGGTTGGCCTGCCCCCGACGGCCCTGGTGGTGGACAGTGGCGCGTGTCTGCCGCCGGCCCTCGGGGAATCACCCTGGGTCAACGTGGTCCCGATGTCGATCGAGATCGATGGCCAGGTGCTGCGGGACGGCATTGACATCTCCAGCCGGGAGCTCTACCGCCGGCTGGCCGGCCCAGGGCGCCTCCCCACCAGCAGCTCTCCCTCGCCGGGAGACTACCTCAAGGTATTCCAGGGGATCCCTAACACTGACATCGTCTGCCTGACCATCCCGGAGCGCTACTCGATGATGGGCCGATCGGCCCGAGTGGCCGCCGAGATGCTCCGTAGTGAGGATCCCCGAAAGCAGGTCGAAATCCTGGACACCAGGACCGCGGCGGGAGGCTACACCCTGGTCGCCGAGGCGGCGGCCGCGGCCTGCGCAGCCGGGCTGGACCGGGAGCGGGTCGCGGCCCACGTCCGGGAGGTGGCGGCCAGCGCCCGGGTGATCGCGGCCTTAGAGACCATGCGCTACCTGGTGCGGAGCGGCCGGGTCCCGGCACTTGCCGGCTTGAGCGGGGACCTGCTGCATGTGCGCCCCCTCTTCGCATTCTCGGGCGGCGATGTCCGGCGCCTGGGCCTGGTCCGGGGAACCAGGCGAGCGCTGCGCTCAGTGGCCGAGCACCTGCGAGAGCAGACCCCCCCCGACACCGAAGTGCGGTTGGCCGTCTTCTGTGGCGACTCCCCCGGCGCCGTGCCCGAGTTGACCAACCACCTTCGCGAATTGTTCGGCGAGCGCCCGGTGGAGCGGCTCAACCTCACTCCGGTGATTGCCCTTCATACCGGACCCGGCCTGATCGGCGCGGCGGCCGTCGCCGATCTTCCGCTCGAGGGGTGATGGCGGTCGCGGCGGTCGCCCCGGGGAGCCCACCGCTCGAGGTGGCGCTGCTGTGGGTCGGCGCCTATCTGGTCGGGGGTATCCCGGTCGGTTGGATGGTGGGCAAGCTAGCCGGCGTCGATCTCCGTCAGGTGGGCACCCGCAAGATCGGCACCAGCAACCTGTTCCACAGCGTCGGTCTGCTACCGGCCGCCGTGGTGGGCCCACTCCAGTTCTGCCAGGGATTGCTGCCGGTACTGGTGGCGGTGCTGCTCAAAGCTCCCAACTGGGTGGCAGCGGCGGCCGGGCTTTGCGCGGTCATCGGCAACGGTTGGCCCATTTACCTGCAGTACAACGGAGGGCGAGGTGTGGCCAGCGCGACCGGGGCGGTGGCCCTTTGGTCGTGGTCGGGAATCGCCTTTGTCCTGATCCTGGTGATCTTGGGCGGAGGGCTACGGCGGAGCGCCTTTGGCGTCCTACTCGCCTTCGCCGGTCTCCCGCTAGTGCTCTGGCTGACCCGAGCTTCGCCGGCGTTTGCGATCACCGCGGTAGGGATTGTGATCTGCCTGGTGCTCCGCCGTTTCGAGGGCTACCGGGTAGGGCGCGCTCGCCCCGGCGACCCCCCTGACAGTTGGGTCACCCGGCTGCTCTACGACCGAGTTCCGAGCCGGCCGATCGCCGCTGCCCAGCCGATAGACTCGGAGGGATGAGCGAGGGCCCAGTCCGCCTCGAGCGCGACTCCATGGGCGAGATGGAGGTCCCCGCCGACGCTTACTACGGGGCCAGTACCCAGCGAGCGGTCATCAACTTCCCGATCAGTCGGCTCCGCCTGCCCCGTCGGATGATCGCCGCTCTGGGCGACATCAAGCGGGAGGCGGCGCTGGTCAACGCGGAGTTGGGCCTGCTCCCCGAGGAGCTCAGCCAGGCCATCGCCGGGGCCGCAGATGAGGTGAGCCGGGGCCGCTTCGACGACCAGTTCGTAGTCGACATCTTCCAGACCGGCAGCGGGACCTCCTCGAACATGAACGCCAACGAGGTGATCAGCAACCGGGCGCTGGAGCTGTTGGGCGCGGAACGGGGCCAGCGAAACCGGGTCCACCCCAATGATCACGTCAATCTGGGCCAGTCCAGCAATGACGTGTTTCCCTCCGCCATCCACCTGGCGGCGCTGGCGACCTTGCGGGACGAGCTGGTGCCCAGCCTGCGCCAACTGGAAGTCAGTCTGGCCCGCCAGCGAGATCGGCTTTGGGGAGTGATCAAGACCGGTCGCACTCACCTCCAGGACGCAACCCCCATCCGGCTGGGGCAGGAGTTCGAGGGCTACCGGGGCCAGATGGAAAGAGCCTTGGTCCGGATCGACCTGGCCCGCTTGCAGCTGGTCGAGCTAGCCCTCGGAGGCACAGCGGTGGGAACCGGGATCGGGACCCACCGCGAGTTCGCCCAGCGGGTGATCGCCCGCCTCGCCCCGCGCTACGACCCCCAGCTGCGGGAGACGGACGACCACTTTCAGGCCCAGAGCACGCTCGATGCCGTGGTCTTCACCTCTGGGGTGGTCCGCGGGGCGGCGATCGCCCTCCACAAGATCGCCAGCGATCTCCGGCTGCTCAGCTTCGGGCCCCGGGCTGGGGTGGCGGAGCTGAGCCTGCCCGAGGTCCAGCCCGGCTCCTCGATCATGCCGGGAAAGGTCAATCCGGTGATCTGCGAGTCGGCCTTGATGGCGGTGGCCCAGGTGTTGGGCGACGACTCTACGGTGGCCTTCTGTGGGTCCACCGGATCCCTGCTGGAGCTCAACGTGATGCTCCCGGTCGCCGCCCACAATCTGCTGGAAGAAATCGAGCTACTGGCCCAAGCCGCCGCCAACCTGGCCCGACAAGCAGTCGACGGGCTCTTTGCCACCGAGCGGGGGCCGGAACTGCTGGAACGGGGACTGGCGATCTGCACCGCCTTGGTCCCGGCCATCGGCTACGACGCCGCGGCGGCCATCGCCCATGAGGCCTACCAGAGCGGCAGGACGGTCCGCGAGGTGGCCGTTGAGCGATCTGGGATTCCCGCTCTGGAGCTGGACCAGCTACTCGCCCCCGAGCGTATGGTTCAGCCCGGCTTGGAAGCGCGGGGCAGCGGCTGACCGCCTCAGCTGGGCTTGAAGAGGGTGGTCACGTACCAGCCACCGTTGACCTTGATGCAGGTCAGCTGGTCGGGAAGTCCGAGTGGCTCGCGATCCACCGACTCGCAGCTGTCGGCCCGGGTGCCCGAGAGAGGGAAGCAGACCTCGAGGGAGATGATGACCGTGGCCCGGTTCCCAACCTGAGAGACGCCCGACGCGGCGGGCCCCGAGATGTAGACGTGATGGGTGGCGAACGCCTGGAGCAGGCCACTCGCCTTCGCCCTCTGGGCGGGCGCCAGGTAGCTGCGCAGCTCGCTCAGGTCGTGGTGCTCCAGGCCGGCCAGGTAGCCAGCCACCGCGGCGGTCGAACTCTGATGCGACGGTGGGGGGAAGGGATGGGTGGTGGCGACCCGGAGCAGGATCAGGGCCGCCAGTCCCCCTCCCACCAGCAGCAGGAACCGGCTGTGGCCGCGCCGACCCTCGGGGCGCAGGACTGGCTCGGCAGGAAGGCGGGGGGGCGGAGTCTCTGGCGTTTGGGTGGGTTCGATCATGCGGGGGGTCCCAGGGGATCGATTGGCATCATCGGAAACCAAATCGCCGGATGCGCCGTTCTACAAGTTGGGCACGGCGCGAGCACGGTGCCTCCCCACCTGGCCGGGTCGCCGACCTCGTCGGTCGACCTTGGGCCCCGCGCCGTGCCCAATCATCGACTATGGCTGAATTCAAATCGAGACCGGACTCCGGTCCTGGCCGATTGACCCCCTCCCGGACCCGCCGACAGAGCCTGCGGACGGGATCCGACTGGCGCCGGATCGGCGCCGCGGTGGTGCTCGCCGGAGTGGCCGCGGTGGTGATCCTGGCGGTGCCATTCACGGCCTTGGCCCGCGCTTATGGAGCGCTCCCCAAGGCGGCTGATCTGGGTGGCGATACCCTGGTCTACGGCCAAGGAGGAGCCGAGGTCGCCGACCTCCATCCAGCCGGCAGCAGCCGCATCCCGGTCCTCTTGCACCAGATCGCCCCGGTGATGCGCCAGGCGGTGGTGGCGATCGAGGACCGCAACTTCTGGACCTCGCCCAGCTTTGATCTGGCCCGGATCGCCCAGGCCGCCTTCTATGACGTGGTTCACCACAGCACGGCCCAAGGCGCCAGCACCATTCCCGAGCAGCTGGGCAAGATCCTCTACCTCCATGACGACAAGTCGCTGACCTACAAGGTCAAAGAGATTCTCTACGGCGAGGAGCTGACCGCCAAGCTCTCGCGCTCCACCATCCTCGACCAATACCTCAACGACGTGTACTTTGGCGACGGGGCGACCGGGATCGAAGCTGCCGCCCTCACCTACTTCGGGGTGCACGCCTCGCAGCTCAACGCCAACCAGTCCTCCCTGCTGGCCGGACTCCTGCCCGAGCCGAGCTATCTCGACCCCTTCCTCAATCTGGCCGCCGCCCGGCAGCGGCAGCAGGTAGTGGTCGCGGCCATGCGGCGCCAGGGGGAGCTGACCGCCGCTGCCGCCAAGGCTATCTTGGCCAAGGCACCCCCGCTGGCGGCGCCCGGCGGCAGCTCCGTCAACCTGGCCCCGTACTTCATCGATGAGGTGGAGAGCTGGCTGCAGAGCCGGTACGGCAGCGGGTACCAGGCGCTGGGCCTGCGGGTACAGACCAGTCTCAGCGTGTCCCTCAACCAAGAGGCTCAGCAGCTCGTATCCCAGACCGTCGCCGACGGGGCGGCCCAGCACATGACCGACGCGGCCCTGGTGGCCGAGGATCCCCAGACAGGCGATGTTCTGGCCTGGGTGGGAGGCCCGGGAGCCAGCGCCCCCGGAGGCCAGATCGACATGGCTGCCGTCCCTCGTCAGCAGGGCTCCGAGTTCAAGATCTTCAACTACCCGACCGCCCTCGCCGACCACGTCATCACCATGACCACCCCCATCCTCGACGCGCCTCTGACGCTGCCCACGGGGGGACCCGGTGGGGGTCCCTACACGGTGGTTGACTACGAGGGCCACTACGCCGGCGTGGTCCAGGCCCAGGTGGCGTTGGGCAACTCGCTGAACGTGCCGGCCGTCCGGGTGGAGCTGAAGACGGGCATCCCCAACGTCCTCGCCACCGCCCGCAACATGGGCGTCACCACCTTGACCCAGCCCGAATCCGACTACGGCCCTAGCCTCACCTTGGGCGCCTACCCGGTGCCTCTCTGGGAGATGACACAGGCCGGAGCGTCCTATGCGACCCAAGGGGTTCTCCACCCCACGACTTTCGTGCTCCAGGTCGCCAACGACCAGGGCGCGGTCATCTTCCGAGCGAATCCCTCCCCCCGTCGGGTGCTCTCGACCCAGGTCGCCTACCTCATGAACACGATCCTCTCTCGTAACAGCAACCGGCTGCTGGCCTTCGGCTCCGACACCCCGCTTGTGGTTTCCGGGCACACCGTGGCGATCAAGACCGGCACCTCGACTGACTTCCGCGACAACACCGCCGTCGGCTGGACGCCGACCGTGGCGGTGGGGGATTGGGTCGGCAATGCCGACGACTCGCCGATGTACGGAGGCGGGGTGAACGGAATCACCGGGTGCGCCACACTGTGGCACGCCTTCATGGTCGACGCCCTCTCGGGGGTCGCCAACACCTGGTACCCGCAGCCTGCCGGTCTGACCACCAAGGTGATTGATGGCCAGACCGACTACTACCTCACCGGGAGCGGGCCCAGCACCAGCATTCTGGGAGGCGGGACGGTCACTCCTTCCCCGAGCCCCAGCGCCAGCCCTTCGGCGTCCCCCTCTCCGAGCCCGTCAGCCAGCCCGACCCCGAGTCCCAGCGCCAGCCCTACGACCAGCCCCTAGCCCCCCTGAGCTCAGGCTGAGCCGGCGGCCGCCTCCGCTCGGGCCAGGACCAGTTCGCGGTTGGGCTTGACCTGGCGCATCGGGCCCTGGCTGGCGAGTGCGTCGCCCACGACCGCCATCAGGTGGTCGGCGCGAAAGGGCTTGGGAAGATAGGCGAAGCCGCCGGCCTGCATGCTCACCCGAAGATCCAGGCGAGGCTGGCGGGCGCTCGTGAAAATAATCGGGGTCCAACTCCACTGGCTTCGGGCCAGCAGTCGGCGGCAGACCTCAAAGGCGCTCATCTCGACCAGATTGAGATCGAGGATGGCGCAGGCGAAGCTGCCCTGGCGAGCCTGGGCTAGGGCAGACCGCGAGGAGTCCGCCTCGACCACCTCAAACCCCAGCCGGCGCAAAATCGAAGCGGTGGCGGTGCGGCTGACCTCATCCCGGTCGACGACCAGGATCGCGCGCTCCGAAAGCAGCTTAGAAGAAGCCCCTTTGGAGGCTGCCGGGCTTGCCATCTCGGCCAGTCTAGGGGGGCTTCTGCCGAACTTGGCTGACCGTCCTGCACCGTTCCGGCAATGACCTGTAACGCTTGGGGAACCGCGGGCGACAGGTCTGTCGCGACCGCGACGCACCCCGCGCGCCGGCATCGGCGGACAGCACTCCTACATGGCCCGCACAGGCGAACCGGCGATGGCTTCGATCGCCGGTCCGGCGGCGCTCCTGGGGATGGCGCTGCTGGAGATGGTCGTCCACCTCCATCAGGCGCGGCCCGCGGCGGGCACCGCTCAGGCGATTCTGGCCGGCAGCGGGGGAGGCTCGTCGGCGCTCGCCATCGGCTGGGTCCCGGAACCTGCGGAGTTGGCGGCCGCCCTGGCCGCCGGAGCCTTGCTCTGCCTCAGTGCGGTGATGAAGCTGCGGGGACGAGGGCTGCTCGGCTCGGGAGTGCTGGGACGGGCCCATCGGGCTGGGCCGCGGGATCTGCGCGCTCTGCGCCGGGGCGCCCGAGCCGGCAATTCGACTGAGCCAAGGGTCCGGCTGGGCGACCACCGCCGCCGGACCCTGTGGCTCCCCGGGGACGAACACCTCCTGGCGCTGGGTCCGACGGGGTCGGGAAAATCGTCGGCCCTGGCGATCCCCGCGCTGCTGGAGTGGCCGGGTCCGGCAGTCGTCACCGATCCCAAGGGCGAGCTGGTGCGCACGACCCTTTCCCATCGGCTCTCACTGGGCGCCGCCGCGGTCTTCGCCCCCCTAATGGAACCCACGGCTCGGTGGAACCCGATCGCCTCCATCCGGAGCTCAGAGGACGCCCTGCGGGTCGCGACCTTCCTGATGGGTAGGACTCCCGAGCGGGAGCCGTTCTGGCACGACCTGGCCCGCCAGCTACTGCACGGACTTCTGGTCGAGGCCGCCAGCCTCGAGCTGGCGCCCGGCGGGGTCCTCGAAATGCTGCAGGCGATCCCCGCCGAGGAACTTCCCGAGGCGGTACGCCATCCCGTCGCGCGGCGGCTGGTTCAAGGTGCGCTCAGCGGTGGTGATCGCACCTCGATGGGAGTCGTCGCCACCTTGGTCTCTCAGCTGGGGGCCTACGGCACGGATCAGGTGGCGGAGGCCACCACCCTCAGCGATTTCGACCCGGCCGGGATCGCGGGTGGCGACCTCCAGACCTTGTACTGCGTGGTCGCGCCCCACGATGCTCCGGTTTTGCGCGGTCTGATCTCGGCGCTCATCTCCTGCTGCTGGCGGAGCCTGTTCGCTAGCCCGCCGTCAACTCCGGCGCTATTCGTACTCGACGAGTTCACCCAGCTCACCAACCTCCCGGAACTGCCGGCGCTGGTCCAATTGGGTCGGTCCCAGGGGGTACGCCTGATGCTCATGGCCCAGGACCTCGGCTCGATCTCCGCCACCTACGGAGTCGAGGCCACCGGGGCGCTCTGGTCCAATTGCCGGACCAAGTTACTGTTACCCGGGATCTCCGAGCTCGAACTCCTGGACCGGGTAAGCAGGCTGGCCGGAACCTCGACCCTGCATCGGCGCTCCGACACCGGCTCCCGAGAGCCGGTGTCCTCCCATCCCCTGCTCCACCCTGACGACGTTCGCCGACTGAAGTCCAGTCAAGCGCTCTTGATCCACGGCGGTGAACAGCCCGCGATCATCGATCAGCACCGCTGGTTCAGAGACCGCACCCTGGCGGCGAGAGCAGCCTACGGACAGCCGGCGCAAGTCCCGGTCCCGGCCCCGGGGCGTCCGCTGCGGGATTGGATCGATCCCGACCCGACCTGGGTCTCCAGCGCCGACCCCCTTCGATGGAACCCGGCGGACGTAGAGCCGTGAGAGCCGCCGGGGGGCTCATGGCCGAGCCGGGAGAAGTGGTGGAACTGCTGGCGACCTTCAGCACCGGTCTCGACAACGTGATCCACACCGTGACCGGCCTGGCCCTGGGCGCGGTGGCGGTCCTCTGTCTCAGCTTCGCTGCCATTCGCTACATGACAGCCCTAGACAACAGCCAGCGCCGCGCTGCCGCGGTCCAGGGATTGGTCACCGTCCTGCTGGGAGTGCTCCTGCTGGTAAACGAAGGGGCGGTGCTGAGTTTCGTCGAGGGGCTCTCGGGCAGCGACACCGCATGTGCCACCAGCAATTGCTCCGGCACCACCCACTGAGACCTGCCTACTTTCCTCCGGCTGGTCCTGTTGGCCGGCGCCTCGTGGGGGCTGGCGACTCTGCTCCCGCCGCTGGCCGAAGCGGCTGCGCGCATGCCAGGGGTGACGGTGGCGCGGGCCGTGGCCGCGACCGCCACCCCCACTCCCACCGCGGCGGGCAGCTCGGCGAGTGCCGGGAGCACCAGCCAGCAGTGCGGCGGCATCACCGATCCCATGTGCTACATCGCCGACGCCTTTGTCAGCGGCCCGGTGGCAATCATGGGCAGTCTCGACGGCAGCCCGGACCCCGCCCACGTCAGCGCCCGCACCGGGGCCATCACCTCCGGCCCCTGGCAGATCGTGACCACCCTGGTCGGCAGCAATCCGGCGGTCGACAGCTACAACGGGGCCTGGGGAGAGCCGGCCCACGCGTGCGGGCCGCTGGGTTGCATCCCGTGGGTGCAGAAACTCAACTCCATCCTGGTGCCGCTGGCGCTCAGCCTGCTGGTGCTGGCGTTCGCGATCCAGGCGTGCCTATTCATGATCGGGCAGCAGCTGAACCTGCGGGCCGGGCTCGTGCCCTGCCTGATCGCGGCCGGAGTCATCGGCGCGGGACTGCCGCTCCATCTGGCTGGCAGAGTGATTGACGCTGGAACCTGGGCATCCCAGGCGCTGCTGCAAACCACCTTTGTGCACCTGGGCGACTCATCGGCGCAGCCCCTCGATCTCATGACGCTGCTGGCCATGACGGCCTACTGCCCTGAGGACAGCCCGATCATCCACCCGGGAATCCATCTTTCGGAGCCGGGCCCCGCCCCGGCGCAGCAGGTCCTGGTCCAGCCCTGGATGGACCCTCTTTTCACCCAGTCCCACTGCATCAGCTCGGAAGATCCCGACTTCACCAAAGAGGTTCTGGACCGGAGCGAGAACTTCTTCGGGCCGCCGTTGCACGATGCCAATTGCGATCGTGGTGACGCCGCGCCCGACCAGCCGCTCTGCACCGACACCGACAACCAGGTCAACAACAACGCGGGCCAGGAGTGTCTGGAAGGAAGCGGGGGCGCCGACCTCGGCAGCCAACAGCTGAACCGGCTGCCACTGGCGGGGGAGCCGCGGGCTGGCCAAGGCCAGAGTCCGGCCGATTGCCGCTACGCCGACATCTATTGGGGCACCGTGGCCACCTTCACCGATGTCTGGAGCGGGGTGGGACCCCACGGCCGGAATGGCTACGACGTTCCCGACGGGATCCAGGGAATGCTGGCCTTCACCGTCTTGACCGGGCTAGCGCTCTGGCTGGCCCTCACCTACCTGGCCCGCTACCTCGCTCTGGCGCTCTTGGCCGGCTGCGCCAGCTTGGCCTTCTTACTGTTGGCCCTCCCTGGCGGCCGGCCGGCGTTCGCCCGCTACTGGCGGACCGTGGCCGAACTGTCCGCGGTGGTGGTGCTCCAGACCCTGATCTTCCTGGTCTTCGTGGCGATCGTGTCGACGGCTTCTGGCCTCTCGCCGAACCCCGCGGCCGCCCATCTGGGCAGCTGCCCGCTGATCTCAACAGCTACACCCGCCAACTGCGGCGCCGGGTCCTCGGGCGTGCTGGCCGAGGTGGGCAGCGGGAACCCGGGCGACCAGTTCGCCAAGTGCCTGCTGGCGATCGTCACGGTCTGGCTGATGCTGGAGGTGCCCAAGCGGATCAGCCGCGGGCAGATGGCCACCGCCCGTGGCCTGCGGACCTTGGCGACAGCCTCAGGCGGTGCCATCTTGGGAGGGGTAGCGGTGGCGAGAGGCCAGCTCCAACCCCGAGTGGCCCGCTTCGGCTCCCAGATGGTGCCGGTGGGCCGGACTCTGCTCGGGGCCCCGGGCTCCCAGGATCACCAACTGGCGGAACGGCTGGAGCAGACCGCAAGCGCCGCGACCTCGGGGTGGCCGCAGGCGCCCGGTCGCGAGACCCGAGAACAGTTCATCGGCAGGTCCCTGTTAGATGGCAGAGTCGCCCCCCGGGAGCTCCAGCGCCTGCTGGGGTTGGGACCAGCCGAATTGGCGGCGCTGCGAGATGGATCCCGACTGGACCCGGCAGTCTCCTCCCGCCTGGGCCAGAAGTACATCGCCGCCAGCGGCAGCGGGATCCATGAACTGGATGCGGCGTACCTCAACGCGCTCCGGCGCGGCCGACTCCGGCCGGCCAAACCCGCCCCGCCGACGGATTCCCAGCGTCAATGATGCAGGCGGAGGTCCCGCTTCCGATCTCGGGAGTCCCCCTGCGGTGGGGTGGCTTCACCGCCCGCCAGTTGGGCTGGCTCGGAGTGGGGGCTGCTCTCCCCTACTTCCTGCTGCGATTGCAAATCCCGCCTGAACTTGCTTTGGGCTCGTCGGCGCCCTGGCTCGGGTCCGCCCTGCTCTTCGCCTTCGGCCGACGCGAGGGCCGCCAGCTGGATCTCTGGGTCGGCGATTGGCTGTGGTTCAAAGTTCAGCCGCAACGCCTCCGCCACCCGGGCTTGCAGTCTGCTGCCGGCGGCACCGGCGGCTACGTGGCGGTAGACGAGGAGGTCCCGACGGCCCAGCTCGAGCTGGCCCCCCCCGCCAGCTCACTGCCCTGGATAGTGCCTTGGTCCTAGGGTGGCGCCCCGCTGAACGCAGGTCGACCCTGCAGCTGGTCGACATCAACTACCTGGAGGAGGGGGTCGCCTATTTGGCCAACGGGGGTCAGCGGGCCGCCCTGTTTATCGAGCCGATCAATCTGGCTCTCCAGGGAGAGGCCGAGCAGGAGCAGGTTTGGCGTCGCTATCGGCAGCTGCTGGCCTCGCTGACTGGCCCGATCTCGATCTACTCGTCATCTTGGCCGGACCCCGGCCAGGCCGGTTGGCTCGCCCCAGATGGCGTTGACAGTTCGCTTCAAAGTTTGGCCCGGAAGGACCACGAGTTCCGCCAGCGACTGGTCCGCGGCCGGCTCGTGCAGGTCCAGCAGCACCTGCTCGTGGTTTGGGGAGGAGAAGCCGCGAATCCACTTTCGGGGTTGGGCGGCTACCTAACTCGGCGGCGCTCAGCGCCGGGGCAACGCCCCGCGGCCGTCAGGGGTAGCACGCAGGTGGGTCTGGAGCAGCGCTGCCAGGTGATCGCCGGCGGGATCGGACCGCTGGGGGCTCGGGCGAGGCGGAGCACCGACGGAGAGTGGCTACACCTCCTGCAGAGGCAAGGAGATGGCCGGAGCAACCGAGAGCCGACCAGCTTTGCGAGCTGGCTGGCGCCTCCCGACGCTGAGGTGCATCCCCGCTTGATCCGGCTCGGGAACAGCTGGAGTCGCAGCCTGTTCGTCTCTTCCTATCCACGGCGGGTGGCGATCGGATGGCTAGGCCCTCTGCTGCGGGGCCTGGAGTGCGAGGTTCGAGTCGCCCAGCACATCGTGCCGCTGCCCAAGTTGATCAGCCTGAGTCGGCTTCGGCGCAAGATTCGGGGCTTCGAGACCAGCTTGGTCGTGGATCACCTGCACGGGCAGCGCCCTGACCGGGGCACGGAGACGGCGCTGGGCGACGCGCTCACCCTGGAGGAGCAGGTGCTGGTGGAGGAGGAACGGCTCTTCCAGGTGGAGCTATTCGTCACCCTGGCGGCGCCGACCGCCGAGGAGCTGGACTCGAGCTGGGAGCAGCTTCTCACCACCACCGCCGAGCTCGGGTGTGGCGTCGTGCCCCTCACTCACCGGCACGTCGACGGCTGGCGAGCCACCGCGCCCAGCGGGGTGAGTCCCTTCGGCTGGGGTCGGGAGATGACGGCCAGCGCATTGGCCACTGGGTTCCCCTTCCTCCGAAGCAACCTATCGGCCGACTCCGGCGTATTGCTGGGCCCCAGCCTGATCTCGAGAGAACTGGTTTTGGTGGACCCCTTTGACCCCGCCAATCCTAATTTCAACGTAATCGTCCTGGGCACCAGCGGAGGTGGAAAGTCCTATACCGCCAAGTTGCTGGCCGCCCGCCTGGCGCTGCGCGGCTGCCGACTCCGTTGTATCGACCCGGCTGGCGAGTACCGCGGGCTGGCGCAGCTCTTCCGGGGAGCGTGGCGGGAGATTGCCCCGGGGCGCAGTTCGGGGCTCAGCGCGCTGGGTCCGGTAGCACCTGCCGGCGAGGAAGGAGAGGAGGTCTGCTTGCGAGCGGCCAGGGCACTCATTGTCCTGGAACCGCTGGTGGCCGGCCATTTTGGAGCCTCGGATCTACCCGAGGACGATGCCCAGGCGCTGGAAGCGGCCCTGACCCAACTGTTCACCACCCAGCAGGATCCTCGACTGGCCGATCTGGTCCTGGCGCTGGAACGCGCCGAGCGCCCAGTTCTGGCCCGCCGGTTGGCCCGCTTCACCGGGGGAATGATGAGCGGGGTCTTCGACGGCCCAGCGGAGGCGGAGCTCGAAGGCTTGGCAACCGCCTTCTCCCTGGCCCGCTGGGGCGGGGACCGGGAGCGGCTGTTGGCACCCGCGATGCAGATGATCTTGCTGCAGCTGGAGTCGGAGATCGCCCGTGATCCGGGCAAACCGCGCCTGGTGGTGGTGGACGAAGCCGAAGTGCTGTTGGCGCGTCCGCGGAGCGCCGCGGCTCTGGAGGCCTTGAGTCGGCGCGTCCGCAAGTTGGGGACCGGGCTGATGGTGATCTCGCAGGTGGTGGAGGACTTTCTCAACTCGGCGGTCGGGAACGTAATCGTCCGGAACTGTCACACCAAGCTCCTGCTTCGTCAGGAAGAGGTGGCGATCCCCGCCGTGCGCGCGGCCTTTGGACTATCCCCCGCCGAGTGCGACCTGCTCCGCGACGCCTCCCCGGGGGCAGGCATCGTGATCGTGGGCCGGGAGCGCGCTGCCTTTCAGGGAGCTGCTCCGCCCGAGCTCCACCCGGTGCTCTGCACCGACGCCCGGGCGGTGCCATGACCTCCGGGCCAGCCCGATGATCTCCCCTAGCCACCGAGTGGCGGCCGTCGCTCTGGGAGGCTGCGCGATCACCGTGGTGATGGCGCTGAGCGTGGTGGGACTGGTGTCGGCGGCAGCGGTCGCGGCTGGCTGGGGCTCAGTGAGTGGCCTGCTCCCGAATCCAGGAGGGTTCATGCTTCCCGTGGGTTCCGACATCCCGGCCGGCTCGGCTGACTTTCCGGTCTGGGCTCAGCCGTGCGGGCCGGAGCCGGGCGCCCTTTCGGTGGATCCCAGCGCCTGTACCGGATCACCGAGCCCCTACCCCGCCGACTACGAAGGCTTCTCCACCGGTCAGTGCACCTGGTACGTCGCCACTCGGCGGCGGGTGACCTGGCACACGCCATCGGGTGAGCTGGCCGGTAATGCCGGACAGTGGTTACAGCTGGCCTCAGCCGATGGGTACTCAGTGGGCCCGGACCCCCAAATAGGCGCCATTGCCGTCTACAGGGACTCCGGCGCGGGCCATGTCGCCTTGGTGGTGGGCGTTGACGCCTCCGGGGACTACACGGTAGCGGAGGCAAACTGGGTCTTCCTGGGACCTCGGGACCCGTACGTGGACCTGCGCGGGGTCGCTGCCGGGACGACCGGAAGCGGGTTCGAGCGGTTGGCGGGATTCATCTATGGGCCACCACCACCGGTCCTGGGAGCGGGCGGCCGCCTATCCTGAGCTCATGGCTCGAGGGGGACCCCGGTCCGATGCCTGACCTCAGCAAACCCGGCGCAGGCCGGCTCCGGGCGCTAGACGCGCTTGCCTCCGACGCCCGCTCTCTGCTGCGCCGCGCCGGGCGAGTTCAGCGCCAGACCGCCGACCTGGGGGACTCGGCGATCACCCAACAGGGTAGGGAATTGGTAGAAGCCGCCGAGCAGCTACTGAACAGTCTGGAAGAACGCCGACGCGACGAGCGGCTGCTCGCGCGCCAGCAACTGCGCGGATTGGGCACCGACGCGGACCAGCCGTAGCGAGCCGGCTGCCACGGAGCGAAACCCGCGGAGGGGTCTGGTAAATGATGCGTGCCGCACGTAGTGGGTCGATGGCCGCGGTGTAGTGACCAATTGCATATGCGCGGCGAATCCGCGGCACTGATCCAACCTCGCAGGACAAGGACATGGAGCACCGACTAGAGGGTGGCTACGAGTCCATACACCAAGTAGTTCCCACCCCGCGCGATGTTTTCGAATGTTCGGTCGGAGCACAACCAAGGCAATCACTGCAGGCCGCGGCGGCGGGACGCTCACCAGAGTCCGCTCCACTGCGCCCACGGGGCGCTCCTGGGAAATTCGCTCAAATTGGTTGCCGGAAGCCGACACGACGCGCGCTGGCCCGATTAGGTACGGCGACGCGAATCGGATCCAGTTCGACAAAATATAGGCGCTGGGCGCCAAACTATCCCGGCGTCAACGTCTAGGTCGGTCGGCTGACACTGGCCCAGTCGGCCAAGCCCTGCAGGTCCGGCCTGCGCTCTGCGATCGCTGTCACCAGGGCGTCGGCGGCCGCTCGATCGAAGCGAAATTCGAATCCCTCCGGAGGATGGCGCTCCACGGCTTCGGAGGCGTTGGAGTGGCGCTTGGTGAGTCGTTCCACCTCAACGCCGGTGGTGCTGACGGTGAAAACGACAATTCGATTTCCGGGCACCTTCACGCCGACTCCCTGCAGGGAGCGCCAGCTCGCAATCAGGTCGCAGTTACGCGCGACCCTACGGATCCCCCGCGGACCCACAAAAACTTCATTGTGGCCCTGCCCAATGTAAGAGGCCACTGACGCCATGGCGGTGGCGAACACACCGATCAGCAATACCCCCCAGGTGTGCGTGAACACTCCCACCAACAGGCCGATCGGCACCAAGACCACCCCGATCCCCGCACCGGCACCGACTGATGCCCGCCGCCGGTGGGCATCAGTCGGTCGGATCCTGACCTCCCCTGCTCGCACACTCTGTTCCCGGTCAGGCATCCGGGCCGGACCTGATCAGCACTGGGATCACGAGCCGGCGCCTCGGGACCGGCCCAACAGCCAGGCCACGGCCAGTGCACCGCCAGCCAACGCCGGCATCACAAAGGGGTGGCCGCCCTGCGATCGATCGCTGCGCGGACCCCGCCGATCCGCTAGGACCAACGTTGCGCAGACCACCGCGCCACTCCAGGACCAGCGACGGCCTTGGGGTGGTCCGCCCAGGGCCACCGCCACTGCCCCTGCGCCTAGGAGGAGTTGGCTGGCCCGACGGGATCCCTCCTCCCCCAGAAGTACCGGCAGGCTCTTCCGCCCCGCCAGTCGGTCGCGCTCGATGTCAGGTCCGCCATTGGCGAGGTGAAGGCCCAAGCCGAGCCCGGCGGCCAAGATCGCCGCCTGCCCCTGGGCCGGGAGGGGAACCCCGACCGCGGCTGGTCCCAGCAAGGGTACCGTGGCCAGCCCGGCCGCAAACGGTAGAAATGAGATGGGAGTGCGGCTAAGGCCGAGGCTGTAGCTCCAACCGCTTCCCAGCCCACAGAGCATCACCCGCAGCGCTCGAGCCCCGGCCGCTCGGGCCAAGAGGAGTGCGACGCCCCCACAGGCCAAGCCGATCAGCCAGGCGTGACGCCGCGGCACAGCTCCACTCGCGATCGGCTTGTAGGGCTGATAGATCCGGTCCCAGGGGGCGTCGAACGCGTCATTGAGCACGCCGGTGCTGACTTGGGCGAGGGCCATCGCGGCGCTGCCGCAGGCCAGGCGGGCCGGCCAGTGGCCGGGCGGACGATCCGCCGGAAGAGCGTGGCGCCAGGCGCTCCAACCGGAGGTGGTGGTGACCAGAGTGCAGACGGCGGACGGTCCCGGGTGGAGCAGAAGCAGGTAGCCCTGCCAACCCCCCGCCGGGTGGGACTTTGGCATGCTCACCAGGTCATGGTCGCTTTCCGCCCGGTCCACCCGCTGTGATGGAGGGCGCCGCCCGTTTCTTGGCGGCGACCCGGCGCCAGCCGACCGATGCCACTCCGGTCTGGTTCATGCGCCAGGCGGGCCGCTCCCTGCCCCAGTACCGCGCGCTTCGCGAGCGCTTTGGCTTCCTGGAGCTGGCGACCAACTCCGAGCTCAGTATTGAGGTCACCTGCCTGCCCGTGGATCTCCTGGGGGTGGACGCTGCGGTGGTCTTCGCCGACATCATGCTGCCCCTCCAGGGCATGGCCGTCGACTTCGAGATTCGAGAGGAGGTCGGCCCGGTAATCGCGCAACCGATTCGGTCCGGTCGTCAGATCGACGAGCTGCGGGTGGTGGAGGCGGAAGAGGCGACCCCATACCTCTTTCCCGCGATCAGGGGTGCGCGGGAGCGCCTGGGAAGGCGGGCGGCACTCGTCGGGTTCGGAGCCGCCCCTTTCACCCTGGCCTGTTACCTGGTGGAGGGCCGAGGATCCCGAGATTACCCGCACGTCCGGGCCCTGATCCATTCCGAACCCCAGCTCTGGAGCCGGCTGATGGTGACCCTGACCGAAGTCCTGGCTCGCTACCTGATCGCCCAGGCCCAAGCCGGAGCCGATGTGGTGCAGCTTTTCGACAGCTGGGTCGGAGTGCTGGACCGGCCCACCTTCGTCCGCCACGTCGCCCCCCATCTCCAGGCCTTGATCGACCGGTTGCGCCCGATGTTACCGGTCGTCTACTTCTCCACCGCCTCCAGCCACTTGCTGGAGGCAATCGCTGCCACCGGGCCGGACGGGGTGTCGGTCGACTGGCGGCTGCCGCTCGGGGAGGCGTGGGAGCGGTCGGGCCCCCAGCGCTTCATCCAAGGGAACCTGGATCCGGCCGCCGTGCTGGCTCCCTGGACAGTTCTGGAGTCGAAGGCGCGGGAGGTGCTCCGGGAAGTGGGCCACCGGCCCGGCCACATCTTCAACCTGGGACACGGCGTGCTGCCGGACTCCGACCCAGACCGGCTTCGCCGGCTGGTGGGGCTGGTTCATGAGTGGGGTCCCTCGCCGGCCGACCACCGCCCCTAACCTCACCTCCCGATGCCCTCACTAACTCGCGACCGATCGGTCACGAATCCGAGCGGATCTGTCAAGGGTTGAAGTCGTGGTTGACCGGGGCGCGGCCCATGGGTTACCTTCGGACTTCGAACCGCACGCGCTTATGTGGGAGGACGTATGCGCGGAGCCCGCTTTGCCGGGCGCGCCTGGCTTGCTGCCAGCGTGGCCGGAGTGGTATGGGTCTCCTCGATCTTCGGACCGGGCCTAGGGGCCGTCGCTCAGCACTCTGCCGACGCTGCAAATCAGCAAGCTCTGACCTCTCTGCTCGATCAGCTAGAGGCCCAGGGCGAGGTTGCTGATGCCAGCTCGGTCAAGGTCTTGCTGACGAAGATCGAGGCGAACCAGACTGAGCTCAACTCGCTAAATCAGCAGTTGAGCACCGATCAAACGACCCAACAAGTGCTAGAGGTTCAGCTGGCTGGAGATCGCAAGGCCCTGATCGGCCTGGTCAGCACCGCCTATGTCGATGGCAACGGCGCCGCCGCGGTCGCCACCGCCCTGGCCTCTCCCGACATGACCCAATTCTTCGATAACACCGCCTTGCCCGATGCCATCGCCTCCCAGGTGGCCCAGCTGGTGAACTCGATCCAACATGATCAGGAGTCGATCGCCAAGGCGGACCAGGCCCTGCTCGCCGCCGAAGCCTCCGCCCAATCAATCGAGGGACAGCTGGGGGTGCAATCAAATGAATTGCTGTCCCAGCTGGTGCACCCGACCGCCTCGGTCAGCACCGGTGACTGGGCCTTCGCGTTCGGCACCTGCACCTATTGGGCCGCGGGCCAATGGCGGGCCAACGGCTGGAACGTCAACTGGGGTGGTGACGCCTATCAGTGGTGGGCCAACGCGGCCGCCGCTGGCCACGCGGAGGGAAGCAGCCCTGTGGTGGGTGCGATCGTGGTGTGGCCGCCCGGCAGCGGCGGAGCCTCGGACGCGGGCCATGTGGCCTACGTCACCGCGGTAGCGGTGCCGGGAGCCGGATACCCCAATAACTTCGAGATCTCCGAGATGAACTTCTACGGGGCCAGCGGCGGGGGATTCGACCGGGTCGACTACCGCGTGCTGGCCGACTCTGGTTCCGGCATCGACGGGTTCATCTACCCGCCCAGCGCGAGCACCTGATTTGGCGCAGCTGACCTGGCCCTCCTACACCCCTCGGGTCGCGCTGACCCTCCGCCATGAGGAGCAGGAGTCAAGCCGGGGGCTCCCCCTGCTGGCCAGCCGCCTGCGCTGGATCACCGCTGCCACCGTCCTCCTGGTCAGCGCCCCGGCGGTGGGAGCGCTCTCGACGGGGGGCGCTACCGGGCCGAAGTCGCCCGCCCCCGCCGCGATTGCCCAGGTCGCCAGTCAGGCGCGCAGCATCCTCTCGGTGACCGACTACCAGGTGACCCTGCCGCTGCAAGAAGCCCAGGTGCTGCCGCCGCCTCCGCCGCCCGCGGTGGCGTCCCTCCCCTACGGCGCGGCCTTCTGGCAGGCGGTGCCGGAGCCGCCGAGGGGCACGATCATGCAGATCATCTGGTCCGCCGCCCAGCAATACAACGTCTCCTACCCCTGGCTGCTGGGAGTGGCCCAGTGCGAGTCCGGGTTGGATCCCACCGATGTCAATAAATCATCGGGCGCCAGCGGTCTTTTCCAGTTTATGCCCGCGACCTTCAAGGGCCATGGCGGGACCGATATCTGGGATCCGGTGCAGCAGTCTGACATCGCCGCGAAGATGTTCTCCATCGGTGAGTCCGGGGAATGGGTCTGCAAGTAGGCTAGGCACCCCCGCCACTTAGACTCCGGAGGTGTGTCCCTTGGACAGGGCAATTGATCTGCCCTCTCTCCACCGGTGGCTGGAGGACCGTCAGCCCCACTGGCTGGAAGCGCTAGCGGAGCTGGTTCGCTGCGAGTCGCCGAGCGGCGACCGCGCCGCGATTACCGCCTGTGCCCGGATTGCCGACCGGCTCTTCTCCTCCCAGGCCGGGACGAGTAGCGGGAGATTCCTCGAAGCGGGTGGAGTGCCCTCTCTGCTGATGCATTGGGGATGCACGGAGAGCTCTTCGCTCCTGCTGTTGGGCCACCTCGACACGGTCTGGGACCACGGCTCTTTCCAACCCCTGTTCCAGGTCGCGGGAGGTCGCGCGCAAGGCCCCGGGGTCTTCGACATGAAGGGCGGGATGGTGGTGGCCTTGGCGGCGCTGGCCGGCCTCCGGGAGTTCACGGGCCCTGAGGGGAATCTGACCGTGCTGCTGACCGGAGATGAGGAAGTTGGCAGCGCCGCATCGCGCGAGCTGATCGAGACCGAGGCCAAGAGGTGCTCGGCGGTCCTGGTGCTGGAGCCGCCACTCGGACGCGCCGTCAAGATTGCCCGCAAGGGGATCGGAAGTTACCGCCTCACCGTGCGGGGACGGGCCGCCCACGCCGGGTTAGATCCAGAGCGCGGGGTGAACTCCCTTATGGCGATCGCTCCGTTAGTGGCCGAGGTGGCGTCGCTGGCCCGCTCTGAGCTCGGCACCTCGGTGTCCCCCACCCGGCTGCGGGCCGGTACCCGGACCAACGTAATCCCGGCCGAAGCTCAGCTAGACGTTGACGTCCGCTTCGCCACGGCCGTGGAGGCGGACCGGGTCGATGAGGGGATGCGGAGGCTCGAGGTCGATCTGGCAGAGGCGACCCTGGAGGTGTCCGGCGGCGCCAATCGCCCCCCCTTTGAGCACACTTCGTCGAGCGTGATGTTCGCTGTGGCCCAAAAGGTAGCGGCCCAGCTCGGGTGGGCGGAGTTAGAGGGCGCCTCGGTGGGCGGCGGCAGCGACGGCAACTTCACCGCGGCGCTCGGGGTACCCACCCTGGACGGGCTGGGGATCGTGGGCGGCAACGCCCATGCGCAGGGAGAGTGGGCCGATCTGAGCTCGATCCCCGACCGGGCGGCTCTGCTGGCCGGCTGTTTGGCTGAGCTGTGGAGTGGCGGCCACTCATGACCTCGGGCCTCCCGCGGCTACAGGTGGAGCGGGCCCGGCTCCGGATCGTCGAGCTCCCGCTGATTTCTCCCTTCACCACCAGCTTCGGAACCCAGACCGTCCGCCGCGCCCTGCTGGTGGAGGTCGAGGGCGATGGAGTCAAAGGAGTCGGCGAGTGCGCCGCCGGGATCGAACCCGGCTACTCATCTGAGACTTGCGCCGGAGCGCTCCTGGCTCTGCGGGACCACATCCTGCCTTCGGTCGTGGGCGGGAAGGAAGCTGATGTCGCAGGGCATGCTCGAGGCTGGGCATGGGTGCGCGGCCACCAGATGGCCAAGGCCGCGGCGGAGATGGCCCTCTTGGACCAGGCGGGTCGAGCCAGCGGCCAGAGCCTCGCCCAGATCCTGGGCGGCCGGCGCTCCCGGATCGGCTGCGGGGTCAGCATCGGCATCCAGCCCTCGCTGGCCGCGACCCTCACTGCGGTCGAGGGGTATTTGGAGGAGGGTTACCAACGGATCAAGTTGAAGTGCAAGCCCGGGTACGACATCGAACTGGCTCGGGCGGTCCGCCGGCGCTTCCCCGGCACCTCGCTGATGCTGGATGCCAACAGCGCCTACGCGCTCAGCGATCTGGACCGGCTCCGGGCCCTGGACGAGTTCGACCTGATGATGATCGAGCAGCCGCTGGCCCACGACGACCTCATCGATCACGCGGCGCTGCAGGCCCAGATTGAGACCTCGATCTGCCTCGATGAGAGCGTGGAGTCACTGGCCGACCTGCGCGCTGCTATCGCTCTCGGCTCGGGCCGGATCCTCAATATCAAGGCGGGTCGGGTCGGGGGGCTGTTCCCGGCCGCCCGACTCCATGACACCTGCGGCGAGGCGGGCTGGCCGGTTTGGTGTGGCGGGATGCTGGAGACCGGGATCGGCCGTGCTGCCAATCTGGCGCTGGCCGCGCTGCCCGGCTTCACCCTGCCGGGGGACACTTCTGCTAGTGCGCGTTACTTCGAACGGGACCTCTTGCTGCAGCCGTTCGAGTTGGCCGCAGACGGTACCATGCCGGTGCCGACCGGGCCCGGGCTGGGGATCGAGGTGGACCAGCATCGGCTGGAGGCGGTCACCGTCCACCTAGAAGAGCTGAGCACCCGGTGAGCGACGTGGGCTCGTCTCAGGACCACCGGGGGCGCAGGCCTGGGGTACGATCGAGCCGCAAGTGGCAGACACCAATCAGCTGAACACGCTCGTGGTAGTCGGGGAGGCCAGTCTGGCCCGCCGCGCCGCGGAACTGGTGCCCTCCTTCCAGGTGGTGGGCGCGGTCGATGACCTGGAGCTGGCCGACCCCGCGACCAGCCTGGCCCGGATCGGCGCCATGCTCGATCGGGGCCAACCGCCCGCCGCCGTTCTCTGCAGCGGCAACCCCGGCTTCACCGTGCTATCCCAGCTGCGCCACTTCCCCGCCAATCGCTGCTACGTGTTCCCGGGCGACTCACCCTGGCCGCTACCCACCCTGCAATGCCTGGTGGAAGCGGCCGGCATGACCCTCTTACAGAACTTGGAGAGCCTGCCGGTGGCACTGGTCGGCCGGACCGTGCAGGGCGTCCGCCGACCCGGTTACGAGGACATCCCGACCGGATCCGGTCTGGAGGCGGTGGAGTCGGTGGGCCGGCTCAAGGCGGCCCAGGTCCAGCACGCTGCCCGTCCGGCGGGAGGTCAGGAGTCCCCACCCCGGGACGATTTCGGCTGGGCCGATACTCCCCCGGTCCAGGTACCCCCGGCGCCGGTTTCCTTGGAGGGGGCGATCGAGGACGAGGACCTAGGGTCGGTTGTCCTGGACGTGGGCAATTACCCGCAGCAGTCGGCCTCAGCGTATCTGCCCACCGATCTGCTCCGGGTGCTGCGGCCGCGGGCCGGTCAAGGCTAGATGCCGAACCTACCCAAACGGCGCAAGTCGCCTGACCCCCAGCTGATCGAGCGGATCCGCAGCGAGATGAGGCGGATCCTGGCCGTGCTCGACGACGCCGCGGTGAGCGGCAATCTCAGCCGCCTCGGCCAAGCCTTTTCAGGGGACGCGCTGGCGGAACTCAGGGCTCGCTTCACCGCCTACCAGGCGGCGGGGATCCAGGTCAGCCCCTTTCGCGAGTCCCTGAACCTGGAGATCTCCGAGATAGCTGGCCAGGGACTGGCCACAGTTCGGATTCGGTATCGCGACCGGACCAGCTTCCTCACCACCGAAGCCTCCCCCAGCACGACCAACGAACCGGTCCAGCTTCGGCTCGTGCTGGACGGCCAGCGAGAGCCCTGGCGGGTGACCTCGATCGAAGAGGAGTAATCTCCCGCCCGAGTTCCTGGGGAGCCCGTGGTAGGCTGAGGTAACTGGCGAGGCAGCCGGAGGCTGTTGCCCAGCGGCAGGTCCCAATTTCGTGATTTGGTGCCCATGAGTCCCAAGCGCCCGCCCGAGTCGGAAGAGCCCGTCCCCGGCCTTGACGAGCCAGAACCGACGGAGCCGGCCCTGGTCGCCGAGGGCGACGACGAGGAGGAGTTGGAGATCGCAGAGGAAGTCGATCCGCAGTTGGCAGCTGACGCGCCCGTAGTCCCGGCCGTTCGAGTGGCACCCCGACCGTCCCCCACCCGACCGTGGGGCGGGAACCGCGGTGCGATCTCTCCGGAGGATCTCAGCCCTGAGGAGCTGACCCCGGAGATGCGCTGGCCACCGGGTAGCTGGGTCAAGGTGAACGACATCGTCCGCCACAGTACCGGCGAGGTGATTGAGAGCATCTCCGTCGGCGATGTTGGGCAGGTGATCGCAGCCCTGTCCCAGACCCTGGTCGTGCTGTTCCCGACCCGCGACAATCGGCGCGAGGTGGTCCACATCGATTCCATCGAAGCCGTCGAGAAGAAACCCAACGTCCGTCGCTAGCGGCCTCGTACCAGGGGCCTAGCGGTGAGCTCGGCGGGCGCCGATGCGGCCTCCTCTGCTGAGTCGGATCGTCCCGACCTACTCCGGCTGCACGGGCTGCGCTTCTTCGGCCACCACGGCGTCTCGGCCGCGGAGCGGCGTGCCGGGGGCGAGTTCATCGTAGACCTGGATGTTGAGGCCGACCTATCCCGCGCCCTGGTCACCGACGACGTGGCGGACACGGTCAACTATGTGGAGCTGTACGCAGTGATCCGAGAGATCGTCGAGTTGCGCGAATACCACCTGCTCGAGGTGATGGCCTCCGAGATCGCTGCAGATCTGCTAAGGCTGCCGCACGTGAGGCGGGTTCGCCTCCGAGTCGCCAAGCCCCCCCGGCTGCCGGCCCAGGACAAGGGCTTTGCGGTGGAGATCGTCCGGCCCAGCTGACGGCGGCCCCGACCTTCTCGGTCAGCGGACTTATGTGAGGCGGGTAGTTGCCGGAGCCAGCCATAGAAAACTTTCGCTTTGCGGACAATCTGGACGGTGAGCCGGTCGTCGCCTTGGGCCTGCCCGCCCCCAGGCTTATCTTGGCCGGCTTGGGGGCGACCTGCAGCTGGGCACTCGCCGAGGTGCCTTCTCCGGCGCCGGTCCACCTGGGCGCGGCCTGCCTGCTGGCACTGACCACCGCCATCTTGGCCTGGGGGAAGGTGCAGGGAGTCTCCCTGGCCCGCTGGACCTGGTTGGCACTGTGTTTCGCCGGTCGAACCGTCACCGCTCACCAAGTTGACCGCCACCAGTGGGTTGATACAGATTCAGGCTCCGACTGCTCACCGCGAAGCAGCAGCCCGAGCACTGCCCAACGCTTGGTCGCCTTCGTATCAGTTCGACCTGGGGTCGGCTGCACCGCCTTGTGCCACGCTGTCGCGAATCAGCTCCGAGTCCAAGCTGGGCGCAGCGCTAGCGGCTCCCACCACCAGGCAGCGGCGCCGCTCCCGGTGGGTGCTGAACTGGCGGGAGGTCGGCGGACCGAGCTGCTGCTCTGCGACTGGGGCTCCGGGCCGCCAGGGCTGCCTTATCCCGGTCGAGTCTCGGGATTGGTCCTAGTTTGGGATGGGGCCGAGGTCTTCGGCGGACAGTTAATGGACCACGTGGCTGCGCTGCGACGAAGCTTTCCCGGGACTCCATTGCTGGTGGCGGTCAACCGCGCCGGGCCGGCGGCCGGTTTGGCCGCACGGATCGCCGGGGCGGGAGCCCGACTGGCCGCCACGATCCCGGTCGACGATCGCCTGGGGCACCCTGAGCTGACGCTGGCGGAGGCGGCCGCACGGCCTTCGGCGGAGGGAGTCCGAACTCTGGTGCGAGAGGTGGTGGCCGCCTCCCGCTCCTGGTGACACCCGGGTCCGAGGACAACAGTCACCAGATCACCTGGCGCACTCGGGCTCCTGACATCCTCGATCTGGCGGTCCCCGAACGGCTGAAGCTAGCCGGCGACCTAGCGACTTGGCTGGAACAGCTGCGCTTGCCTGTGCGGTTCCTGATCTGTTCTCGAAGTGAGCCTGCCGGAGCGATCTCCGATAAACCCTGGCGGACCGGTCCAGCCGCCGAGCTCCAGGGAGTGCTGGGGGAACATCTCGCACAACAAATGAAGGCGCGACCAATCTTCCGCAGGCAGGTGTTCGTGACCCTACCCAGTTCCGACCCGGGAACTGAGCCGAGCCTCCCAACACCCGCCGCCAGCTGGCTCGAGGTCCCAGCAGAGCCGCCGCGGCTGGCCGAGGGTCCCTGGCAAGAGCGTCCGACCGTACTGCAGGCCGGGGGAAGGTGGCTCACCTCGCTGTGGCTAGCGCGGCTGCCCGGAGTGGAGGTGGCGCCGGGCTGGCTATGGTCGCTGGTCGGGACTCCCGGGGAGTTCGACCTGGTCTTGGACGTCTGGCCCAGGAAAGACGGTGAGGCCGACCGGACCCTTCGTCGCCGAATGCTCGGGCTGAAGGCCCGGGAGTTGGCCGCCGGTCAGCGCGGTGAGCAGGGCGACCCGCGGCTGGAGGCTGCCCTGGCCTCAGCGGCACGATTGCGGGAGGTGCTGGCCAGGTCAGAGGGCAAGCTCTTCGATCTCGCGATCACCATGACCGTGGCCGGGGATACCCCAGGGGAGGCCCATCAGCTGGGCCGTCAGCTAGGTGCGCGCATGGCGGGCCTGCGGGCAACGCTGGCGCCTGCCTGGTGTGACCAGGTTCCGGCCAGGCTTCAGACTGGGCTCGCCTCGAGCCAGCCGATCGGAACCCGGCGGGTGGTCCAGAGCGCCGAGCTGGCGTCCTGCTGGCCGTGGCTGGACGACTGGGAAGGGAGGTCGAGCGGAGCCGTCCATCTCGGTCGGCATCTGCGGTCTGGAGCGCCTATCTGGCTAAACCTGCACGACGCGTCCTCCCTGCCCAACGCCAATCTGGGGGTGGTGGCCGCTTCGGGTAACGGCAAGTCATATCTCGGAGGCTTGCTGGGACTGGAGGCGGTGCGCCTGGGTGTTCGGACCGTGGTCCTGGATCCAGAAAACGAGCATCGACGCTGGTGTGAGGCGGTGGGGGGCCAGTATCTCTCGCTGGGAGAGGTCCTCCCCACGGGCTTCAACTTGCTCGAGATGGCGGAGCCGGGCGAAGCCCCTAGCGCGGTAGTGGAATTGGTATCCCTGCTCTGCGGTCCGCTCTCGCCGGCGGAGTCTGGTCACGTCGCCGACGCGGTCCGGTGGACCCTGAACCAGGCGGAATCCAACAGCGCATTGCTCTCGGACTGCCTTCCCCGGCTGCGACAGACCGAGGTGGGCGAGGCGGTGGCCTATCGGTTGGTGCCCTGGCTGGACGGGAGTCCTGGAGCCCTCTTCAACTGCCCGGGACGGGGGCCATCCGTGGCAACCGCTACCGCAGTGGGGCTACGCCAGTTGCCCGCTGCCTGGGTCCCAGCCGCGACGCTGCTGGTCTCCCACTGGCTCTGGTCCTGGATCCGCACTCAGGAGGGTCTGAAGCAGGCGATCGTGGACGAGGCGGGTCTGCTTGCGGACAATGCCCCGCTGCAGCGGCTCATGGCCCACCTGGCTCGCAGAGTGCGCAAGTACCAAGGCTCGCTGGTGCTCCTGACCCAGTCAGCGGGCGACCTCCTGGGCAGTGCCCCCGGAGAGGTGATGGCGGTGAACTCAGCCACCATGCTGTTGGGCGGCCAACACCCCGCAGCAGCGATCCGTCTGCAGCAGGGATTCGTCCTGGACGACTCCCAGCGTCAGTGGCTCGAACGGGCCCGGCGCGGGCAGTTCCTTCTACTATTGGGCCGCCGCCGCTCCCCGATCCAGATTGAAGCTCCAAGGGGGTACCACCTCCTGCTCAGCACGGAAGAATCTGGCTGAGCCGGACTGGTGATCTCGCCCGGCGAAGTGGGCCCGAGAAGACCGGGTCTAGAATCAAGCGCCATGGGCCGGGTGCTATTCCTGCGGCTGACCAATCCCGGCCAGGCTAGTGGAGCTGCGTGGTCGAAAGCGGTCGAGGGCTTCGCTGCCACCAGGACCTGGCACTCCGAGCCCCTGTGGCTGGCGACCGACGACTCGCCCGGGCTCTTTGAGATGGAGTACCTGCGTCACCTCCGCCTGGAGAGCCAGGACCCGATTTTTGGCGCCGGCTTCCTCCGCCTGGCGGGAGACGAGACCGACGCCCTGGCGGTCTGCTTCGGGCTGCTCCAGCTCACTGATCGGTTGGGAGGACGGGCTGTGGTCGCTGACCCCGACAACCCCATTCGCAAGCAGCGCCTACTGGCCCTGGTGGAGGGAAAGGTGAGCGGGCCGCGCAGCATCGATGAGGTGATGGTGTCGGGCCCAATCTTCAAGCGGCTCCCTGGCGGCACCATCACGTTCTATCCGCCGCGCTACCGGGGCGTGACCCTGCCGGGACCGGCCAGCGCTCCCGGGTGGTGGAGCTTTGCCATCCAGGGGATGCGGGATCAGGCTCCCGGATTCCTAGAGGCCGAGGCCGAGGCGATGCGCATCTACCGCAGCCTGCAGGCGATTGGCTGAACGTTGCGGGCGGTGGTCCAGCGGGTAGGGCGAGCCCAGGTCATCGTGGATGGCGAGGTAGTGGGGGCGATCGGCACCGGTCTCCTGATTTACCTGGGCGTGGCGCCCGAGGACGACCCAGCGGTTGCCAGTCACCTGGCGAAACGGCTGGTCCAGCTGCGGATCTTCTCGGATGCCAACGGCCGGATGAATCGCTCGCTGCTGGACACCGGAGGCGCGGCGTTGGTGGTCAGCCAGTTCACTCTCTTCGCCGACAGCCGGCGCGGTCATCGGCCGGCCTTCACCTCCGCGGCCGGGCCGGATCGGGGGCGGGAACTCTGTCAACTTTTTGGGGAGGAGCTGCGCCGCCTTGGCGTCGAGCAGGTGAGTGCGGGCCGGTTCGGGGCCCACATGCTGGTGGACTCCGTCAACGATGGGCCCGTGACCATCGTGGCCTCCAGCTCCGAGGCTCCCTGGTCGGCCGACTGCGGCTGACTGACACCACCTCGCGACCCCAGCGGACAAAGAGGAGGGAGCGTCTCGGTCAGCAAGAGGTCAGCACGTGAGCGAGCTCAATTCGTTGCTCAACTCCTGGATTCTGATTGGTCAGGGAATCATCGGCAGCCTGGGAACCCTGGCCTTTGTCAGCGCCTTCGTCTGGCGCGTGGTTGCGCCAAACCCCCACAGCGCCATGGAGGCCCAGCGGTGGCTAGGGCGGATCGCGGTCGGAACATTGGGAGTGGAGCTCGCCGGGGTGCTAACCCACGTCCTGCTGGCGGCCGTCCCGCACAGCCTCGGCTGAGCGTTGGTCGCGCTGACCTTTCCCGGTTTCGACCTCCATCCGCTGTCCCTGCTCAGCCACTTGATCGGCGGGACACTAACCAGTTTTGTGGCGTCGTCGCGGCGGGACCTCGACGCGGCGCTCCGAACCTACCTCTTCGGGACCTACGATGCGGCCGCGCCGAGCCGGCACCAGCCCTTCACTGGCACGCCCGGCGTGGCCCAACTGAATCACCTGTTGATGGTCGCCGGGGGCGCCCTCCTGGCGGCTGTCTTCACCTACAGCGCCTTGCGCACTGTGGTGAGCGCGGGCGACGCGCGTCATCACCTCCAAGTAGTCCTTCCCCGCGTCCTGGTGGCACTGGCGCTGGGCGTGGTCAGCTTGCCCCTTCTCCAACAGGCCGTCAACCTGAACAATGCGCTGAGCGCCGTCGTCGCGGGAGGAGGGAGCGTGAGCCTGGCCCAGCTGCCCTGGGCTTCGCCGCTCAGCGGCTCGGCTCTACAATCAGCTTCTACCAATATTTTTCTGCTGTTATTCGCGGCCGCGCTGGTGGTTGCCGTGGTCATCCTCGTCCTCGCGTATGTGGTCCGCTACACCCTGCTGGCGGTGCTGTGCGCCGCGGCGCCGCTGGCCGCGATCGCCTGGGTTCTTCCCGAGACCAGGGCCTTTTCGCGACAGTGGCTGCGGCTGCTGGTGATCACACTGTTCATGCAATTTGTACAGTTGCTAGTGCTGCGCAGCGCCGTGGCACTGGCATTCGCGCGCGGCCATGGAGTGATCGGCATCCTCTACGCGTTCGCTGCGCTCTATCTGATGTTGCGCGTGCCGGGCGCCCTCAATGTGGCGTCGCACTACGGGGCCAGTGCCGAAAGCGCGGGTCGGCGATGGGCCCGGGCGGCGCGGCGGCTGGCCGCCAGCGAGCTGTGAGGCGACCCGTCAGAGGGTTACGTGAGTCTCGGAGAGCGACGTTGCCCAGAGGCTCTCCAGCTGGCCAAAGAACTCGCTGCCACGGAGCGAGGGCCGGCCCTCCAGATCACCGAAGGTGAGCTCCGTTCGGGCCACCGGCAGACGCGGCGACCAAGGCAGGGCGGAGATGTCGACGTCGGCCGGACAAGCCGGGCAGGCGGCCCGCATGGGGTCGAGGTAGGGGAAGCGCAAGCGGAAGAACTCCAGGGGGACTCCGCATTCCGGGCAGTCCGTGGTGTAGGTCCGGAGAGGGTCGGTGTCGAAGCCCTCCGGGCCGGGATCGGGATAGCAGCGCAGCACCCCAGCCTCCAGCCGCACCTCGCCGCGAATCGGTCCCGCCATCGGTAGCTTCCCGGGGACGAGCAGGAGCTGGGCGAAGGTCGGCCCGGGCCGCAGGCTATCCGGGTCAGGGCCGCGGGCCGCCAGCCCGATCTCGACCAGCAGCTCCGCGGCGGCCTCCAGTTGTGATGGGCCGGGGACGAAGTTAGGGTCTTGGGGGAGCAGGTGGAGCCAGGTCCGGTGGCCGTGGCCGCCGTGACCAGAGCCGGGTGGCGGGGCAGGAAGCATCTCGCCGGGATGGTAGCGGCCCCTTGTAGCCCAGGAGAGGGACCTCCTTGAGGAGATGGGGATCGGAAGAATCAAGTCGGCGCTGGCGCTGGTCGGCGCCTGCGCGGCGCTCTCCATCGTGCTGCCGCCGCTGGCCGGGCTCCTCAACGCGGTCGGGTCGGTGACCCTACTAGCACTGGCTGGGTATTCGGCGTATCGCGCCTGGGCCTGGCTGGAGACCGTGGTGGAGGCGTCCCGGCGGCCGACCACCGTCCGGCGCAACCTGAGTCGGTCCGATCCCCAACCACAGCCCCAGCCGTCGAGATCCCAGGACCGAAGTTCGGCCCTGGCTCGGGAGGAGGTCGAGCGACCAGCAGCAGAGGCCCGGAGGCTCGGCCGGCCCGGGCTGGTGCGCTGGGGGGGAGCGACTCCCAAGCCGCCTCGGGACCGCTAGCGGGCGGCCCCGCACCCAGCCAGGAAGAGCCACTTTGAGATCGAGGTTCTCCACCTCGACTGCTACGATCGAGGCGTGGAAGTAGTCAAAATCCGGCCCCGAGGCTATTGCCACGGAGTGGTCGAGGCGGTCCGCGCGCTCCGGCAGGCAGCCGACGAGCATGCGGGTGAGTCGGTGGCGATGCTCGGCTACCTGGTGCATAACGAGCACGTGACCCGGGAGTTCGCGGAGCGGGGCGTGCGGCTCATCGACGCCCCCTCCCGTCTGGAGGCGCTGGAGGAAGTGACGGAAGGGACAGTGGTGCTCACCGCCCACGGAGTCTCCCCCGAGGTAAAGGAACGAGCCCGGGCCAAGGGGCTGAACGTGGTCGACGCCACCTGCAGTGACGTGGTCCGGACCCATGATCTGGTCCAGCGGCTTACCGGGGAAGGCTACACCGTCATCTACATCGGCAAGGTCGGACACCCGGAGCCGGAAGGGGTACTCGGCGAAGCTCCCGGCAGGATCCACTTGGTCCAGTCGCTGGCAGACGTCGAAAAGTTGGAGCTCTCGACCCCGAAGCTGGCGGTGACCACTCAGACCACCCTCTCGGTCTGGGACACCCAATCGATCATCGATCGGCTGCGCCAACGCTTTCCCCACATCGAGGTGCACAACGAGATCTGCAGTGCGACCCAGGACCGGCAACAGGCCGCGGTCGAGGCCGCCAAGGACTGCGACGTGGTGATCGTGGTCGGTAGCGCCCGCAGCAGCAACAGCCAGCGATTGGTTCAGGTTGTGCACGAGCTGGCGAAGCGCCCAGCCTATTTGGTGGATACCGTCGCCGACCTCCGACCGGAGTGGTTTGTGGGGTGCAAGCGGGTGGGCGTGACCGCGGGAGCATCGACTCCCACGGTGCTGACCCGGGAGGTGATCGCGGAACTGGAGCAGATGGAGGCTCCCGAGCCGATCGCGGCTCATCGGGCGCCAGATCCGGGCACCGGCTAGGACCGCTCACCTGGCTGGGGCAGAGAACCGCCCGCGGTGCCCCAGCGCTTCCTGATCGGTACCATTTGACCAAGTTGAAGAACGCACCCAGTCGTCCCCTTGTCGCGGAGTTGGTCGGCCCCGCGCCTCGCCCACTGACCCGGGCCCGGGTGGCCACCGTTATCCTGGCGACCGCCCCGCTGGCAGCCCGTCTGGGCTGGTGGTGGTGGAGCCAGGGCCGACGCCGGACGCTGTCCGCCGTCGCTCCGGCTGAGCAGACCTCGGCAGCGATCGAGCACACCGAGGTCGAGATGGTGAGGCGGACTTTGGGCCGATGGCGAGTGCGGGTAATCAGTACCCGGTGGCCGGTCGCGACTGGGCCGAGCCGCTCTCCGAGTTCTGCCGGGGCGCGGCGGACCACCTGGCTCGGGCCAGCTCTGCGACTCACCGGCCTAGCCTTGGAGGCCAAAGCGCGGCAGGCGCCCCCGCCGCGGCCACTTCTGCCGGCACCTCCCGCCCGACCACAGCAGTAGCCCGTCACCTGGTGGTGGCTCGAAGCACAAAAGCGGTGGATTGAGCGGCCGGCAGATCTCACTTCAACCACCGTCTCCGGCTAGCGACGTCCTAGCCGGCGCCAGGCACCCCGCTCGGGGCGAGATCCCGGCGGCCCGGACGATCTGCTAGAAGGTGAGGCGATGATTGCGGTCCGCGTGCTCAGCGTGCTGGTCGGGATCTTCTTGACTCTGGGGACTCTGGGAAGCGTGATTCGGACCGTGATCGTCCCGCGAGCGGTCCCGTCCCGCCTCTCGTCGCTGGTCGCCGGGGCGGTCCAGGGGGCAACGGTCTTGGCCGCCCGAACCAAGTCGGACTACTTGGCCCGGGATCGAATCCTGGCCCAGGGAGCTCCCCTCTTCCTCGTCTTGAGGCTGGCGGTCTGGATCGGACTGCTGGTAGCCGGTTACGGCCTGCTCTTCTGGGGAAGCAGCTCGGGTGGCGTCGCCGAGTCCGTCCGTCTCAGCGCCTCCTCGATCTTGCCACTCGGAATTGCCCGGGCGAGCACCGGCTTGGAAACGGCTATCGCCTTCTTGGAGTCAGCGTCCGGGGTGATCGTGGTCGCCCTGCAGATCTCCTACCTGCCCACTCTCTACGGCTCCTTCAATCGGCGCGAGACCCTAGTCACCATGCTCGACAGCAGCAGCGGCTCGCCCCCATGGGGCCCCGAGATTCTGGCCCGCCACGCCATGATCGACAACCTCGAGCACTTGGCGGAGCTCTACCGGGACTGGGAGGCGTGGGCAGCGGACATCGCCGAGAGCCATACCAGCTATACCACCCTGCTCTACTTCCGCTCGCCCGAGCCCCGCACCTCGTGGATCCTGGCGCTGCTCGCCTGCATGGACGCCGCGGCGATGGAGCTGTCGCTGAACCCTCTCACCGCCCCTTCCTCGTGTAGACCGTTCATCCGTATGGGGGTGGTCTGCCTGCGCTCTATCTCCCGGGTCACCGGCTTTGTCTTCCCGGGGGACCCGCACCCTGATGACCCGATCGAGCTCACCTTCGAGGAGTTCCACTACGGAGTGGACCGGATGCTGGCGGTCGGCTGGGACGCCGAACGGAGCGCCGAAGAGGCCTGGCCCCATTTTCGCGGCTGGCGGGTGAACTATGAGAACTTGGCCTACCACCTGGCCGCCTTGGTAGATGCCCCGCCCGGTCCCTGGTCGGGGACGAGAAAGGGCCGGTTGGAGTCCTCCCTGGTCCCGGTGCGTCCGCCTCACCGTGCCCCCTCCCCAGAGCTGCAGAATCTGCTCCAGGTCACTCAGCAACGACGGGCCCACCGAGCGGCGCCCCAGCGCGCTCCTGGCTCGGTGAAGGCGCGTCCCCCGAAGCCCGACGGCGATCCCGGCCGGGGCGTCGCGAAAAGCGACTAGGCTCCAGCCGTTTGGCGGGGAAGCGAGCCCGCCGCCTCGACCTGCAAGGCGCCCTCCGAGAGCTTGTATGAGTGGCCGCCCTGGCCCTTGGCGACGTACATCGCGGCATCCGCCTCCTTCAGCACCTCCATCAGTTCCGAATCCGGGGCGCCGCAGGCGGCGCCGATGCTGATGGCGGGAACCACCCCGTCGATCTTGGTTTGCTTGAGGGCATCCAGGATTCGCTGAGCTGCCCGGGCGGCCCCCTCCTCGTTGGCATCCAACAAGAACGCGGCGAATTCATCACCCCCGGTGCGAGCCATCACGTCGCCCCGGCGCATGACCCGCGTCGCGGCTTGGGCGATGCCCACCAGCAGGGAATCGCCGGTGGCGTGGCCAAAACTGTCGTTCACCGACTTCAGACCGTCCACGTCCAGCGCCAGCACGGCGAATGGACGACGGCCTCGGACCTGAGCCACATCAACCTCGAGGCCACGGCGGTTGGCCAACCCCGTCAGCGGGTCGGTCGCCGCTTCCCGCCGGCTCTTCTGTAGGGCCAGGGCATTGGACAGCGCCAACTCGACGATTTGACCTAGGGAAACGGCCCGCGCGAACAGCTCATCGGAGATGGCCATGCCCCGAGCCGAGACCGTCAGCACCCCGTGCAGAACACCGTTGGGAGCGATGGGAATCCAAGCCCCGTGGGTGGTGCCAGTACTGAGCAGGTTCGCCCGCAACGTAGGTCCAACCACATCCAGGTCGTAGGGGCCACACGCTGGTTCGCGCGTCCGCACCACCTTGGTCAGGTACGGGTGCTCCGCCAGCGGGTAGGTCGAACTAGTCCGGTGGTCGGAATCATCGAACTCCCACTCACCCGTCGCGGTGTCCCCGTCGATCCGAAAGTAGGTAGCCCGCCGACCGGAGACGCTCGGCGGCGAGACCATGACGGCGGCCAGGAGACAGGCCTCGGATAGCACAGCGTCGGGATGGAGCAAAGACGTGAGGTGCTGCGCCGCCTGGCTCAGGCCATCGGCCTGACGCAGCGACTCCTCGTGCTCCGCCAGCGCCCGGTGCAGCCGGTCGCGGAGTCCATGCGTCGCCACCGTCAAGACAATGCTGATGGCCGCCCAGAAGGCCGCCCGTCGCAGCATCGTCATCAACTGCTCGTGGTCGGCCAGGGAGAGCCCGACGACGGCCACGATGCAAACGCTGACGACTACCGCGGACTGCCACTTCCGCAGATAAAGCGCAGTCCAGAGAACCGGGATCAGGAAGATCGGCATCATCCCGGTCTGGATAGTGCCGACAGAGATGATGATCAGCGCGGCGGAGACGACGTACAGGCAGGACGGGAGGATCGCCGTCCACTGGGGATAGGCCCGCCAGGGAAGTGTGTTGGCAGCGCAGACCAATCCCAGCAGGATCGTGCCAATGACGAACGGGAAGATGTGCCGCGGGCCCGAGGGCAGCGCGGCACTGAGGTCTGCGATCACCGCTAGTCCCATAAACGGCAGCGAGCGCTTGAGCAGCCGGCCCCTGACTTTGGAGTCCTCGAATGGAGGGAGGACGCGCCTGAGTACAGCCGAGAGCCCCGACGGGGAAGCCGAAGCGGAACTTGGTTTCGTATTCACAGCTCAGTCCGATTTTGCTGGGCGATTCCCGCTTCCGGCGAACGAAAGTGCCACAGGATCGTCTCGATCAATCGCGTGCAGTAGTCGGCTGAGCCGAGCCGCCAGCCCGAAGATGCAGCATCATGCCCACACGGTCCACCACCGGAGGGACGACCAAAAGCGACCCTGGGAGGCACTCTGGACCCAGGTCAATCACTGAATTTCTGCGAAGCACCGTTCTCAAACTGATCGTGTTCCTCCAACTTCGGGACCGGCGTCACTCACTACCTTCGCTACTGGTCATCGGCGAGGAGGCGGTCAACCGCCCTCCGCCGACCAGCGGGCTGTCAAAGCTCGCGAGTGACAGTACGCGCGGCTCGGGTGGGCTCCTGTTCGAGTCGGGTGGCGGGGGAGCCGGAGCTGCTGGAAGACGCCGAGCTGGGCCAAGTTCACAGCAAGGGCGCCACGGCTGATCCCCGGGGCCTCCACCAGGCAAGACGGAACTCAAGCTGGAGGTGTCAACCCGCCAGTCGTCGAGAGATATGTCTTGCGTATTCATCTCGAGAGGATCGTCTCGACGAATGTCTACTCCCGATATCGACTCAACCTCCAACCTTCGCCCAGTCACCGGCGCTCAGACGATGCGAGCGCTCTTCCACTCGGTTCGCCCGGCCTTGATCGAGTCGCTCACCCTCGACGGGCCGCTCACCGCCACCGAGGCCTCGGAGCGGCTGGGTGAGTCCCCCACGACTTGCTCGTTCCATCTCAGGCTGTTGGCTAGTCACGGGTTCGTGGAGGGAGCCGGCGGGGGCCCTGCGAGTTGGCACCCACTCCCCCCAAGCAGCTCCGGCAGTGGAGGTAGCGGGCGACCGGTCAGCACCGGGGAGCGGTCCTGGCCTCACCGAGCGCACCCCCAGGATCGCTCCCCGGTGTCGGCCAGAAGTGGTCCCCGGGGAGGGCGCCTAGAATGTCAATACGAACTCTGGCAGAAGGGCGACGGACGTGATCCCTTCGGGCGAGGGGCCGGTGGATGAGGCTCGGCGTCTGGATGGGAGGACTGCCATGAGGCGGGTTCGAGTGATCGGTGCGTGGCCAAAGCGGACCTTGCTGGCGCTATCTCTGGGGATGGCCGGATTCGCCCTGCCGCTCCTGGCGGGCGGTCCTTCCCTCTTGACGGTGGACGCCAGAATCACGGCGACTCCCTCATACGTGAGTCCCTCGACGCCCTCCGGCGCCCCAGTCATGGCCAACGTCACCTCGGCCCCGAGCATCCCGGCCGGCGCAGCCGAGATCGGGGCCGCTTCAGACTCCGCCACCGAGACTGGCGCTGTGGCCCTCAAGCCGAGCGACCTATCCGGCCTGACTCAGTTCATCAGTCAGGTGACGGACAAGCACTCCGCCGAGTTCGGGCGCTATCTGGCACCCGGAGCCTTCAAGACCCTGTTCGGCCCGGCCCCCGGGGCGATCACTGCGGTCACCACGCAGCTCGAGGCCAGCGGACTTCAGGTCACTGGCGTCGCCAAGGACGGCCTCCTGGTCTACTTCAAGGGGTCGGCGGTCAGCGCCGAGAGCGCTTTCGACACCAGGATCGCGACTTACCGGCTCGCCAACGGCACAACCGGCCAGGCCACGACCTCCGCGATCAAGTTGCCTTCTGCGATCGCCAGCGCAGTCACCTCGGTGGTCGGCCTGGACAACCTGGTGGCGGCCAAGCCTCAGGGCGGGGGTGCGCTGCGTCAGCCGGTCTCCGATAAGGGGCAGGAGAAGCAGGTTCCGACAGCCGCCCTCCCCCATCAGACGGGCGCTCCCAGCGCCTGCAGCAATGCCCAGAGTGATGCCGCGAGCTTCGGCGGCCTCAGCGATGACCAGATCGCCAACGCCTACGGAGCCTTCGGCCTGTACGCGAACCGAGACTTCGGCGGTGGGCAGAGCATCGCGGTCTACGAGCTGGAGCCCTTCCAGACCTCCGACATCAACACCTTCGACAGCTGCTACTTCGGAACTACGGAAGCTGGGCAGATGGCGGGCCGCCTCTCCGTGACCCCTATCGACGGCGGCCTGCCCGCCGGACCCGGCAGCGGTGAGTCGGTCCTCGATGTCGAGGACGTTTCGGCGATCGCGCCAGGTGCCAACATCGATGTCTACGAGGCGCCCAACACTAGCTTCGGCGGACTGGACGAGTACTCGGCGATCGTCAACGACGACACCGCCAAAGTGGTGACCTCGAGCTGGGGCCTCTGCGAGCAGGCCGTGCAGCTGGGCGAGCCCGGCCTCCAGCAGGCCGAGAACTCCCTCTTCGAGCAGGCGGCGGCGCAGGGCCAGTCGGTCTTCGCCGCCGCGGGCGACACCGGATCCGATAGCTGCAATGCCTACCGCCCGCCCTACCCGGCATCGGGACAGAATCCACTCTCGGTCCTCGACCCCGCCAGTCAGCCCTACGTGATCAGCGTCGGTGGCACCACCATCACCAACGCCAGCACCACACCCGCCCAAGAGCAGGTCTGGAACGACGGCGCTAACTGGGGCGCCGGGGGCGGCGGCATCTCGATGTCTTGGACGGCGCCCAGCTGGCAGCAGAGCGCCCAGGTGCCCGGAATCCCAACTTTGGGGAGCGCGGACTACACGCAGGCCAACTCCGTCGAGGCCGCAAGCAGCTACCCGACCGGCTTCTGCGATGCGACCGGCAGCGGGAGCGATCCGGGAGGTCCGGACCCCGGCGGTAGCCTGCCCTGCCGGACCCTTCCCGACGTGTCGGCCCAGGCCGACGAGTTCACTGGGGCGGTGACGGTCTACAGCAGTTCGTTCGTGTCCAGCGGTACCCCGGATGGTTGGATCACCATCGGCGGCACCTCCTCGGCGACTCCTATCTGGGCGGCTGCGCTGACCCTGGTCAACGCGTCTGGGACGGGTGCCTGCACGTCCTCCGGCACCGGGGTCGGCTTCGCTAGCCCGCTCCTCTATGGCTTGGCTTCCAACCCCACCGCGTACCAGGCCTCCTTCAACGACATCACCTCCGGCAACGACGACATCTACGGCCTGGATAACGGGCAGGTCTTCCCCGCCACGACGGGCTACGACCTCGCCTCGGGCCTGGGCTCGCCGCGGCTCACCGGTGCCGGTGGGGTCCCGGGGCTGGCCTACTATCTCTGCGACTACGCGACTCCAGTGGGCGGTCAGCCCACGGTGTCCTCGCTCAACCCGTCATTCCTGTCAACCGCGGGCGGTTCCGTGGTCCTCGACGGCACCGGCTTCGAGTCCGCCGGAACGGCTGACGTCGCCAGCATCGAGGTCGGCGCCGGCCAGATCGCGGCCGCGTCCATGACGGTCACCAGCAGCACCAGCATCACCGCCATCTTCCCGCCGGCGACGGCCACCTTGGCTGGCAACTCGCCCGGGCCCCAGGATGGCGCCGGGCCGGCGGACGTGATCGTCACCCTCAGTGACGGCCAGTCCAGTGCCCCGGGCCCCGCGGCGACTATGGAGTACGTGGACGAGAGCTCGAGCCAGTCGATCCCTTCGGTCACGGGCGTTAGCTCCTACGGCGGGTCGGAGACCGCTCCTGTGCCGGTCACCATCTTCGGATCCGGCTTCAGCAGCGGCGGCCCAACTAGGACGACCACGGTGCTATTCGGCGGGGTGGCGGCGACCAGTTTTGCCGTCGAGTCGCCGTTCGAGATCCTGGTCACCCCGCCGGCCTACTCGACCCAGGCCTGCAGCCCGGGGCTCCCCTCCGGAGAGAACGCCAGCAACGACATCTGCCAGGTGCAGGTGCAGGTCGGCAATGCCAATGGCCAAAGCGCCGAGGGCATCATCCTCCCGCCCTATGAGGGATACGCCCTGCAGGCGACTGCGATGGGGGTGGCGGCCCTCCCACCTGGCTGTGGCTGTGAGTACGAGCCTGCTCCCTCGGAGTTCGACTACATCCCCCAACCGACCATCACCGCGGTCTCGACCACCACCACCGACCCCGGGAGCTTGGCCGACGAATTGGGCGGCTCCCTGATCACATTTGCGGGGACCGGTTTCAACCCGCTCACCACCTCCTGGGTGGACATCGGCGCCCCGGGTCTGGAGTCGTCGATCGACTACAACGTCGCTTACGAGTCCGGGACTGTGATCGAGATCGAAGCGCCCCCGATCGCAGCCTCGGCGGCTGGCGCGACCGTGCAGCCGGCCTCGGTTCCGCTCAGCATCAACACCTTGGCCGGCCAGTCGGCGGCCGGTCCGGCAGTCGTCTACGCCGGAATCCCCACGGTCAACAGTGTGGTCAACAACAGCAACGACACGACGGTCGGAGGCCTCTCCGGTGCCGCTGACACCGGCGGCACTCCGATCACCATCAGCGGCGCCGGTTTCGAGCAGGCTGTCGGCCCTCTCGGGTTCGTGGATATCGCTACCCCCTACTCCCTCGGCACCCAGTACACCTACACGGTCGCCAGCGACACCAGCATCAGCACCGAAACGGTGGCCCAGAACCCGGCCATCGTCGACACCGAGGTCTGCACGGTGACGGGCTGCTCACTGAATCCGCCGGCGGACTATTTCGTCCTCTTCCCGCCCGGCAACCCCAACGTCGACTCGATCTCGCCCAGCTCCGGCCCCCCGGCGGGCGGAACCAGCGTCACCATCGGCGGGGAGAATCTGGGGTGCGTCACCGGGGTCTTTTTTGGCTCGGTTACGGCGGCGACCTTCAGCAATGCTCAGGCGATACTCGACTGCGGCTCCAGCAATCTGGTGAGCGCGATCTCACCTCCGGGCGGCGCGGGCACGACCGTGCCGGTGACAGTGACGACCCTGGAGAGCGAGTTCACCGGGTTCGGGCCTAGCACCACAACGGCGAGCTTTACTTACGTCGCCAGCGCCTATACCGCCCTACCCCCGACACGGCTCCTGGACACCCGGACCAACAGCGGGGCCCTCGGCCCCAACAGCAGCCTGAACCTGACGGTGACCGGGGGCAGCGTGCCTTCGGACGCCACCGCGGTGGCGCTCAACGTGACCGTCACCGGGAGCAGCTCGGCCAGTGACCTGACTGTGTATCCAACAGGGGAGGCGCAGCCAGCTACCTCGAACCTCAACTGGGTAGCCGGTGAGACGGTCCCCAATCTGGTGATCGTTCCGGTCGGAACCAACGGCCAGGTGACCTTCTACAACGCTCTGGGCCAGACCAACGTGCTGGCCGACCTGGAGGGCTACTTTGCCCCCGAGACATCGGGGAGCACCGCGGGCAGCTATGTGCCCCTGGCGCCGGCGCGGATCACCGACACCCGGTCGGACAGCGGCTACCCGAATGCGGGCCGCCCGCTGCCCGCGGGCGGCACCATCAACGTCCAGGTGACCGGCGCGGGCTTGGTACCCGCCAGCGGGGTTACGGCCGCGCTCCTGAACGTGACCGTCACCAACACCACCTCGGCCAGTGACCTCACCATCTACCCCAAGGGCGAAAGTGAGCCGGATACCTCGAACCTGAACTGGGTAGCCGGTGACACCGTCGCCAACCGGGTTGTGGTACCAGTCGGGGCGGGTGGCGAGATCTCGATCTCCAACGACCTTGGGACTACTGACGTGATCGTCGACGTAAACGGCTACTTCACAGATGGAAGCTCGACTCCCAGCAACGCCAGCCTCTACACGCCGATCACGCCGACCCGCCTGGTCGATACCCGGACGACCGGCGGCACTCTGGGAGCTGGTGGGACCTACATCGCTCAGATCGGCGGATCGGGCGGCATCGGCTTGTCGGCGACTGCGGCCGTGCTCAACGTGACCGCCACCAATACCACCGCCGCCAGCGACTTCACGGTCTATCCGGGGGGAACCAGGCCGGGAACGTCGGATCTCAACTGGCAGACTGGGCAAACTGTGCCCAATCTAACGGTGGCGACCCTCAGCGAAACTGGAGCGATTGCGGTCTACAACGTCGCTGGCAGTGCCGATCTCATCATCGATGCGTTCGGGTATTTCAGCCCGATCGAGACTCCGTAACCACGGGCCAGTTTCTCGGGCGGCCTCCCTGGCTACTAAGCCCGGGGGGCCGTCCGAGCCCCATGACCTGACCTGGGGACGGCGGAGCTCACATCTCCCGCTGGATCCGGCTGCTAGATCACATCGATGAGGTTGCCTGTCGGCGACCCGCTCCCTCAGCAGCGGTCCAGGCCGAAGCCAACCCGGTCGATGGAGCTGGTAGGCACCCCCGTCTGGCCCTCGGACCGCGGCCCGAATAGTCCGCTTTGCCCGGGCTGCCTCGGGCTCTATCGACCAGGGTTTTGGCGCCCGCGATCGGGGTTTGCCACCAGGGCGAGTTCCAAGGCCACCACGAACTTGTGGATGGTGGGTCAGTTCGCCGGGCCACCACTTGGAGGCGGGAGTGGCACTGAGCGCGTGATCACAGTGCGGTCCGCGGCCGCCGCCCACCCTTGGAGCGCCGGCCAGCTGGACCTGGCCGCGGTCTTGGACCCCGATGGCCGAGTGCCGGGGTCGCGTCCGTGGATCCCTAGCCCTCATGGTGGAGACATCCAGCGCCAACTACCACACTATCGGCCTGCCCCAGGCACGACACCGCCGCTGGCATACTTTCCGCCGTGAGCGCGTCGGACCCGAAACTTGATCTTCACAGCTCCCTGCAGGAGGCACGCGAGACCCTGCTTTGGAAGCTCGACGGCCTCTCCGAGTACCACATCCGCCGCCCCATGGTCCCGACCGGGACGAACCTGCTCGGGCTGGTCAAGCACGTGGCGAGCGTAGAGGCGGGCTACTTTGGTGAAACCTTCGGGCGTCCGTTGGGCGAGCCGCTGCCGTGGTTGGATCCCGGCGCCGAGCCGAACGCCGACATGTGGGCCACCGCCGACCAATCGCGAGAGCAGATCCTCGGCCTCTACCGACGGGTGGGGGCCCACTCCGATGCCACCATCGAAGCACTGGCCCTCGATGCCACTGGCCGGGTGCCCTGGTGGCCGCCGGAGCATAGCGCGGTAACCCTGAACCGGATCCTGGTGCACATGATCGCCGAGACCAACCGTCACGCGGGGCACGCCGACATCGTCCGTGAGCTCATCGACGGGGAAGTCGGCTGGCGAGCCGGCGACGATAACCTGCCACCAGTCGATAAGGGCTGGTGGGGGAGCTACCGCATCCGGCTGGAGGACGCGGCTCGATTGGCCGGTCAGGGCTGAGCCAGACGTCGGCGATGGGCAACTGACCCACCACCATCTTGTGACTGAACTTGCAGGCCGCCGTGATCGCTGTTAGAGTCAAAGGCCGAGACAATCACATCTCACGTCCCTGCCTATGTCTCAAATTCGATTCAAGCGAGTCCTACGCGCCGCCGCCCAGTTGGGTGTATTCGTAATTGCCGCCACGGCGGCCTCACTGCTCACGACTGGGTCCGCGTCGGCCAGCTACTCGTCCCAGATCGCGGCCCTTGAGCAGCAGCAGCAGACCCTAATCAATCAACTTCAAGTCCTGCAGGGTCAAGCGGCCTCCGCGGGGCAGCAGGCCGCGACTACCCAGCAGCAGATCACCGTGATCCAGCAACAGCTGTCTCAAGAGCAGATCGCTCTGAGCGAGGCGAACGCCAAATTGACCGCTACCACAAATGAGTTGACCGCCACCGAGGCCCAGATGGCTCGGGATCGAACTGAACTCGCCGCATTGGTCACTGTTCTCTACCAGAGAGACTCGGGCGACTCCTGGGCGGCGGCGATAGCCAACAGTTCCAGCGTCTCCAAGTTAGTGGACGACTCCATCAATCTGCAGACGGTGCGGCAAGAATTCGACACCCTAACTAAGCAGCTCATCGCGGATGCGAACGCTCTGAAGACGCTGCAAGCGCAGCAGCAGGCCCAAGAAAAGCAGGTCAGTGGCCTAGTCAGCGGACTGCAGAGCCAGAGCAGTCAGCTGCAGGCAGCGGAGAATACCTTCGCCGTCGAGCAGGACAGCCTGACCGGTCAGGCGGCTCAGATTTCCGCCGCGATCCAAACCTTGTCGTCCCAAATCCAGGTCCTGCAAGAGGAGGAATCGGCCTCCAGTGGGGGCGGGTCCCTGGGGTACGGGGGCACGATCCTGGAGGTGTATTCAGGCTACCCTAACTTGGGCTCCTATCCGGACGCCTACCCGTTTGGACAATGCACCTGGTTTGCGGCGTCGCAGGCTTACATCGAATGGTCCGCGAACGCCAACGGCTGGATCTCTGGAAACGCCAGCTCACCGAATCCCTATCCCACCGGTGTGACTCCGCGGGTGAACTCCATCGTCGTGTGGCGCGGTGGGGGAGCGTACAGTTCCCTCGGTCATGTGGCCTGGGTCATCCAGACCGGCGACGGCACGAACGGACAAGGGTTCGTCGTGGAAGAAGCCAACTACATCGCCGGCCACGAGGACACGCGACTAGTGCTCAACACCAGTGGCGTCCTGGGGTTCATCTACCCCTAAGCCCATGACCGCTTCAGAGAGGGGGAAATCATTGCAGACGTCGGCGCCTGAGCCAACCGGTACGACCGCGGGGTCCGTAACTCGACCTTTAGTTGTCTATCACGGAGACTGCCCCGACGGTTTCGGGGCAGCTTTCGCTGCCTGGAAACGGTATGGCGAAACGGCCGACTACGTGCCGGTTAGCCACGGCGACCCACCACCCAAGACCAGGGGCCGACACGTGCTCATGGCTGACTTTGCCTACGACCGAGGAACCACCGAGCAACTGGCCAAAACCTCTGCCAGCTTGGTCGTCCTCGACCACCACCGGTCCGCGGCCAGCGAGCTAGCCGACTTACCCTATTGCGTATTCGATATGAATCGCAGTGGCGCGGTCATGGCCTGGCAGTACCTGCATGAGTCCCCTGTACCAGCCCTGCTGCGCTACGTCCAAGACCGGGACCTGTGGCGCCACGACTTGCCGGAGAGCGAGGAGGTGTCGGCCGCCCTTCGGGCACACGACTTCGACTTCAAAACATGGGACTCAATAGATGTCGAGCAACTGCGCGTGGAGGGTCGCGCTCTACTCCGCTACCAGCGCCGCATGGTCGAGCGGGTAGCCGCACATGCAACGCTGGTGGAGATCCTGGGAACAGTAGTGCCCACCGTCAACAGCGCAGTCCTGCAGAGTGAACTGGGCGATGTCCTAGCGGCGGGACAACCCTTTGCCGGTGTGTGGTGGCAGGGTAGCGGCGACATGGCGCGCTGGTCGTTGCGCTCGACCCCGGGAGGTGTCGACGTCAGCCTGATCGCGGCCCGCTACGGCGGCGGCGGCCATCGCACCGCAGCGGGGTTCAAGGGACCAACGCCCAAGGATGGCAAGCTGGCTCCGCCCCCCGCCGAGGACCAGCCGGCTCTGCCCTAGGGAAGCTCAGTCAAGCCTGCCATCTGTCCCAGGACCACCGTGGGTCGCGCCCCCACCCCTAGACCGTCGTCCGGATCCAGGTCGAGCAGGAATTGACGGCACCGAGACGCCTCGTCTTCCTCTCCAATGCTGGCCGCGGCCAGCATCAGCAGGAACAGACTCCGCAGGAAGCCCCGATTGGAGGGCTCTGCCCAGAGCACTTGGCCGGTGCCTCCCCAACCGCTCCGGCGGAGCCGATCGAGACCGCGGTGATACCCCACCCTGGCGAAGGCATAGCAGGCGACCGGATCACCGCCAGCGTAGGCCGCCTCGGCGAGCCGGGCCCATCCGTCGAGGAACGCGGGATATTGACCACAGAGTCGAGAGAGCGGAGCGAGGCGATCCGCCTCGGGGGGGCCGCCAGCTGGGGCCAGGATTTCCGCCAAGAGGGAACGGGCCTGCTGATCCTCCGCGGGCAGGACTGTCCGGTGTTGCGGCTGGATCTGGTGCCCATGGGGGGCTACCGGCACACTGACCAGCGGACGTGGCTCGGAAGTCGGCGGATCCGGCGAGTTGCTCACGGCTTCCCTCATTGATCGCCGCCCTGGGCGGTAGCTGTGGTACCCCGTAGCGGATTCGAACCGCTGATCTCCGCCTTGAGAGGGCGGTGTCCTTGGCCACTAGACGAACGGGGCGAGAGTGCTCAAGGCAGACCCGGCTCCTCCAAGTCCAGTATATGGGGGCTCATTGGCGGCTCCGGCTTCGGGGCGGCCAGAGGGCCAGAGCTGCGTCAACTAAGGCAGCGTGGCTCTGAACCTGAGGGTAGTTGCCCCAGAGTGCACCACTCTCCGGGTCGGCCACCTCAGACAGCTGACCGGACGGTCCGGCCAGCTGGCAGATGGCCAATAGGCGGGCCTCGGCGGCTTCGCTTCGGCCCAGCATGGCCTCGGCGTTTACGGCCCAGAGCCCGGGGAAGATGAACGGGAAACAGGGCGAGTCAAGGCCATCTCGCTCGGGCGAGTGCCGGGCCATGAGCGGCCACCGCCCCAGATCCCGGGCGATCCGGCCTAGGGTGACCTCTGCTCCCGGCCGGTCGGGAGTTACGAACAAGGTTAGATAGGCGGCGAGCAAGGATGAGTCGGCGCCGGAATCTTGAAATGACATCACCAGCTCTCCGTCGGGTCCCTGACCCCGATTCCTGACGGTTCGCGTGATCGCGGCCGACTCCTCGCGCCAGTGCGTTATAGGACCTTCAATCCGCCCTCGCTCGGCGAGCGAGCTGGCGACTTGCAGCGCCGCCCAGGCCATCACCTTGCTGTGCACGTAGTCCTGGGGATCTCCCCGCACCTCCCAGATTCCGTGATCGGCAAGCTGCCACCGCCGCGCGGCCGCCTCAGCCAGCGCCGGTAGATGTCGCAGGAGTTCGTCAGGGCATGCCTGGACGCGATCCAACTCGCCGGCAAGCCGTGCCACCTCGCCGATGGTGTCCAGCTGGGCCTGCCCGGCGGCGCTGTTGCCGACCCGCACCAAGGCTCCGGAATAGCCCCGAAGTTGGCCGACGATGTGCTCCGGGGGCAGCTGCCCTCCCAAGAGACGGCGGACGGGTGCCAACTGGTCAGGGCGCTCGCCGACCCGGCCGCCCAGTCCCCGGGCCACCGCCTCGGCCTCTGGTAGGGCGCCCGCATGGCACAGCGCGATCCCGGCGTCGGCGCAATCCCGCAGCCAGGCGTACCGGTAGTCCCAGGCCCTCTCGCTGGAGGGCCACTGGGGGATCGAGGTGGTGGGAGCTGCAACCAAGAGTCCAGAATCTCGGTCCTGCAGTCCCCGCAACGTCAGCAAAGAGCGGTCGACGGCGGCGACCGCCCAGGGTGGACCCTGCTGCACCAAGCTCGCCATCGCGGTGCCGCGGTGCAGCTGCGCGAGCCACCTTCGGTCGTCGGTGACTGACTCCGCCAGTAACTCCCTGGTCCTCTGGACCGCCTCGGCCGGAGCCTCTGACGCCAGCGCCAGGAGAGGCGGGAGCCTACCTCTTTCGCAGGGGGCGCCCAGCCACACGACCAGCCCGTCCGCCGGCACCTCTGCGACCAGAGCGCCGACTCCGACTTGAGTCGGCCCAGTCACCACCAGGGCTAGGGGCCCCCCTGGTCCATCCTCAAGAGGGCTCTTTTCCAGCACCGCCCCAAATCGGGAAAGCACCCAGCCGCCCCCGCCCCCGGATTTCGGGTCGGCGAAGGAGATCTGGACGGGCCGTCCGGTTGGGGCGTCCACTAACCAGGCAATAGCACTGTTCCCCGCTCCGTCTTCGAGCAAGCCGCATTGGACGCGCAGGCCATCCGGGCCGGAGAACAGGATTACCCGAGAAGCTCCGGACCAGGCGGCGGAGGTGCTGAGACCGGGCGGGATCGTCACCCCGACCGACCCACCACCATGGGGATCAAGCAGAGCCGCGAGGCGGAGGGGACTGTCGAAGTAGGGCCAGCACCAGAAGTCGCAACCGGATTCAGCGTTGATGAGTGCCGCGGTACGGCCATCCGCGAGGCAGAAATATTCCTTCACCGGTCGGTTGAGCCCACCTTCCCCACTAGCCGATCCTTGCTCCGATCTCGAACTCACGGTCCCAGGCTAGTCGCCCGGAGAGCTACCGGCCGTGGGTTAGGCCGGCATCGACTGGAGGAGGTCGCCGATAGCAGCGATCTTGGTAGCCCAGCTTGGGTCACTGGCGTAGTCGACGTTCATTCCCTGGGGGGTCGGGCCGTTGTAGTACTGCCCGGTGGCCACCGTTCCCGACTGGCCACCGTAGTTGGCGACCAGGGAGCCGGGCGGGGTGAGGTAGTAAACCGAGACGAACCAGGAGACATAGGAGATGCAGTCCTGGTCGCTGGTGAAGGTCGCGCCGTCGACGTAGGGATTGGTGTCGTAGGCCTCAAAGCCGAAGAGGTTGTGCTTGTTGAGGTAGAGCTCCGAGGTGCCCCAGCCGGTCTCCAGGACCGCATCCGCGACCAAGTAGATCGCGCTTACGTGGTCGGTCTGCTCTGCCTGGATGAAGAACTGGGCGTCGCCCTCCAGCGCGGTTCCCTGAAAGAACTCCTGGATCTGCTGTAGGGAGACACCGCTGGCCACGGTCAGATTGGTGTTGACCGTGAACGCTCCCGCGCCACTGGGTGGGGGAGGCGGTGCCGTCGGACTCGGCGAGGGAGCACCCGGGGGAGGTGTGGTGACGGGCGTTGGGGTAGGGCTGGCAGTGGCGCCAGGGGTCGGTGAGGATGTTGGAGCGGGTCCGCCCTGGGCTCGCGGCTTCACCGTTTTCTGGGAGGCCCGGAATTCGGCAACCAGCTCCTCGGCTTGGAGACGGGACTCGGTCGCCACCTCTTGCTTCTGGTCTTGCTCCAGGGTGATTTCGGTGGCCTGCTCACTCCGGATGGCCTGCGCCAACTTCAGCAGGAGTTGGCGCTGGGACTGAGTGAGCTGGTCCAGCTCGATCTGGGTGTCCAGCGCGGCACTGAAGTCGGGGCTGGCCAGTACGGAGATCAGCCCGTCGGGGGCACCGGTGTACTCCTCCGCCACCAGGTTGGCCAGCTGGTGCCGCTCCTGGGAGCTCTGGGTTTCGTCCCTGGCGATCTCCTGGCGCGCCGTCTGCACCTCGGCGCTGAGGGTGGCGAGCTCGGACTTGGCCTTGGCGACCAGCGCCGAGAGAGTGGCTGGGGTCTGGCCCGACGAACTCGAACCGGCCCTCACCGCGGGCGCGCCGGTCCCGGCGATTATCGCCAGCGCCCCCGCGCTGGCGATGATCGCGGCAACCGCTGATTGCCCCCACGGCCTAGCCCCGTCCACAAGGTGAAATTCTTCGATCGGGGGCCAAGATCTGATCCCCATGTCGCAGCCCCGCTGCCGGAACGTCACTAGAAGTGAAGGCCGGGTTCCGCTGGGGGTCTAGACTCGGCTGGTGGATGCCGTGGCGCCCTCGACCCTGGTGCTTGCTGAAGACGAGCCGATGATCGGGCGGATCCTGGAATTCAAACTCAAGATGGAGGGTCACCATCTCCTCTGGGTGCGGACCGCGGCAGCGGCTGAAGCCCTGGTCAGGCAAGGGGGAGTGGACCTCCTGCTGTGCGACATAACGCTCGAAGAGGATGGCCGGGAGCTGTGCCGCCGGCTGATTGCAGAGGGGTTGGAGCCGCCCTCAGGAATCGTCCTCATGCCCGAGCAGCGGGACCCTGAAGGCCGGGCGCTGGCGCTGGCCGCCGGAGCTCGGGAAGTGATCGCCAAGCCCTTCAAGCCGACGGTGGTGGCAACCACCATCCGACGCCTCTTGACCGGGGAGAGCTAGCTCCTCCGAGCTCGACATCCGGGGCCCGAGCTCGGGCTACGATTACCGAGATGACCAGCCGAGTCACCGAGATCATCGTCGACAGTCGCGATCCGCTGAATCTTGCCAAGTGGCGGGCCGAGGTGCTCAACTACCAGGTGGCGACCCCGGCCCCCGAGGGCTGGGTCGGGATTTCTCCCTGGGCGACTCGGGAGGAGCGCCCCAGCGACAACGCGTACCGAGCCGGCGCCCAGGTACCCACCATCGTCTTCGTCCCGGTCCCGGAGGCGAAGACCGTCAAAAATCGCACTCACTTGGACATCTGGTCAATTGACCGCACCCGGGACGAGGAGGTTGCTTGGCTCGTGGAGCGAGGGGCGCGCCGGGTGGACATCGGCCAGGGCAACGTGTCGTGGGTTGTGATGGCCGACCCCGAAGGGAACGAGTTCTGCGTGCTTGGCTAGATCCCGCCGCGGAGACTCCCCCCTCCTGACGCAAGTGAGTCGCCTTCGCAGCTACTCCTAAACCCACTCGGCCGGAACACCTGATTCAGCTCGACCCGAGTCGCCGCCACGACTCGGCGGACTAACCCGCCCGCCGAGCAGCTACTTCGACTCCGCCGACGCGCCGAGCCGATGCAGCAACTCGAATCGGTAGATCCCCGTGTCGTGGCCGTCGGCCCAGATCGCCTTGAGTCCGTAGTTGCCCACCAGCTGGATGTCGGCGAGCTCATCCTCGCCAGGATGGAGTTCCGGGTCAAGCTGGAACCGGCCCGGCCGCCCCAGTTCCCCGGTGCAGAGCGCGCACGGGCAAGCGCACCTCAGTTGGGCAAAGGGGATGGCTTGGCCCAGACCATCCATCCATTCCACCAGAAGGGCCCGCGCCGCTTCGTCGTAGCCGAAACGGCGCGGAGTGGTGCTCTCGATGGAGGGTGCGGGTCGGGGACTGTCCGCCATTGCCCCTAATTGTCGCCACTGCTCGCAAGGGCCGCCGGGACCGCGCCCGATCGCGGCCAGCCGAGCCTCGACTGGCCGGCCTCCCCCAGACCTTATGCTGGCCCCCCATGGGCCTAGCCAACGACCCGTTTGAGATGGATCCGATCAGCGCCGATCCTGGAACCCCCATCGACCGCAATCTGGCCTTGGAGCTGGTCCGGGTCACCGAGGGGGCAGCGATGTCCGCGGCCCGCTTCATGGGGCGGGACGACAAGATCGCGGCCGACCGCGCCGCCGTAGAGTCGATGCGACGCAGCCTCTCCCACGTGGACATGGCCGGGGTGGTGAAGATCGGAGAGGGAGAGAAGGATAAGGCTCCGATGCTCTATATCGGAGAGCAGATCGGCAATGGCAATCCACCGTTAGTGGACGTCGCGGTCGACCCCATCGACGGCACCCGACTGGTGGCCCGAGGGCTGCCCGGAGGGATCGCCACGGTCGCCCTGGCCGAGCGAGACACCCTCCTCAAGACCCATTGCGCCTACATGGAGAAGCTGGTGGTCGGACCTCGGGCCCGGGGGGTGATCGACCTGCGGGTCTCGCATACTGAAAACCTGCAGCGGATCGCAGCGGCCGAGGAGCGTCCAGTGCACGACCTCACTGTGGTGGTCCTCGATCGACCCCGCCATGAGGAGCTGCTGCGGGAAATCCGGGCCACCGGGGCCCGGGTCAAGCTGATCACCGACGGGGATGTCGCCGCCGGGGTGATGGCGGCGCTCCCGGAACGCACCGGCCTTGATGTCCTGTTAGGGATCGGAGGAGCCACCGAGGCGGTCCTGACCGCCTGCGCGGTGCGCTGCATCCACGGCGACATGCAGTGCCGGCTGTGGCCTCGCGACGATGACGAGCGTGAGCTGATCCGCCAAGAGGGCTACTCGGCGGAGCAGATCTTCCGAGCCGAGGACCTGTGCGGCGGCGAGAACATCTTCTTCGCCGCCACCGGCATCACCGACGGGGAGATGCTTGGCGGGGTCAGGTTCTCTGGGGAGACGGTCGAAACGCACTCGGTGGTGATGCGCTCTTACAGCGGAACCGTGCGCTGGATCGATGCCTACCACAATCTCGCCCAGCTTCGCCTCCGCAACGAGCTGTCTCGATCTGCCGAGAGCTGACCGACCGCCTGCGCCGGCCAGCTATATCACATCCCTCCCGGGGCGTCCTCCAGCCGGAAGCCCCCTCCGTCCGCGCCGCAGACGATGCAGCGGTCGGGAGGCTCCAGCCCGCGCTGGGTCCCCCCACACTTGCCGCAGACCCACTGGTGGCGGGCGAAGAAGGTGACCAGGTCGGTGCGGGAGATCAGGCCAACCAGTTTTCCGTGGCGGACCACCGGCAGCCGGCGGATCCGCTGTGCCATCAGGATCTCCGCCGCCGCGCTGAGAGGGACCTCCTCCTCGATGGTCCTCGGTTCGGGCGACATGATCGCCGCGACCGTGGCGCCCGGCTTGAGCACCACGTCCATCTCGCTGACTACGCCGACCACCCGGTGATGGTCGTCCAGGACCGGCATCCCGGTGATGTGGTGCTGATGGAGCATCTCCGCCGCCTCGGCCACTCTGGCCTCCGGAGAGATCGTGATCACCGCCCGGGTCATGACCGCTGCCACGGTGGCCTCGCCCGGCGGACGAGGCTTGGTCGAGCTGGCCATCCCAGGATCTCCTTGGGTGTAACTTGGGGTTGCCCGGCGGCGGGCGCCCGTGGACGCGCAGCGTAACTCCGGGCGGCCGCCCGGCGGGCCGTGGGGAGACCCACGTCCGGCCGCCCCCCGTTTGCTACTGTGCCGCAGTCACCATTTCCAAGTGGAGTAGAGAGGTCCTCATGAGCAAGGTCGCTGACCCCTATTCGCCAACCGCCCGGCACACCCGGCTCCACCCCTCGCAGGAAGAGCTGCGCCAGCTGACCGCCGTCATGCCCACGGCTCGTCTAACCGCCTACGACAACTACAACGTGCAGACCCTAGCGTTGGCCCGTAGTACCGGATCCACCTACATCATCACTGACTCTCCTGAGATCACCTCGGGCCAGACCATTACCACCGAGGAGGGACGTCGGGTGGCGAGCCTGCAGGAGGAGTACCTCCGGGGTCAGGACGTCATCGTGATCGACGGGTACGTCAACAACGACCCCGCATTCCGTTCTCCAGTCCGCCTCGTGATCGAGGAGGCTGGGGCCAACATCGCCGGGATGCAGGACCACCTGCTGTTCAAGGACGGTCAGATCGGCGCGGACTTCCGACCCGAGTTCACCGTTATCTTCACCCCCAAGCTGCCCATGCCGGGCTATCCCGAGGACCGGCTGATCACGGTCGACCTGGAGAACGGGCTCACCAGGGTGTTCAATTCCGACTACTTCGGCGAGTCCAAAAAAGGGCTGCTCCGGATGTGGAACCAGTTGGTCTATCAGCGGGGCGGCCTGGCCCTGCACGCGGGCTGCAAAGTGATCCCCACCGACCAAGGTGAGCGGACCCTGCTGATCGTCGGGCTATCCGGGACTGGCAAGACCACCACCACCTTCACTCGCCAGAACGAGAGCAAGCCGGTTCAGGACGACTTCGTTGCCCTCATGCCCGGGGGAATCGTCTACGGGTCGGAGAATGGCTGCTTCGCCAAGACCTATGCCCTAAGTGCTGAGGACGAGCCGACCATCCATGGGGCGGTCACCTCGCGGGTCGCCTTCCTGGAGAACGTCTCCCAGAAGGAGGTTGGCGGACCGGTCGACTTCTTCGACCAGAGCTACACCCAGAACGGCCGCGCGGTCTTCCCGATGGAGGCCTTGGGCTGGTCTCGGGACGCCCGCGACATCGCCCCAGTTTCGTCGCTCCTCATCCTCAACCGTAACAACGGCATCATCCCGGCGGTGGCGCGCCTCTCCCTGCAGCAGGCGGCCGCCTACTTCATGCTGGGTGAGACCCAGGGCACGGCCGCCGGAGGCGCCGCCGAGGCTGGCAAGTCGCTCCGGGTTCCCGGCACCAATCCCTTCTTCCCGCTGCTCCACGCCCAGCAGGGCAACCGCTTCCGGGAGCTGCACGCCGAGGGTATCTTCGAAGTCTTCCTGCTCAACACCGGCTGGGTCGGGGGTGGCGAAGATGACCCACAGGCCAAGAAGATCCGCATCCCCCATTCCTCAGCGCTGGTCAAGGCCATCGCCGAGGGGACCATTCACTGGGAACGGGATCCCGACTTCGGCTACGAGGTGGCGACGTCGGTGCCGGGAATCGACGACCCCGAGCTCCTCCAGCCCCGCCGCCTGTACCAGCGCCAGGGCCGCACCGCCGAGCACCAGACCATCGTCGAGCGGCTGCGCCGGGAGCGGGCCGAATACCTGGCCAACTACCCGGGCTTGGACCCGGAGATTCTGCAGGCCGTCGCCGGCTGATGGTCGTGCCAGAGCATTGCGCTCTGGTGGTGATCGATGTCCAGACCGGCTTCGACGACCCGGTCTGGGGTCAGCGCAACAACCCCGGCTGCGAGGCCAACGTGGAGGCGCTGATCCGGCGCTGGCGGCAGCGCGGCCAGCCGATCGTCTACGTGCGCCACGACTCGGACGAGGGACCTGAATCCCCACTGGCGCCGGGCCAACCGGGGAACGACTTCAAGCCGGTTTTGAGCGGAGAGCCCGACTTGTTGATCACCAAGCAGGTCCACTCGGCGTTTTATGGAACGCCCAACCTCGACGACTGGCTACAGGAACACCAGGTGCAAGCGGTCGTCGTTTGTGGCATCGCGACTGATCACTGCTGCGAAACAACCGCTCGGATGGCCGGCGACCTGGGCTACCAGACCTTCTTCGTGCTAGATGCGACGCATGCCTTTGACCGCACCGGGCCGAACGGCGAAACGGTTACCGCCGATGAGATCTCTCGGGCCACGGCGGCCAGCATTCACGATGAGTTTGCGACGGTGGTCACGACGGCAGCGCTGATCGCCGGATAGCTGGCAGCCACGTAATCCGACCGCGGATTGCCCTTGTCGAGCCGCTTTGAGTCCACCGGTCTGGATGCGCAGTACGGCGGTACGTTCACGTCTGGAAGCCGGGACGGCCGAGTTTGAGAGTTCTCGGCCCGAGTACCACGTCACGGTGCGCGTCACGGAATCCGGCAACCGCTCCTTGGTGTCCCGCTCGGCGTGGACTATCAGGGGCCAGCGGAGAGTGGGGCGCGGCCACCAAGTGGTGGTCGACTTGGAGCGTATCGAGTACGCCGAGTCGCAACTCCTCAGCCTGGGGTCCGGGGTCGAGGTCTTGGCCCCGGAGGAGCTTCGCCTATCGACGACCCAGGTCTCGCTGGCAATCGCCAGCAACTATCGTCGGCAGCTACCGCGGAGCGCGCGGCCCCGAGGTGGCAAACTCACCGGGTGACCTTTTGCCCAGGGCGTTACCGCGGATGAGTGGCGGAGCGGCGGTCCGGCCCTCCAAGCAGGAGTATTTCCTGCTCCTGGCCCTAGCGGCGCGCACTCGGGCCGACTGCGTCGGCCGGAAGGTGGGGGCGGTGGTGGTGCGGGACGACCGAGTGATCAGCACTGGGTACAACGGCACCCCGATCGGGATGCCCAACTGTTCCGAGGGTGGCTGTCACCGCTGCGCCAATCGGGACACCAAGGCCTACCCAGCCGGCCGGGGCTATGACCTGTGCATTTGCGTTCACGCCGAGCAGAACACGGTTTTGGCGGCGGCGCGGTTCGGGCAATCGACCCTGGGGGCGACTCTCTACTCCACCATGCGACCGTGCTTCGGCTGCCTTAAGGAATCACTGCAGGCGGGAATCTCGGCCGTCCACTATCTGGAGGACTGGCAGGTGGCAGCCGGCGAAGACGACACCGCCCTGGCCACCCAGTACGCCGCCCTGCGATCCCGCTTTCAGGATTTCAGCCAGGCTCGGATCGCCGATCACCGGTTAGCTAGGCTCCTGGCTGAGGAGATGGTGGGGACGGAGGCGTGAGCGAGGACGACCGCTGTGAGCCCCCCGAGGTCGGCGGCCGGTGGCGGGTGGCCCTACTCACGGTGAGCGACGAGGGAGCCGCCGGGAGGCGCCAGGACACCAGCGGGGACTGGCTCGCCGGTCGTCTGCTTGAGTTGCCCGGCGAGCTGGTCTCCCGGGAACTTCGGCCGGACGAGCCGGATCAGGTGGCGGGCTGGTTGCGCCTGGCGATTGAGGATCTGCACCCAGCCCTGATCGTCTGCACGGGAGGTACGGGCCTCCATCCCCGCGACCGCACCCCAGAAGCGGTGCGGTCGGTCGGCGATTACGACGTTCCCGGTTTTGCCGAGGCGATGAGGGCAGCGGGGCTGCGCCAGACCCCGCACGCCATGCTCTCCCGTCAGGTGGCGGTGGTGAGCGGTAGCTCCTTGATCTTGGCCCTCCCGGGCGCCTTGAAGGCGAGCCAGGAGAGTCTGGAGGCGATATGGGCTGCCCTGCCCCATGCCCTGGAGATGATCGCGGGACTGCCCCAAGCCAGCAGCGGCGCGGCGCACGCCGGGCGCACCCCTCCCGACTGAGCGTTTGGCGCCCCGACCCGATTCCGGTTGGCGGTTTCGCGCGGTCTGTGCGCGCGCTCACTGTGGATTCGACTCCGAGCGGCACTCCCAGCGCACCCCGCCACTGCTCACCGCGCAGGTGCTCACTTAAGGTTTGGACAGCCGGGCTGAGTGACCGGTCGCGGGACCAGATGATGTGCCTCATCCGCTTGACCGGGAACTCCTCCACCTGGAGTTGATGAAGAAGTCCGCTCTGGAGCTCCAACCGCACAGAATAGGTGGAAAGGATGCTTACCCCCAGCCCCCCTGCGACCATCCGCATGAGAGCACCGTTACTGGCCAATTGCATCGCCGGGATCGGTTCCAGACCGGCCTGGCGCAGGATCGCCTCGGCCGACTCCTTGGTCCCTGAGCCAGGCTCCCGGAGCAGTAGTGGACCCTCCAGCAGGTCCGCGAGCCGCACCGGCTCCCGGGCCACCAGCGGGTGGTCGGGAGCACTCACGCGCACCAGCTCGTTCTCGAGGAAAGGCTCGTTACGGAGCAGATCGACGAGGCTCACTACTTGCAACGGCCCGAGAACTAGTGCGACTACGGTCAGGAGTCGATCGAGATCCTGCTCCAGGTCATGGAGGGCAGCCGGGACGACCTGGTGGTGATCCTGGCCGGTTACCGGGACCGGATGGAGACCCTCTTGGGCAGCAAGCCGGGGATGAAGTCGCGCATCGCCCACCATCTGGACTTTCCCGACTTCGATCTGCATCAACTGCTGCTGATCACCGAAGTGATGCTGAGCCGCCTGATGTACCAGTTCAGCGCTTCCGCGCGTGAAGTGTTCAGTGCCTACCTCACCAGGCGAATGACCCGCCCCCATTTCGCCAACGCCCGCAGCGTGCGCGACGCCTTGGACCGCATCCGCCTGCGCCCGGCCAATCGGCTGGTGCGCCTGGGACGCCCGCCAACTGAGGCTGAGCCGCGCACCACCGAGCCCGAGGACATCCTTCAGAGCCGGGTCTGCGCGGCGGGGGATGGGCCGGCCCTAGCCAAGCTCTGAACCCCGGGCACCGCCTCGAGCCCGGTCTCCACATGGGTGCACGAGGCAGTCCAATTAACGGTCATTTCACCATCTGTGTCGTGCGCGGGCTGGGTCGATACAGCGGCGGCGGGGAACTCGCAATTCGTCTGGGTAGACTGGCTGGATGCTTGCGAAGGGCGTCGTGTTCGACCTCTTTGGCACCCTGGTCGAGGGTTGGAGTGAGGCTCAATCCCAGCTCCGCTCAGAGGAGCTCGCGGCCGTCTTGGAAGTCCCGACCTCAGAGTTCTTGGCGGTGCTCAGCGGCACCTACACCGAACGAGCCAATGGGACGCTCGGAGGGACCCGCGAAACGCTGAAGAATCTCTGCGCTCGCATCGGGTCCAGACCCTCTACTGCGGCTTTGGATCGCGGTGCTCAATTGCGCTTGCAGCAGTTTCGGGAGATCCTGACCACTCCCATCCCTGAGGTCCCCGAGCTCCTCACCGACCTGCGCCAGCAGGGCATCCGACTGGGCCTGATCAGCGACTGCTCCGCAGAGACGCCACTGGTCTGGCCGGAGCTGCTTTGGGCTCGGCCGATTGAGGCCGCCCTCTTCTCCTGGGCGGAGGGCATGCGCAAGCCTGACCAACGGCTATATCTCCGGGTGGCCCAACTCCTGGACCTGGAGCCGCGGGACTGCCTCTACGTCGGCGACGGCGGCAGCTGCGAGCTGAGCGGGGCCGAAGCAGCGGGGATGCGGGCAGTGCGCCGGCACTTCCTCCGTGGTGACGGCGAGACTCAGCTCCAGTTCGATCTCGATCCCGCCTGGCGCGGGCAGGAGATCAGCGACCTCAACGAAGTCTGGGGGCTCATCCGAGGCTGACCGGGACAGACCTCCCGCTCCCAGCCGCTACGCTCGGTTGGGGGCGAGATAAATACGGAACTGCGCGGAGGCACGCCCGCGGCTCAAGCCGGTCCAGGTCGCGAGTTAGTCACCCTAACTCCCGGGGACGGAATCGGCCCCGAGGTCGTCAGAACGACCCAGGCGGTCATCGAAGCCTCCGGCGCACTCGTCGAATGAGAGGAGCACCAAGCCGGTGCCAACGTCTTCCGAAAGGGCTTGCCTTCGGGCATACCCCGGGACACCGACGAGTCGGCCCGGCGCACAGGTGTGGTCCTCAAAGCACCCCTGGAGACCCCGCTCGGATTCGCTGAAAAGAGTGCCAACCTGACCTCGCGAAAGCTCTTTGAAACCGACGCCAACCTCCGCCCCATGCGCGAGTTGGCGGGTGTGACCACCCCTTACAGCGGACGCGGTGTCGACCTGACGGTGGTGCTAGAGAACGTCGAGGACCCGTCTGCCGCCGCAGAGGAACTGGCTGCCGCCATTGAAGAGATGCAGACCCCCGGAGTCGCTGCGTCGCTCAAGCTAATTTCCCGCAAGCGATGCGGAAAAGTCGTGCGTATCGCGTTCGAGTTCTCCCGCTCCGAAACCCGCCACCCGGTGCACCGCTGGGTTCACCTCGCGAGACTGCCAGCCTCGACGGAGAGCGCGGGTTCCCCACACGCCGGGCGAGAACTAACCCACCTCAGACCCGGTCCTGCGACAACTGTCGGGTTAGCTGACTGCCGCCAACACCTCAGCGGCGTGCCCCGCTGGTCTGACCGTCTCCCAGACCCGCTCTACCATTCCTCCGGCGTCGACCAGGAAGGTGGCTCGGGCCACCCCGCCGGACGGCCGCTCGGGAGTGGCAGACCACACTCCGAAGAGCTCCGCAACATGGTGGTCGGGGTCGGCCAGGAGCGGCAGGTCCGGAGCGCCGCAGGCTTCGGCGAACTTGGTCTTGGCTTCGACGTCGCCCACCGAGCAGCCAAAGACCTGCACGTTGCGCTTCGAGAACTCCGGCAGAGCCCGGCCGAACTCACCGGTCTCGATGGTGCAACCGGGGGTGTTGTCCTTCGGATAGAAGTAGATCACCCAGCGCTGACCGCGCAACTCGGCAGTTTCGGCCGTTTGGCCAGTGCCTGCTTGGAGCTTGAAATCAGGTACCTGATCACCGGGGTTGAGCATGGCTCCCTCCTCCTTCGGACTGGCTTACTAGATGACGCTACCACGCCGAAGAAGCTCAGCCGGAAAGCAACTGCCTGGCCTGCAAGGCAACGCTCAGCACCACCCTGGTTTCGGCGTCGTCCAGGGAGGCGTTGAGTAGGTCCTCGATCCGCTGCACCCGGTAGGTCAGAGTGTTGATGTGCACGTGCAGCTGGCGACCGGCCGCACGCTGGTTCCAGCCCTGGGCGACCAAAGCCTCCAAGGTCGGCAGCAGGGGGGTGTGGTGACGCTGGGCGTAGCTGAGGATCGGGCCCAGGGACTCGTCCACAAATCGGCGCAGGACATCGGGGTCGCGCACCTCCAGCAACAAGCGGAGGGCTCCGAGGGACCGATACGAGGTGACCTGTCCGGCGCCGCCAGCTCGGCGGGAGAGCCGCAGCGCCTGGCGGGCTTCCTCGTGAGCCCGGGCCAGTTCCAGCGCCGCGGCCGCTAGGTTGCCCATCCCGACCGAGAAGCTCAGCCTCCGCCCCAGGCCCTCGGCCAACGTCAGGATGGCCCGAGAGAACTCCTCCAGACCGGCCGGCGAAGGCTCGGCTCCGCCGGTCTTGGGAGCCGCAATGTGCGCTGGGATCAGGAGCACCGAGTAGGCGGCCCTCGCCACCACCAGGGATCCCGGGAATCGGCGCTGGGTCAACTCGCTGAGGTCGCGTTGCAACCGCTCTTGGAGAGGCTGGGTCTGAAACTTGCCCAGAGTGCGCTCGTCGTCAGGTTCCAGCACCAACACCCAGGCCTGGTCGGGGATCCGGTAGCCGAGTCGCTCCGCCCGCACGGCCAGTCGGACGATGTCCTCGGGGCTCTGCCCGGGCGTGAGGAGACCCTCCAGCAGGTCGCCGCGCAGCCGGCGCTCCACCTCGGCCGCGGCGCGCTCCTTCAGCAGCTCCAGCGCCACCACGGTGGCGCCGTGTTCCAGCGCCCGGCGCTTGCCGGCGCCCGCGCTGTCGACCGTGCCCTCGACGGCCAATACCGCCACCAACTCGTCGCCGGCGCGAACTGGGGTCAGGATCAGCTCGAGCCGCGGCCGGCTGAGACTGATTCCCACCGGCCCGGCGGCGGCAGGCCCGGTGAGCGAGGTCGGAATGGTGAGCCGGCGCGCTGCCAGCCCCCTCCCCGCGCCGTGTTCCAGACGAAAGCCGAGTGGATCGTAGAGACCGACCTCGCCCCCGGCCAGGCCGGCGATGGCGTCAAGGATCTTCGGCAAACCAGCTCCGGAGAGGGCCAGCCCGGTGAAGCGTTCATGGACGGTCTGAGAGTCTTGGATCTCGACCAGCTGCAGCTCCAGTCGGTGCTGCAGCTCGCTCCGCTCCAGGACTCCCGCTAGGGCGCCGGCGATCGCCGAGAGGACGGCCAGCTCGTCGGGCCGGAACTCCCTGCGCATGACGGTCTGGACGTTGAGCACCCCCACCATGCGCGGTCCGGCCAGAATCGGCACCGAGAGCATCGAGGTGAAGCGCTCCTCATCCAAGCCCTCGATCCACTCAAAGTGGGTATCGGTCGCCACGTCGGCAACCGATAGCGGCTCACGCGAGGCCGCCACCGCTCCGGTGATTCCCTCCCCGGGGGCGAGAACCACCTTGCCGACCGCCGCCTGGTTGAGCCCGTTGGTAGCCGTCAGCATCAAGCCGCCGCGGGTCTGGTCGTATAGGTAGAGGGAGCAGACGTCGGCCTCCAGAACCCCGGTCGTCTCGCGGAGCACCAGTGAGAGGAGCTCGTCGCGCTCCATGGTGGAGGCCGCCTCCAGCGCCAGCTTCTGGAGGTACAGCAGTTCGCGAAGCTCTCGTTCGCGCCCAGCTCCGGACCGGGCGGCGGCGGCCACCTCAGCCCTCTCCCGGGGCCTCAGCGCCCGGGTCGGGCCGGTGGACTTCACCGGAGCGACCGCCTCGCTTGGAGAGTAGAGAGATCGGGCCGATCTCCGCCCAGTGGTCCAGGCTCTTGACCATATCGATCACCGTCAAAGCGGCCACGCTGACGGCGGTCAGGGCCTCCATCTCGACACCGGTATTGCCGTGGCAACGGACGGTGGCTCGAAGTTGAACTCGACGGGGATCCGTGGTGAGCCAGGCGTTGACGGCCACGTGGGTGAGGGTGAGAGGGTGGCAGAGGGGGATCAGCTCGGGCGTGCGCTTGGCGCTCATGATCCCTGCCAACCTCGCCACCTCCAGCACGTCCCCTTTGGTGACGGTCCCGTCGGAGATGGCCGCCCAGGCTAAGTCGTTGAGCCGCACCGCGCCCTCGGCGGTCGCCTCCCGGTCGGTACTGGGCCGGTCGCCGACGTCCACCATCCGGGCCCGTCCGTGGGGGTCCAGATGGCTGAGCTTGGGAGTGCTGTTTGGGTTCATGAGCTCGCCGCGCAGGCGTCGACCCCCTTGGGCACGCTCCCCTCGCCGAAGCTCACTCCCAGGATCAGGTCGTTGGGGCGCGCCGCCTCACAGGAGAAGAAGAGGGTTCTGCCCACATCGACCAGTTCGAGGGAAAAGGACGGGTGGAATCCCCGAGCCAGGGCTTGGGGGATGAACGAGGGGAGAGGCATCTGCCCGACCGAGAGCCCGGAGAACTTGAGATAGATCGTGGGCTTCCCCAGGCCGCCGAATACGACCGGTCCGCTGATCACCAAGGGGCGATTGAGGATCGTAGTCTCCCCACTCACTACGACTCGACCCTGGAGCACGTGAACCTCCAGCTGCGAGAGCCCGTCGTAGCGGCTGAGGGTGTCTTGGAGCAGGCCCGTAGCCTGCGAGTCGGTGAGCCGCACCAACGCTACTGGCTGGCCGTTGGAGAGTGCGGACGCCACCGCCTTAGCCGCGCTCATCTGCAGGGTGGTGGGTGATGCCGCACGAATTGGAGGGTAGTCGGGCGCAGTTGTCCAGAGATGGACCGCGAAGACCACCAAGGCCAGCAGCAGCACCACCGGGAGGAGGCAGCCCAGGCAGTTGAGGGTGCAGCCGCGCCGAATTGCTCCCAGCAACTCAGCTAGCCTGCCCCTGGCCCGCTTGCCAGGCGGCGAGCGCCTCCCGATGCGAGGAGAACACCAGCCGGGGCAGCAGCTGGGGGTCGAAGCAGCCCAGTTCCGGCGCCTCGAGCGTGGGGGTGGGCACGCCCTGGGTCAGCCGGCCGCGGTAGGCCAGTACGACCAGACCGCCTTCCTCGGTGACCACGTGGTAGACCCCAACCAGCTGATCGACCTCGGCTTCGCAGCCGGTCTCCTCGCGGCACTCGCGGGCCGCGCTAAAGGCGGGGTCCTCCTCGTCGTCGACATACCCCCCGGGAAAGGCCCAACCGCCTTGGCCGGGGGAGATGCCCCGGCGGATCGCCAGGACTCGACCCTGATGGTCGCTGGCCACCAGCGCCACCGCCACCTTGGGGCCTTTCCAGGCCACGAATGCACAGTTCGAGCAGGCCGGCAGGTCACGGCCCTCGATCTGGCGGGGACTCAGGGTCGACCCACAGCTAGGGCAATAGCGGAACTCGGTCTTCATCGGTCCCAGCCCAGCCCGGTCATCGCTGCCACTTCCTCCCTACCGCAGCCTGGCGTTGGCCCTTCGCCTGAGAGCGAGGAACAGCGGTATCCGCCTTGAGGCCCTCAGATGATACGTGGCCCCCTGCCGAACTCCGAAGCGGCTAAGGGTCAGCGAGATGGCGGAGATGGTCGCGATTCCAATCCAACGGGGCCTCCAGCGACCCGGTTCCCCGTGAGATTGCCCGCCGGCCAAAGCGCCCGCGGAGCCCGTCCAGGGCCAGGTCCACCCGCTCCCCTCGATCGCTCCCGCTATCGAACAGGCTCATCTGCCGATCCTCCCGGAGTCCCTCCGCGCCCACCCCGAGCAGCCGCACCGCCTGACCCTCGGTCCAGGCCTCCCCGAACAGCTGTAAGGCGCCCGCTTGCAACTCCTGGTCGGCGAAGGTGGGCTCGAGCAAGTGTCGGCGCCTGGTGACCGTTTCGAAGTTCGCGAAACGCATCTTGATCGCTACCGCCTGGGCAGTCAGCGAGGATGCCCGAAGGCGCAGTCCGACCCCAGCGGACAGGGCAGCGATCCGGGCCTCCAGCTCCGGTCGCGAGATCAGATCCTGAGCATAAGTCTCCTCGCGACTCACCGACTTAGGAATCCCGGGGACGGTTACCTTGGTCGGGTCGACCCCCCGGGCACGGAGCTGGAGCGCCGCGGCGTTCGGCCCCAGCGTCTCCTGGAGGAGGGCAGTGGGGGCGGCCGCCAGCTTGCCCAGGGTGTCGATCCCCAGGAGTCGCAGCTTGGCTGTGGTCTTGGGCCCCGCCCCGGGCAGTCGCTCCACCGCCAGCGGCGCGAGGAACCGAGCCTCTTCGCCAGGGGGCACCACCACCCTGCCCCTCGGCTTCCGCAGGTCAGACGCCACCTTGGCTACTGTCTTGCTGGTGGCCACACCTACCGAACAGGGCAGGCCGAGCTCCGTGTCTAGTCGGGCGCTGATCGCCTGGGCCGCCGCGTCTCCACCTCCGCTCAGGGACTCGGTGCCGGTCAGATCGAGAAAGGCCTCATCTAAGGAGCCCGGCTCGATCAAGGGCGTGTACTGAGCAAATATCGCGAAGACCTGCTCGGAAACCCGGGCGTACTGGGCGATGTCGACCGGTAACACCACCAGCTCGGGACAGAGGCCTAGGGCCTGGGCGAGCGGTAAGGCTGACCGCACTCCATAGCTCCGAGCCTCGTAGGAGGCCGCCGCAACCACCCCCCGGCCGGGTTCCCTCCGCTCGCCGGGATGGGATTCGTGACCCCCGCCCACCACCACCGGCTTGCCGGCCAACTCTGGCCTTCGGAGCAGCTCGCAGGAGACGAAAAAGGCGTCCAGGTCCACGTGCAGGATAGTTCGCGTCCTCGCCATCCGCGCGGGCCCCCGGGGTCAGGCTCCCCCGGCGAAGGTGCGAGCGGCCAGTGCCGGCACCGGTTCCAGCTGAGCTTCGACCCATGCACGCTCTTCGCGCCGCAGGGCGTCCAGCTCCGACCGAACTTCCTGGAGGATGGCTTCGCGGGCCACCACGCGCGGCTCACCGATGCGCCGTTTGAACTCAGCCCCCTGGCCCACCAGGCTGCGCGGCGAGATGGTTACGCGTAGGGGAATACCCCGCAGATCGGCGTCGGCGAACTTGACTCCGGGGCTGGCATCTCGGTCATCGAAGAGGACCTCGACCCCGGCTTCTTCCAGCGCCTGATAGGTGGACTCCGCCAGCTGGGCCACCGGCTCGTCGTGGCCGATTGAGATCAGCGCCACCTCGAAGGGCGCCACTTCGATTGGTAGGGCCAGGCCGCGCTCGTCGTGATGCTCCTCGGCGACACACGCCAACAGGCGCCCCACCCCGATCCCGTACGAGCCCATCACCACCGGCAACTGCTGGCCGGATTCATCGTTATAGAGCGCCCCCAGGGACACGCTGTAGTCGGTTCCGAGTTGAAAGATGTTGCCGTATTCGATGCCTCGCCGGATGCGCAGCTCGGCTCCGCAGTTGATGCAAGGGTCCCCGGTAGTGGCGGAGGCAAGCGTGGTCACCGCATTCACCTGGCAGTCTCGGGCAAGGTTGAAGTTGCGCACGTGCCAACCCGCCCGATTGGCGCCGGTGACCAGATTGCGCCGGCGGGTGATCGCCTCGTCGGCCACCACGATGGCCGCATCGGCCGCCAGGCCGCGTGGCGACATGTACCCGGGCACCCCCCCCGCTCGCTCTACCTCCTCCGCAGTGGCGGGCCGAAGGTCGACGGCGCCAGTCGCGTTGCGGAGGCGGGCCAGGTTCACCTCTGCCGGCCCCGGCACCAGCGCCAGCACCAGTCGGAGTGGCTTCCCCCGCTCGAGCTCGGCCATGAAGGCGACCGACTTGGCGATCCGCGAGGGATCGATCCCGAGGAAAGCCGAGAGTTCGGCGACCGTGGCCGCTCCCGGCGTCTCCACCTCCGCCAGCTCCCCCTCGACCGCGGTCTCGGGATCGGGAAGGGCAGACTCAGCCACCTCCTGGTTGGCGGCGTAACCGCAGTTGTCACAGAAGACCAGGGTGTCCTCGCCGTCGTCGGACAGGTAGATGAACTCGTGGGCCAGGTGCCCCCCCATGACCCCCACGTCACTGAGCACCGCCACCACGGGCACGCCGACCCGGGCGGCGATCTTGAAGTAGGCAAAGAAGTGGGCGATGTAGGCACGCTCCAGGCCGGCCTGGTCGCGGTCCAGCGAATAGGAGTCCTTCATGGTGAACTCCCTGGTGCGCACCAGCCCTCCGCGCGCCCTCGGCTCATCTCGGAACTTGGTCTGAATCTGGTAGACGATCCTGGGCAGGTCCCGGTACGAGCTCACGTTCGAAGCGGCCAGGTCGGCCACCACCTCCTCGTGGGAGAGAGCCAGGGCCATGTCCCTGCCTCGACGGTCCTGAAAGCGAAGCAGGACCTCGTCGATCGCGTTCCAGCGCCCGCTCCGCTGCCAGAGGTCGGCGGGCTGGACGAACGGCATGCTGAGCTCCTGTCCGCCCAAGGCGTTCATCTCCTCGCGGAGGATCCCGCGAATCTTCTGCTCGGTCCGCCAGCCCATCGGCAGATAGCTGTAGATCCCGGTCGCCAGCTGCTGCAGGAAGCCGGCCCGGAGCAACAGCTGGTGGGAAACCAGCTCGTCCTCGGGAGCGCTGCGTAGGGTAGTACCGAAGAGGGCGCTCACTCGCATCGATCCAAGTGTACGAAGCGCCTGACTGCCTCCCAGAGCCGAACCCGGCAGTTACGGCTCAGCTCAGCAGAACTAGTAGGTCACTCCATTGGGCCAGCTGCTCAGCGCCTGCCACCGGGGCCCTGGACCCCGGCGCCAGGATGGCCCGCATTCCGGCGGCCCGGGCGCCCTCGATGTCGGCTTCCCACTCGTCTCCCAAGAACCACACCGCTTGGGCCGGGAGCCTAAACCGACGTAGCATCTCCGCGAAAATCCTGGGGTCCGGCTTGCGCCAGCCGATCTCGCTGGAGAAGAGCACGGCGTCGAGGTAACGGCGCAGGTCGAGTCGCTCCAGCTGCTGGTGCATCAGCTGGGCGGGGAACGGGGCGTTGGAACAGAGCGCGAGCCGAAATCCCCGCTCCTTCAAGGTGGCCAGCACCTCCCGGGCCGGCTCAATCGGCACGACGCCCGTGGCCCAGGCCCGCTGCAGGGCCGCCCCGGCCGAGGCGCTGAGCTCGGGACTGGGCCGGACCCCCAGCAAGCGGTGCAGTGCCTCCTGGTGGATGACCTCGATGTCGACCTCCCGCCACGGGTCGGCTCGCTGACCCTCGGCGACCAGTTGGTCGACCAGCCGGTCAAGGGCCAGGCCAAGTTCTCCCGCGGTCCCGGTCCAGCTGCTGCCAGCCAGGGGCAGCTCCGCCGCCAGGGTCGCCCCGGCGGCCGCGATCGCCGCGACCGGTCGGGCGAAGTCGACCAGGGTGCGCCCGTAGTCGAAGCAGATGCCGGTGGGGCGGTCCGCCGAGGTCACCCGCCGGATCCAGCCTCCGGAGGGCGCCGGCCTCCTCGTGGTCGGCGCCGTCGGCGGCGGCGCCGTTCTGCTCCTGATCCGGTCTCGGCGGTGCCAGCTGGCGGGGGTGCTCCGGCGCCGGGCCGACCGCTTTGGCCGCGAGGCGCGGCGGGTTGTTGGCCTGCCGGAGGTCCGGCCGGCCGTCGGCGCCGGCGGCGGCGCGCTGGGGCAGAGCTTGGCCGGGGAGAGCTGAACCTGGCCAGGAGTTGTTCTTGGTGGTGGCGGTCCCAACTCCCGCTGCCTATCTCGCCGTATGCCGCCACCCGAGCGTCGAACTCGGCCATGAATTCCTGGAGGGGTCGCTTCTCTTTGACCGCATTGGTGATCTGCTTCTCAGCCCAAGGCTGGTAGCGAGGGGATTCGGGGTTGAGGAACTCGGGGGGCGGGCCACCTTCAGGACCCTTCTCGTCAGGGGCAGCTGGCGGCTCCTCGTCAGGTCGGTCCACCGGCCGAGTATAGGTGGGGCTCAGGAGCCCTCGATCTCGGGGGCCGCGGCCGTCGCCTGGGGGTCAGGACTGTTCTCGGCGGCCCTGCTGCGGTTCATCCGCAGCGTGAGACTGCCGTGGGTGATGAGCGCGGTCCGGGGCGCCCGCCGAGCCACTTGGGTATCGTGGGTGACCACCACTAGGGTCATGCCCCGCTCCCGCCACAACCCTTCCATCAGGCCCACTATCTCCGTCCGGGTGCCCTCGTCGAGATTTCCGGTCGGCTCGTCGGCGAGGATCACTTTCGGCTCCTTGACCAGAGCTCGGGCGATTGCGACCCGCTGCTGCTCGCCGCCAGAGAGCTCCGCAGGGAAGTGGCTGGCCCGCTCGGCGAGTCCCACCTCGGCGAGAGCGGCTATCGAACGGGACCTCCGGGCGGCGGTCGGGATCCGGAGCGGCACCAGGGCCGCCTCCACGTTCTCAGCCGCGGTCAGAGTCGGCATCAGGTTGTAGTTCTGGAAGACGAACCCGAAGTTCTGGGCACGCACGTCGACCAGCTGGGACTCGCCCAAGGCGCCCAGGTCTCGGCCGTCAAAGACGACCGTTCCGGAAGTCGGCCTCTCGAGCCCCCCGAGGAGCAAGAGCAAAGTGGTCTTGCCATGGCCAGTGGGTCCCTGAATAGTCAGGTACTCACCATCCTGGACTACCAGATTCACATCCTTGAGGGCGGTGACCTTCCCCCGACCCTTGGGATAGACCCGGGTGAGTTGCTTCAGTTCGTACATTGGCTCACTCCACCCGCCGCAGCGCCTCGGCAGGCTGCAGACGGGCCGCCCGCCAGCCTCCCAAGAGGCCGGCGATGAGGCCGCCAGCGATCGCCAAGGCGACGGCCAGTCCGAAGACCGCCAGGCTGAGTGGGGCGGTCAGGTGCAGAAGCACGGTATGGGTGGGCGGGGCGAAGGTGTGAGCGAATGAGGACCTTGCCGACCCGGTCGAACTTCCCGCGCCCGGAAACCCACCCCCGAACCCGCCCCGTCCGCCAGTGCTCGAGGAGCCCGGAGCACCGGTCCCCAAACCGGTCGCCCCCGCCGTGGCCTTCAAGGTGGGAGCGATCTTGGTGACCAGGAAGGCTCCCAGCACCCCCAGCCCAATCCCCACGGCGCCGCCGATCACCCCCTGGACCACCGCCTCACCCAGGACCTGGCCAACGATCCGGCGGCTGTGCCAGCCCATCGCCTTGAGGGTGCCGAACTCACGCACCCGCCGGTTCACCGAGGCAGTGGTGAGCAGCGCCGCGAGCACGAAGGCGGCCAGCAGCACCAGCACCGCCAGCCAGACCCCCAGTGAGTCAGCCAGGCTGGCGGCGGTGCTGAGCGAGCCGGTGACCTGGTTGGCGAGATCCTGGGCGGTCGTGACCGTGGCCTTGGGCATCAGGTGCTGGATCTCGGTCTGGACCTGGGAAATCTCCGAGGCATTATTGGCCGTCACATAGATCGTGTTCACCTTTCCGGTGTCGGTGGCCAGCTTCTGGGCCTCTCGCAAGGGCACATAGATGTCTGCACCCGAGGCCGTTGCGGAGAGTGAGACCAATCCCAGCACCGTGAATTTGGTGCCAGCGATGGTGACTGAGGAGCCGACTTTGAGCTTGTTCTGCTTGGCGTAGCTGCTCTCGACCAGGGCGAGCTGCTGGTCGCTCGAGGCGCTCTGCTGCACCCGTTTGAACCACTCGGAGACGACATTGGTGCCCGCAGTGAGGTTGGCCGAGCTCAGGGGGCCCAGCCCGGGGTCATCGGCGTTGACCCCGTCCACCGTGAACGTCGAGATGCTGAAGGGAGTCGTCGAGGAAGTCCCGGGGCTAGCGCTGGCACCGGGAGGTCCCCCGCCAAGGGTCCCCGTGACATGGACCGAGTCCAAGTTGAGGGTCCCAGTGGTGCCGGCGACCCCCTTCAGCTTGGAGATCGAAGAGACCTCCGTTTCCTGGAGCGTGGTGAGCCCTGGGGCCGAGCTGAGACGATCTCGGCTGAAGCTCTGCCCCGACTGGCCGCGATTGGCCGGCGCGCCTCCAAAGCGGAATCCCCCTGAGCTGCTAGGGGTGGCCGTCTTGGTGACGGTGATGTCGGTCCCGACTCCGTAGAGGGAGTGGAGGACCTGGCTCTGGGCGGTCTTCACTCCCGCCGCGGCTGCGGTGACCGTGATCACTAGGCCCACTCCGAGGGCAAGCCCGACTGCCACCACGGCGGCCGAGCGCGATCTCCGGCGGAGTTCGCGGCCTAGGTAGCGGAAGTACAAAGACACCCCCGGTGTTGGTGCTGATCGCCATCCGGCAGACCTGCAGTACAACGATCCGGTCTTAGAGCGACCTCGGGATCGGCTGGGAGTTCTCTGAGCCGCCAATCCGCTCGACCCAGGGATCGGGTCGCTACCGTTCGCAGGTGGGTTGCACGGCGAAGCAGGCGAGGTGAATGCTTGGACAATCGGGTGGCGGATGGAATTTGGCAGATTGACACTCTTCTGGGCGGCTGGAAGGAGGTCAATTCGGTCTTCCTGATCGAGGCCGATCAGCCATGCCTGGTCGAGACCGGGCCCCAGCGAGACGTCGAGCTGGTCCTGGAGGGCCTCAGCCGCCACGGACTCGGTCCCGACGATCTGGCCTGGGTTGTGCTCACTCACATCCACCTCGATCACGCAGGCGCGGTGGGCGAGATCGCCCAGCACTTCCCCAAGGCCAAGGTGGTCTGCCACCCCAAAGGGTTGCGCCACCTGGCCGACCCCACCCGGCTGATCGCTGCTTCGGCCCAGGTTTATGGGGCCAAGCTCGACTCGCTGTACGGTCGGATGACGGCGGTTGACCCCGGCCGCCTGGTGGCCGCCGAGGACGGCGGATTGATCGATCTCGGCCGGGGCAAGCAGCTAGCCTTGTTCGATTCCCCGGGGCACGCCAAGCACCACATCGGGGTGCTGGAGGCCGACTCCGGGATACTGCTGGTGGGCGACGCCGTGGGGGTCAAGCTGCCGGGGGCGGGACCGCTTCGACCGGCCACCCCACCCAATGACTTCGATCTGGAGTTGGCGGTCGGGTCACTGCACAAATTCCTGGAGCTGCGGCCGCAACAGCTGATCCTCACCCACTTCGGATCCGCGGGCCCCCCGGAGGAGATGCTGCGCGAGGCGGAGGACCTCCTCCGGACCTGGAGCACGATCGCCCGGGAGGCCTACTTGGAAGCGCCGGAGGTCGATCACATCGAGCGGGCCTTACGGCAGCGACTGGGCCAGACGCCGGGAGGGGACCCCGCTCGAAGACCGGCCGCGGACACCCTCAACAGTTTTCGCTCCAACGCCCAAGGGCTCTTCGGCTGGCTAGAGCGCCAGGAGCGAGACCAATCGGGACGGGCGTGAACTAGCCGACGCCGACTTCCACCGTGATCCCCAACCGGCCACTGACGCAGACCAGATGTGCGTTTGAGGTTGCGGGCGGTCGAATTGGTGAATACAATGCGCGTGATCGCCCGGGCTTGGAGTTCGGGCTCTACTTCCAGCGGAGGGGTACCAATATGGCCGTTACCGGCTTTTGCATGAAGTGCAAGACGGCGCGGGAGATTTCTAACCCCCAGCCAACGCAACTGAAGAACGGCAAGCCGGCAACCACCGGTACCTGCCCCGTCTGCGGAACCAAGATCTTCAAGATCGGGAAGGCGGCCTGAGAGCCGTCTCACTCGGCCCGGGCCTCGCTTCGGCGAGGGTCCGGGGCTGGTGAGGCCAGTAGACGATCTCGCCACGGCCATCCGGGGCCGGGAGCGAGCCTTGGTCGACTGCCTCACCCGCTGGGTGGCCATCCCGTCGATCAGCACCGATCCGAAGCGCGCCGCCGAGGTGCGTCGCTCAGCCGAGTTCTTGCGCCAAGCGGCGCTCGATGCGGGGTTCACCGTCGCGGAGGTCTGGGAGACCGCCGGTCATCCGGCAGTGTTCGCTGAGCGGATCGAGGACCCGCTGTTTCCCACCGTCCTGGTGTACGGACACCACGACGTCCAGCCGGTCGATCCCCTCCCGGAATGGGAGAAGGCTCCCTTCGAGGCTCTGGAGCGAGACGGATTGCTGTTGGGGCGGGGCACCGCGGACGACAAAGGACACTTGGTCATGCATCTGGAGGCACTCCGCGGTTTCCTCGAAGCCCGGAGACGGCTCCCGATCAACCTCAAGCTGATCGCCGAGGGGGAGGAGGAAGACGGGTCGGAGCACTTCCAGGAACTGCTGGTCGAGCACCGGGACCGCTTGCGGGCGGATGTCAGCGTGATCTCGGACACCGGAATGCTGGCTCCCGACATCCCGGCGCTCACCGTCGGGCTGCGCGGCCTAGCCTACTGGGAGCTGCGCCTGGAGGCGGCCTCGACCGACCTTCACTCCGGGGTGTACGGGGGAGCGGTGCTCAATCCGATCACCGTTCTCGCCGAGATGCTGGCTCAGCTTCATGATGCTCGGGGCATGGTGGCAGTGCCGGGCTTCTACGACGAGGTCCTGGAGTTGGCCGATTCCGAGCGGGAGGAGATCGCGCAGATCCCCTTCGATGCCAACGATTTCGCCCACGATGTGGGGGCGGTCCTCGGCGGTGAGGCCGGTTTCAGCTCTGCGGAGCGACGGACGGTCCGCCCGACCCTGGAGCTATGCGGCATTTGGGGCGGCTATCAGGGCGAGGGGTCGAAGACGGTGATTCCGGCACGGGCCGCCGCCAAGCTGTCCTCCCGCCTGGTGCCCAACCAGGAGGCTGGTCGCATCACCACCCTGGTGGAGGCCTTCCTGCGCAGCATTGCCCCCGCGGGCGTTCGAATTGAGTTCGAGACCATCTCGACCGGACGCTGGGTTCTGACCTCCTCCGATCACCCAGCGGTAGGCGCTGCCGCTGAGATCGTGGCGGAGGTGTGGGGCCACCCCACCCGGTTCATTCGGGAGGGCGGCAGCATCCCGCCGGTGGCGTCCATCGCCGAGGAGCTTGGGGTGCCCTGCGTGCTGCTGGGAGTCGGACTTCCGGGAGATCGCATCCACGCGCCTAACGAACGGGTCGTACTGGACCAGCTCTTCCGGGGGATGCAGGCGGTGGGGAGGCTTTGGGAGCGCTACGGCGAGCTGGGGAAGTCTGGGCTCAGCGCGCAGCCGGCGAAATCAGCTCCGGCACCTCCAGCATGAAGTCGGACGCCGGGCGCCTGGTGAACAGCACGATCTGATCTCCTGCTTCGAGCGGCGTCTCCGGAGCGACCTCGTGGCCGTCACGCACAATCAAGAGCAGCCGCTCCGAGGCCAGATCGGTGATCTCACTGGCCTTCCGTCCGACCGCCTGTCCCACCGGCACCGTCACCCGTACCAGGGCCGTCTTACTTCCGCCCATCGGTATCTGCAGCACATCCCCGTGGCTGGCCAGGCCGCTCTCGATCACGCCCAAGATCAGCTCGGTGGCCGAAACCGCGACATCGACCCCCAGCTGATGGAAGAGCTGCACATTGCGGGGATTGTTCACCCGAGCGATAGTCCGGGGAACGCGAAACTGGCGCTTGGCCAACTGGCAGGCGATCAGGTTGTCCTCGTCGTCTCCGGTCACCGCCGCCACCACACCGGCCCGCTCGATGCCACTGGTGGCGAGAAAGGCCATCTCATCGCCATCCCCCACTAGGCTGGCGCAGCTACCCAACTGAGCCGCCACCAATGCCGCCCGCGCCGGGTCCTTCTCGATCAGGGCCACCTCGTATCCGCCCTCTAAGAGGTGGCGAGTCAAATAGAAGCCGACCTTGCCCGCCCCGATCACGATGATGTAGGCGGGACGCTCAGGCACCTCCGGAAGCCCCTGATACGGCGACTGCGTGGCGGGCCCTATCTGCCGCATCTGCCCCGCTCTCGAAGAAGGTGCGAGCGATGGCGGCGCCCACCACCGTGGGGCAGAAGGTGTAGAGCCCCATCTCGCGGTACACCCGCTCGCGGATGGGGTCGTAGATCCGAGTCATGACCCTCGGGATCTTGAAGATCTCCTTGGCCACCTGGGCCGACATGATGTTCCGATTGTCCCCGTTGGTGACCGAGATGAAGCAATCGGCGTTCGCGGCGCCGGCCTGCTCCAAGATCTCTTGGTCAATGCCGCTGCCCAAGACCACCTGACCGGGGAAGCTCTCGCCCAGCCGGTCAAAGGAACGACGGGAGATGTCGACAATGGCCACCTCATGGCCTTCGCGGGCCATGTCGTTGGCCAGAGTCGAGCCCACCCGTCCGCAACCAACGATCACCACCTTCACGGCGGCGAGTATATCCCCGATCGGAGAGGCGGAATGTGGCCGTCCAGCTTCACCCCAGTCGCTGACTCATGGCAACGGCCTTGTCCAATTGAATAACCGGCACCCTCCGGGCAAGTTTGTGGGGCTTCAGTGCTGGATCCAGGTCCGGGAAAGATGGCGGGGCGCCGGAGCGCAGCCCATGGCCGGGCCGAGCGGCGACAATTGCCGAAGATGACCTCGAGGATCTTCCGCTCCCGACCCGCCGCCGCCCAGAGCAGCGAGCGCCCGGGCATCCTCCGGCCCCGCCGAATTGCCGTGCCGGTCCGCGGCGACCCGGTGGACAAGGACGCCATCCGAGCGGCCTGCCGATTGGCCCGACCGGCCAAGGCCAGCATTCTGGTTATCACCGTGCTCGAGGTGGCCCGGAACTTGCCGCTTACGGCCAGCCTAGGCGGTGAGCTAGGGCGCGCCGAAGAGGTGCTGGCGAGCATGGAAGAGGTCGCCGCAGAATTGGACTCCAAAGTGCAGACCACCGTGCTCCAGGCCCGGGAGGCCGGCCCCGCGCTCATCGACGAGGCAAGGCGGTGGGAGGCCGACCTGATGGTCGTTGGGCTGGCCACCAAGCCCCGCTTCGGCGAGTTCACTCTAGGACGGACCGGAACCGAGCTACTCAATCACGCTCACTGCCGCCTGATCCTGATTCGGGCGGCCCTGCCCGAGGACATGGCCCCAGTGCTGACGGAGATCTCCTGATCAGGTCCGCGGCTGGAGTTCCAGGACGGCGACGAGGGACGGGGGGTCAAGACCCGTGGAACGCCGTTGGCGCCCGGACCAGTCGGTCACGCTCCTCCGACCCGCGAAGTTCGCGGGCCGAGTGCCTCGCCAGCGACGGCATCCCGTCGTCGACCGTCTCCGCCCCCAAGTTGGCGGCCGCGACCGCCCGCGCGATCGCCCGACGGTCCAGATGCAGACAGAATCCCCCCGGCTGACGTTGCGCCGGAACTGAGTGGTCGACCTCCTACCGACGGAGACGAAGTTCGCTGGCCTGACCAGCTCGGTGGCGTATCACTGCCCGGAGTTGACCTTGATGAGAGGTCCTTGGTTGAGCTGCACCAAGTGCCCCGGCTCGGATCGATCCGGGAAATTGGGGTTGACCGCGTGAGCCATGTCCGCTAAGACCGAGCTTCACCTTGCCAGGAACCAAGGAACTTGCCCCTCCCACCGCCTTGGGCCAGAACGATCAGGTGCAGGCGGCCCCGGCGATCGGGGTGCTGCCTTGGTCGACGTGCTGACGGCCGCCCCCCGACCAGACCGCCCCCCACGCCACTTCATGGAAGCCCCCAGGTCCAGCATCCGCGCCGCCTCGGAGCCCGCGCCATCTGGGGCGGGGAGGCATCGAAGAACTGGATCAGTCCCTCAGCCTCGGCTAGGGATGGCGCCCCGGTCGCCTCGTGCTTCGGTCGAATGACGGTCGCGGACTGGGTCGCTCAGCTGGCGGGTGGTTCGCTGGTATGGCGTCGCGTGAGCCACCTCCAGACCAGCCAAAAGATGAGCCCTATGACCGCCACCGCCACGGCTATCAGGAACGCTCGTCCGCCCACCCTCAGGATGTCGTGGTAGTGAGCCCCCACCGCGTCGCCGATCGACAGCACGGTTACGCACCAAACCACTGACCCGCCGATCATGGCGGGGAAGAACACCTTGGGCGGAATTGCCGCGATCCCAGCCGCGTAGGAAGCCACGTTCCGAGCTATCGGGAGCACCCTGGTCAGGAAGACGCCCATGCCTCCTCGTCGACGCATCCAGTCTTCGGCACTCTGCAGCCGATCTCCCTTGATCCCGATCCGCGCCGCGATCCGGGCCACCACCGGACGCCCGAGGCGGAGTCCCACGGTGTAGGAAACGGAGGAGCCGATCACCGCCCCGGCTGCAGCACAGGCCATGGCCGGCGCCAACTGCACGGTCCCCTCGTGGGCGAGGAAGCCCACGGTCAGTAGGACGGCCTCGTCCGGCAGGGGCACTCCCACCGACTCCGCGGCCAGCCAGAACAGGAGAAAGCCATAGATGCCCACCGCAGGCAGGTGGGTCAGCTGGAAGAGGATGTGGCTCAGGTTGGTCTACCGCCGTGCGCCGGGTTCAGCCGGCTGGACCGCTACTCCTCCTCGAGATCGCCAGGCGGCGCCACGCCCGCGATCGAGCCCACCAGGTCCCCGGCGTCCAGCCGCATCAGGATCACCCCCCGGGTCTGCCGGCTGGAGATCCTCACCCCCTCCAAGGGGATGCGGATAATCTGGCCGCGGGTGCTGATCAGCATGAGCTCATCGGAGAGTTCCTCGACGATCTTCATCCCGACGATCTCGCCGACCTTGGCGATAGCGTGCTGGTCGAGGGTGTACACGCCCTGGATGGCGCGGCTCTTGACGGGGTAGTCGGACACTGGGGTCAGTTTTCCGAAGCCGTTCTGGGTCACCACCAGCACGTGGCCCTCGGGCCGGACGATGTCCGCCCCCGCCACCAGGTCATCCCCCCGCAGGCGAACCGCAGTTACCCCCTGAGTATCCCGCCCCATCGGTCGTACCTGCTTCTCGCTGAAGCGCAGGGCCTTGCCCTGGCGGGTGACCAGCAGAATCTGATCCCCTCCGGTGCTGATGCGGACCCAGTTGAGCTCATCGCCCTCACTGAGATTCATCGCGATCAGGCCGTTGCGCCGGACCGACGCGTAAGCGGCCGCCGGCGTCTTCTTGATGTGTCCCCGGAGGGTGGCCATCACCATGTAGGTCTCGTCCGAATAGGCGTCGACCGAGAGCATCGACGTCACCCGCTCGCCCTGGTCCAGCTCCACTAGGTTGATCACCGCCGTCCCCTTGGCCTGCCGAGAGACGTCCGGAACTTCGTGGGTGCGCAGACGGAAAACCCTGCCCCGGTTGGTGAAAAAGAGCATGTCGGAATGCGTGGAGGCTACCTGCAGGTGCTCCACGTAGTCCTCTTCGCCCACCCGTCTGGCCCCCATGACCCCCTTGCCTCCGCGATGCTGGGAGCGGTAGTCGGTCGCAGGGGTGCGCTTGATGTAACCGCGATGAGTCAGCGTCACCACCACCTGTTCGCGGGGGATCAGGTCCTCCTCGTTGAGCTCGATGTCTCCGTAGGAGATCTCGGTACATCGCTCGTCGCCGAATTTCTTGCGCAGTCCCAGCAGTTCTTCGCGAACTACTCCCATCAAGCGCTCGCGGGTCGCCAGGATCCCCTCCAACGACACGATCCGCTCCATCAGCTCGGCGTGCTCCGTTTCCAGCTTGTCGCGCTCCAAGCGGGTCAGCCGGCCCAGGCGCATGTCCACAATCGCCTTGCTCTGCCGCTCGCTGAGGCTGAATCGCTCTTCCAGCTGGCGCTGGGCCGTGGCCTCATCCGAAGCGGCGCGGATCAGCTTGATGACTGCGTCGAGATTCTGCAGGCAAATGCGCAGGCCCTCGACGATGTGGGCTCGCTCCCGGGCGCGCTCTAGGTCGTGCCGGGTGCGCCGCTCGACTACGGTGCGGCGGTATTCCAGGTAGTGGTGGAGGATGTGGCGAAGGGTCAGAATCTGCGGCTGTCCATCGACCAATGCCAGCAAAATGCAGGAAAACGTGGACTGCAGCTGAGTGTGTTTGTAGAGGTTGTTGAGGACCGTGTACGGGCGCGCGTCGCGCTTCAACTCGATCACCAGGCGCGTCCCCTCGCGGCGACCGGTCTCATTGCGCAGGTCGGCGATCCCCTCCAACTTTCGGTCATTGACCAGTTCGGCGATGGTCTGCAGGACCCGACTGGGATTCACCTGGTAGGGCAGCTGGGTGACGATGATCTGCTCCCGTCCCGCCTTCGACTCTTCGAAGATCACCCGCGCGCGCTGGACCACCCGGCCATGGCCGGTGCCGTAGACCTGGGCCAAATCGCGGGCGTAGATGATGCCCCCGGTGGGAAAGTCCGGTCCGGGGATGAGCTTCATCAGGTCCTCGGTAGTGGAGTCGGGATGGTCGATCAGGTGCACCAGCCCGTTGCAAACCTCGCTCAGGTTGTGGGGCGGAATGCTGGTCGCCATCCCGACGGCGATCCCCGACGCCCCGTTGACCAGCAGATTTGGCATGGCCGCTGGCAGGACTGCGGGTTCCAGCTTGGTGGCCGCGTAGTTGTCGATGAAATCGACGGTGTCCTTCTCGATGTCCGCCAGCATCTCGCCTGCGATCGACGTCATCCGCGCCTCGGTGTACCGATAGGCGGCGGCCGGGTCGCCCTCCGGCGAGCCGAAGTTGCCTTGGCCATCAACTAGTGGATAGCGCATCACCCAGGGCTGAGCCAGGCGGACCAGGGTGTCGTAGACCGAGATGTCACCGTGGGGGTGGTAGTTCTTGAGCACCTCCCCCACGATGGCGGCGCATTTCTGGTGGCTCGCGCCCGGGGTCATGCCCTGGTCTTGCATGGCGTAGAGAATCCGGCGCTGTACCGGTTTCAGCCCGTCGCGCACGTCCGGAAGCGCCCGGGCCACGATCACGCTCATGGCGTAGACCAGATAAGACTCGCGCATCTCCTGCACGAGCTCAACCCCGCGCACGCCTCCGACCCGGCCCCCGCCCTGGTCTACAACCACGACTTAGCTCCCGGGCGCCTGAGCCGAGAGGGATGGCTCCACCGCTGTCTGCCAGACCTCGGCCAGCCCGGAGCGAACAGCGGCGGCCGCGACGCGGATGGCGCTGGTGACGGCGCGGGCGTCGGAGCGGCCGTGGCCGATGAAGACCAGCCCGCTCACCCCTAAGAGCGGGGCGCCCCCCACCTGACTCCAGTCCAGCCGCTGCCGCAACCGCCGCAGGCTGGGCAGCAGCAGGACCGCGCCCAATCGCGAGCGCAGGCCGGACATCGCCTCCTGGCGGAGCGCCGCCATGATCGCGTCGGCCACCCCTTCGGCGGTCTTGAGCGCGACATTGCCGACGAAGCCGTCGGCAACCACCACGTCAACTTTGCCGGAGACCAGATCGGTGCCCTCGACCGGGCCTAGGTAGTGGAGGTCTAGCTTGGAGATCAGCTCGTGAGCGGCCTGGACTAGGCCGTTGCCCTTGGAGGTCTCCTCGCCGTTGCTGAGCAGGCCCACGCGCGGCCGCTCCATGGCCAGCGCTCGCCGAGCGTACTCGCTGCCCAGCTGCGCGAACTGGGCCAGCCACTCCGGCCGACAGTCCACCTGGGCGCCCGCGTCGACCAAGAGCGTGCTGCCAGAGCGAGAGGGAAACACGGTGCCGATCGCGGGCCGGGCCACTCCGGGCAGGCGCCGAAGCTGCAGCAACGCGGCCGCCATGGTGGCGCCACTGTTGCCGGCGCTGAAGCAGGCGTCAGCCCGACCCGACTTGACTAGCCTTACGGTCACGGCCACGCTGGATCGAGGCTGGCTGCGCACGGCCTGAGCCGGGTGGGCTGCCATAGGAATGGCGCCCTCCGACTCCTCGAGCGTCAAACGATCCGCGAGGTCGCCGCCGCCGGCGACCAACGGGGTCAGTTGGTCGAGCGGACCAACCAGGAAGAGGCTCAGGTCGCGCTCCTCGCGCAGTGCGTCGAGGCTGCCCGCAACCAAGGCTTCAGGGGCGTGATCCCCGCCCATCGCGTCGACCGCCACAGCGGGGGAAGCGACGCTCAAATATCCAGGTTCCGGACCGTCTTGGCGTGCGCTTGGATGAAGCGCTTGCGGGGTTCCACCGCGACTCCCATCAGCCGGTCGAAGATATCGTCGGCTCGCAACGCGTCCTCGACCTCGACCTTCAGCAAGACCCGGTGCTCGGGGTCCAGGGTGGTGTCCCAGAGTTGGTCAGCGGTCATCTCGCCCAACCCCTTGTAGCGCTGGACCTTGCTCTTCTCCCCCATCTCCTTGAGCTTGTCCCGGAACTCCTCCTCGCTGTAGCACCAGGCCAGCCGCTTGCGGGAGCCCTCGATCCGGAAGAGGGGAGGCTGGGCGATGAAGAGATGGCCCTCATTGATCACCGGTTGCAAGTAACGCCAGAAAAAGGTGAGCAACAGAGTGCGGATGTGCGATCCGTCCTCGTCCGCGTCGGCCATCAGCACCACCCGGTTGTAGCGCAGTCGCTCCAGGTCGAACTTCTCGCCGACCCCGGTTCCGAGCGCGGTGATCAGGTTGCGGATCTCCTCGTGCTGAAGGATCTTGTCCTCTCGGGCCTTCTCGACGTTGAGGATCTTGCCCCGTAAGGGCAGGATCGCCTGGTAGCGGCGATCCCTCCCCCCCTTAGCGGTCCCCCCGGCGCTCTCGCCCTCGACGATGAACAGCTCGCAGAGCTCGGGATCCCGCTCCGAACAGTCCGCCAACTTACCGGGTAGAGTCGCGGATTCCAGGAGCGACTTGCGCTGCACCAGCTCGCGGGCCCGCACGGCCGCCGCGCGCGCCCGCGCCGCGGTCAGCGACTTCTCGATGATCCGCTTGGCATCGCTGGGGTTTTCTTCCAGGTACTGGGTGAGCGCCTCCGACACGACCGTCGAGACCTGACCCGCGATCTCCGAGTTGCCCAGCTTGGTCTTGGTCTGACCCTCGAACTGCGGTTCCTGGAGCTTGACGCTGAGCACCGCGGTCAGTCCCTCCCGGACATCCTCACCGGACAGGTTGCCGTCGCCCTCCTTAAGGATCGCGGCCTTGCGCGCGTAGCGATTGAGGGTGGCGGTTAGCGCGGTGCGGAAACCAGTCAGATGACTGCCACCCTCGACGGTATTGATGTTGTTGGCGTAGGCCAGCACATGTTCGGCGAAGCCGCTGTTGTACTGGATGGAGACCTCAACGGTGCTGCCCTCGATCTCTCGCTCGATGTACATCGGCCGGGCTTGCACCGCTCCCTTGCCCCGGTTGAGATGGTGGACGAAGGCCTCGATCCCGCCCTCAAAGTAGAAGTTGGCCTCATCCCACGGCGTCGATCGTTCGTCGATAAGCCGGAACAGCACCCGCTTGTTGAGAAAGGCGAGCTCCCGCAGCCGGGTCAAGATGGTCTCCGAGTTGAACTCCTGGGTGTCAGTGAAGATCTGGGGGTCCGGCCAGAAGCGCACCGTGGTCCCGCGGCGACCCGACTTGCTGTCGGACTCGCTACGGAGCTCGTTCATGGGAATACCGCGGGAGTATTCCTGGCGGTAGATCCGCTGATCCAGGTAGACCACCACCTCGATCCGCTCCGAGAGGGCGTTGACCACCGATAGCCCGACCCCGTGGAGCCCGCCCGAGACCTTGTACGCGCCTCCGCCGAATTTGCCCCCGGCATGGAGCTTGGTCATCACCACCTCCAGCGCCGGCCGTCCGGTTGGCTGGTGGATGTCGACCGGGATGCCTCGCCCGTTGTCGCTGACCAGGCACGAACCGTCGGCGGATAGCCTGACCTCTACCTCGGTGCACTCGCCCGCCAGGGCCTCGTCGACCGAGTTGTCGATGATCTCGTAGACCAGATGGTGAAGCCCGTGGACGTCGGTGGAGCCGATGTACATTCCCGGGCGGCGCCGGACCGGGTCGAGGCCCTCCAAAACCTGGATCTGCTCGGCGGAGTAGCCGTTGCCGGAGGCCTTGGACCCCTTGACCTTGCGGGCGTGCTTGGAGGCGGCCGTCGGCGGCTCACCTTCCGGCTGAATGGGCAGCCACAATTCGGGGTCAGGCTCTACCAAATCGCTCCTCTTGGCGAAGTGCGCGGCGCGGGTGGCGCCGACGGTGCGCTCCACTGTCAAGTGGAGGGCGGTTCCGAGACCTCAGTCGTACGGAAGCCACACCCAATTTTAGCAGTCCGGAAGGCGTCCCAAGAGGGGCTGGACACCCCCGCCCGGAAGGTCATTTGCACATTCCGGGTCAATTCGCGCTATCTTTCGCATGCACGGCGGCCCGCCGCAGCTGCGGTGGGGCCGGCCGGAAGCAGGCCTCGTGCTTGAGGCTTCGGCCTCAGCCAAGGAGACCGATACCACTCCGCCTGTTCCAGGCTAGTTCCCAACACACGGTTCGTCCGGAGGAAGTGGCGCCCTGACGCCCCCAACCCTGACCCTCCAGCACCTCCACCTGGTGGTGCCCGAGGCAACTGAAGCGATGTCGTTCCTCGAGGCCCTCAACGGGCACGGGAACGGTGGCGCCCGTGAGCACTTCGCGGCCCAGATCGGCGCCCTGGACGATTTCGCGGTCATTGCTGGCCAGGGAGAGTCTCCCGAGGTCACGCTGCTGCTGCCCGGACTCGACGTCAGCTGCACCCCGCTGCGCCCCGCTCGGGCCAAGCGGGACCACACCGCGCTTCGGGTCGACAGCGTCCGCCCCGCCCCGGCGGAGCGGGACGATCTAGGCAATCGGGTGCTCCGGGTCAGTTGCCGCCGGCCCATGGTGAGCGCGGTGGACGGCATCGCCAGCGACACCTTCCACCTGATGGACCTGGCCAAGCTGGCGAGGGGCTCCAAAGATCCCGATCCCATCTTGCTGCAGACCCTAGCCCTGGTCGACGGCCTGGAGAGCGCCGAGCGCAACCGGGCGGCCACCCAGCGGACCCCCTTCGACGGGGTAGTCGAGCTCTGGCGTTGCCGGAACTGCCGAGGGCTCTGGCGAGCCGACCGCGACGAGCGCTGCCCTTCTTGTGGCAAGGAGTTCACCGAGGAGGACCGCCGGCGGCCGGAACTGGGGCGGATTGAGTTCTCGGTCCCCAAAGACCACACCATCACCATCTCGATGGATTCGGCAGTGATGGTAGAGCCGGAGGACGAGCCCCACTACTTGGGGCGGGTCACCAAGGTCGACCACCGCCGCCGGCTGGTGGAGGTGGCCTGCAAGGCCTACGAGGCAGCCGGCAGCCAGGGGTGGATCACGCCGTCGTTCAACAAGCAGCTTTACGCCTCCAAGCGGAGCACGCTGGCCTCCATCGCCTCCGGAGATGCCCGCAGCCTGCTGCTGGCCCAGTTGCTCACCGATCCGACCTCGGTCTACGCCCCGGAGGAGCAGCCGCGGGGCGACTGGCTCACGCCTGGGATGCACAGCAATCCGGCCCAGGATCGAGCGATCGGAATCATGGTCGACCTCGAACCCGGGCAGGCGGCTCTGATCCAGGGCCCCCCGGGGACCGGCAAGACCACGGTCATCGTGGAGGCGATCAAGCACCGCCTGGCCGAGCGGCCGGAGCAGCGGATCCTGGTCTGCTCTCACAGTAACTTGGCGGTAGATAACGCCCTCGAGCGGCTGGCCGGCACCGACCACTTGCGCGCGGTCCGGGTCGCCAAGGCCGAGCGCGTCCACCCGGCGGTGGACAGCTTCCGGGTGGAGGACGAGGATGACGAACGGCTGATCACCGCCAACGTCTTCTTCGCAACCTGCGCCACCGCGGCCACCTCCTCGATCACCAATGACGAGGTCTACGACATGGTGATCCTCGACGAGGCCAACAAGGCCCGCATCGACGAGGCCTTGCCCTGCCTCCGACTGGGCGCCGCCGTGGTGATGGTGGGCGACCACAAACAGCTGCCTCCAGTGGAGGACGACGCCATTTACCAGATCGTGGAGGACCATCCTGACCTGGAGGAGATCGTCGACACCAGCCTCTTCCAGCGCTGCTGGGAGAAGGGCGTCCCGGAGGAGGCCCGTTGCCTGCTGGTGGAGCAGCACCGGATGCACCCGGAGATCTCCGCCTACATCAGCTCCGCCTCCTACGACAACCAGCTCGAAAACGCCCCCGAAGTTCTCGAATACCAGTACGTGACCCGGCGACCCTTCCCGGTGGCGCTGCACATGGTTGACACCGCCGGACTGCGCGGCGGGCGAGAGCGCCGTGGCGCCGGCGGCGCCTTGCGCAACGACGCCGAGGTCCGGGTCTGCGCCCAGGTGGTGCGGATCCTCGACGAGCGGGCCGATCCCGGCCTCTCTCTGGCGGTGATCGCCATGTACGCGGACCAGGTGGACCGACTGCGCCAGGCGCTCAGCCGCCGCCACTTCCGCCGCCAGGTGAGAATCGACACCGTCGATTCCTTCGAAGGACGGGAGGAAGACATGGTGGTGATCTCGCTGGTCCGCAGCAACGAGCGAGGGCGGATCGGATTCCTGCGGGTGCCGAACCGGCTCAACGTGGCCATTTCGCGAGCCAAGCGGCTGGTGGTCTGCGTGGGTGATGCCGCCACCCTGCGAGCGGGCGAGGAGACCATGTACGGCCGCCTGGTGGAGGCGGCCCGGGGCTGCGGTGGCTACCTGATGGCCACCGAGTTGTTAGGCGGCCGCGCCAGCATCCGGCCCCGGCCGGCCAGGCGGGGAGTGGCGGCGCCATCGGGATCTCCCCAGGAAGGTGATCCCAACGCGCCGCGACGCAACCGGCGCCGACGCCACCGGCACCCCCAGCCCATTCCGGGGCAGGCGCCGCTCGCGACTGGAACGACCGCGGCTGCCCCCCCTGTGGGTGAAGCTGGTGATGGCTCAACTCGACCGGCCCGGAGGCGGCGGCGGCGGCACCGCTCCCGGGGCGGCTGGACCGGAATCCCGACTGGGGGGCCCGAAGGCGCAGCGGCGGCGCCACCACCCGCCGGGACGCCCCGACCGCCCGGCGAGGGAGCGCGCCACCGCCGCAACCGTCATCGCCGCCGCGGACCGCGGCCGCTCGGAGACCCGAGCTCACCGGGCGGCGGTGTGTCTCCGCCGCCAGCCATTGGGGGAGGGAGCGAGACTCCCGGATGACGCTCAACCCGCCTCCCAAGCTGTTCGTGGCCGGCGCCGGCCTGATGGGGTCGGGCATAGCCCAGGCGGCGGTGCAGAGCGGGCTCGAGGTCTGCCTATTCGACGCCCGACCCCAGGCGGCGGCCGCGGCTCGGACCCAAATCAGCGAGAGAATGGGCCGGTCCGAGGAGGCTGGGCGCTTGCCGGCGGGTGAAGCCCAAGCCGCCTTGGAGCGGCTGGTCGTGGCCGATGAGCTGGCTGCCGCGGCTCGGGCCGACGTGGTCGTCGAGGCCATCACCGAAGAACTGGAAGCCAAACTAGGTTTATGGCGCGAGGTGGACGGGATCTGTCCACCGGCGACCTTGTTCACCAGCAACACCTCCTCCATCCCGATCACCCGGCTGGCCGCGGTGACCTCCCGCCCGGACCGGTTCATGGGCATGCACTTCTACAGCCCGGTCCCGGTGATGAAGTTGGTCGAGCTGATCCGGGGGGTACTGACCTCGGATGCCACCTTCGCCACCATCGAGGCGCTCGCCCGCCAACTGGGTAAGACTCCGGTGAGCTCGGCCGACACCCCGGGGTTCATTGGGAACCGGATTCTCATCCCGTTCATCAACGAGGCCATCTCGGCACTTCAAGAGGGGGTGGGCACGGCGGTGGACATCGACGAGGTGGCCAAGCTCGGCTTCCGTCATCCGATGGGACCGCTGGAGCTGGCCGACTTTATCGGCCTCGACGTGATCCTGGGGATCTGCCAGGTGATGTACGGGGGCCTGCACGACCCCCGGTACGCACCCAACCCCCTGCTGGAGCGGTTGGTGGAGGCCGGCCAGCTGGGCCGCAAGACGGGCCGGGGTTTTCACTGGTACGACAGTCCGACCGCCCCGGGGTGACTAGGACCAGAACCCGAGATGCTGATCCCCCAACTCCGCTGACCCCTACCCGCCAGCCAACGGTCGACGTCGCAACTGAGTCAGGTCGGTGGGAGTCACCCAAAGCGCGTTAGGGGAAGTGATCCTCCGCCCGGGGATACCCCAAGGGTCTCAGAGGACGACATCCAGCGGATCCGGCGGTGGCCCGACGCGGCCTATGAGGTCCGCCAGGCCGAGCGCCGCTCTACGCTGAGCTTTAGCTACCTCGGCCTCACCCTTCTGGTACCGACCGAGGTAATGCGGCTCTTCACAGATGACGGTGTAGCGCTGGGCCTCGGCGTGCAATCGTCAGACGAACGTCACGCGGGTCGCTTCCTGCTTGCCTTGGGCGAAACCGGCACGGGCAGCGGGGATGCGGGTTCCCAGATCCATCTGGTTCGTGCCCATTGCGGCTCGGGAATCGGCGTCCGGGGTGATCATCTCGACGCGGCTGCCCTGCTTGCGCAGGCCCTCGACCTGGCTTGCCAGGTCCGTGCCCCATTCCGGTGGTCTGCGCAGGCCCTCGAACTGGCCTGCTTCCGGTGGTGTCTGGCTCCGTCCGCCCAACGGCGAAAGCACCACGACGTTCGCATAGCCCGAGGCAAGGTCGGCGTTGTCGGGGGAGCGCACGCCGCCGTCGATGTAGCGCGCCCCGTTGATGCTGACGGTGGGGACCAGACCGGGCAGCGCGGTGCTCGCGGTGACCGCGTCCACCAGCTCGACGCCGGAATCACGGTCAAACGCAGCCAACTCGCCGGTATGCGCGTTGACGGCCACCACGATCATCGGCTTTGCCGGCCATTCACGGCGAGGCAACCGGGCGGCGACAATTGCGCGCCGCTGTCCCGCCCCCGGTCCGAGTATCGAGTCGCTCTCCAACCCGAACGCGCCCATCGCACGTTGTAGATCGGATGCCGAGGTGGCGGCGGCGCCGATGGCCCTCATCCGCTCGAACACCGTCGCCATCGGCAGGGACGGCGGATGTTCCCGGTTCTGTCCGACCGGTTGAACCGGCGGGGACAGCACCGAGGCCAACAGTTCGGCCGGCGGTATACCGCTGCGCACCTGCGCTGCCGCGGTGGCCCCGGCCGAGGTGCCGACCACCAAATCAGCGGCCTCTATCATATCGAGACCAGCTTCGGCCAAGCCTGCGATGATACCGATCTCCCACGCATTTCCGGCAGCCCCACCACCGCCGAGAACCAGAGCAACGTTGTGAACCATCTGCCCATTATTTCAGCCGCGCTACAGCCTCAACTGTGAAGAGCCGGTAATGCCCATCAGTGGGGTGTCCCACCTGCTCGGCGCGGCCATCTTGACCGAGGTTCACCAGGGTGATCGAGTGCTCGACATGGGCACCGGCAGCGGAGTGAACGCGATTCGGGCGGCGTCGAAAGGGGTGGCAGTCGTTGCGGTCGACATCAACCCGCACGCGGTCGATGCGGCTCGCCTAAATGCTGAGCGCAATGGGTCAGAGTCGATGTCCGGCTGAGCGACGTGTTCAGCGATGTTGATGGCCGGTTCGACCTGATCATTTTCGGTCCGCCGTTCCGCTGGTTCGCCCGACGTGACCATTTTGGGGCCGCGAGGACCGACGAGAACCATCACCGCCTGGCCCCTCCGAGCTCGTCGCTCAAGAAGATCGCGTCCGAGACGATGGACGGGTCGAGTACTTGACGTGCCGCATGACCAAATGGCCCAGCCGGGAAGCCTGGACGGGGCACCCTTGAGCTTGCCTTGGGCCGCGGGATCCCCAAGGCATGAGCATTACCCGATTAGCGGGACATGGTCTCCGCCAGGTAGCGGACCGCGATCGGGTAGCGGTACTCGATGTTCGAGTGGCCGCCATCAATGAGCTCCAACCGGATGTTGGTCACGCCTTGCGCCTGCATGGTCGCCGCCACTGCTTGGGCCGAAACCTCGAGATGCCACTCGTCACTTCGACCGCCCTCGAGGTAGACGCCGCGGAGAGAGCGCGCTGCCTCAGGGCGAGCGGCGATCAGCCGCACCGGGTCCCAGTCCAGCCAGCGCTGCCAGACCGCAGGCCTCATGATCCCAGTCGCCTCGTCGAAGGGCAGCTGAGGGGTGCCGTCAGAGGACGCCGAGTAGCAGGCAGCCATGCAGAAAGTGCCGAGCAGCACCATGTCCTGGGGCCGGGCGAGGGCCGGACGACTGCGGAGATCGGCCCAAAAGTTCGCGTATGACCCTTGGTAATGCTCGCGCAGCTGCCGGACCGCCTCGGGAAACTCCGGCAGGTAGCAGAATTCGAAGAGAGCGTCGCCAGCATGACTCGCCAGCGCACCGAACAGGTCGGGGCGCAACAGCGAACTGACCAGCGCCCCGTAGCCCCCACTCGACTTGCCGGCAACGGCGCGGTGGTCGCGGTCGGCTAGGGTCCGGAAGGTGGCGTCCACCGCCGGCACCACCTCCTCGCAAAGGTAGCTGTGGTAGCGGCCGGTGCCCGGCGAGTCGAGGAACTGACTGCCCCCCAGACTGGTCCAGCAGTCGACGAACACCAGCAGGCAGGGCGGCGTCAGGGGATCGCAGAACAGCTCGTCGAAGAGCTCCAACGCGGTGCGGCGCAGCGCCTTGCGCTCCTTCCACATATCGAGCTGTCCGGTGAGTCCCTGAAGCAAATAGACGACCGGCAGCCGGCGGTCGGGGCCCTCGGCGTAGGCGGGGGGCAGATAGACCCAAAGCGGGCGGTCATGCGGATCGCCCAGAGGGTTGTCTTGGAGCAGCTCGCTGTGGAGGACCATCTCCACCAGCTCTCCTCGCAAGGGCCAGGCCCAAGGGCCACCCGGCGGTGGGGCGACCTCGAGGCGGGCACCGGCGCCCTTGCCGTGTCTCACTGGTCACTCCCTGTAGCGAGCTAATGGCTCCCGGGTGGGACCGCCATTGTCGATCCGGGAGCCGGTCGGCTCCGAGGATACGGACTCACGGCAAGGTTGGCGCCGAGTCGCTGGTGGCATCTGCCGCCGGCCCGTCGCCGAGCAACGGGACGAATCGGCACTCGCCCAGGTCTCGCCGGACCCAGCTCTGGCCCTCGCGCCGAAGGCACCAGAGCCTCTCGCCCTGGGGGCCAACCACGGGACAGATCAGCTTTCCGGTAGGCCCCACCTGGTTCAGCAGCTCGGGCGGGATGCTGGGGGTGGCGGCAGAGATGACCACGGCGTCGAAGGGGCCTCTGGTAGCCGCGCCCCGGCGACCGTCCCCCACCAGCATCACGACGCCCGAAACCCCAGCCCGGTTGAGGTTCCGCCGGGCCTGGGTGGCCAACTCGGGCAGGAGCTCCATGGCGACCACCCGCCCGGCTCCGGCGGCCCGCAGAATGGCCGCCAGGTAACCGCTGCCGGCGCCGACCTCCAGCACCGCAGCCCCCGGCTGAAGCTCGAGCGCCTGCACCACCACCGCGACGATCCAGGGCTGGGAGCAGGTCTGCCCCTGCCCGATCGCCAGCGCCCGATCCTCATAGGCGCGCTCACGCTGGTTGGGCGGGAGGAACAGTTCCCGGGGAACCCGGTCCAGGGCCTCTAGGGCTGCCGGGCCGACTCCCTTGTCCCGCAGGGCCGCGACCAGCTGCCGGCGGTCCAGGCTCAGCTCTCGTTCAGGATCTGGATGCAGTGGTCGACATCCTGTGAGTAGAGGGTGGTGGGCACGCGGGAGGGGATCGCGCCCTTGCCAACGGGCAAGTAGAACCCATGCACCTTCGGTGTCACAAACTCCGAGTCCACCAATGCGACTCGCACCGCGGTGTTGACCGGGGGGAAGACCGCCACCATCCACACCTTGGCCCCCGGGTTCACGTCCGCGGAGCAGACGTCCAGGCGGTTGCTGGAGATCACCAAGATCGGTCGTATCGGCTCGTAGTAGGTCTTTTGCAGAGCTGTGTGCAGGCCCCGGGGATCAAGCTGGGCGGTCACTCTGGACTCTAGGACGGTTTGCGTCAGGTCGACCGCGGTCGTGGAGGCGCCCGGGTTGGTGGCCGTGACCACCACTTCGAGAAGCGGTCCCAGACCGGCCAGTGATTTGACGTCTTGGGCCTCTGAACCGGAGAGCAGCGGGATCACGTCATTCAGCTGGACTTGGCGCAGGTAGTAGAAGTGGAGGTAGGTCGGGTCGGTGTAGAAGCCCCCGTCGGGAGTGCTGGTGACCAAGGCGCTGTCGAGCGGGCGGGCATGGTGGCTGATGGGAAGGCCACCCCCGAGCGCGGCCACCGCCTGGCTGGCGCTGGGATTCGAACTGCAGCCAGCCAGCAGCACGAGCGCAGCCAGCGCCACGCCCAGAATCGTCCGCCGAGGTCGGCGGGAGCTCAGCGCGGAGGGCAGGTCAGCAAACAAGCCGGGTGCTTCACTCAGGGGGTGGCAGTGCCTGGCCGCCCGCCGTCAAAAGATCGCTCCGCACGAAAACCGACCGGGTCCGATAACCTGCCGCTTCCAGCCGCTCCCGACCACCCTCCTGGCGATCCAAGAGGGTGTACAGCCCCACGATCTGAGCCCCCGAGGCCGCCACTTTATCCGCGGCTTGGAGCAGGGAGCCGCCCGAGGTCAGGGCGTCGTCCACCAGCGCGACCACTTCCCCGGGCTGGGGGGCGGGCCCGGCGCACCACCCGCCTACGCCATGCTCTTTGACCTCTTTGCGGACGATGAAGGCGGAAACCTGGGGGCCACCATCCAGAGCGCTGCAGAGCGCCACCGCGGTCACCATGGGATCCGCGCCCAGGGTAGGGCCACCGATTTTGGTGACCTTGTCCCCGCGGGCCAACCGCAGCACTGCCCGTCCCACCAGCAACGCCCCCCGGGGGTCGAGGGTGACTAGCCGTCCGTCGAAGTAGTAGGGGCTGCGCCGACCGCTGGCCAGCAGGAAGTCCCCGACTCGGAAGGCCTGCTTCAGCATCAGGCCCAGCAACTCCCGCCGCTCCTCCTCCTCCGGACTCACTCCGACTTCGCTTCCGGGCGCCAGCGCAGCACCGGATGGCGGGCCGCTTGGACTTCGTCAACGCGGCCTACCGGCGCTTGATGGGGCGCGGTACGGAGGACTTCCGGGTCCCGTCCGCCCTCCTCCATGATGGCCTGGACGACGGCCGCCAACTCGTCGAGCGAGCGTTTCGACTCAGTCTCGGTGGGTTCGAACATCATCGCTTCGGGCACGGTCATCGGGAAATACACAGTAGGCGGATAGACCCCGTAGTCGATCATCCGCTTGGCGATGTCCAGCGCCCGCAGCTCCGAGTAGGGGGGCTTGGCCCGCTTGGGCGTGGCCACAAACTCGTGAAACGAATCGCCTTCGATTGCTACCGGCAGCCACGGGTCCAACCTAGCGCGCAAATAACGAGCGCCGAGCACGGCGTCCCGAGCCACCTGAGCGATCCCGTCGCCGTAGGCGCGGATGTAGGCATAGGCCCGCACCAGCATGCCAAAGTTCCCATAAAATGAACGCACCTTGCCAATGCTGTGGGGCCGGTTATAGTCCCACTCGAACCGGTTCTCGATACAGCGGAGGCGAGGCACCGGGAGGAAATCCTGCAGCTGCTCCGACACTCCCACCGGCCCCGCCCCAGGTCCGCCGCCCCCATGCGGGGTGGAGAAGGTCTTGTGCAAGTTGAGGTGCACCACATCGAAGCCCATGTCTCCGGGTCGGGCGACGCCGACCAAGGCGTTGAGGTTGGCACCGTCGTAATAGAGCAATGCACCAGCCTCATGGGCGAGGCGAGCCATTTCCTCGATATTGCGCTCAAAAATCCCGAGGGTATTGGGATTCGTGAGCATGACGGCGGCGACGTGAGGACCCAACTTAGCGGCGAAGTCTTCTAGGTCGACCGTGCCGTCAGAGGCGCTACGCACGGTTACCACGGTGAGCCCGCATTGGGCAGCACTGGCGGGATTAGTCCCGTGTGCGGTGTCGGGAATGATCACTTCAGTACGCGCGTGATCCTCGCGGCGCAGGTGATACGCCTGGATCATGCGCAGTCCCGTCCATTCCCCATGCGCCCCCGCCGCGGGCTGGAGAGAGACGGCCTGCATGCCGGTGATGTGACAGAGCATCTGCTCGAGCTCCCACATCAACTGCAACGCACCCTGAATGGATTCGACTGGCTGGAGCGGGTGGATGTCGGCAAAGCCGTCCAGCGCAGCAACCTGTTCATTGACCGCCGGGTTGTACTTCATGGTGCAGGACCCGAGCGGATAGGCGCCCTGCTGCAGGTTGTGGTTGCGCCGCCCCAGGCGACCGAAATGCCGCGCTAAGTCGGGTTCGTTGACGGCGGGGATCTGAGCCGGACGGCGGCGTCGCCAGACGACCGGCAATGCCTCGTCCATGCTCGGGGCATCGACGCCAGCTGCGGGAAGCCTCGGTCCAGGGCTGTCCTGCCCGGTCAGCTCGAAGAGCAGCGGCTCCGGCCCCGCCCATGCTGGCTCGGGAGTGTGGCTCATCCGCTTACCCCGGCCGGGAGGCTGGGAGCGGCTACCCGGGTGAGCCTGGTGACCAGCCGGTCCATGGCCGCGGGGGAGGTCAGCTCGGTGGTGCAGACCAGCAGGCAGCGCGACAAGTCCGGATCGACCCCGCCGAGCGGGTAACCGGCCAGGATCCCCTCCTCGGCGAGCTCGCGAGCCAGCGGCTCGGCCTCCACCGGTGTCTCCAAGACGAACTCCCAGAGGAAGTCACCCTGCGGGAACTTCAGGCTGAACCCCGGGACCTGGGCCAGCCGGTCGGCGAGGTGGTGCGACCGCCGGTAGGAGATGTCCGCCACCCCCCGGAGTCCTCCCGCGCCCATTTTGGCCAGGTAGGCAGTGGCGGCCAGCGCCATCAGGGCGTGATTGGTGCAGATGTTGGAGGTAGCCCGTTCTCGACGGATGTGTTGCTCCCGGGTCTGCAGGGTGAGGCAGAAGGCGCGCCCTCCTCGGGAGTCGGTGGTCAGGCCCACGAGGCGCCCGGGGATCCGGCGGACCAGCTCGTCCCGGCAGGCCAGAAGTCCCAGGGTCGGGCCGCCCAGCTGGGGCGGGATCCCCAACTGTTGGCCGTCGGCGGCGACCAAGTCCGCGCCAAGCGCCCCGGGGGGCTCGACCGCCGCGGCTGCGATCGGGTCGGCCACCACCAGCGCCAGGGCTCCTGCCGCATGAGCGAGCTCCACCAGATCGCCGACCGGCTCCAGCAGCCCCAGGAAGTTGGGCTGAGGCACGACTAGGACCGCGGGGTCCCCAGCGGCCAGGGCACGCTGGACGCCTGCTAGGTCGGTGACGCCGTCACGAGCAGATAGCCGAACCAGCTCCGCCCCGCGGCCAGAGAGATAGGTCTCCAGGACGGCCAGGACTTCAGGGTGGAGGGTTGAGGCGACCAGGACGCGCGGCCGCCCGGTGTGCAAAGTCGCCAGCAGTGCTCCCTCGGCAGTCGCGGTGGCCACGTCGTACATCGAAGCGTTGGCGACGTCGAGGTCGAACAGCTCAGCCACCATCGACTGGAACTCGAAAATGGACTGGAGGTAGCCCTGACTGGCCTCGGCTTGGTAGGGCGTGTAGGCGGTGTAGAACTCCGGGCGACCGATGGTGGCCCGCACGATAGCCGGAATGAAGCGCGAGTAGACGCCCGCGCCAAGGAAGCAGTCCCACTCCGACAGGGGCCGGTTCCGACCCGCCAGGCGGCGCATCTCCCCAATCAATTCGAGTTCCGAGAGCGGCGGGGGCAGTTCCAGGTCCGGGTCCCGCAACCCCGCCGGCACGTCGCGAAACAGCTCGCCGACCGAGTTCAAACCCAGGGCGGAGAGCATCTCTGCCCGATCTGAGTCCGAATTTGGAAGATAGGCCATGGAAAGGCTGGCGCCCCCGCTGAGAAATTCGACCGCTAGTGCGAATCCGCCTGCGCGAACGAATCGTACGCGGCGGCATCCAGGAGATCGCTCGGAAGATCTCCATCGACGCGAAGTCTGATCAACCAGCCTTGGCCTTGGGGGTCCTGGTTCACCAGCTCGGGGGCGGTGACGACCTCGTTGTTGACCGCCACCACCTCACCAGCGACCGGCGAATAAAGGTCGCTGGCCGCCTTCACCGACTCAACCGCTCCGAAGCGGGCGCCGGCGTTCAGGCGGGCTCCGACCTTGGGCAACTCCAAGAAGATCACATCTCCGAGTTGGGACTGGGCATGGTCGGTGATCCCCACCGCCGCCTCGCCGGCTCCTTCCTCGCGGACCCATTCGTGGGTCTTGGTGAAGCGATACGCGCTCAAGTCGGGCACCTGCTCTCCTCCCGTTCCGTTCAGCCCGCGGCGTCAGCTCTCTGGTCGTTGGTAGAAAGGTAGCGCCACAACCGGCGCTGTCGCCCACTGCGGCGGGTCTGCCCGAAGCTGGATCCGGAGCTCGGTTCCCGGCACCGCGGCCCCGGGCTCGACGTAGCCCATCGCCAGCCCGGCGCCAACGGTGAAGCCGAAGGACCCGCTGGTCACCTCGCCGACCTGTCGGGTCTCGTGGTAGATCGGCTGGCCGTGGCGGGGGATCTCCCGGGGACCGAGCCGCACCCCGATGAAGGCCCGGGGCGGAGCGCCCGCCAGGGCGGCCAGCGCCTCGCTACCGACGAACTGGCCCTTGGCCGGCTTCACAACCCAGCCCAGCCCAGCGCTCAGCGGATCTCTCCGCTCGTCAATGTCCTGGCCGTAGAGCCTGAACCCGGCCTCGAGTCGGAGCGTGTCCCGCGCCCCCAAACCGGCGGGGATCATCCCGCAGGGACGGCCCGCCTCAAGCAGCGCTGACCACAACCGGTCCGCGGCGGCGGCGCTGGCATACAGTTCGAACCCATCCTCGCCGGTGTATCCGGTGCGGGAGATGCGGACCGGAATCCCGGCCACCTCGCCGAAGCGGTGGTGGTAGTAGCGGATTGAGTTCAGCGCCTCACCCGCGGCGAGCGACTGCACGATCCCCGTCGCCTGGGGTCCCTGGACGGCCAGGAGGACGGTGTCGGCGGAGACATCCCCCAGCTGGACGTCGTACCCGGTCGCACACTGACCCATCCATTCGAGGTCGATGTCGTGGCGAGCGGCATTCACCACGCACATGTAGCCCTCCTGGTCGCGGTAGACCAGCAGGTCGTCGACGATGCCACCGTCCGGATGGCACATCACCGTGTAAAGGGCCCGCCCCGGCGTGAGCTTGGCGACGTCGTTGGTGACCAGCCTCTGCAAGTAGGCGAGGGCTCCCGGTCCGGTGACGTTCACCTCGCCCATGTGAGAGACGTCGAACAGGCCGGCCCGCTCCCGAACCGCCAGGTGCTCCCTGCGGATCGAACCGTAGTGGAGCGGCATGGAGTAGCCGGCGAAAGGCACCATCTGGCCGCCCAGCGCCCGATGGGCGCCGTCGAGTGGGACGGTCTTCATTTCGGCGCTCATGAGCTCTCGATCTCCCCCAGGATGTCCATCAGTTCAACGTCGTTCTGGGAGCGGGCCTCGTCGACGGCCCGCCGGAGCTGCGCCACTCGCGCCACCGGCCAACTCAAGTGGGCGGCCAATTGCAGGTCAGTGGGCGCAGTGGCTGAGTTGAGCCGCAACTCGGCCTCCGCAGCGAACAGCCGCTCCGCGTCGGCAGCCCACCGCAGATCCTCCAGCCGGGCGGCCACCTCCTCGGCCACCAAGGCGTCCATCACCTGCCCCACCGCCTGCCGCACCCGGTTCACGAACTGGTCGGGGGAGAGCGGCTGGCTGGGGTCGAGACCATGGACGACGGTCACCAATGCCGTGCTCCCCTCCTGGAAGAGATCCTCAAGGGGCAACGTCTGGGACTGGTGGGCCTCCGCGGCCTGGAGGACTACCCAGAGCGTTCCTTCCACCAACTGCTGGGCGGGGTCCGGCCCGGAGCTAGAAGCGGGTAGCCCGCCGAGGAGACGCGCCAGCTGATCTTTGTTCAACCGCGGGAAGCCCTCAACCAGCTGACGGACGTCCTGCGGCTGGGCCAACTCATCGCTTTCTACCAGTGATTTCGACTTCGATCGGCCGCTGCCCACGCCCCGAGTATAGGAGCGGCCGTGCGATCGCCCGGACCCGCACTCACCTCCCCCCCGTAAACTCGACCCGTGGCCCCAAGTCGCCTCCGCGTCCCCCCCGATCAGGACCTGCTGGTCTTCGGCGCCACCGGCGACTTGGCCCAGCGCAAGCTGCTCCCGGCCCTGTACGAGCTCAGCGTCCAGGGCCTGCTGCCCCGCGACTGCGAAATTCTCGGCACCGCCACCAAGGAGCTTGGTGATCATGGATTCCGGGAGATAGCTCGCGAGGCAGTCAAGCAGTTTTCGCGGACCGGGTTCCAGCAGGACGGCTTTGCCAAGTTCGCCCGACGGCTTCGCTATATCACCACCACCCACGACCAGGTGGGCACCGGCGAGAAGCTGGCCAAGGCGTTGAAGCGACCTCGCCGGCTCATTTACCTGGCCGTCCCGCCTTCGGCTTTCGTCACCATCCTCCAAGAGCTGAAGGGGGCCGGACTGGCCAAGGGCTCCTCGGTGATCATCGAGAAACCCTTTGGCCACGACCTGAAGTCGGCGGTGGAACTCAACGTGGCCCTCCACAAGACCGTCCCCGAGGACCGGATCTTTCGAATCGACCACTACCTCGGTAAGGAGACGGTCCAGAACCTCCTGGTTTTCCGATTCGGGAACACGCTGATTGAGAGAATTTGGAACCGAGACGTGGTGGAGCAGGTTCAATTAACCGTGGCCGAGGACCTCGGCATCGAGAGCCGCGGTCGTCTCTATGAGGAGACCGGGGCGATCCGGGACATCTTCCAGAACCACCTGCTCCAGCTGCTCGCGCTGACCTGCATGTCTCCCCCGAGCTCGTTTGATCCAGCCGCCCTGCAGGACGAGAAGGTCAAGGTGCTCCATTCAATCCGCCCGGTGGAGCCCAGCGAGGTGGTTCGGGGGCAATACACTAGGGGGTCAGTCAACGGCAGCTTGATGCCTGGCTACCGCGAGGTCGACGGGGTCTCTCCCGACTCCACCACCGAGACCTACGTCGCCATGCGGCTGGCCGTGGACACCTGGGACTGGGCCGGGGTGCCCTTCTACCTCCGCTGCGGCAAGGCGCTCTCAACCCGTCGGACGGAGATCATGCTGTTCTGTCGCGATGTGCCACTGCATCTGTTCGCCGGCACCGGCATTGAGCACCTCACGCCGAACCGGGTGACCATCCGGATTCAGCCGGAGGAGGGCATCTCCTTCTCATTCATGGCCAAGCAGCCGGGAGCCACGGTGGTGGAGCAGCCGGTGCGCATGGACTTCTCCTACGGCAAGTCCTTCAAGACTGCGCCCGCCGAGGCCTACGAGCGCCTCCTGCACGACGCGCTCCTGGGAGATCACACCCTGTTCATTCGCCAGGACGAGACCGAGGCGGCCTGGACGGCCCTCCAACCCGTGCTGGAGTTAATGCCCCGCATCAGTTTCTATCCAGCGGGCAGCGAAGGGCCGGAGTCCGCCAACTCACTCCTGCTTTCGGGGGCGTGGCACGACCTCTCGCACCACGCCGATCCCGAGGACCCCAAGGACTGATCGGCTAAGCGGCGCCCGTTCTGGCCGGAACCAGGTCCGGAACTAGCTGGTCCGCCTCGATCCACCCCTCCTGGGCCTGGTCGCCCAACCCGGCCCGAACCCTGACCCAGCGCCCAACCTGCTCGAGCGCGACCAGCGGACTGGCCGGGCGCACAGGCAGGCTTCGCTTTGCACCAAAGTCGGGGCCCAAGAACAGGGGGTACCCGGTCCCCGCCCAGCTTTGGACCACCGTGCAAGGGCCCGGGGGGATCGCCCTCAGGCGGTAGACCGTCGCCTGGTCACGCTCGCCCAGGGTCAGGATGCGGAGCAAGTTGACCGCCCGAATAGTGGCACTGCGCTGCCCTTGCGCGATCAAGGTCAGCTCAGTTCCCTGGGGGGTGGAGTGACACTCGATCCGGACTTTCGTCTTCGGGTGCTTCACCTTGCTCCACTGGCCGAAGAATCCGTTGGCCAACACCTGGGCCACCTCCGCTGTGTGCTCGTCGATCACCCGGAAGCTGAAGGGAGGCAGCGCCATGACCTGCTCCGCCGCAGCGAACACCTCGCGCGGGGGCGCGTTTACCGTCGTAACCCATCGGTTGGTGCGCGGCCGCCCCAGGTAGAGCATGGTCAGATTCTAGGCTGGCCGCCTCGGGCGCTAGCCACTACCCGAACCCCCCGCGGTTCGGCGCGGAGATCCTGGCTACGGGCGCTTAGCGGAGCAGCGGCCTCCGTCGGAGCGCCACGGCCTCCAGCCCATGGACCAGCGGGTCGAGCGGTCCCAAGACCGGCGCGATCATGAGTCCGCTGTAGCTGGCCAGCCGGCCACTCCATTTCGTCTTGAACTTGGCGTACCCATGCGCGGGGTCAGCGCGGTTGAAGCGGCGGGGCACGCCCCACATGTCATAGATCGTGCACCCCCGCTCGATTCCCCACTTCATCATCGCCCACTGCATCGCATAGCTGGCGTGGGCACGAGGCACGGCGGTGCTGGTACCGCCGAAGAGATGGACTAGCCTTCTGCCGAAAGCCACCGTTAACCCTCCGGCCAGCGGCTGGCCCTCGTAGGAAGCGATGAAGATGGTAGCCCCCAGTTCCTGGAGAGCCGCCTGGTAGTAGGAGAGAGGGCGGGAGTGGAGCTGCTTGCGGCCCACCGTGTCCATGTGCAGCGCGTAGAACGCAGCCACCGCCTCCGGAGTCTGCTCGGCGGTGACCACTACCCCTTCGCGCTCTGACACCCGGATGCAGTACTTGGTCGCAGAGGGGATCCGGGCCGAGAGGGCGTCGACCCCGCCCCGCAGATCGACTAACCAGGTCTGGCGGTGCTGGACATCGAAGCGGGCCGGACGGAGGCCGCACCGCACTCGCAGCTCTTGGGCCTCGGGCGAATCAATGGGCCATTCGGGATCGCACTTGAGCTGGAAGGCGCGGTGGTGTCTCAGGGTGTGCCCGGCGGCCTTCAACAGAGCCTGGCCAGCTTCGATATCGCCTAACGACGAGAGCACCGGACCCTGCGGTGAATAGCCCCAACCCAACCCACCGGGACCAATCTCCTGCTGTAGCACCTGGATGGCCCCCACCCACTGCTCGCCAGGGTCACGCAGGGCAGCCAGTCGAAAGACTCGCCACCCGTACCTGCGCCGTAACTCGCCCCAGCCCCATGCCTGGAGCAGGTTGCCCGTCTCCTGTTCGCTGACATAGCCGTCCCACTGCCGCTTGGCGTCGTCGGGGACCGCCACGACTCGAACTCCGAGAGCTTCCGGGACCTTCAATCTCCGGCTATCGAGGCGACTGCCATCGAATCCATTATCCGTCCCCGAGTTCAGCGCCGAGTCAAACTTGAGCTGCGGCGTATCATCAGGTTGCCATGCGTCGCGGGCCGATCGTGGGTGCGGTTCTACTGGCCGCCAGCGGCTCCCTCGGGAGTCAGCTCCAAGTCTTGGCGGCCAGCCCCGCCACTCACAGCGTCAGCCATCCCACCGGCTTCGTCGGCCTGCTGGCCAACCCCACCGTCGCGTTCGTGCTGCTGCTCGTCGCCCTGCTCGGCCTAGGGTTGGAGATCATCCACCCCGGGACCCTGATGTTCGGCGCGATCGGGGTGGTGGCCGGCGGCTTGGCCATCGTGGGGCTGGCCAACCAGCCGGTTGACTGGCTGGGCTTGGTGTTGGTCGGCGCCGCCGCCGCCCTGTTGGTGGTCGACACGACGGGGCACAGCCACGGTTTGCTCGGACTGGCGGGGGTTAGCGCGGCCATCGTGGGCGGACTTCTCCTCTATCAGACCTCCCCCAGTCAGGGTGGGGTTAGCCTCGCGGCACTGATCACCGTGCCGGTCGTCCTGGGTGGGATCTGGATCACGCTGAGTCGGCGCGCACTCCGGGTTCGGCACCTCCCCTACGCCTCCAGCAGCCATGAACTTTTGGGACTGACCGCGATTGTGCGTGAGCGGGCCGACCCCTTTGGGATCGCGGCGGTGGAAGGGGAACTATGGCGGATCGAGTCCCATCACAGTAAACCGATCGAGGCAGGCACGAGCGTCGAGGTAATGGCCCAGGATGGCTTTACGTTGATTGTGGAACCGCTGCCCGGCCCGACGACCGTCAGCGAAGAAATGGCCGGCCCCGGCGTCAGCGCCGGGGTCCGTAGCGGATAAGGAGGGCGAGGCAATGGGTACTGCAACTTTGGTGATCTTGGTGATAGTCGTGGTGCTCCTATTGACCACGTTTTCCACGGGATTTCGAGTCATCAACGAGTACGAGCGCGGGGTCGTCTTCCGCTTAGGTCGTCTGATTGATGTCAAAGGGCCAGGTCCCCGATTGATCATTCCGTTCGGCATCGATCGGCTTCTCAAGATCGATCTGCGGATCAATGTGCACCAGGTGCCGCCGCAGGACATCATCACCAAGGACAACGTGACCGTGCGGGTGACGGCGGTGGTCTTCTTCCGAGTGGTTGACGCTCGTGATGCTTACGTCAAGGTGAACGACTACCGTGGCAGTATCTCCACGGCGGCCCAGACCACCTTGCGTTCCATTTTGGGCCAGTCCACGCTCGACGAGCTGCTCAGCCAACGTGACAAGGTGAACGCTGAGCTCCAGACCGTGATCGACGACCAGACTGAGCCCTGGGGGGTAAAGGTCACTGCGGTCGAAGTCAAGGACGTGGACCTGCCGCAGTCGATGCAGCGGGCCATGGCGATGCAGGCAGAGGCGGAACGCGAGAAGCGAGCCAAAATCATCCGCGCCGAGGGCGAGTTCTTAGCCGCTCAGCAGTTGTCGAACGCGGCGGCTGTGATCGGACGGGAGCCGGCCACCTTGCAGCTGCGCTACCTGCAGACCCTGGCCGAGATCGGAGCCGAGCAGAACACCGTGGTGGTGTTCCCGCTGCCGCTTGATCTGATTCAACCGTTCTTGGAGATCAGTGCGAAGGCTGGGGCCCACAACGGGCACAACGGGGCTGCCCTCAAGACGCTCAAAGATAAGGTGACCCCGGCACCCAGCACGAAGACACCGAGGGTTAGAGCCGACTGACCGGCGGGCGAGTCCGGCCAGATGGAGGGAGAGGCTAAGGACGGGTCCCAGCGAGCTCCCCGGTGCCTGCTTTTGGGCTCAGGGGAGTTCGAGAAATGGGTCGGCCCGGCTGAGCTCGCGGCGCTGGCCAGCGCCGGAGGGGACGGCACCGCCGTCGTGCTGGCTACCGCGAGCGCCCCGGAGGGAGAGGCCACTTTCGGGCGCTGGATGGAGTTGGGGCTGGAACACTACCGAGCCCTGGGATTGCCCGCTCGCGCCCTACCGGTCCGAACGCGGGACGATGCGCAGTTGGCGGCCCACGCCGAGGTGGTGCGCAAGGCGAGCCTTGTCTTCTTTTCCGGCGGTAACCCCGAGTACCTAGCCCGCACCCTGGAGGGCACCCCGCTCTGGACCGCCGTCCTACAGGCGCTCGCCAGCGGCGCGGTTTACGGCGGCTGCAGCGCGGGCGCCATGGTTGCGGGGGCGGCCCGGCCGTCCGGGCCCGCTCGGGGGCGATTTCACTTCAGCGGCGGACTTGGGCTCTGCCCGAGGGACGTTTTCGGGGTCCACTGGGACTCGACGTTCATGAGAGTCCTGCGACCGGCGGTGATCCGGCGGGTGCCGACGGGGTGCCGCCTAGTTGGCATCGCTGAACGGACAGCCATCCTGTCCGAGGGAATGGGGTGGCGCGTGTTTGGGGTTGGGGCCGTGGAAGTGAGAGACGGTCTGATTCGGAGGTCCTACCGGGCGGGGGAGGTCATACCGGATGGGCCTGTCGCCGCCCGCGTGTGAAGTGCACGAGGTGTTTCACGTGAAACATCCCGGCGCTCCTATACTTCCGATCATGTCTCGCCCTCGAGTGATAACTGTGTGCAATCAGAAGGGCGGGGTCGGCAAGACGACAACCGCTGTGAGCCTCGGGGCCGCTCTCGCGGAACGGGGGCTGCGGGTGCTCCTGGTGGACTGTGATCCGCAGGGCAACGCCACTTCCGGGTTGGGGGTGCGACCAGCGGATCTCGCCACCTCCATTTACGACGTCATCGTGTTGGGGCAACCGCTTCTGGAGGTCGCGGTCAAGATCGATGAGGTTCCAGGTCTGACCCTGGTGCCCTCCAACGTGTCCCTAGCCGGATCAGAGTTGGAACTCGCCGAGCTCCCGCTTCGAGAGTCCAGGCTCCGGCTCGCGCTAGACGGCCTGGAGGATTTTGACTACGTTCTGCTCGACACCCCTCCCTCGCTCGGGCTACTGACGGTCAATTGCCTGGTCGCCGCCGATTCGCTTCTGATCCCCCTGCAGTGCGAGTACTACGCTCTGGAAGGCCTCTCCCTATTGACCCAGACCCAATCTCTGGTTAGGCAGTCCCTAAACCCCGGACTGACCCTGGCAGGCATCGTGCTGACCCTGTTTGATCCCCGGACCATCCTTAGCTCGCAGGTCGTGAGCGAGGTGCGGCGCCGGTTCGGCGATCAAGCGTTCACGACGGTGATCCCTCGCTCGGTACGGCTCAGCGAGGCGCCTAGTCACGGCCTACCGATCACTCTCTACGAGCCGACCGGCCGATCTGCGGCGGCCTACCGAGCCCTGGCCGGGGAACTGCTCGCTCGGACTGCGCCGGTAGCCGCGTGACCAAGCGACGCGGTCTCGGTCGGGGACTGGAGCAACTGATCCCTACCGGCGCCACCGACTTCAACCCCATCCTGGGCGGACCGGGCGCTCGCGATGTCCCCATCGCCCTGATTGACCCGAATCCCGAACAGCCCCGCACCAGCTTCGACGAGGTGTCGCTGCGCACCCTGGCCGAATCGATCCAGACCTATGGGGTGCTTCAGCCCCTGGTGGTCGAGGCGCACGGCACGCGGTTTCGGTTAGTCGCGGGGGAGCGGCGCCTGCGCGCCGCCCAGCTGGCCGGGCTCGGCCGGGTCCCCGCGGTGGTGCGCCCGGTGGGTCCGGATCGAGAGAAGCTGGAGGTCGCGCTGGTCGAAAACCTCCAGCGCGCCGATATCTCGGCGCTCGATGAGGCACGCGCATTCTCCCGGCTCTGCGACGTGTTCGGGCTCACCCAAGAACAGGTCGCGCAGCGAGTGGGCCGAAGCCGCTCGGGGGTGGCCAATACCATGCGGCTCCTGCAAGCCGCTCCGGCCGTCCAGTTGGCCATCCAGGCCGGTCAGATCGCGCCAGCTCACGGCCGGGCGCTCCTATCGCTTCCAGACCCGGAGGCCCAGGAGAAGCTGCTGAGCAGGATCGTGGCTCAAAATCTCTCGGTCCGAGAGACCGAGAGGCTAGTGGCCCAGCACGCGGGCGCCCGACCGGGTCGTCCGGCGCGTGCAGCGAGCTCGTCCGACTCCGCCCTGGGCGCGATCGAGGAGGCGCTCACCCAACGATTGAGCACCCGGGTCAAGGTTTTCAGCGGTCCCAGGGGTCGGGGAAGGATTGTCATCGAGTACTTCTCTGAAGAGGAGCTCAACGGACTGCTCGACCGGTTGGCGATCTCGATCTAGCCTGCCGGTCGGTTTTTCCTCCCTCCCTATACTGCCCAGGTGCCTTCCGACTCTGTGATCGACCCCGATCCGCCGCGAGATCGGATCGAGGAGGGTCGGAGTCCCCACCGGCGCTCGTTGGTCCGGGACTTAGTGGAGATCGTCACGCTCGCGGTGCTGATCTATCTGTTGATTGCCTTCGCGGTCCTACCGGTACATGTCGAAGGCACCAGCATGTACCCCGGTCTGCAGAACAACAACCTCCTCCTCGCTGAGAAGGTGACCCTGATCTTCGGAGGGCCCTCGCGAGGGGATGTCGTGATCATCAAGCCCCCCATCCCTTCAAGCCAAGACTTCATCAAGCGGGTAATCGGCCTGCCCGGGGAATGGGTGCGCATCGCTCCTGACAGTGGCCACGTCGGCCAAGTCTTCATCAGCGAAACCCGCCCCACTTCCACGACTGGAGGGGTGGAGCTCAAAGAGCCGTACATCAACGGCGTGTGGGCAGACGAGGTCGAATGCTGCACCGCTGCGGGAACCTTCTCGCCGCTGCTGCCGACCACCGGAAAGTGGGTGCAGATTCCTCGTCACGACTACTTTGTGATGGGCGATAACCGCAATTTCTCCGAGGATTCCCGCACCTTCGGGTGGGAGCCTCGAAGCGGCATCCTCGCCATCGCCATCGCCCGCTTCTGGCCTCTCAACAAGCTGGGTCTGGTGCCGGATGCCCAGCCCACCCTCAGCGTGCTGCTGGGAGCCGGGACGTTGCTACCGGTGCGGCGCCGACGGCGTCGGCGCGCTAGGGATAGATCCAGCGACCGCCCTCGCGCTCCCAGCTGACCAGCTCGGCGGCCTCGAAGAAGAGCTCGATCTCTTCCCCGGCCCGAGAGGGGTTGTCCGATCCGTGGATCACGTTCTGGCCGATGTCGATACCGAAGTCGCCGCGGATGGTTCCGGGCGCCGCGGTCGCCGGATTGGTCGGCCCCATCATGGCGCGGACCATGGTCACGGCATTGGGACCCTCCCAGACCATCGCCACGACTGGGGACGAGGTGATGAATTCGATGACCGCGTCGAAGAAGGGGCGGCCTCGATGCTCTCCATAATGGAGCTCGGCCAGTTCTCGGGTGATGGCGGTCAGCTTGAGGCCAATCAAGTGCAGGCCGCGGCGCTCGAACCTGCCCACCAACTCCCCGACGAGCCCGCGCTGGACTCCGTCTGGTTTGATCAGTACCAGAGTTCTCTCCACACTCATGCCCTCTCCGTATCTGCCGCTGCGGCGCAGCTGTCTGGACGCGCTATCATCCCTCAACTCCTTTGGCGATAGCCGCTAGGGCCATACCAGGATCAAGCCCTGGACCGACCGCCGCGAGCCGCCAGCCCTTCCCGAAGAAGAGCCCCTGGGCGGTAGCTTGAACATCTTCGGCAGAGACCGACCTCACCGCAGCAATCACCTCCGCTGGCGACAGCACCGAGCCGGTCAGCGCCGCCTGGTGACCAAGGAACTCCGCCAGGGCACTAGTGCCCTCTAACTGGAGGCGCAGCCGCCCCTCAATCTGGGTCTTGGTCCGCTCCAGCTCCTCTGGGGTGAGGCTCTCCCGCACCAGCCGACCGACCTCTAAGAGTGCGCCCCGGATGGCCGTTTCAACCTGGTGGGACTGGGTCGCCAGGTAGATGCCAAAGGCGCCGGAATCGCGGTGGCGAGCCGCGAAGGAGTGAATGTCGTAGGCAAGCGCCTGGCGCTCCCGAAGCTCCAGGAAGAGGCGGCTGCTCATCCCTTCGCCCAGGAGGGTGTTGAGAACGTCCAAGGCCCAGCGCTGGGGATCGAGATAGGACGAACAGCGCACTCCCAGTAGGACATGGACCTGTTCGCCGCGGCGCTTCCGCACCTTGACCACCGGCGCTTGCCCAAGGGGCGGGGGAATCCCGCCGTCGCTGCGGCGCCCGCGCGAGGACCTCGATTCCGGGTCCTGTTCGGCGAAGCACCGCTCGACCAGCAGCCGGGCCCTGTCGGGGTCGAATCCCCCGGAGAGCACCACCACCATCCGATCCGGAACGTAATAAGCGCTGCGGTGAGCGCTCAGTTCGGGAGCGCCAATGCGGGCTAGTGACGCCGTGGTCCCAGCGGGGTCGCGGGCCAGGGGATGATCGCCCCAGAGGAGGTCGTCGGAAATCATCTGAACCAGATCCCCGGGCTGGTCCAAGTACATGTGCAGCTCTTCGAGCACCACCTGGCGCTCGCGTTCGGCCTCTTCTGGGGCGATAAGCGGAGCGAAGGCCAGATCGAAGAGGAGCCGCAGCGCCAGCTCGAGATGGGCGCCGGGAACCTTAGCCCAGAAGGTGGTCAGCTCCTTGTCGGTGCTGGCGTTGAGGACCCCCCCGATCCCCTCGATCGACTGAGAGACGTCCCGGCTGGTGGGAAAGTGCTCGGTTCCCTTGAAGACGATGTGCTCCAGGAAGTGCGACACGCCTGCCAGCCGCTTCGTTTCCCAGCGCGACCCCACTCGCACCAGGATGGACGCGGCCACCGACTGGCGGTCGGCCATCGGTGCCAGGACCAGCTGCGCTCCATTTGGCAGTTGGACCAGCTCCCAGATGGGTTCCACGCCTGGCTCAGCGGGAGCTGCGACCCGGTTCGTCCTCGCCACCTAGTTCCGCGCCTCAGGACGCTGCTGGACTCTGGCCAGAGTCAGGGCGTAGGCAAGATCGAGGGTGGCCGCGTTGCCAGCAATGCGGATTTGGTTGACCACGTTGGCCTGGCGCCAGTCGATGACGAAGGACTGGTACTCCGTCTGGTCCAGCGCCTTGGTCTCGGTGAACGCCGCCGCCTCTTCCCCGAGGCGGCCGGTCGAGACCTGCTTCCATCCCGATTGCTTCATCGATTTCTTCTCCCGGGCGTAACCGCTGGCGGCGCCGGTCGCCGACGCATAGCTCACCACGGAGCTCTCGATGACGACCGGCCCCACTACTACTTGGGGGCTAACCTCCCGGACGAAAGTGGCGATGTAGGCGGATTGGCGGCCCTCGGACTTGTAGAGGCGGAGCACAGCTGCCGTACCGGCCGCCGCTTTCTTGTTGCTAATGACACCAGTTGCGTTCGATCCCTTCTCCGCCACAAAGCCAGGATATGGCAATTGCGACAAAGTGAGCGCTAGCATTTTGGGTGAGCTCCGGATCAGACCCGGGGAGCTTCCGCATCCGACCAAGAGGAGGGCGAGGACCCCGCCGCGGAGGGCGGCGGGCCAGGTCACTCGGGAACTCCGGGTCAGGGCCCGGCCTCTCCGGCGGGACGGATGATCACCCGGCGCTCGGCAGCCATGCCGGTGCTTTCGGTGGACACGCTAGGATCGTCAGCCAGGGCCAGGTGGACCGCCCGGCGCTCATAGGGCTGCATCGGCTCCAGGGTGACCGCGCGGCCGCTCCGGGTCACCCCGGCGGCCATCCGCAGCGCCATCTGGGCCACGGTCTGCTCCCGGCGCTGCCGGTAGCCGGCTACATCAACGATCAATCGTGGCGCTCCCGGCGCCAAGCCGCTTTCCCCCAGCATCAGATTGAGGACGGTCTGCAGCGCCCGCAGGGACTCCCCCCGCCACCCGATCAGGATGCCTAGGTCCGCCCCCTCCACCGAGAGCAGGAGGGGCACGGTTTCGGTTCGCTCGCCGGCATCGGTGGCGGGTGGGCGCACGGGGCGCACGTGGACCTCGGCCTCGATGTCCATAAGCTTTAAGAGGGTCTCCAGGTTTCTCCGCCCCAGCAGCCCTTCGGCCGGAATCGGCTGAACCAGCACCCGAGCGGTCGCTCCGGAGATCCGCTCACCAGGGGCGGCGGCCCCGCCCTCGCTGACCACCTCGATCATCACCAGGTCGCGGTCCAGCCCGGCGGCACGACAGCCCGCCAGGATTGCCTCCTCGACCGTGGTGCCCTCGCCGGCGAAGGTCTCTGCGCTCACTACCTTGCCCCGCTCAGCGGCGCGGCCGCCCCCGCTCCCTGCTCTTGGAGCGACGGGCCGGCGGTCGGGTCGGCGGGCGCCGGGGAGTATCTGATACCAGATTGCCGTCGCCGGCGGCCACCAGCGCGGCCGGCGCCGGCGGGCCGGAGGGAGCCCGGCCCATCGGCGAGTTCTTCGGCCGCCAGCCTTCCCCGGGGAACCACGGCGGAACCTTGAGCCCTCCCCAGCCCATCATCGTGAAGATCTGCACAACCATGATCCCACTCTGGGTGATCCAGTACAACCCGATCCCCTGGTTGAAGTTCAAGGCAAACACCGCGATGAGAACCGGCATCAGGTAGGTCGTTTGCCGCATCACGTTGTACATCTGCTTCTCTTGGTCGGTCATGTCCGGCCGCATCTGCTGCATCATCATCTTCGACTGAGCAAAAGTGAGGACGCCCGCCAGAAGGGGCACGATCACTAAGGTGGGGTGCGCCAATAACCCCGCCTTAAGTGCTGATTGGTCGAGGTTATGGATCCACAGAAAGCTGGTGTGGCCGTGCAGGCCCTTGGACAGCTTATTGATGGAGCCGAACAGCGCGTAGATAAAGGGAAGCTGGATCAGCAAGGGGAAACACCCCGACAGCTGACTCAACGGATTAATCTCGTGGCGCTTGTACAGCGCCATCGTCTCGGCCTGCAGTCGCGGCTTGTCCTTCTTGTACTTAGCTTGGATCTCGCGCAGCTCCGGACCCATGCGCCGCTGGTCCGCTTGAATCTTCCATTGCGTGCGAATCTGCCAGCGGAAGAGTGGGAAGAGCAGGCCGCGGATTACCATCGTCAGCACGATCACCGCCAGCCCGAAGGCCCCGATAGTGTCAGTGGGACCAAAGCTGCCGAAGACGTGGTCTAGGAATTGCAGGGCGACCGCGATCGGGGTCAGCAGGACGTAGAAGAAGATGGCGAACACCGCGTTGGTCGGCGGCGGTGCGGCGGGGTTGACGAAGGTCAGGAACTCAGTGCCCATGGATCAGTTCCTCAGGCAGGGGCACGGGGTCGTAACCGCCAGTGTGGAAGGGATTGCAGCGCACGATGCGGCGGATGCCCATCCACCAGCCGCGGCGGAAACCGTAGAGCTGGATGGCTTCATAGGCGTAGTGGGAGCAGCTGGGCTCGTAGCGACACGACGACATCAGTCCAAATATCGGGCTGAAAGTAGCCTGGTAAAAGGCGATAAGCCAGAGCGATGGCTTCTTCACCGGTCGGCTCCCGCGTGCAGCAATGCTCTTTCCACCGACGCGCGCAATACGCCGGAACCGGCCGCCACGGCGGCCGCTTGCGGTAGCAGCACCATGTCAAAGGCGCCCAACGAACCGAGCCTTCCCGCCATAACCGCCTGGAGCCGGCGCCGCAGGCGGTTACGCGCCACCGCTCCCCCCAAGCGTTTGGTCACCACGATCCCAACTCGCGGATGTCCCACGGAGTTCGCTCGAACCCGGACGCGGATCACCTCGTCTCCCGCGCCCTGCCGCTCCGCCCTCACAGCCCGAAAGTCGGCGGACTGACGGAGCCGGTACTTCGTCTTCACCGCACGGGCGCGGGGGTCAGGCGCAGGCGCCCCTTCAGGCGGCGGCGCTTGAGGACGCGGACCCCTCCAGGGCTCGACATCCGGGCACGGAACCCGTGCACCTTCCGCCGGTAGCGCTTCTTAGGCTGAAAAGTTCGCTTGATGGTCGAATTCCTTCGCAGACTCGGACCCGGGGCCCGGCTCGGGACCTCCCCACCGAGTTGGCAGCGCGGGGTGGCTCTCTCGGTAGACCGGGGCTGAGGATAACAGACAGCGCCGGGGGGCCCCCGATCGGGCCTCGATCTCGACTCGTCCGGGCCCCCGCCCGCCCGAGTGGGGCCTGTCCGGTCTGGCTCTCAGGCCCACGCCCCGCACGTCCGGTGCCCCAAACGACTCGGAACCGTGGCGCATCCGAGCCAGCTGAGGCGCGTCGGTCGCCAGTCTCCCCGGGGAGACTGGCGGAGTGCTTCAGGTGCGTGGGCGTAGCGACCCTTCACCTGGGCGAGGATGCCGCAACACGTTTCCTGGAAATGCCGGATAAACAAAACGTTTTTGTCGGTGGTGCCCCAGCAATCTTGGCGCGTGACAGCCCCCAGATCGGGCTGGCGGCTGCTCGCCGTGGTCGTCCTGTGGTGCCCGAACATCTGCGCCCCCACTGGAGTTGTGTGTGCAGCTCCGTGCGAGTACTGAAGGAGCGGTCAGACGCGCCGGGCTACTGTGCACCAAACCATCTCGAAGCGTTGCACGCGGGTGTGGGCGGTGCTACCATCCGGGAGCGACCGCAGGGGTGGGTCAGACCCGGTCCGAGCTTCACTGTTCTCCAGGGCGAATCTACCCCTCAGGTGGGTTTTCCACTCCTGTGTAGAAGGTGTGAATTGCGCTTCGTTCGATGCGCCCTCATGTCCCGATCGGGCTCTTGGTGAGTCTCTCCTCCGACCAACTCTGGTCCGCCGCCCAGGAGGAGCTGCGCTTCCAGGTCAGCCGGCCGGGCTACGAGGCCTGGCTCAAGAATGCCCGCCTCCTCACCTTCGATGAGGATGAAGACCGGGCCATCATCGGAGTGCCGACGCCCCTGGCCCGCGATTGGGTCAGCGACCGGTACTCAGCGGTGATTCGCGAGACCCTCTCGGCCATTCTCAACCGGGACATTGAGGTGGACTTCGCGGTCCAGACTGCTGCCGATGGCGGAGCGGCCGCCCAGCCCGAAGACGCCAAGGGCCCGGTCGTCCTCACCGACGACCGCTCGGAGGGGATCGCCGAAACCGTCCCCGGCCTTAACCAGCGCTACACCTTCAACGCCTTCGTCGACGGCAACAACTCGCGCTTCGCTTACGCCGCCTGTCGGGCGGTCGCCGACTCACCCAGCCGCGCTTACAACCCCCTCTTCTTGTACGGGGGTGTGGGGCTGGGCAAGACCCACTTGATGCATGCGGTAGGCCATGCCGTTTGGCAGAGCCACCGCTTACGGGTCGCCTACGTGACCTCCGAGAGCTTCATGAACCAAATGATCACCTCGATCCAAGAGAACCGGATGGCCCAATTCCGGGCCCGCTACCGAACCGTCGACGTGCTCTTGGTCGACGACATCCAGTTCCTCGCCGGCAAGGACCGGACCCAGGAGGAGTTCTTCCACACCTTCAACGCACTCCAGGAGGTGAACCGCCAGATCGTGATCAGCAGCGACCGGCCGCCGCGAGAGATCCCCACCCTGGAAGATCGGCTCCGGACCCGCTTCGAAGGAGGGTTGATGGCCGATATCCAGCCCCCAGACTTCGAGACCCGACTAGCGATTCTCCGCAGCAAGCTGGACCCCGCTCAGAACCCGCTCAGCGAAGAGGTCCTCTCCTTCATTGCCTTCAAGATCCAGAAGAACATCCGGGAGTTGGAAGGGGCGCTGATCCGGGTGCTGGCTCACGCCTCCATCGCCGGCGGCGAGAGCCCCTCGCTCAGTCAGGTGTCCGAGTTCTTGCGCGACATCATCCCCTCGGCCGACACCAAGCCCCTCTCGGTTGACCTGGTCCAGCAGGTGGTGGCTGAGTATTACGGAATCTCGGTCGATGAGATGCGCAGCAAGCGCCGGGACAAGCACATCGTCTTTCCCCGCCAGGTGGCGATGTACCTGATCCGAGAGGAGATCGCAATGAGCCTGCCCGCCATCGGCCAAGTCTTCGGTGGCCGGGACCACACCACCGTGCTTCACTCCTACGAAAAGATCGTCAACGAGGCTAAAGAAGATCCCCGCGTCTCCGATGACGTGGCCCGCTTGCGGGAGCTCCTCCTGTCTCGTTAGACCGGATCAGCACACCTTTTCCAGTGTCCCTGTTACCCGCCCCTCCACAGCTGTGGGCAACCCCCAGCGGCCCCCGAAGCCCCGCCCAGAGGGGCAAACCACACCCGGATTTCCACAGGCTATCCACCGTCAAACTGAGTTCAGCTTCGATCGGTTTCCCCAACCTTCACTCCCCTACTATGGCTACGGTTTTACAAACTCGTTCCAAGAGCTGCGATGGGGTGTTGAAAGGGAAGGTGGAGAGCTCTTGAAGCTAAGGAGGCCCATTCCGTGAAGTGCACGATCTCGCCCCAGCAGCTGGGAGCTGGGCTCAATTCGGTGAGCCGCGCGGTCTCCAGCCGAGTGACCCTGCCGATCTTGAACAACGTGCTGGTCTCCGCCAAGGGCGGCTCCTTGCAGCTGACCGCCACCAACCTAGACCTGACTATCCACCACTCCCTGGCGGCGGAAGTCGAGGACGAAGGGGCGGTGACGGTGCCGGCCCGGATGCTCTCGGAATTCATCAGCGCGCTCCCCGAACAGCCGCTGCGCTGGGACCTGGACCAGGCCCACCAGACGGTCAGCCTCCAGAGCGGACGCTTCGATGCCCACATCCGGGGGGTTGACGCCAAGGAGTTCCCGCCCCTGCCCGACGTCTCGGAGGGGGACACCGTCGAGCTCGATCCGCAAACCCTGCTCACCGCCATCGACCAGACAGTCATCGCGGCCAGCGCCGATGACGGCCGTCCCATCTACACCGGGGTGTTGACGGAGATCGCCGGTCCAGAGGTGACCTTGGTGGCCACCGACGGCCACCGGCTGGCGATTCGAGTGGTCAGAGCGGCCGATGGCGACCGCCAGGGGGAGCGGCTGGGAGTGATCATCCCGGCGCGAGCTCTGGCGGAGCTCTCCCGGCTCCTCAAACCAGTAGCTGCCAGCCCCGCGTCCGTCAGCCTGACCGTGGGTACGGCCAGGGCCCAGGTCAAGTTTCAGCTCCCCGGATACGAGCTCACCGCCCGGCTCATCGACGGGGTCTACCCGAGCTATGAGAAGGTGATCCCGACGGCGTCCCAGACGGTGGTGCGGGTATCCACCGAGGAGCTGCGGAGGACCACCAAGGTGGTGTCCCTGTTCGCCCGCGATGCCGCCAACGTGCTCAAGATTCGCTGCGAACCAGGACAGATCGTCCTGTCCGCCAACACCAACGAGGTGGGCGACAACGTGGCGGGGGTCGACGCCGCGGTGGAAGGAGAAAGCCTGGGCATCGCATTCAACGCCCGCTACGTGGCCGATGTGCTCAACCTGATCGACTCGCCGGAGGTGGAGTTGATCCTGAACGGGCCGCTGTCACCGGGACTGGTCCGTGCTCCCGGAGACGACACCTATCGCTACGTGATCATGCCCGTCCGAGTGGCCATCTGAGGGCCGTGGCGAAGCGCCGCCGGTGTACCTTTCGAAGCTTCGACTGCTCTGCTTTCGCATCTACCAGGAGGCGTCGCTCGAGCTGCTCCCGGGGGTGAATTTGGTCTTGGGCCAGAACGGCCAGGGCAAGACCAGCCTGCTGGAGGCGATCTCCACGCTGGCCCTGACCAAGTCACCGCGATCGGGCTCGCTTGGGGAGTGCGCCGCCTGGGGCGAACTGCGGATGGGGGTGGCGGCCCGCGTGGTCAGCCGGCGGGGCGAGACCGACTTCGAACTGCGGGCGGAGCGCCAAGCAGGTAGTGATCGCTGGGTGCGCAAGCTGCGCCAGGGGGCCGATCTCATCCAACCGCGCCAGCTCCTGGGCCAGTTTAGAGTCGTCCTTTTTTGGCCAGAAGACCTGCTGTTGGTGAAAGGCGGCCCGGAGCCCCGGAGGCACTTGCTCGACGTCGTCCTGAGCCAGCTCTCCCCGACCTACGCGGAAGCGGCCACCCGATATCGGAGGACGGTGGAGCACCGCACCGCTCTGCTGCGGCGGGTGCGCGACGGACAGGCCCAGGAGACCGAATTGCGGCCTTGGTCCGAGGCCCTGGTCGAGCATGGAGCGGTCGTGGTCAAGGAGCGGCGAAGCTATCTAGAAACCATCCAGCCAGTGGCCGCTGAGGCCATCATCAAGATCGGGGAGACGACCGAACTGCAGCTCAATTACCGGCCCGGCTTGGGCCAGGGCCAGAGCTTGGGCAGAGGAGCGGAACCCGCCGATGCGCTCCGGCGCGCGCTGACCAAGGCGGCCGCTGAGGAGATTGCCCGAGCCCAGTGCGTGGTCGGTCCGCACCGCGACGACTTTGAAGTCCTCCTGGGCGGGAGGCCGGCCCGCCAGTTCGCCTCCCAGGGCCAGCAGCGGAGCGTCGTGCTGGCGCTCAAGGTGGCTGAGGTGCGCCAGCATCTCAGTTTGGGCAGTGAGACCCCACTGCTACTGCTCGATGACGTGCTCTCCGAGCTGGACCACGAGCGGCGGAGGGGCCTGATCCAGCTGCTCTCCGAGGAACTGGCGGTGGAGCAGACCCTCATCACTTCCACGGAAGACCCTCAGATCGGGGACGAGGTTGCCGTCTCCCAGGTCCTGCTGGCGCGGGGCGGCCAGCTGACCCAACAGGCGCACTCCAGCTGGGAGCTCGCCCCATGGAAGGCATAGAGGCAATCCTGCCCCGGGTGCTGCGCCGCCTCGGCGCCACCAGCCAGGTCCGTCAGGTCCGGGTCGAGGCCGCGTTCGCCAAGGTCTGTGGCGAATACATCCGGCCTCACGTCCGGGTCTACGCGGTGGAGCGATCGGTCCTGGTGCTTGCTTGCGCCCACCCTGCCATCGCCCACCAGTTGCAGATCGAAGCCGCGACGATTCTGGACGCGATCAACGCCGAGGTTGGCGGCCGCGCCCTCACCCGGCTGCGCTTCGTGCCCGAGGCGGGGAAGCCGGCACTCCGCGGTCCGGCCCGAGGAAGCTGAGAACAATCTCGGCCGCCTCGCTCGCCGCCGCCGGCCGAGCCCAGGCCCGCGCACCGCGCTGCAGCTCGGCCAGCAGCGGGTCCTCCGCGCGGCAGAGCCGAGCCAAGGTGACCAGGAGCTCATCTCGACTCCGAACTTGGAGCGCCGCGCCGGCCGCGGCCAGGGTCCGGCCGTTGTTCTCCTCTTGCCCCGGAAGTGCCTCGGTCACGAGGAGGGCCAGCCCGGCCGCCGCGGCCTCGGCCAGGGTGCTGGGTCCGGCCTTGCCCAGATAGACGTCGGCGGCCCGCAGCCAGGGGGTCAGGGAGGCCTGGTGGTCCAGGGCGATGGTTGCCACTCCGGGAGGATGCCGGAGGAGCCAATTCCGCAGGCGGCGGTTGTTGCCGCAGGCCACCACCACCTGCAGCGGCAGACCGCTCTCTCCTAAGCACTGGGCCAGCCGCCTCAAGCTGCCCACCCCCTCGGCCCCCCCGCCCACCAGCACTCCCAGGGCGTGAGGATCGAGCCCCAGGGTCTGCCGAAGCTGCCGGCGGTCCCCCGGAAGTAATGGCCCGCCCGCCAGTTCGGGGTCGATCGGGAGCCCGGTCTGCCGGATCAGGTGCTCGGGCACTCCATGATGCCGGCACCAGTCGGTGGCCTGCGGAGTTGCGGTCAGGATGGCGTCCGGCCGGGGCGACAGCCACCCCGGGTGGCCGCCCACCAGATCGGTCATGACCGTGACCCAGGCGGGGGAGTCCCCATTCGCCGCGGCGGCGTCGGCCGCCAAGCGGGCCGGCGGTCCGAGGAGCGGGTGGCAGTTGACGATCACCCGAGGGGAGCGCAGGCGGGTCCGCTCAGCCATGGCCGGCCCCAGCTGCCGGAGCAGGAAGCGATCCATTCCCGAGCTGAGGCCCCGGCTGCTGAACCCGTGAAAGAGAACTCCCCAGAGGGCCGGTGAGGTGCGCACCAACGGTCCGTAGGCTCGGGCCAGCGTCCGGGCGGTGCGGCCGATCGGATCCTGGGTGGGGTCGTCCAGCGCCACCGAGACCTGCCCCGAGGTGCGGGCGGCCAGGGCCGCGACCAAGGCCTGGGCCACGCTGAGGTGGCCACCACCGGTGCCGGCAGCCCAGATCTGCACCTCCGCCCGACCGGGATTGCTCAAGCTGGGGGTGCCTCTCCTGAGATGTTTGGCCTCTGGCGGCGATGGTAGAGTCATCTCGGCGGCCGCGGCTCGGGTAGCCCGGCAGAGCGCCGGGTTTTCAGGGTGGAGCAAGCATCGGGGCCTCATGTCCAGCGCCCCTCGGGGCGCAATCGGCACTGAATCCGAGCGACCGCGGCCTGCGGGTGGAGGAGATCACCACTGCTGATGGGCTGATGCGGCTGCGCCCCGATTGGAACGAGGTCGAGGCCGCCGGGGAACCGATCAATCCCTTCTTGTCCTGGGACTGGCAGTGGAGCTGGTGGGAGGCCTTCGGTGCGGAGCTGGAGCTCCACTGTCTGGTGGTGGCGGAGTCGGACCTGACCCTGGGTATCGTTCCCCTGCAGTGCCCCCGCCACGGCCCCCGAGTTCTCGGCTTTGGAGGTGGGGTGGAGCTCTCCGACCATTTGGGCTTCCTCTTCCGGCCCGGCCGGGCGGCGGAGGTAGCCACCCGAGCGCTGGTCCACCTGTTCCACGATCAACCGGCGGGGCAGGTGGCGGCACTCGACCTCCACTACCTCCCGGGCGACTCGCCGGCCCTGGCGGCGCTGCGCCAAGCGGCGGCCAGCTCGGAGCTGCGTCAAGAGCGGACCCAGGAGGAGGTGAGTCCTCAGATCACCCTGGGCAGCGACTTCGCGGGCTACCTGACCGACTGCCTCAACAAAAAGGACCGGCACGAGCTCCGGCGCAAGCTGCGCCGGCTGGATGCTGAGAAGCCGGATTGGAGCCTGGTCACTCAGGCCGAACTGGGGCTGGAGCCGGCGCTCGACGCCTTCTTTCCCATCCTGAGGGCCAGCGGACCCCACAAAGTGGAATTCCTGACCCCTGAGGTGGAGGCATTCATCCGCAGTGCCAGCCGTGGTCTGGAGAAGCGGGGCTGGCTGCGACTGCAGTTCATCCAAGCCGCCGGGCAGCTGACCGCGGCCACCTTGGGATTCACCGTCTCGGGAACGTGGCACCTCTACAACTCCGGTTATGAACCTGCAGCGGCCGCGCTCTCCCCGGGACTCCTCTGTGTCGCGGAGGGCATTCGAGTGGCGATCGAGGAAGGCTGCCAGACGGTGGACTTCCTACGGGGCAGCGAGGCTTACAAGTACCACCTGGGCGCCCAGGACCGGCCGCTCTGGCGGCTCCAGCTCCGCCCCAAGCAGGTCCAGGCGGGCGGCCCTTGACGGCGCCTCTGGGAAGTAACGGCGCCGGCCCGGGCGACACCATCGCCTTCCTTTCCCTGCACGCATCCCCCTTGGCCCGACTGGGGCAGCGGGAGAACGGGGGGCTCAACGTCTATGTCCGCTCGGTTTGCGAAGAGCTGGGGGCCCGCGGAGTGCACACCGACGTCTTTGTCCGGCGGACCGATCCCGACGAACCCGCCGAGCAAGCGATGGGGCCCCGGAGCCGGGTGGTGACGATCGACGCCGGCCCGGCCCGAAGGCTATCCAAGCACCAGCTGCCTAACACCCGCGAGGAGTACTTGGAGGGGATCCGCAGCTTCATGCTCCGCTCGGGGCGCCGCTACCAAGCCATTCACAGCCACTACTGGCTGACCGTCGACGTGGCAGCCGAGCTGGCCGGCGAATTGGGGGTGCCCTGGCTGCACACCGCCCACACCCTGGCCGCGGTGAAGGGGGAGTACGGATTCGACGGGGACGGTCCCCAGCGCCTCCTGGCCGAGCAGCGGGCCGTCTCCGGCGGGGCCCGGCTGGTGGCCAACACCCCCGGGGAGGCACTTGGGCTGCGACGGCTCTACGGAGCCCGCCCAGGACAGGTGGTGGTCGCCCCGCCGGGAGTGGACTTGGTCCGGTTCCAGCCCCGCGATCCCGCCCGCTTGCGGCGCCGGCTCAAGCTGGTCGGGCGCAAGGTGGTCCTGTTCGCGGGGCGCTTGGAGCCGCTCAAGGGGCCGGACACCCTGCTGGAGGCATTTGCCGCCCTGCTGCAGCGGGAAGACGTCCAAAATCCGGTGCAGTTGATCTTCGTGGGCGATGTCAGCAGCGATGGCGCCCAGGTGGATCAGCGAGGAGTCCTGGAGGCCAGGGTCCGGCAACTGGGGCTGTCTGACCGGGTCTGCTTCCTAGGCGCGCAGCCCCAGGATCGGCTGGCCCTGCTCTACTGCCTGGCCGATGTGGTGGTGGTGCCCTCGCACACCGAGTCGTTCGGGCTGGTCGCCCTGGAGGCCCAAGCCTGCGGTACCCCGGTGGTGGCGGCCTCGGTGGGCGGGCTGCGCGACGTTGTTGCCCATGGCCGGACCGGATACCTGGTCGAGAGCCACAACCCGGCCGACTACGCTGAGGCGATCGCCAGGGTCATCTCCGACCCGTCGGCGGCCGGGGTGCCGATGCGCCAGGCCGCCTGGAGGCGGGCCCAGAGCTTCACCTGGGAGCGCACCGTCGATCTCCTCGTGCCCGAATACGGACTGCCGGCTGGTCTGGCCGTCGTGGCGAGTCGGGAGGTTTGAGCTGCCGGGTTTACTCCCGCGCTCACCCGGCCCAGACCCCGACCGCGAGAAGAGCGGAGCTGGCCACCAAAAGCAACGCCGTCTGGCGGACAGCGTGGCCTTGGCGGGAGGGGTCAGCGGAACTGGAGTTACGCAGCGGACCCTCACCGAGGGGGGCGAGCAGCCAGGGCAGGAAGCACTCTGCCCCGTCCAGTCCTGGCACGGTGATCAGGAGCGGCACCACCAGCGCCAAGACGAGCAGGCCATGAAACAGGGTCCGCGCGGCCCTTTCGCTGAGGCCCGCGACCGGGCTTAGTCGCTCCGCGACCGGGGAAGTCGCTAGATCGCGGAGCTTGACCAGGATCAGCAGCGCGGTCGCTAGGCTGGCGGGCAGGAAGGCGGCCACCATCCCGAGCACAGGAAGGCGACCCAGCTCAACCCAGACCGTCCCCCAACCGGCGAGTAGCTCGGCCATGGCAAGAGCGGCCAGCAGCTCCCCCCGCGCCGGTCGCTGCGGGAGCGATGGCCGACCGAGGACGAGAGCCGCGGCCACAGCGGTGGCTCCGACCGCCAACAGCCACCAGGCGGTCGTAGCGGCGAGCCAGATGCCGAGCCCGGTCGCGACGGCCAGCCCGGCGGCGGCCACGGCTGGTACCTGCCCGCGGGCGGGCCAGCCGGGCACCCGGCGCCCGGTCGGCAACCCTACTCGAGGGCTACTCCCAAGCCCATGCAGGGCGACGGCGAGGCCGACGGCGACACCCAGAGCGCCGAGGGCCTGGCCGGCCGGAACCAGGCGGAAATGGGCCGTGACTCCTGTCCCCACCACCACCGGAGCGACCGCGCTGGCCAGGAAGGCCGTCCGCGGGGGCCAGGGCGGGAGGTCCCACCAGGAGCCCTTCGCTCGGCCCCCCCTCACCCAGGGCAAGAGAGTAGCGGGCCGGAGCTAGCTGAGCTGGCCCGCCTGCTCAACTGCCGACAAAGCTGGGCGGACCGGCGTCGACCACGAGTTTGCCGGAGAAGTGGGTGAGGGGCTCAACCCCGGTCCCGTCGTCGTTGGCCAGGTACACCTGGACCCGTCCATCGACGGTGAGCGTGAAGGCCACCTGCCGTCCGACCGAGGTGGCAGCGGCCGCCGTCGGGTAGTGGCCGCCCCTTCTTCCAATGATCACGGCGGAGCTTCCGGTCGTGGTCGAGACGGTGGCCAGCGAGCCGCTGGGATCCTGCACCAGGATGGTGTTGAGGTCGAGGAAGGCGAGCGGCTGGCCGGCCTGCTGGGCGACTCGGCTGAGGGGCGCGCTGGGATCCAGCGGACGATAGATCCAGAGGGCCGGATCGCTGGCGGTCCCGACGGCGAAGGCCAGGCTGCTGCCGCCGGGGCTCCAGACCGGGTCGTTCTCGGCGGCGACCGCCGAAGCCGAGGTGGGCAGGAAGGTGATCGCCTTGAGTCCAGGGCTGAGCAGCGCCACCCGGGTGGGATCGCCGGCAGGAGCCGCCACCGCGGCCACGACTTGGCCGTCCGGCCGCCAGGTCAGCGGCCCTTGCATGCTCGGTGAGGTTGCGAGGGTCAACGAGGTGGCATTGGCCACGGTATAGACCCTCAGGATGCCGCCCACCACAAAGGCCAGTTGCTGCCCGTTGGGGCTCCAGGCGGCGCCGTCGCTGCCGGTGCTGCCCAGCACGGTGGTGCTCTTGCTGGTACGGAGGTCGACCACCTGGATCGGCTGGTTCGCAGCCTCCTCGAAGGCTAGGCGCCCCCCGTCCGGAGAGGGCCAGCTGTAGAGATAGTGCTGGCCGGCCGGCGCGGTGGCGAGCACCCGCAGGGCCGGCGGGTCGCCCGGCAGCTGGGGGGGTGAGGCGGCGAGCACTTCGGTGTAGTCGTTCGGGGATGGTCCGGCCGGGAAGACCACCGTCGTAGTGCTGCCCAGATGACCCACGGTGAAGTGAACTACCGCAGCCCGCTGAAGGCGGTTGCCGTCAACGTCCAGCGCGGAGCGGGCGATGGCGAGGGTGTAGGCGGTCCCGGGGACCAAGGGCAAGTTCGGCTCCAGCAGGAACCGCCCGGGCACCGCGGAGCTCTTAGCCAGTTGGTAACCGCCGCTGGGCGGGGGCAAGAGTGTGATCCCCTGGCGGACCGCGGCCGGGTTCATGTCCCGGCTGAAGTTGATGGACAGCGCTTGGTCCGGACCCAGGGTGCCTCCGCTGGAAGGGGAGGTCGAGGAAACCTGGGGGCCACCCTCGGTGGAGAACTCCCAAGAGTGGGAGAGGGGGTTTACCGCCCCGTTGGCCGCCTCGATCCCACCCAACAGCGCCACCCGGTAGGTGGTGATGGTCGCCCAGGGGTGGTGCGGGTGGACCAGGGTCATCACCCGCGGACTCGGCCAGACGAAGTGGCAACCGGACATTCTCTCGGCGGCGGCTCGGGCGATCGAGCAGTCAGGGGGGAAGTGGTCCTTGCGAGTTCGCAGATAAAGTCGACGCTCGACCGACAGCTTGTTCATGGGGGTGTTGAAGGTGATCACCAGGGCGTCGCTGGTATGCACCGCCCCTTGACTGGGCGACGGCGAGACAGCGGTGATCTGAGGTGGGTTGAGCGGGCCGCAACCGGCGAGGAGAGAGGACCCCAGCAAAGCGAGGATCGGGCCAGCGAAGAGGACGAGCCGCCTGGTACCGCTCGATCCCCGCAGCATGCTCCTAAGGGTCAGGCGATCTCCGCGAGGTCGATCGCCGGAAGGGGCCCCGGAGGAGCGGCGACGACGTCGATCCGGGACTCTCGCTCCCCGGACGCGGCCGCCGCCACGCCCGGACCTTCGGTGAGTTCCTGGCTGTCGGAGCTGTAGCTGCCCTTGGGCCGCCCTTCCGCCATCAGCACGACTGAAACCTGCTCTTGCCCGGAGGTGACCAGAATCCCCCCGGTGAGAGATTGCTCCTCGACGAACTCGACCAGGGCGTCGAAGTCGACGATCCGACAGGGGAGCTGCAGGAAGAGGGTGTTGGCGACCACCAGGCCGCCCACCGACTCCACCAAAGCCGCTGGAATCTCGATGGCGTCGATCAGACCCTCTCCGACGCCCACCCCGCGGACCACTTCTTGGAGCGCAGCCTTGTGGCGGCGATACGAGCCGGCCGACCGTTGCTGCGCCTGGATGATCGCTCCCTCCCGGAACAGGATGTGCCCGACGTTCCGGGCGTCCTTCTCCCCGGTGATGGTGATGTAGCCGGAGAAACCATCCTGGGAGAGGGTCCGGAGCAGCATCGGGAAGTTCAAAAAGCTGGCCTTGAGTCCGCTGTGCAGTGAAGCTCCCGAAGGCATGGGGATCACCACCGAAAGCTGGGACTTGGTGGCTCCGGCTACCGGCTTGGTGCCCGGAGGTGTCGAGCCGCCCCCGCTGGGGGGTACCGCCCCGGAGCGGGTGGTACTCGCGGGACGGGTCTGCTCGGCGGCCGTCGCCGCGGCGGTCGAGGTCTGGCGGTTGGCTGGCCAATTGGTCGGCGGCCGGGACGTGGGTCGGGGGGTCGGCACCGGGGTTGAGGCTGCTGCCGGGGCGGGGGCGGAGAATCCCCGTTCGACGGCCGGGACCGCCCGGGCAGGAGTCTGGAAGGGGGCAATGTCGGCCGGTTCGTCCACCTCCGCCGCGATCTCGCCGGTGGCGACGGCGTCTAGCCAGTCGTCATCTTCGGACTCGAGTTCGTCGTTGGCCTCTCCGCTGGCCGGCGAGGCGGCCGCAGCGTCCACTGTCACGGTCACCTCGGCGGCCGAGATCGCTGGCTGACCCTCGGGGCCGCTGCGCCAGATGGCCAGGAGGTCCTCGGTGGAGCTGTTGATGGTCTCCTCCGGGGGCAGCTTGGCCCGAGGGTTGAAGCTGTATTCGCCGTCCCGCCAGCCCAGCGCATCGATCACTGCTGGTTCACCTTCGGCTTCGCCGCCGACCGCGTGGAACAGATGACCGAAGAGAAAATGCAGAGAACACTGGCTCCCGTTGCTGGCAAGCGAGAGGGTTCCGGTCGCCCGTTCCTGCTGCATGGTCTGGAGCAATTCAGCGACGGTGGTTGGCCCGAGGCTTCCCTGGTTTTGCATTTTGCCGAGTAGCTCCATTGGGGCAAGCCGAAGTGAATTCGGGCCCGCCCTCCCCACGTGCGGTCGGCGCGATACTAGCACAGGCCAGCTTGAGGTTTGGGAGATCGACGGCTGTGCCCAACGACCTCTCTGCCAGAATGCCTCGGTGATGTCGCCGGCAGGGTCGGGGACGGCGGCGGAATGGGATGCCCGCCTCGGGGCGTGGCCAGCTGCGAACTTGCTGCAGTCCCACGGCTGGGGAGAGGTGCAGGCTAGAGTCGGCTGGTCGACCCACCGACTGGAGGTAGACACCACCACCGGCATGCTGCCGGTCTCCGCCCAGGTGACCACCACCGGGCTGCCTGGATTCACCAGGATCTACGTTCCGAGAGGACCGGTGTGCACGCCGCTAGACGTTCCTGCCTTCCAGGCGGTGGTGCGGGCCCTGATGGTCCTGGGCCGAGAGCAGCGCGCGTTGGCCGTGGAGCTAGAGGTGCCTTGGGTGGAGGGGACGGTCCCTGCCGGGCACCCCTGGCTCGACTGGGCGCCGGTCCCAGCGCGTCAGCCGCTGGCGACCGTGGTCGTGGACCTGCGGCCGGAGCCGGCGGCGATCCTCGCCAGCTTCCGTGACAAGACCCGGTACAACGTCCGGCTGGCCGAGCGCCGGGGGGTGGTGATCAATGAGGCGGCCGTCCTGGCTGACCTGATCGCCTGCCTCGAGGCCACCGAAGTGAGGCAGCGGATCCATCTCCCCAGCCCCGAGCATCTGGCGGTGGTCCTGGACCAGCTGGGCAGCAGTGCCCGCATTCTCACCGCCGAGGTCGAGGGGGAGGTGGTGGCGGCCATCCTGACCGCGTCCTTCGCCGGGGAGTCGATCTATCTCTACGGGGGCGCCACCGGGCAGCATCGAGACCGGATGCCCAACCAGCTCTTGCAATGGCGGGCGATGCTGCGAGCCCGCGAAGAGGGATGTGATCGGTACGATCTGTGGGGAATCCCGGAGAACGCGGATCCCCACCATCCCTGGCGAGGGCTGGCGCAGTTCAAGCTCGGCTTCGGCGGCGATCAGGTCCGCTTTGCAGGAGCCCGGTCCAGGCAGCTCCGCCCCGGTGGCGCGACCATCCTGCGCGTGACGGACGCGGCCCGCCACAAGGTGAGGACTCGAGGGAGGCGATGAAGAGAGACGGCGCCGGTGAGACCGGCGAGACCTATTTCCCCACGTACGAAGAGCTAGCCGCCGAGCTCCTAGATGGACTGGAGCGGACGTCCCTGGTGGTTCATGACGTAGGTCATGAGCTGGAGCCGAGCAGTGGCGAGCGCACCTTCCACGCCTCGGTGCGGCTCGCGGCCAGCGAGCCCCCCCACCGGTACGCCGCCACCTTGCACTTCCATTGGGACGCCCTGCTCACCTACGTCGGCACTTATGGGCCGGGCAGCGACTGCGAGCTCTACCACGACGACGAAGAGATCTGTACCCACCGGCACAACCCCACCCGGCCTTTCGTCGAGCTGGTGGCCGAGTTCGACCTCGGCGATGGCGGCTACGAACTCCGGGAGCTGAGCGAGATCCACGGGTGGCTCGGGACCGTGGACGGGCTGCTGGCACGCGCGGTCCCGGACCAGGAGGGGCGAACGGTCCGAGTGGGGTTAGCAGTGCGGGACGGGGGAATCTGGGTCGAGCGCTTCTATGCCGAGCAGGCTTGGTACCTGGATCTCAGCGAGCCCCCCGACCTCAACCCCGTGTGCAAGGTGATCGCCGGCACTCTCAAGGCGACGCCGGCGCTGGCGGATCGGCTCCCCCTCTAGCCAGGTCTGGTCCCCTCGGGCTCCCGCCAGGCCCAGCTGCCGGTCAGGTGGCGTCGGGCCAGCGCCGCGATCGGGATCCCCTCGATGGGATGGATCCAGTCGGGGACCAGCTGGGCGACACCTCGAAGCAGGTACGGTCGTTGCAACAGTCCGGGGTGAGGGACGGTGAGCTCGCGGGAATCCCAGCTCTCGCCCTCGATCAGGATCACGTCGACGTCAAGAGTCCGGGGCCCCTTGGGGACCCCCCGCCGGCGCCCCGCCCGGGCCTCCGCCGCCTGGGCCAGTTGGAGCCAGCCCTGCCCTTGCCGCGGACCTCGTACCAGCAGCAGCTGGTTTAGGAAGTCCGGCTGGGCTACTGTCCCGATTGCGGCCGTGTTCCAGCGCGGGGTGCTGCCGATCACCGCGACCCCCTCCTCCTTAAAGACGGTGAGCGCCAGGTCGAGCCAGGCGGCTCGGCGGGGCAAGTTGCTACCCAGCGCCAGGACCGCCTGGGAACCCTCGGTCGCGGCCGCTGTCTTCATTTAGGCGGGCGGGTGGCGGGCCAGCACGTCCAGGACTCGAGCCACGTCGCGAATCTGGGCCACGTCGTGGACTCTGACGATGTCGGCTCCACAGGCGATCGACCAGGCCACCGTGGCGGCGGTGCCGAGCAGTCGACCGGCTACTGGGCGCTGGTCGAGAACCCAGCCGATCAGCGATTTGCGCGAGGGGCCGACCAGGATCGGGCAGCCCAGCGCCCGCAGCTCCACCAGCCGGCGCAACACCTCGTAATTCTGGGCCGGGTTCTTGCCGAAGCCGATCCCCGGGTCCAGCACCACCTGACTCCGCGGGATCCCCGCCCGCTCCGCCAGTTGGAGCGACTCCCGCAGCTGAGCCAGCACCTCACCCAGGAGATCCTCATAGTCGGTGCTGGCCTGATTGTGCATGCAGACCACCGGCGCTTGGCTCGCCGCCACCACTCCGGCCATCCCGGGGTCGCGGCGCAGCCCCCAGATGTCGTTGACGCCATCGGCGCCGGCGGCCAGGGCGGCCCTGGCTACCGCCGCCTTGCTGGTGTCCACGAAGATCGGGACCGAGAGTGCTCCCGCGACCAGCTCCAGCGCGGGAACCACCCGCCGCACCTCCTCCTCCGCGGTGATCTGCTGGTGTCCGGGGCGGGTGCTCTCGCCGCCGATGTCCAGGCCGTCGGCGCCCTCCTCGACCAGCTGCTGGGCGCGGGCCAGGGCCGCCTCGGGGCTGCCACCCACGCCATCGCCGCTGAAGGAGTCGGGGGTGACGTTGACGACTCCTAAGAGGTAGGTCCGCTGCCCGAACTCCCAGACGGCGTCGCCGAGTTTCAGGGCGGGGGCGGGGCGGCTCAGGTGCTCGAGCGCCTCGCGAAGGGCTCGGGCTGGCAGCCCGCTCCCCAGGTTGGAGGGCAGACCTCGGAGCCCGGCCAGGAGGCGGTCCAGCTGCCCCTCGATCACGATCGAGCCGTCCGGCGCGCGCACGACTCGGTCGGGGTCGATCTCCGCCAGCGTCTGCGCCAGCTGAGGGGAGTCGGCGGCCGCTTCCACCCGCAAACAGACTTCGCTGCCGCCACCCAAGGTCGAGAGATTGGGGTACGGCACGGTGAGGCGCACCACCGTGGTCAGCGCGCTGTCGAGGGCCACCGCGCCAGTTTGCGGCAGCTCCTCCCGCCGACGATGGGCTCGGCCTAGAATCAGCCCTGGAATGGGAGTGGGTGCGCGGGGGCCCGGGCTGAACGTGGCCATCCTGGGCCACAGCCACGACGGTAAGACCACCCTGGCGGAGTCGTTGCTCTTCGCCGCCGGGGCATCTCCCAGGCTGGGGTCGACCGACCAGGGAACGGCCCTTTTGGACTACGAACCGGAGGAGCAGCGGCGGCACATCTCGGTGCAGTTGGGCATCGCCTGCCTGACTTGGAAGGACTCCCCCCTGGCGCTGCTGGACACCCCGGGGTTCCAGGACTTCGAGGGTGAGGTGTTGGAGGCGCTGTCGGTGGCCGACGCGGCGGTCCTGGTCGTGGGAGCGAACGCTGGCGGCCACCCCCCCGTGGGGGCGGAGAGCACCTGGGATCTGCTGGCCGACCGCCAGCTACCCCGGCTGATCGTCTGCACCAAGCTGGACAAAGAGCACGCCGACTTCGAGGCCACCTACGCCGGCCTGCAGCGCCGCTTCACCCCCAAACCGATCGCGTTGCAGATCCCCATCGGATCGGAGCAGACCTTCGTGGGGGCGGTGGACTTGCTGTCCGGCCGAGCGCTGCTCTTCGATCGGCAGGGAGGCTACAGCGAGTCCGATTGCCCGGCCGATCTCGCGGCAGAGGTGGCCCGGCGGCGCCAGGAACTCGTCGAGGCAGTAGCCGAAACTGACGACGAGATGCTGGAACACTACCTGGAGGGCCAGGAGCCGTCGTCCGACCAGCTGCTCCGGGCCCTGCACAGCGCTACCGCCCGGGGCAAGTTGGCGCCAGTCTTGGTCGCGGCTCCGGCCCGAGCCCTGGGCGCGAAGCCGGTGCTGGACGCCCTGGCCAGCTGTCTCAGCCGGGTGAGCCCGCCCCAGGAGGAGAGCGGGCCGCCTACCTTGTTCTTCTTTAAGACAGTCGCCGACCCCTTCGGCAAGATCTCCTACTTTCGGGTGCTCCGCGGCCGCCTGCAGGGCGACGCTCACCTTTTCAACTCCCGAACCGGAGCGGAAGAGCGGATCGCCCGGCCGCTTCGTCCCAGGGGCAAGACGCTGGAGCCGGTCGACCAGTTGCTGGCCGGCGAGATCGGAGCTGCCACCAAGCTCCTGCACGTGGCAACCGGGGACACCTTGGGGCCCAAGGGCACGGCGGCAGCCCCGGTTCCGGAGTTCCCGCCCACCTCCTACACCATGGCGATCCGGCCCAAGTCCAAGGGCGACGAGGAGAAGATCCACGCCGGACTAAACCACATCCTGGAGGAGGACCCCACGCTTCGGATCGAGCGTGAGCCGGGCACCCACGAGACCCTGCTGCACGGTCTCGGGGACGTCCACCTGGAAGTCACCCTGGAAAAACTGCGCCGCAAATATCAGGTGGAGGCGGTGCTGGCCGTTCCTCACGTCCCCTACCAGGAGGCGGTGCGCGGGACCGCCCGCCAGCAGCACAAGTACAAGAAGCAGTCTGGCGGTGCGGGACTCTACGGGGACTGCACCCTCGAGATCGAGCCACTGCCCCGGGGCGGGGGCTTCGTGTGGGAGGACAAGATCTTCGGCGGGGCTATCCCCCACCAGTTCCGCCTCTCCGTGGAGAAGGGAGTGCGCCAGACCCTAGAGCAGGGCGCCCTGGCCGGCTATCCGATCGTGGACGTCAGGGTCCGGCTGGTGGACGGCTCGACGCACCCGGTCGACGGCAAGGACATCGCCTTCCAGCTAGCTGGCGCGATGGCGATGCGCGAGGCCGTGGAGAAGGCCGGCGCCTACCTGCTGGAGCCGGTCATGGAGGTGGCGGTCATCGTCCCCGCGGCCCATATGGGCGACGTCATCGGCCACCTCAACGCGCGCCGGGGCCACATCGGGGGGATGACGCCGGTGGGGGCCGAACTGGAGCAGGTGACCGCCAAGGTTCCCCTGGCCGAGATGTACCAATTCCCGATCGAACTCCGCGCCGCGACCCAGGGGCGGGGACGGTACACCATGAGCTTCGACCACTACGAGGAGGTGCCAGCCCAGGTGGCTCAGCCGATCATCGCCGCCCGCCAGCAGCAGCTGCACAGCCGCGAGGCGGCCAGCGCCTGAAAGTACGCCGGCGCTTCGACGAGGTATAATTGCGCATGCAACGACATTCCCAGGACGGGACCCGTCCAACCAGGAGGCTCTCATGCCGGCCATCACCGCGGCCAACCCCCTAGCCCTACCCCGCGTTCCCCTGTTGGAGCCGGCGCTGACCCTCAATCGGCCGGTGAACTCGATCACCGTCGCTCCGAGTGCCTTGGAGGGCGAAGGCTTCCCGGTCCGCCGGGCCTTCGCCGGGGTGAGCAAGGCCGAGCTCGATCCGTTCGTGCACATGGACCAGATGGGAGAGGTCGACTACGCTCCCGGCGAGCCCAAGGGCACCCCCTGGCATCCCCACCGCGGATTCGAGACGGTGACCTACATGATCGACGGTACCTTCCAGCACCAGGACTCCAACGGTGGTGGCGGCCTGATCACCAACGGCGACACCCAGTGGATGACCGCCGGTGCCGGGATCCTTCACATTGAAACCCCGCCCGAACAGCTGGTGATGTCGGGGGGGCTCTTCCACGGCATCCAGCTGTGGGTCAACCTGCCCGCCGCGAAAAAGTGGTCTCCCCCCCGCTACCAGGACATCCGGGCGGGCAAGGTGACCCTGCTTTCCTCCCCGGACGGCGGGGCCCTGATCCGGGTCATCGCCGGCGAAGTGGCCGGTCACTCGGGGCCCGGGATCACCCACACCCCGATCGCCCTGGCCCACGTCACTCTCAGCCCAGGGGCTCAGTTAGTCCTTCCCTGGCGCCCCGATTTCAACGCTCTGGTCTACGGGCTCGCTGGTCTGGGGACGGCGGGGACCTCGGGCGCCCGGTTCCGGATGGGGCAGCTGGTGGTCTTCGGCGCCGGGGACGCGATCACGGTCTCGGCTGACCTCCAGCAGGACTCCAACGCCCCCAACTTGGACATCCTGGTCTTGGGGGGGCAGCCGATCCGCGAGCCGGTCGCTCAGTACGGACCGTTCGTGATGAACAACGCGGAGGAGTTGAAGCAGGCTTTCGAGGACTATCACGCCGGCAAGCTGGGGGTGATTCCGGCGGGCCAGATCGACGCTCCCGCCCGGGGGTAGCCGGCCAGGGGCGGCCCGGGCTATCCCCTGGCACTATGCCGGGTGAGTTGACCCGGGCCACCGGCCGCCTGATCAGTCTCGAGATGCTCTGGGGTGGAGTAGAGGACCGAGCGGCCCACCCGTTCGCGATCCCCGCGCTTGCCAGCCTGAGCGTGGGCGCTCTCGACCGGCGGTGACGCTCCTCGTCGAAGAGAACGGGAGCGGGTGGTCGGGCAGGGCTGCCAGTTCGTTATCTCATCCCACTTCCCGAGCCCGACTGCCTTTCCCGAGGCTGTCATCTTTCGGCTCGACGAAGCACGGATCGAGAAGGTCGCCTATCACCAGACCGAGCCGTACCGTTGATCCAGTCGTTCTTGGACATTCCCCCTGGCTTCCGGCGTCACCTGTTGACGGATGCCGACCCACCCTGAGAACGGCGTCGAGTCGGCCCTCTGCCGCTACCCTGGCAGGAAGCTGAGCCGGACCAGGCGGTGGTTGTTCTCCTCGTTGGTGTCGATGAGCGCCAGGCTCTGCCAGGTACCCAGCTGCGGGGTGCCGTGCAGGACCGGTACCGACACCGAGCTGCCCAGAACCGCGGGGAGCAGGTGGTCGGCCCCATGGCCAGGGCTCCCGTGCTGATGGCGGTACGACGTTTCGCGCGGCAGGATGCCCTCCAGCCAGCTCAGCAGGTCAGCGTCGCTGCCCGCTCCCAACTCGATCAAGACCAGTGCCGCGGTAGCGTGAGGCACGAACGCGTGGACCAGACCATCCCCTTTACCGGCGCAAAAGCGGCGCAGCTGGGCAGTGAGGTCGACGATCGGCGTTCCTGAGGTATCGACTTGCAGCTCGGCAGAGATCAACGCCAGTTCCCCCAGCTGGTGTCGAGGCGATCGAAGGCGGCTTACTTGAATTCTCGGTGATGTAGTCCACTCCTGCTCGCGGGGAGCGGTCTACTCCGGTGAGCACAGGGCCAGCTGGACTCGCCGCCTCACCCGGAGTCGGCGCGATCCGGCAGCTGGCTCCCGGGCCGTTAGGACTCGTGCGGGTGGGCGTGTCCCTCAGCTCGAACCAGACCGATCAGGTGCCCCTCCGGGTCGCGGAACAGCGCCATGGTCGGGCCCCCGGGGACGTCCGTCACCGGCAGTTGAACCTTGCCCCCCAACTGCTCGATCTTGTCAAGCGTCGCCTGGGGGTCGTCAACCTCGACGTAGAAGGTGACCCAGGATGCCTCGTCGCCGCCGTCGCCGCCGCCGATGCCACCTCCGATCCCCTCTCCGGTTGTGACCATGGGTTGTTGGAGTCGATCCCCCAAGCGAATATCTGCTGGTAAAAGCTCTTCAATGCCTTGCCGTCCTTCCCGGTGACCTCGAAATGCACCACTGGATTGCCCATCTCACTCACTCCCACGGCTACGGCCGATCACCGCCTAGTCCAACTTTCCCAGTCTAGGGTCCCCAGACGGAAGGCCTGGTGCCTCGCCGGACCCTTCCTCGCGGGCGCCGAGGTCCAGCGCCCCGGCCAGAGCCAGTCCCGCCAGAGTCTTGGCATCTCGAAGCAGACCATGGTTGGCGAGCTCGGCGACTCCGGCCGGAGTGAACGCCCGGGTCTGGAGGATCTCGTCAGGATCCGGGGCTACGCCCTTGACCTGGGTCAGCCCCGTCGCTCGGAAGTACCAGAAGAGCTCGGTGCTATATCCGGGGGCCAGGAAGGTGGCACCCACCCCGAGCCAGGACTCCGCGGCGTATCCGGTCTCCTCGGCCAGCTCGCGGCGTGCGGTCTCCAGCGGCGATTCGCCGGGCTCCCGTCCCCCGGCGGGGATCTCCCAGAGCAACTCCTGGGCGGCGTGGCGGTACTGGCGCACCAGAACGACCGAGCCGTCGTCCTGCAGAGCCACCACCCCTACGCCCCCGGGGTGGTGGACCACCTCCCGTTCGGCTTCCCGGCCCCCCTGCAACCGCACTCGATCCACTGTAATCCGGATCCGGCGCCCGGAGAAGTGCTCCTGGCTGAGGATCAGGACCTCCGGCTCGAGTTCCGTGGGGGCCATCACTTCGAGCATAGGCCAAAGCAGCCGTGGTTATCATGGCGCCCATGTCGCTGGGCGCCGCCTACACCAACCCTTATGAGGTGACCGCGCTGCAGATCGCGGCCGCACGGGCCCAGATCACCTTTCGCTCCCGGCACCGGCGTACCCCCCAGCAGCGGCTGGCGGCCTCTGACCTCCTACTGGAGCAGGTGGAACGGTGCCGCCTCCAAGCGAGCGGTTCGGTCGCAGGCTGGGTCTTCGATCGGGTGGTGGCCCTTACCAACTCGGTCGATCCGGGGCTGCGAGTGGCCCTGGGCCTCAATCGGGATCCCGATCACGTCGGCCACATCCTCTTCCTGGTGCAGGCGCGCCTCATGCGAGCAGCCCAGGACGAGCGCTGCCGAGGTCTGGCCCCTGTCATCCCCCTCTTCCCCACCTCCTAGCGAGGATCGGGCCGGCGGCCGGGGCTGGGCGGTCACTGCCGCCGGCACCTTGGGCTATGACGATCTGACGACCCCGACCGGCCGGCGGCGCGAGATCCCGGGCGGTTCCGCCCTCTACTTCTCGCTGGCGGCAATCCGGCTTTGCGAGGTCCGCGTCGTGGCCGCGGTGGGTTCCGACGGTCAGTTCCTGCTCCAGCTCCTCGATGCCGCCGCGCTCGACCGCTCGGCGGTGGTGGACCTCCCCGGCCCAACCTACCGGTGGCGAGCCGAACACCATCCGACCGACGCCCAACCGGTGCAGGAAGAACAGCAGTTGGGGGTCTACCTCGAGTGGCGGCCGGAGCTGCCGACCATCGCCCGCGAGAGCGAGATCCTCTTTTTGGGGTCGATGCACCCCCAGCGCCAACTCGAGGTCCTGGCCCAGTGTCCTCGAGCCCAACTGGTCGGGCTGGACACCATGCGGGACTTCGTCGCCAGCCATCGCCGGGAGCTCGAGCAGCTACTGCAGCGCACCGACGTGCTCTTCGCCAACGAGGCGGAGCTGAGGGCATTGGTCCCCACGTCCCGCCCCGATCCCATCGAGGTGGCCCGGGAAGCGCTGTCTCGCTGGAGCCTCCAGACCGTGATCCTCAAGCTGGGACCGCGCGGTGCGGTAGCGGTCTCCCGTGATGCGGCTCGGGAATACCCGGCCGTCGCGGGCCCGCCCCCAGTGGATCCGACCGGCGCCGGGGACGCTCTTGCCGGCGGGCTGCTCGGGCGCATGGCCCAGCTGCGCCGCAGCGACGCCGCCGCCGTCGACCTAGCAATGGAGGCTGGCGGTATGGCAGCACGCGCTGCAATCTCGGCATTCGGCGTGCAGGGATTGCTGTCGAAAGTCCGCTGACCAAGTGACCTTTGGGTCCGCGGCGCGCGGGAACCGACGGCAATTTGCTGACCTCGGAGAGAAGCTTGGCGCAGCGGTCCTGGAGCCGATCGAACTAGCGGATCGGGGGCAGAAAAACCAGCACCGCTGCAGTGGTTCGCTAACTGAGCTGGCCACTCGACCGTTGGCGCGCCGAGCCCACCTGCGCCCATGTGGCTGAGGTGGAGCATAAACCGTGCACCACCGATAGCAGAATCGGATCCCTAGCTCGCGTCGGCAGCAGCGCGGCCATCAAGTTGTCTCCAGGATTTAGTCCCAAGCGCCTGCAGTCCATTCAGACACCAGAAAAGACCGTGTCGAGGTGACGCGCTTGGTGCCCGCAATCCCGTCGCCAGCGGTAGGGATGTTGCCGCACTCAGGGAGCCGGCCCGCGTCCGTCTGCTACTCAAGCTGCGGTAAAGGTGCTGACCGATTGGCTCAGTGGACAAGCGCGAGCTGTCCGATCTTGACGGCCAACAGCACTACGGCGATCACCAAATAAGCACGGAGGGCGATCATTCCGATGCGCTGGCCTCGGGACCAAACGGGCGGCCGAAGGGTCGCAAGGGGTGGCATGCGCCAGATGTGCCGGTCGCCCCCGACCGAGAGTTGACGTGCCGGATCCGCCTGTTGTCGCCGCCGGGAGGCCACGCCCAACCAGCCCAGACCCGCTCCCCCCACCACCACGGTGCCGACCGTGAATGGACCAAGCGGCAGCGAGGGAAAGACGGTAGTGACGGTGAGGATGAGGGAGAGAAGCACCAGAATCGCGACGATCACGCTCGCCACCACGTTCTGACGGGTGGAGTTAACCCAAGGGCCGAGCACCTCGGCGTCGTTGCAAAGTAGCAAAAGGAACACGATCGCCGAGGGCAACAAGACGCCGGCCAGGACCTGGACTGCAGTTGTCATCAGACCCAGCGGGGCCTTAGGGATGAGCACGACGCTGGCCGCCACAGCGATGAGGACAGCGAAGGTCAGGTAAAAGCCCTTGGCCTCCCGCACGCTGCGATGGAGGGAGTGGCGGAGGCCGAAGATGTCGCCCAGAGCGTAGGAGGTGGCTAGGGTCACCGCGGATGCGCCGATCACCGAGGCGTTGACCAGAATCACCGCAAAGATTGCTCCCGAGGGGGAACCCGCTCGGTGGCTCAGTCCATGGGCCACGGTCAGCCCCGAACCGAATTGTCCGGCGAGATTGCTGTGGGCGAACGCGAAGGCGGTCGCGATCATCAGCGCGGCGGCGCCGGAGGTGGTGAGCACGGCGCCGATCGCGGTATCGGCCAGCTCGTACCTGAGCCACCTGGTGGTGATCCGCTTGTCGATGACATTCGACTGCTGAAAGAAGAGCTGCCAGGGGGCGATGGTGGTGCCCACCACGGCGATGACGAACAGCACCGATGTGGAGTTGAAGCCACCCTTCACGCCCGGGTGGGTCAGGCCGGTCAGGACGGGGGCAGCGGCGGGATGCGACAGCGCCGCCAGAGGGAACATCAGCAGGCTGGTGGTGATGAAGACGAACATGAAGCGTTCCCACAGCTGGAAGCTGCCGGTGGCGACCATGGCGATGAGGCCGACCGCCACCACCGGGACCGAGGCCAGCGGGGTGATCCCGAAATAGCGCAATCCGAGGTCGACCCCGATGAACTCGGTCACGAGAGTCAAGAAGTTGAGGAGGAAGAGGTCGCCTACCGAGAAGGCCGCCCAGAACCGGCCAAACCGCTCTTTGATGAGCCGGGCGTGTCCCACGCCGGTCACCGCTCCCAGGCGCGCCACCATCTCCTGGGCGACGATCAGGGTGGGGATGAGCAGCACCAAAACCCAAAGCAGGCTATTCCCATAGTCCTGCCCGGCTTGGGCGTAGGTGGCGACGCCCCCAGCGTCGTTGTCGCCCACCATCACGACCAGCCCGGGCCCCATGATCGCGGCCAGTGTCAACAGCCGGCGGGACCAGGACCGCGGGCGGTCAGGGTCCCAGGCGGGGACCGTGCCGAGAGCGCCCCGGATCTCACCCTCGTGGGCGGGATCCAAGACCGGGGAGCCCGGTGGCGCGACCGGGCGCTGCTCCTCTGACATCGCTGACCTCCTAGCCTGCTAGTGAGTGCTGGACGTGCTGCGCGCACGCCCGGGAGGCCGTCGCCGAATTGCCTAGAGGCTCACGGCGTGCGCGAGATAGGGTGGGCCAGGCGGTTTACTTGAACCGTCCATGCGCACCTCCATACTCGGCTGGTCGATGCCTCCCCACTTTCCAAAAGTTGGCCAGGAGTGGCACCGGGGACTGCGCCGGAGCGCCGCCTTATGCTACCAGGGTGAACTTGCGAACTGAGACTGCGGAACCCGCGCCGGTCAGCTTCGCGTCCGGGTAGCCATGGCCTCTTCGCCGCGCTCGCCCGCTGCCCGGCCCCGCAGACGGAGGCGGCGCTTGCTGGCCACACGGTCCGTGCAGGCGTCGCTGATCTCGCTGGCTCAGCTGCGCTCCTTGGCGCCCACCGATGAAGAAGGCCGCGGGGTCGGCCGACTGCTGGACGTGGTGGTCCGTTGGAACGGCACTGAACCGTATCCCTTAGTGACCGGGATAGTGCTCCAACTCGGGGACCGCCAGATTTTCCAGCCAGTTGTCAACATCCTGCGACTGGATGCGAGGACCCTGATGGTCCGCACGGTCCAGCCCGACGCGGCCGGATTCTCGCGTCGCGAGGGCGAGCTGCGCCTGGTGCAGGATGTTCTCGGGCGGCAGTCGGTCGACGTCGATGGAGTCAACGTGTTCCGGGCCGAGGACCTCTTTGTGGCATCGGTGGCGGGCCGGCTGAGGTTGGTGGCCGTGACGGGCGAAAGCCGACCTTGGTGGGCGCGGTTGCTCCCGGCAGCTTCGGCGGAGCGACGCCGTCTCGTCGACTGGTCGGCGGTGCATCCGTTCGGTGATCCTGGATCAGAGCTGCGGTTGCAAGTGCCCAATGAAGGACTGCGGCGGCTCCACGCGGGCGAGCTAGCCGATCTCCTTGAGAAGCTAGACCAGCGGGGCCGTGACGAGCTCACGACGGCCCTCGACCCCGCGGCGGTCGCCGACGCGTTAGAAGAGATGGAGCCCGATCAGATCGAGGACATTCTTCGTGACGCCCCACCGGAGCGCGCCGCAGCGCTGATCTCAGCTATGGAACCAGATGAAGCTGTGGACGTCCTCCGCGACATGGAGCGGGCGGAGGCGGACGCGATCCTGGCCCACGTCGCCCCTGAAGTCGCTCGCCAGCTCACCGTCTTGTTGGGGTATCCGGAGACCATGGCTGGGGGGTTCATGACCACTGCCTTGGCCAAAGTCCGCTTGAGTGCCACGGTGATGGACGCGCGCCAGGACTTGGCCGCTCAGAGTGCCCATAGTGCGGACATCGACTCGGTGGCAGTAGTCGACGATGGCGGCCGGCTGATCGCTGACCTGCCCTTGTTCGATCTGTTGGTCGCGGATGACCACACCCCACTGAGCGAGCTGATTCCGGACTCGCGCCCGGTGACGCTTCACCCTGAGGCCTTTCTTGACGAGGTGGTGGACCGCCTGACCGAGGCCCGCTCGTCCTCGGTAGTAGTAGTCGATGCGGAGGGCAAGCCGATTGGACGGGTCCTCGCCGATGACGTGATCGACGCGCTCAAAGACGGCGGACTCAGAACCAAGCTGCCTTGGCTCTTTCACTGACCGCCGGGGCCTGACGGCCCTAGGACGGGCAGGGCGACTGGATATCCTGGGTCGGCGATGGTTTTGGACCAGCTGGCGGACTTCGGGCGCGCGCTAGTGGTGGTGGCGCATCCGGACGACGCCGAGTTCGGCGCGGCGGGGACAGTTGCCCTCTGGACGGACCAGGGGATCGAGGTCAACTATGTGATCTGTACCGACGGCGCGGCGGGGGCGGCGGACCAGGAGGTGAACCTGACGGAGCTAGTGGGCATCCGCGAGTCGGAGCAGCGGGAGGCGGCCGATGTGCTGGGGGTCAAAGACGTCGTTTTCCTGCACCAACCGGACGGGCAACTCCGGGTCACCAACGAGCTTCGTCGGGAACTGGTCCGGCTGATCCGCCGCTTCCGGCCGGACCGGATCATCTGCCAGAACGCCGTGCGCAATTACTCCAACCTCTACGGCAACCACCCGGACCATCTCGCCGCGGGCCAGCTGGCGATCGAGGCGGTCTATCCCTACGCTCGCAACCCCCACGCCTACCCGGAGCTGCTGAGCGAGGGGCTGCCGCCCCACTCGGTGCGCGAGGTCCTGGTCACCGGCACCGAGTCTCCTGACCATTTTGTGGACGTCACCACGATGGTCGACCGCAAGTTCGCGGCCTTAGCCTGCCACCGTAGCCAGCAAGCACCAGGTCAGGACGTCTCGGCGCGCGTCCGGGAGCGGATGGCCAAGATGGGAGAGCCGCACGGGATCGCCTACGCCGAGTCATTCCGCCGCCTGGCCAGCGGTTAGCGGGGTGAACGGGCCCACCATCACCGTCTTGCACGGGGATCAGACCGGTGAGGAATTGTTGGTGGAGGCGCTCCGGATCCTGACGGTCCCCCAGCTCGCCTCCCGGGTGGCGCTGGAGCACGTCGACCTGAGCCTCCCGGCGCGGCGGGCGAGCGACAACCGAGTGGTTCACCAGGCGGCCCAGATGATGCTGGCCAGCCACTTCGGGCTCAAGGCGGCCACCATCACTCCGGAGGGATGGGGGGAGATCGAGAGCCCCAACGCCATCTTGCGCGCAGAAGTGGGCGGTGACGTAATCGTCCGCACCGGTAGCCGCATCCCCGGGGTCGTGCCCCTCGGCGGGGTGCATTCCCCGATCACCGTCGTTCGGATGGCGGTGGACGATGCTTACGGGGCCGTGGAATGGCGGGAGGGCGAGGGCGCCGACCAGCTCGCTTACCGCACGACCAAGATCAGCCGGGACCACTGCCGGCGGGTCGCCGAGTACGCCTTTGTGGAAGCCCTCCGGACCAGCGCGACCGTCTTCGGCGGCCCCAAGTTCACGGTCTCCAGGGTCTACGAGGGCATGCTCAAAGAGGAGATGGACCTAGCCAGCAAACGCCACCCCGAAGTCCGCTACGAGCCGCAGCTGATCGACGCTACTTTTGCCTTGATCCTCACGCGCGACGACCGGCTGGTGATCCCCGCGCTGAATCGCGATGGCGACATCCTCTCCGACCTAGTCCTCGGCCTCTACGGCACTCTGGCGGGGAGCGAGTCGCTGCTGATTGGCTTCGACGACTCCGGCCGCCCGAGCCTAATCATGGCCGAGGCGCCTCACGGGACCGCCCCGGCGCTGGAGGGCCGTCATATCGCTAATCCAATGGCCATGATCCTGGCCGCCGCCGCCCTGCTGGAACGTGCTGGCGAGCCATTTCTGGTCGAGTTCGGCGGCAAGGTGAGGGAGGCCACCATGGGGGCGGTGTTCGATGGCGTCCGCACCGCGGACCTCGGTGGTCAGGCCCGGACCGAGGAGTTCACGACCGCCGTCTTGGAGCGTCTCCCCACCTAAACCGGGTCGCCCGCGCTCCTCTCATGGTGATCTCAGGCAGGCTGGGTATACTCGACGGGAGGAAGAGATGGACATCTTGGCATTCCTGCGCGAGAGAGCTGGGGCGTTCCGCTGCCCCATGTGCCGGCGCTCACTGGCCGACTGCAAGCTGAAGCAGCTCGACCATGAGGGCCAGAAGTACACCGTGGAGGTCACCTGCCGGAACTGCAACCTTGCCTTCCTGGTGGCCCTGGAGCTGGCCCCTAACGACGAGGCCGAAGTAGATCAGGCTGAGCCCGAGGGGGAGTTGATGGCTGGCGCTGACCCCGAGCTCGACCCCATCAGCAGCGACGAGCTGCTGGAGCTCCATCGCACCCTGGACGGCTACTCCGGGCCCCTGACGGCATTGCTCAGAGAGCGCGCCAACGACTGACGCTGGCGCCCTGGGGGCGGCGCCGCCGAGCATCTACCTGGATCACGCTGCCACCACCCCGCTCCGGCGCGAGGTGCTGGAGGCCATGGCGCCGGCGCTGGCCGAGACCTTCGGGAACCCGTCCAGCGTTCACGGCGCCGGCCGGGCGGCTCGGGCCCTGATCGACACCGCCCGCGACCAGCTGGCCGCCACCTTGAACGCCCGGCCTCGGGAGATCGTCTTCACGGGGGGTGGCAGCGAGGCCGACAACCTCGCCCTGCGCGGGGTGGTTCGTCACCTGGCTCGAGCGGGGGGCCACCTGATCGTGTCGTCAATCGAACACGAGGCGGTTCTGGAGACCGCTCGGGATCTGAGCCACCAGGGCTTCCAGCTGACGGAGCTGCCGGTGGACGGTGCGGGCCGGGTCCGGCCCGCGGCGCTGGAGGCGGCTCTTCGACCGGAGACCGTGCTGGTCTCGATCATGCTGGCCAACAATGAGGTGGGCACCATCGAGCCGGTTCGGGAACTGGCGGAACTGACCCACGCCCGGTCGCGGGCGGCCTTTCACACCGACGCCACCCAGGCCTTGGGCAAGCTAAAGCTGGATGTCCAGGAGCTGGGCGTCGACCTCCTGACCGTCTCAGCCCACAAGGTCTACGGTCCCAAAGGCGTGGGCGCTCTCTTCGCCCGGCACGGGACCGGTTTGGCCCCGGTAATCACCGGCGGCGGGCAGGAGCGAACCCGGCGTTCTGGAACAGAGAACGTCGCTGGGATCGTGGGCTTTGGGGTCGCGGCCCTGCTGGCTGAGTCAGAGCGAGAGCGGGAGATGGCGCGCCAAGCAGCTTTGAGCGCCGATCTCGCCGAGCGCATAAAGGCGGGGATACCTGACGCCATCCCGACCGGCGCCCCACCCGGTCAGCGGCTCGCCAACTTTTGCACCTTTGCCTTCCCGGGAGCCGAGGGGGAGCTCTTGCTCCTACGGCTGGATCGGACCGGGATCTGCGCCTCGGCGGGCTCGGCCTGCACCAGCGGATCACTGGCTCCGTCCCACGTGCTGCTGGCGATGGGCCTGTCACCCCAGCTGGCTGCCGGCCACCTGCGGCTCACCCTGGGCCGGTCGACCACGGCAAGCGAGGTGGAACGGTCCGGCGAGGTGATCTGTCGAGAAGTGGCCGCACTCCGCCAGGGTGCCTTGGTCGTCTAGCTGAGGCACCCCCCAGTGGGGCCTCCCGACTTCCGTCACCAGCTGCCGGGTTGGTGCTGGTCCCCTTCCACAGCCCGCGGCCAGCTGCCCAGCGACTAAAATAGGCAGATGCCAGTCGGATTTACCGGCTCGACGCCGGTCGCGATGCGTATCTCCTCCCGAGCCCACTACGGACTGCGGATGATGACTGAGCTGGCCAAGTCCCATGGGGGCCCTCCGCTCAGCCTGGCCGAAATCGCCCGGCGCGAAGGCATGCCGCTCGCCTACCTGGAGCAACTGGTGGCTCCGCTCCGCCGCGCCGGGGTGGTCGAGGGGACCAGGGGACTGCATGGTGGCTACCGGTTGGCAAGGGCGCCCCAGGAAGTGACAGTTCTTGAGATCGTCGAGCTGATGGAGGGGCCGGTTGCCCCGGTCGAGTGTCTGGCCGAAAACTACCAGTCGGGTGCCTGCTCCCGCGAGCCAGAATGCCTTAGCCGTCCACTCTGGGGTCGGCTCCAGCAAGCGGTCCAGCAGGTGCTGGGAGGCACCACCCTCGCGGACATGATGCGCGAGCCGGGCTTCTTTGAACCGGAGTGTCCGGTCGCTCGTCTGCCCCTCAGCCGAGACTCGAGGCAAGCAGCCGGTGTCTGAGGCGGCTCCCGGGCCAGCGCGTCTCGAGGTGCGCGATCTGGAGGTCGCAGTCGACGGCAAGCAGATCCTCTCGGGGGTAAGCCTGTCGGTTCCTCAAGGCGAGGTTCATGCACTGATGGGCCCGAATGGGGCCGGCAAGACCAGCTTGGGTTACGCCGTGATGGGTCACCCCAAGTACAAAGTCACCGCGGGCGAGATCCTCTGGAAGGACCAGAGCCTGCTGGGCATGCTGCCCGAGGACCGGGCCCGGATGGGCCTCTTCCTCAGCCTCCAGTACCCGACCGCGATCCCCGGTGTAACTACGGTCAACTTCCTGCGGGCCGCGCTCAAGGGCCAGGGCAAGGCCCTGCCCGCTCGGGACTTCCTGAAGCTGGTACGCGAGCAAATGGCGGCGCTCAAGATGGACCCGGCCTTCATGTCCCGCTACATCAACGACAACTTCTCCGGCGGCGAGAAGAAGCGGATGGAGATCGTCCAGTTGGCGGTGCTCCGCCCGGAGATGGCGATCCTCGACGAGACCGACAGCGGCCTCGACATCGACGCCCTACGGACCGTCGCCGAGGGGGTCAACCGAGTGCGGAGCGATGGGATGGGCATCCTGATCATCACCCACTACCAGCGGATCCTGGACTACATCAAGCCCGATCGGGTACACGTGATGGCGGCTGGTCGAGTCATCGCCTCCGGGGGTGGCGAGTTGGTCGACCAGATCGAGAAGGACGGTTACGATCCCATGCTCCGGCATGCCGGACTGGAGGTCGTCGACGCGCCGGCGGCCTAAGCGGAGTAAAATACCTGAGATCAGGTCGGAATAACGCCTCCCGGTGGGGATAAAGCGAGGAAGGACCAAATGGCAGTCGCCGCGAAGGACCTGACCAAGGACTACAAGTACGGCTTCAACGATGGCGACGAGTTCGTCTTCCGGGCCGAGCGTGGGCTCTCGCCCGAAGTGGTGGCGGACATCTCGCGGCGCAAGTCCGAGCCGGCCTGGATGCTGGAGTTCCGGCTCAAGGCGCTGGAGCACTTCCGGCAGCGGCCCATGCCCAGCTGGGGAGCCGATCTGAGCGGGATCGACTTCGACGACATCTACTACTACGTGCGGCCAGCCGAGGAGCAGGGGCGCACCTGGGACGAGGTTCCTGAGGGCATCAAACGGACCTTTGACCGCCTCGGCATTCCGGAGGCAGAGCGCAAGTTCCTGGCTGGGGTCTCAGCCCAGTACGAGAGCGAGGTCGTCTACCACTCCATCCGCGAGGACCTAGAGAAGCTGGGCGTCCTCTTCTGCGACTGCGACACCGGCCTTCGTGATCATCCCGAGATCTTCCGCAAGTACTTCGGGACGGTGATCCCCCCCAACGACAATAAGTTCGCCGCGCTCAACTCGGCGGTCTGGTCGGGCGGTTCCTTCGTCTATGTCCCCAAGGGGGTCCGAGTCGAGATCCCGTTGCAGGCCTATTTCCGGATAAACACCGAGAGCATGGGTCAGTTCGAGCGGACGCTGATCATCGCCGAGGAGGACAGCTTCGTCCACTACATTGAGGGCTGCACCGCTCCCACTTATAGCAAGGACTCACTCCACTCCGCGGTGGTGGAAATCATCGCCATGCCCAACGCACACGTGCGCTACACGACTATTCAAAACTGGTCCAACAACGTTTACAACCTGGTGACCAAGCGCGCCATCGCCAAAGAGCACTCCGTGGTCGAGTGGATTGACGGGAATTTGGGCAGTAAGGTCACCATGAAATATCCTTCCATCTACCTGATGGGGGAGGGAGCCCACGGCGAAGTACTCTCGGTTGCCTTCGCGGGGGACGGCCAGCACCAAGACGCTGGTGCCAAAGTCATCCACGTGGCTCCCAATACAACCAGCACAATTGTTAGCAAATCTGTCAGCAAGGGAACGGGGCGGACCTCCTACCGTGGCCATCTGAAGGTGTACCCGAAAGCCCACAACGTGCGGTCAAGCGTGCGCTGCGACGCGCTGTTGCTCGATGAGCAGGCACGCAGCGACACCTATCCCTACATGGATGTTGAGGCCCAGGACGTGCAGATCGGACACGAGGCGACGGTGAGCAAGGTCGGGGACGAGCAGCTCTTTTACCTGCAGTCGCGAGGCATCTCCGAGCAGGAGGCTACCGCGATGATCGTCAACGGCTTCATCGAACCGTTCGTCAAAGAGCTGCCGATGGAGTACGCGCTGGAGCTCAACCGATTGATCTCTCTGCAAATGGAGGGCAGCGTCGGGTGAGCCGGCCGTCGCAGAGGGTCGATCGCCCTCGGAGCAGCTGAACCGGTCTTGACCGAGACCGCCGAATCTTCCCAGCTGACACGGGAGGAGGCAAGCACAGTCGCCCTGGCCGGCGGGGACCCCCCCTGGCTGGCTGCTCTCCGCCAGGCGGCGCTCGCCGCCTACCGGGAGGCGCCGTGGCCGTCCTCGACCCGAGATGAGGACTGGCGGCGCACCCCCCAGATCGACAAGCTCGACCCCGCCAACTTCACCGAGCCCAAGCCTGTGGGTGACGGCGAACCCCCGCCCTACCTGCAAGCGGCCTTGGACGGCCAGCTATCCAGCGGCAAGGTTTCCGCGGTGGTGGTTTCTGACGAGAGGGGCAACCTGCAGTCGCCCCTCCGCTCCGATGCCACCACCCCGGCTCCGGCGGCTCTGGATCTGGCCGATGGGCTCTCCGCCGAAGGAGGGGTCTGGCAGTCGGTGGCGGGCATCGTCGCTCCTCCCGGGCTCCGCAAATGGATCTCGCTCAACACGGTCCGGACCCGTGGCGGGGCCTGCATCCATGTTGGCAAAGGCCAGGAGCCACAGGGGTACGTCCGGCTCCTGCATGGGGTGAGCCAAGGGAGCGCCAGCTTTCCCCGAACCCTGATCAAATTGGAGGAGGGGGCGAGCCTGACCCTGGTCGAGGAATGGTTGTCACCCGATGCTGACGCCTCGCTCCTGGCGCCGGTGGTCGAGGTGGAGTTGGCCCGAGGCGCACACCTAACTCACGTGGTCTTTCAGGCTTGCGGCGACCAGACGGTCCTGCAGTCCACAGTGCGGGCGAACATCGGCCAGGAGGCTAGATACGACGTGCGCTGGAACATGCTGGGCGCGGCCTGGCAGAAGTCGTACTTCGAAGCCTTTATGTTGGGGGAGGGCTCCGACACTCGCTTGGTCGGGCTCTGCGTCGGTCGGCAGCGACAGCACTATGACGTGCAGACCCTGCAAGATCATGTGGCTAGGGGAGCGGTCAGCGACCTGCTCTATCGCGTGGCGGTGGCGGACCGGTCGCGCTCGGTCTACGCCGGCTTGATCCGGGTCGAGGAAGGGGCTCAGAAGACCAACGCTTACGTGCAGAATCGCAACCTGCTGCTGAGCCCCCAGGCCAAGGCTGACAGCAATCCCACCCTGGAAATCCTGGCCAACGACGTCCGCTGCACCCACGGCTCCACCGCTGGGCGGATCGACGACAACCAGCTCTTCTACTGCGAGAGCCGGGGAATGGGGCGGGACCAGGCCCGGCGGCTGATCGTCGAGGGTTTCTTCGCCGATGTGGTCGACTCATTTCCCGAAGGAGTTCTTAGAGAGTGCGGGCGAGGGCTGGTTCTGGAGTCCCTGGAGGAGCTTGCCCGGTCGGGAGCGCTGGCCAGCTCCAGTCGAACTGCCTGATGGCGGAGTGGATCCAGATCTGCGACGCAGCGGCTATCCCCCCCGGGCATGCTGCGCGAGTGGAGATCGGCGATCTGCCCATCGCGGTGTTCAACGTCAACGGTGACTTTCACTGCTTGGACGACACCTGCAGTCACGCCATGGCGTCGCTTTCCGAGGGGGAGCTCCACGCCAAGACCTGTGCCATCGAGTGTCCGCTGCACGGCAGTCAGTTCGACCTGCAGACCGGCGAGCCGATCTCGCTCCCCGCGGTGGAGCCGGTGAGGGTCCACCAGGTGGAGCTTCGCGGTGGCGAGCTCTGGGTCGCGCTCAGCGACGAGGAGCTCTGATGCAAGCGCCATCGCTCGATGCAACTCGGATTCGCGCCGACTTTCCGATCCTCAAAGAGCAGGTCAACGGGCACGAGCTGGTCTACCTCGACAGCGCCGCCACCTCCCAGAAGCCAACCGTGGTGATCGACGCCATCTCGGATTACTACTGTCACGCCAACGCCAACGTGCACCGAGGGGTCCACGTCCTGGGGGAGCGGGCGACCGAGATCTTCGAGGGAGCCCGGCAGGCGGTGGCTCGCCTGGTGGGCGCTGATCCCCGAGGGGTGGTGTTCGTGCGCAACACCACCGAGGGAATCAACCTGGTGGCCCAGGCCTTCGCTAGGGAGCGGCTGGGACCGGGTGACCGGATCGTCAGCACCGAGATGGAGCACCACTCCAACCTGGTGCCGTGGCAGCGCGTCCGTGACCAAACCGGCTGCCAGCTGGAGTACATCCCGGTGACCCCGGGCGGCCGGCTGGACCCGGTGGCCACCGACCGGCTCCTGCAGGCTCCCACCCGCCTGCTGGCGCTCACCCACGTGAGCAATGTGCTGGGGACGATCAATCCCGTGGGAGAGCTGATTCAGCGAGCTCATGCGGAGGGGATCACCGTGCTGGTGGATGGGGCTCAGGCGGTGCCGCACATGCCGGTCGACATCAGCCTCTTGGACGCCGACTTCTACGCCTTCTCCGCGCACAAGATGTGCGGACCGACCGGGATCGGCATCCTCTATGGCCGCCCTGAATTGATGGAGGAGATGCCGCCGTTCCTCACCGGAGGATCGATGATCTCGGTGGTGACCCTCGAGAAGACTACTTGGGACGAGATCCCGCACAAGTTCGAGGCGGGCACACCGGATATTGCCGGAGCCGCCGGACTCCTGGCCGCCGTCGGCTACCTGGAGCAGGTAGGCCTGCCGGCCATCTTCCGCCACGGCGCCGAGCTCGCCGAGTACGCCGACGAACTGCTCTCCGAGGTCCCCGGCCTGACCCGGTACGGCCCCCGGGGGCCGGATCAATTGGGGATCGTCTCCTTCAATCTGCAGGGGGTCCATCCCCACGATGTGGGCACCATCGTGGACCGGCTAGGGGTGGCGATCCGGGCCGGCCATCACTGCTGCCAGCCCTTGATGCGCAGCCTCCAGGTGGCGGCCACCGCCCGGGCCAGTTTCTACCTCTACAACACCCGCGCCGACGTGGACGCACTGGTCGGGGCTCTTGGGGAGGCCAACCGGATCTTCGGCAGTTAAGTCTCCCTAATCGACCGCCCGAGCCCCTGGCCCACCGGGCCTTCCGCCACCGGGTCCGCGGTCCGCTAGAGATCGGACCGGGGGGGGGTAGATCCCCTCGACCGCGTAGCGGAGATGGAGATCGACCACCTCGAGAGCTGGCAATCGGGCGCCTCCTGCACCCAGTGGCCGGGTCCATTTGCGGCGCCGCACCGTCGCGCTCCAGCTGCCGTCCGGCCTAGACTAGACAGGACAGCGTCGTCCGGCCGTCCCGACAGGGCTGCAAGGAAGCTCCTGTCGCGGCGGTACCCCAAGAAAAAGGAGGGAATGCCCATGCTCGAAGGTAGAACCAAACGGACTCTCACCATCTTGGGGACCGACTGAGGACTGTGGCCGGGGCCTGAACTCTCTCGACGCGCTGGTCACCCACGGCGAGCTGATCCGGGTCTGAAGCCCGGGCCCGTGGCCGTCCCGCGTCAGCAGTGCTCATCTCGTAAACCCAACGGCGGGGACCGGAGACCGACTCCGGTCCCCGCTCGTATTTTTGGGAGTGGGGTACGATGACTTGGTGGCTCAAGTCAACCCCGTTGGCCCAGACGACGAACTCTTCCGGGAGATCATCCTGGACCATTACCGGCATCCCCGCCATCGCGGGCTGATCGAGCCGGCCGATGTCGCCACCCACGGGCACAATCCGCTCTGCGGCGATGAGGTCGACTTGAGCCTGCGGGTGCAGGGGGGGCAGCTGGCGGCGGTGGGTTTCGAAGGTCAGGGTTGCTCGATCTCGATGGCCGCCGCCTCGATGATGAGCGAGGAGATCCAGGGCAAGTCCCTGGCCAGCACCAAGGACCTGATCAGGCGCTTTCGCGCCATGCTGCTGGAGGGTCAGGACCCAACCACGTTGGGGGAAATTGGCGACCTGGAAGCACTAGCCGGGGTTCGCCGGTACGCGGCCCGGATCAAGTGCGCAATGTTGCCTTGGACTGCGTTGGAGGCTGGACTGACCCAGCTGGAGGGATCTGATGGCAGAGCCAGTGTCTGAGCCCGAAGAGGTGGCGTCGGCGCCCTCCGAGGCCCAGCTCGCCGCCGGTCCGAGGGCGACCGGCGACGACGTCCACGAGGCCCTCCGCGAGGTGATCGATCCCGAGCTGGGCTTGGACATCGTCAGCCTGGGGCTGGTCTACCGGGTGACCGTCGACAAAGAGGGCGACGCGGTGGTGTCGATGACCCTGACCACCCCGTATTGCCCGATGGGGCCGATGCTGGAGTCACAGGTACATGCCGCGACCCAGTTCCTGCCCGGCATCCGCGATGTCAAGGTCGACCTGATCTGGGATCCGCCCTGGGACCCGCACACCATGGCCTCGGACGAGGCGAAGCTGGAGCTAGGCCTCTACTGAGAGAGCGGCGGCTCCCGTGCGGTTGAGCGACCGCTCAACTTCCAAGCCGCCGGAAGCAAAGCTGCTGCCAGCGCTGCCTTCAGGGCATCACCCAACAGGAAGGGGCTGACCCCCAGCGAGATCGCCTGGGAGGCGCCGACGTGGAGGCGCCAGGCCAGCCAGGTGGCGCCGAAGAGGTAGATGACGGCGTTCCCCGCCACCAGGGCCAGGACCACTGTCAGTGGGCGGCGGTCGAAGCCACGCCGCGCCAGCCAGCCTAGGGCGCAGGCTGCGAAGACGAAGCCGATGACGTAACCAAAGCTGGGTGCCGAGAGCATCGACAGCCCGTGATCGCCCCCGGCGAACCAGGGAATGCCCACCAGGCCCAGGACCAAGTACAGGAGCATGCCGGCGGCGCCGCGGCGAGTTCCAACCGCCAGCCCTCCCAGCAGCACCCCGAAGGTCTGACCGGTGATCGGCACCGGTGTGAACGGCAGGTGGATCACCAGCTGGGCCGAGAGGCCGACCAGACCGGCATACCCAGCGACGACTGCGAGGTCCCGCACCCTCTCACCGGGGATCAGGTCGGCGAGAACCGGCCTGGGGCGCGCCGAGGTCGCGACATCCAGCACGGCCCGGGACGCTACCGGGGTTCGCCGGTGGCTGTCAACCAGCGAGCCGCCGATTTGCACCCGGCGCTCGGGTCTCATCCAACGCGGGGCCCCGAAAGCTGGCAGAAGCGTGATGATGGGGACGTGGGTATTGGGGACCCCTCCGATAAGAGGGCCGATTGGGCGGCGAGCCAGAGGCAGACTCCAGAGACCGAAGTCAAGGTGGCAACGGCGATGGAACCCCCAGCCGGGAGCAGCGGTCCACCGACGGTGCTGGCCGCCCATGACCTGGGCAAGCGTTTCGGGTCCAAGGTCGCCGTGGAGCACCTTAATCTTGAAGTACACGCCGGCGAGATCTTCGGTTTTCTGGGGCCGAACGGGGCGGGGAAGACCACCACCATGCGGATGGCGCTGGGGCTGATTCGTCCCAGCTCGGGATGGGTCGAGGTCTTCGGCCAGGATGTGGCCCAGCACGGGGCCTCGGTCCTGCCCAAGGTCGGGCCCCTGGTGGAGACTCCGGCGCTTTACCTCCACCTCAGTGGCCGGGACAATCTCAAGGTCTTTGCCGCGCCTCTGGGCGGAGTTTCTGCCAGCCGGATCGAGGCGCTCTTGGAGTTGGTGGACCTCAGCGAGCGGCAGCGGGACAAGGTCGGCACGTATTCCCTGGGGATGCGGCAGCGGCTGGGGCTGGCGATCTCGCTGCTGCACGACCCGGAGCTGCTGGTCCTCGACGAACCTGCCAACGGACTCGACCCCGCTGGGATCAAGTCGATTCGCTCGCTGCTGCGCGAGCTACGGGATTCGGGCAAGACGGTGTTCCTCTCCAGCCATGTCCTGGGTGAGGTGGAGCGCCTTTGCGACCGGGTGGCGATTCTCCGTCGGGGCCAGCTCATCCAGGTCGGACCGATTGAGGACTTTCGGGACTCGACCGGACCGTTCGTGGTCGATGTGGAGGACGCCCAGGGGGCCCTGGACCTGCTCCACTGCCAACCCTGGGGGCAGAGCGCTCGCCTGGACGCTCAGGGGAGGATCGTTACCGAGGCGCCGGGAGGGAGGGGGCGAGAGCTCAACATCGTGTTGAGCCGGGCCGGCTTCGTACCCGACGCGATCGGCCAGCAGCAGCGTGACCTGGAGGAGATCTTCCTCGAGCTCACGGGGGACGGCCAGTGACCGCCCAATCCCCTTCCGCCCGGGCGCTCCCCAGGGCGAGCCCAGCGCGGCCGACCTTCTCGGGCGCTCTGCGCGGCGAGTTGTACAAGCTCCGACGCAACCGGCCCACCGTGGTGATGACCTGCTTGGGCCTGCTCTTCCTGGCCCTGATCATGCTGCTTTTCGCGACCGAGCCGCAGTACCAGCTGTACTTCACCCGGGGCGCCTCAGTCGGCTTCTACAACCTCCTGCATCCCCTGGAGCTGTTCTTCGCCGCCGCCGGCGGGGTCGCACTCCTTTTGACGGGATCGCGACTCTTGGGCATGGAGTACGACCTGGGCACGGTTCGAGTTCTCTTCTCCCGGGGCACCGGGCGCCAGCAGTTTCTCGCGGCCAAGATCGCCGCCTTGTCCATCTACGCTCTACTGCTGCTGGTCGGGTTCGTCGCCCTGTCGGCGATTGGGATCGTGGTGGTTGTGCAGCATCAGACGGGTTCGCTGTCCCCGCTGCAGGGGCTGCCGGCCGCCGTTTGGGAGAACGCGGGCTTGGCGATCCTGTCGTGCGCCGTGAGCGAGTTCTCCTGTGTCCTGTTGGCGGTCGCGATGACGGCGTTGCTGCGCTCAGTGACCAGCGGAATGGTGATGGCGATGTTGTTCTTTCCCGTCGACAACGGCCTTTCGATGGCCCTCACCCAGCTGACCACCATCACCAAGTCGCACCTCTGGAAGGATGCAACTGCCTTTCTCTACGGGCCTAACCTCAACCACCTGCCTACGCTCTTGCAGGTGCACCAGTCGGCCGCCGTCAGCACGTTGACGACCCCGTCGGTGCCCACGTCGCTGCTGGAGACGCTGGTCGTGATCGCTGCCTGGTGGCTGGTCCTGCTGGTCGCGGCCATGACCTCATTAGGTCGCCACGACGTGCTCAGCTGACCGGCTACCCGGCGGTTCGGACCGCCGCTAAGGAAGTCTTGAGTCGGGAAGACGCCGCGGTGCGCGATGGTCGCGCTGGGAAAGCCGGGCGGAGGTGACCGGTTCGAGCGGCAACTACGGGTCGCCGGAGAGAGTGAGGCTAGAACGCTACCTGGAGCTGCTCTACGCGGAATCCAACCGGCTGAATCTGACGCGTATCCAGCGAGCGGACGCATGGACTCGGCACGTTGAGGAATCGTTGGACCTCCTCCCGCTGCGCGAATGGACCCCCGGCGAGCGCGTCCTCGACCTCGGCAGCGGTGGCGGAGTCCCGGGGATTCCGCTGGCGATCGCTCGGCCTCAGCTTGCAGTGGGGCTGATCGAGCGGGACCGGGCCAAGGCCGCATTCCTGCTCAGCTGCCTGGGACAGCTGGGATTGCCCTCGGTTCAGGTCCTGGCTCACGACGCAGTCGAGGTAGCCCGAGGCGAGGTCTTCCAGGGTGCCGATGTTCTGGTGTCCCGGGCTGCGCTGCCGGCCCAGGGAATGCTGCGTCTGGCCGGCCGCCTGCTTCGGGTCGGCGGCGAGGGCCTGGTTCATGTTGGCGCCTCGGTCACCCTGAGCGCGGGCGCGCGCGCCGCGGCGGAGCGCGCGGGCGTGGGGGAACTGCGGCTGGAGAGCTCAGGGCGAAGCCGGCTCCTCCGCTTCGTGAGGCTGCCCCCCGCCTAGTCGGACGCTGGTCCCCCACAGGCCGTCCCCGCCCGCCAAACCTGCAGCGGCCTGAGCTCCGGGCTCCAAGCAAACCCACCCTCATGATCCGCGTCCCAGAGCACCAGGTCGGCCGCCATTCCGGGCGCGATCAGGCCGCGATCCGCAAGCGCCAGCGACCGGGCTCCGCCCAGAGTGGCCGCGGTCAGGGCCTGCTCGACGCTCAGTCCCAGCTCGGTCGTGGCCAACCAGACGATCAGGCTCATGGAGGTCGCGCCGGAGGTCCCGGGGTTGTGGTCACTGCCGAGGGCCAGCGAAACTCCAGCGGCCACGAGCTCCCGGGCGGGCGGCGTTCGGCCCATGGCGAGCGCGGTCACCGGGCAGAGCGTCGCCACGGTTGTAGAAGCCGCCAGGGCAGCGATCTCGGCAGCGCCGATGCACAACAGATGGTCGGCCGAGATTGCCCCCGACTGCACGGCCAGCTGGGTCCCGCCCGTGAGCGCCAGCTCGTCGGCGTGGAGACGCAACCCCAAGCCGGCGTCCTGTGCGCTGCGCAGGAGGAGCCGGGACTCGGCCACGGTGAAAGCTCCTTGGTCGCAAAAAACATCAGCAAAACGTGCGCCTGCAAGCTTGGCGTCCGGATACCAGCTCTGAACTTCGCTGACGAACTCCTCGGGTCGGCCCCTGAATTCTTCTGGCAGCGCATGCGCACCCAGGAAGGTCACGGCCAGCTCCGGCAGGTGAGCGTCGCCGGCCAGCTCGCGCAACAGCCGCACCGCGTGCAGCTCGCCATCCCGGTCGAGCCAGTAGCCGGTCTTGGCCTCCACGGTAGTGGTCCCCGCCTGCAGCCACCGCTGCAACCGGGCCCGTAACCCCAGCTCCAGCTCGTCCCACGGCGCCCTTCTGGTGTCCCTGACGGTGGCGTTGATCCCGCCCCCTCGGGCCGCGAGCTGGGCATAGCTCACCCCTGCCGCGCGCTCCGCAATCTCGGCCAGTCGGGAGTGGGCGTAGAGAGGGTGGGTATGGGCATCGATCAGCCCGGCGGTCAGGAGGGCTCCTTGGCAGTCGAAAGGCTCGACGTCGGCCGCCAAAGCCAGAGAGCCGCTCCGCCCGACGGCGAGGATCGAGCCCTGGCCGAGGAGGACGTCTACGTTCTCGGCGACCGGCTGCCCGGCGTTGAACAACCGGCCCACCCGGGAGAGCAGGGTGTTCACCCGGGCACTTCCTGGAGCGCCAGTTGCCAAGAGGGCTCGAGCGTCTCCAGCACCGTCTCCAGCTTTTCCGCGACGCTGCCCAGTCGCAGGTGCCGGCCGTCTCGAACCACCTCCTCCCCCGCCACTACCACCGAGCGCACATCGGCAGCCCCGGCCCCGAACACGACTCGTGCGAGAAGGTCGGCTAGGCCAGCGCCGGCCAACCGGGGACTCGCTAGCTCCAAGGTCAGGAAGTCGGCGAGCGATCCGGGCCGCAGGCTCCCCGCCTCCCATCCCAGCGCGGCCATCCCCTGCGCGGTGGCCGCGTCCAGCAGGGCCTCGGAGCTGAGCCAGCCGCGGTGGCCAGTCACCAACCGGCGGTCGAGCTCGACTGCCCGGGCCTCCTCGAACAGATCCACGATGGCGTTGCTGTCGCTGCCCAGGCAAAGCGGGCTGCCTGCCGCCAGGAGCTCATCTGCGGGGCACACGCCGTCACCGAGGTCGCGCTCGGTGGTAGGACAGACGCAGATCCGGGTCTTCGTCTCACCCAGCCGGGCGATGTCCGTCGGGGTCAGGTGGATCGCATGGACCGCGGTTGTGCGGGGGCCCAGGGCGTCGCACCTGTCCACCAGCTCGGTGGGGGTCAGGCCGGTCGCCTGGAGCGAAGCGGAGTTCTCCTCCGGCTGCTCTGAGAGATGGAGGTGGAGCGGCGCCCTCCGCTCGGCGGCCCAGGCGGCGACCACCTTCATAGCGGTCTGGTCCACGGCCCGGACGCTGTGGATCGCCGCGCCGCGGCGAACCTTGGCGCTCTCTGCCAGTCGATCGGCTCGCCGCGCCCAGGCTGCCGCGTCCTGATCGGAGAATCTGAGCGCCGCCCCCTTGAGTGAGGTGCTATCGAAGCCGGCGCGGAGGTAACAGGTGTCCAGCAGGGTCAGCCGGAGACCGGCCTCGGCGGCGGCAGCCACCAGCGCCTCCTCCATCTCTGGCCGGGCATAGGGCTGCCCCCCCGGCTGGTGGTGCAGATAGTGGAACTCCCCGACCGCGGTGATCCCCGCCAGCGCCATCTCGCCCATCGCCGCCCGGCAGAGTTCGAAGTACCGGTCAGGCTCTAGGATCCCGGCCAGCGCATACATGCGGCGCCGCCACTCCCAGAAGTCTCGGCCCCCTTGCTCCGGTGCCTGACAGCGGCCCCGCAGGGCTCGGTGGAAGGCGTGGGAGTGGACGTTGGCCAGTCCCGGCATAGTGAGGCCCGAGAGCACCTTGGCTTCTCTCGGGATCGGGGCCTGGCCTAGCTCGCTCACTCGGCTCAGCCGGCCGGCCCGCTCCTCCAAAAGGACCCTGGGCAGAAGCCGCTCCCCGGTCCAGGCCAGCTCCGCCAGCCAAAGCGTGATCAGCCCTCCTGCATGGGGATCCGGACACCTCGCTCGGCGGCCGTGTCGAGAGCGATGGGGTATCCCGCGTCGGCGTGGCGGATCACCCCGGTGCCGGGGTCGTTCAGGAGGCAGCGGGCCAGCTTTTGGGCTGCCAGCTCCGAGCCGTCGGCCACTGCCACCAGCCCGGCGTGGATCGACCGACCGATCCCGACCCCGCCGCCGTGATGCACCGAGACCCAGGTCGCCCCGCTGGCGGTGTTGAGGAGCGCGTTGAGGATGGGCCAGTCGGCGATGGCGTCACTTCCGTCCTGCATCGATTCGGTCTCCCGGTAAGGGGAGGCGACCGAGCCCGAGTCGAGGTGGTCTCTGCCGATCACGATCGGCGCCTTCAGTTCGCCCTTGGCCACCATCTCGTTGAAGCGCAGCCCGAGCCGGTCCCGTTCGCCGTAGCCGAGCCAGCAGATCCGGGCCGGCAGGCCCTGAAAGGCGACTTTGTCCGAGGCCATCTGGATCCAGCGGGCCAGCGCCTGGTTCTCGGGGAACTCTTCCAGAGCGGCCCGATCGGTGGCGGTGATGTCTTGAGGGTCCCCGCTCAGAGCCACCCAGCGGAACGGTCCCTTGCCCTCGCTGAACAGAGGTCGAATGTAGGCGGGGACGAAGCCTGGGTAGTCGAAGGCCCTACTGCAGCCGCCCAGCTCCGCCTCCGCCCGCAGGCTGTTGCCGTAGTCGAACACCTCCGCCCCCCGGTCCAGAAGCTCGACCAGGGCCGACACGTGCCGCACCATCGACTCCCGGCTGCGCTGGATGTATTCCTGGGCATCCTCCAACCTGAGGTCGGCTGCCTCCGGCAGCGTGAGGCCTGCCGGCAAGTACATCAGCGGATCGTGGGCGGGGGTCTGGTCGGTCGCGATGTCGACCTGGAAGTTGCGCTTCACGATCTCAGGAACTAGCTCGGCGGCATTCCCAAGGACCGCGATGGAAACCGCCTCGCCGGAGGTCCTTGCGGCCTGAGCTTGCTCCAGTGCCGAGTCCAGGTCGGGGGCCCAGCGGTCCAGGTAGCGGTGGTCGAGCCGACGCTGGATCCGCTCCGGGTCGACCTCAACACAGAGCGCCACCCCGCCGTTCATGGTCACCGCCAGCGGCTGGGCGCCCCCCATCCCGCCTAGGCCGGCGGTGAGGGAGACGGTTCCGGCCAGGGTTCCCCCAAAACGTTTGGCGGCAATGGCCGCGAAGGTCTCGTAGGTGCCTTGGAGGATCCCTTGGGTACCGATGTAGATCCAAGAGCCGGCGGTCATTTGCCCGTACATCGTCAGCCCCTCCAACTCCAGGCGGCGGAACTCCTCCTGGGTCGCCCACTGAGGCACCAGCAGTGCATTGGCGATCAGCACCCGCGGTGCCCACTCATGCGTCCGGAAGACCCCAACTGGCTTGCCGGACTGGACCAGGAGGGTCTCGTCTCCCTCGAGCTGGCGCAGGCTGCGGATGATCGCATCGTAGGCGTCCCAGGACCGGGCGGCCCGCCCCGAACCGCCGTAGACCACCAGCTGGTCGGGGTTTTCGGCCACCTCGGGGTCGAGGTTGTTCATCAACATCCGGAGCGCCGCCTCCTGAGGCCAGCCCTTGCAGCTGATCTCGGGTCCTCGGGGGGCCCGGACCGGCCGCGGACCGCTCACGTCAGCTCTCCCACGACCGACTCCGCCTGGCGCAGGATCTCCCCCGACCTGACGGCGGCGGCGACGGCCTCCAGCTGCGGCGAGACGAAACTGTCCGGACCCACTCCTCCGCCCAGCTGGCGCACCAGCTCCGCCACCGCGGCATCCGCCGGGGACGGTTCCAGAGGTGCCCTCAATTCCAGCGCCCGGGAGGCGGCCAGCAGCTCCACGGCCAGCACCCGGGACAAGTTGACAACCACCTGGCGCAGTTTGCGAGCGGCCCCCCATCCCATCGACACGTGGTCCTCCTGCATCCCCGATGTGGGGATCGAGTCCACGCTGGCCGGGCTGGCCAGGCGCCGATTCTCCGCCACCATGGCGGCGGCCGTGTACTGGGCGATCATCAGCCCGGAGTTGACCCCGGCGTCGGGAGCGAGGAAGGGGGGCAGCCCGGCGGATCGGGTCGGGTCGAGGATCCGGTCGACTCGGCGTTCGGCGATCGAGGCCACCTCTGCGGCGGCAATGCTGAGGAAGTCGCAGGCGAACGCCAGCGGCTCGCCGTGGAAGTTGCCCGTCGACTCCAGCCGGCCATCCGGGAGCACCACCGGGTTGTCAACCGCCGACCTGAGCTCACGGTCAGCGACTTGGCGGGCGAATTCGGTGGTGTCGCGGGCTGCCCCCACCACCTGGGGCGCGCAGCGGATCGAGTAGGGATCCTGGACTAGGTGCGGGGAGCTGCGGTGGGAGGCCAGGACCGCAGAGCCGTGCAGCATTCGGCGGAGATTGGCGGCGCTCTGGATCTGCCCGGGGTGAGGCCGGATGGCGTGGAGGTCCGCAGCGAAGGGACGATCGGTGCCCATCAACCCCTCGGTGGAGAGGGCCGCCGCGATCTCGGCCGTGGGGAGCAGCACCGCGAGGTCGGCGAGGGCCAGGACCAGCATCCCCAGCATCCCGTCGGTGCCGTTGATCAGGCTGAGCCCATCCTTGACCTCTAGGCGCAGCGGCTCCAATCCACACTCCTCGAGGGCCTCGCCACCGCCCACCGCCCGGCCATCGGGGAGCTGGGCCCGACCTTCCCCCAGCAGCACCAGTGACATGTGGGCAAGGGGCGCCAGGTCGCCGCTGGCGCCGAGCGAGCCGTGCTCGGGAACGATCGGGGTGATCCCGGCATTGAGCAGGTCGATCAGCCTCTGCGCCACCTCCGGTCGGCTGCCGGAGAAGCCCATGCAGAGGGTGCGGGCCCGTAGGAGCATCATCGCCCGCACCACCTCGGCCTCCACGGGATCGCCCATCCCGGCGGCGTGGGAGCGGATCAGGGCGTGCTGCAGGTCGGAGCGGCGGTCCGCCTCGATCCTGGTCGTGGCCAAAAGGCCGAAACCCGTCGAGACCCCGTACACGGGATCGGACAGTTGACCAGCGGCCACGACCAGGGCCCTAGCGCGATCCATGGAAGCTATGGCTTCGGCGGAGATCTCAACCCGAACCGCATCGCGGGCGACATCGACGACCTCGCCCGCCTTCAGGCCAGTCGTTCCGATAGTGACGAGGGACCCGGTCGGTTCGGCTGTCACGAAAACGGATCCTGTCGCGAAGAGCATGGATTGAGACACGCGCTAGGCCGGTGGGACCGCGATGCGGCAGTCATAAATGCCAGACTCCTCCCCCGTGACCCTACCATCGTTCGGAGATGGGCTTCGCGGCCGAAATCTCCCTCAACCGAACCGCACCCCGCATCGCAGCTGGCGCGGTATTGCCGACCTGCTGATCATTCTCCGCCCGTGCCTTTCTTGACCCGAAGCTCCTGTCAATCGACGACCGATGCCCGCATCATGACCCCACAAAGTGATGCCGCGGAACGGAATCCCAAAGTACCCTGACGACTGCGCTGTCGAAGGTCTTGGACCGCCATCACCGGCACCTCTTCGTAGATTGTGAAGCGAGGAAGGAGGCGACCCGAGAACATCTCCGGCGCGCGGTTGATGGCCCCGCTCCGATAGGCGCAGCGGACTCCTGCCGTCAGATGCGCCGAGATTGATATGCCGATACTGCGAGGAGAACACCACATGCTAGTCGTACTGCTTCCGATTGTGAGCGGGCACCCGGACACCCTCTACGTGACGTTCGTTGCAGCACCGGACAATTCACCGATCAGCGGTGCTACCCTTTCGACCGTCCAGTCCAGTAGCATGTGGACCGACTCCTCCGCGCGAGTGTGGTCGCGCTGAGTACAAGCCTCGTGGAAGGCGCGCTGCTGCTCCAAATCGTCGAGCAAATTGACGTTCTCGAGAAGTACCAGTCGGAAGTACCGTTCCGCCTGACGCCGGTAGGCCTGGACCTCCTTGAGCAATCGCCGATGGCCAGGGGCCTGATAGCAAATCTCATGCATCTCCCACTCAACCTGTAGGTAGGCGTCCACCTCCGGATCGGCGGCTCCTGCGATCCGGTCGAGCTGGCGTAGCCGAAGCTCCATCTGGGCGAGGGCCGCGTCGGTCAGAAGCGGCGCTCCAAGCCTGGCGGCGGCACCTTCTAAGCCCCGACGGACCGCGTAGATGTCCAGGAAATCGGGTAGCGAGAGAGGTGCCACGGTGGCCCCCCTCCGGCCGGCCTGCACGACTAGGCCGTCAGCCGCCAGTCGCTCGATTGCCGTTCGCACTGGAGTTGTACTTACCCCGAGTTCGGCAGCGATGTCATTCGGCCGAAGGGGCTGGTCCGGACTCATCCGGGTCAGAATCTGCGCGTGAAGTCGGCGATAGACCAGTTCGGTGACTGATGCGCTCGAAATCAGGCCCATCTGGGGTGCGCCGACATTCCCCTTCTCCTCTGTGGTGGCCCCCGGTCTCTCGTCCACGGCCATAGTGTCCTCCTCGACCGCCATGCCTTCACTATGACAGACGACCAGGCCAGAAAGTCAAGAATCAAAAGCTCTTGACATATGACCAAGTCCGCCTCTAGGATGTCCTGACTGCGGTGGTCGAAGGCCGCGTGAGCGCTGACGAGTTTATTGCATCGGGGCGAATGGAGGGCATGCTGACGTGGTGTGGCGCACGATTGGAAGAGGGCGAGCCCCGTCCAGGTATAGGCTGCCCCGCCTCGGTGCGGGCTGATGAGCAGTACCCGCCTGCCTCGTTTGGACATCTCGCACGTGACGGGACAGTCTTGTCGCGATGCTTGTGGCGCTGGCTTCTTCGCTAGCGCGAGCACCTCATCAACGATGGTCCGTATCCAGGGTGCCGGCGGAGTGGCATCCGGCCGGAGGACTCTCTGCACACACAGTTGGCGGAGTACGCACCACTTCGCCCAAGTGCCCGACCCGACCTGGTTCTCCACCAAGGCGCGGATCACCCAAAGTGGCGAGCTGTACCCCGCAAATGAATCCCGGATTGAACATGGTCACAGCGATTGCCGCCGCCTCGACCAAACTCGCGCTGACCAAGCGGTCCAACGCCCGCCAGTCACTTCCTTGGCGCACCGGGGCCGCAGCGCTGACGGGTCTCAGTACCACATTCGTGCACCTTTTCGGCGGGATCCCTGCGGCCGGTTCGGTGCCTTCGCCGAGCATTGTGAGTGCGCCCGCCGCCACACCCTGGGCGAGTCGCTCTTGAGCACGGGTGGTCCTACATCCGCCGATCACTCCGATAGCGCCTGCGCCTCGACGGCCAGGATCTTGCAAGCAATGACCCTTACACAGGGGAATCTACAGGAGGGTTCAGAATGAATCGAGGCCTGCTTCGGGCGCGCCATGCGCGCGTTGGACTGACGGCAGTCGTGGCTGTGCTGGTTGCCTCGGCGCTCATATCGGCATGTTCAGGGCCTAAGCCAGCGGTCGAAAAGACGCTGACAGTCGGAACAAATATTGGTTACCCGCCCTTCGAGCAACTAGCGTCCAACGAGATCACTCCTACCGGAGTGGACGTCGATATAATAGACGCGGTTGGGTCCGTTCTCCATGAGCATGTCAAATTGGTCAATGCTGGCTTCGACTCGCTGATTCCCAGCCTTGCGGCAGGCCGGTACGACGCGGTGATCTCCGCCTTGGGAGACACCAGGGCGAGGGAGGCGCAGGTCACCTTCGTCGACTACTTTCTGTCAGGGGGAGAAATCGTCGTGCCATCCGGTAACCCACACCACGTCTCGAGCCTCGCCAGTCTGTGTGGCCTAGACGTCGGGACCGGGGCCGGGACCACTGAGTACGCAGACGCTTCGCAGCAGTCCCAGAAGTGCACAAAGGACGGCAAGTCGGCCATTCAGTTGACAACCTATTCGAACGGCGTGGCCGCCGTGCTGGCAGTGGAGAGCGGGCATATCCAGGCTGCGCTGCTAGATAGTGGCCCGGCGGGCGTCGCAGCAAAGACGTCAAAGGGGAAGTTGCAGACCGCGGGTACCCCATTCGACGTCGGTCCCTACGGAATCGCAGTGGGCAAGTCCGACACCAAACTCGCGAACTCGCTTAAGAGGGCACTCACAACCATGATCGCGAACGGCACTTATCACAAAATCCTTGCAAAGTGGGGAGTAGTAGCGGGTGCGACTAGCCACGTGACGATCAACGCCGGGTAGACAGTTCGAAGTCGGTGGATGTGGCCAGTAACGAAGTTTATACGGGCGGAGCTGACCACGTTGGCGTTGCCCCGACTCGCCATATCGGCCGATGGGTAGCCGCAGGAGTCGTTGTCCTCATTGGAGTGGCCGTAGTCGTCTCTATGACCACAAACCCCCGGTTCGAATGGCGGGTTGTTGGGCACTACTTCGCGGCACCCATCATTCTAGAGGGGCTAGGGCGCACTCTTGTGCTCACGGCGATCGCCATGGGGATCGGCATCGCCCTCGGGGCGATGCTCGCGCTAATGCGACTGTCGTCGAATCCCGTCATGTCCGGTGCGAGTGCAGTGTACACCTGGTTCTTCCGGGGGATCCCTCCGCTGGTACTGCTGATCTTCGTCTACAACATTTCCGCCCTCTACCCGAGCTTTGGGGTTCGCGTCCCATTCGGCGGGCCGCTGCTCTTCTCCGCGAGCGCCAACGCGCTCATCACCCCCTTTACAGCAGCTATTGTTGGATTAGGGCTGAATGAGTCTGCATTTATGGGTGAGATCATCAGGGCAGGAATTCAGTCCGTTCCGGCAGGGCAGTCCACGGCCGGGCTCTCGATCGGAATGTCGCGGTTCCAAGTAATGCGGAGGATTGTGTTGCCTCAAGCGATGAGACTGATCATCCCTCCGACAGGCAACGAGACTATCGGAATGCTCAAGATGACTTCGCTAGTCAGCGTACTCGCTCTGGCGGACTTGCTCTACTCCGCGCAGTTGATTTACTCGGCGACGTTCCAGACGATCCCGCTGCTGACCGTGGCCACTCTGTGGTACCTCATCGCGACGACGGTATTGACGCTCGGGCAGCGCTATGCAGAGTTGCACTTCAGCCACAGTGCCGGACTCGTACCGCGGCGGACGCTCCGTGAGCAGCTTCTTCGCAACGTCCTGCGGCGCCGGGGGAACGTCGATGACTAGAGGAGCCGAGGCAATGAGCCGAGATTTGATGGTCGTAGCGGGAGGTGTGGTGAAGCGCTACGGGAGAGCCGACGTCTTGAGGGGAGTCGACTTTGCAGTGGAGCGAGGAGAGGTTGCATGCGTCATCGGCCCGTCAGGCGCTGGTAAGTCAACACTCCTCCGCTGTATCAACCATCTTGAACATATCGATGCCGGCCGGATCTGGGTTGACAACGCCTTGGTCGGGTATCACCAACGAGGGCACCGGCTGTACGAGATGAAGGAACGAGATGTGGCCCGCAGGCGAGCGGATATCGGCATGGTGTTCCAGCACTTCAACCTCTTCTCAAACATGACCGTGCTTGAGAACGTCGAAGCGGGGCCAAGATGGGTTCGACGCGAGTCGCTTGACGAGGCTCGGGCGCGAGCACTCGCGCTGCTTGATCGGGTTGGGCTGGCCGGCAAGGATCACTGCTACCCGGCAGAGCTCTCAGGCGGTGAGCAGCAACGGGTAGCCATAGCGAGGGCGCTCGCGATGCGCCCAAAGCTTATGCTGTTCGATGAGCCCACGTCCGCCCTCGATCCAGAGATGGTCGGGGAAGTGCTGGAGGTGATGCGAGGACTCGCACAAGATGGGATGACAATGATTGTAGTCACGCACGAAATGGGCTTCGCGCGCGCGGTTGCAGATAAGATCATCTTTATGGAGAGTGGGGTGATTGTTGAAGCAGGGTCTCCGCTAGATATGCTGACTCACGCCAAACAGGAGCGAACGAGAACGTTTTTGAGCAAAGTCTTGTGACGACAAACCTCGAGAACGGTCGACGCGATCGGATGGTAGTCGCTATCACTGGGGCGTCGGGCGCCATCTACGGGATACGACTGCTGGAGCGGTTGCGAGAGGTGCATGTCGAAACCCATCTAATTCTAAGTCGTTGGGCAAAGGTCACCATCGAGCAGGAGACTGGCTATGCTGCGTCGCGCGTAAAGCGGCTTGCGGACGTGAACTACTCGGAGGGTGAGCAGGCGGCGGCGATTTCGAGTGGGTCGTACTTGACTCTGGGTATGGTAATTGCTCCGTGCAGTACCAAGACTCTGGCTGCCATCGCAACGGGATTCGCGCACAACCTGATTTGCCGCGCCGCAGATGTCTCGTTGAAGGAGAGGCGTCGCCTTGTTCTGGTTGTGCGGGAAGCGCCTCTAAGCACGATTCACTTGCGAAATATGGTAACTGTGTCAGAGCTCGGAGCGACGGTTTTCCCGCCATCGCCCAGCTTCTATGACCGGCCCAAGGGGATCGATGAGTTGGTTGAATACACGGTCATACGTATTCTCGATCAATTCGGTATCAATCTGCAGTTGGATCGGCGCTGGGAGGGCATAGCGAGCTCGCGCACCATCGCCGCGGAAGGAGAAGACGATGAGTGATGTGGTTTCGGAGAATAGCGAAACGCCTATATCGCATCTCGATCTGGGGTCGCTTGTCGACCGGTACGAGAACCGGGGGGACCTACTTCACGTGGAGCGAGAGGTTGACCCACGCTTTGAGCTGGCCGCAGTGACGGACGCAGTGCAGAAGAGGCTGAACAAGCCCCTTAAGTTCAGCAGGGTAGGTGGGACGGAGTTTGGGGTCGTAACAAATCTCTACGGTAGCCGAGAGCGCATTGCGGAGGTAGTGGGGATCGGTCCCGAGGACTTCTGTAAGCGATGGAGCGAAGTGCTTGGAGGGAGCCGCTGGAGCGAACCCGTCACGAGAAGTGCCGAGGCAGAGAAGGTGGTGAGCGGGAGGCTCAGCGCATTACCACTGATCACGTATTGCGAGCGGGACGCGGCGCCGTATTTCACATCTGCCATCTTTCTTGGTGAGGAGCCGGATACAAAAGTACGTAACTTGTCGTTCCACCGATCGATGTACGTTAGCGATGAGGAGCTGCGCGTGCGTCTCGCACCACGCCACCACTTGACGATGTATCAAGAGAAGGCCGAGCAGCGAGGACAGCCGCTTGAGGCAGCTCTCCTAATTGGCGTACCACCTGCACTCTTCCTAGCTGCGGCCGCGCCGGTTCCGTATGAGACCGACGAATTGGAGGTCGCCGCGAGGCTCTCAGGAAGGCCAATTCCCATGCGGGCGGGCCGTCGCATAGGGATGGAGGTACCGGTCGAGGCGGAGATAGTGGTTGAGGGACGCTTTCTGCCGAATGTGCGTCGCCCGGAGGGACCGTTCGGTGAGTTCATGGGCTATTACACCGGTGGTAACAACACAGTTTTCGAGGTCCTAGACGTGTCATGGCGGCCGAACGCCTTGTTCCACAGCATCCTATGCGGGTCGCCGGAGGAGGTCCTGACGCTTGAGGTCGCCGTGGCCGCGAATATTTATCAGCGTGTCAGCGCGGTTCTGCCAGGTATACGCGACGTGACGTGCATTCCCTTCGTGAATCACGCGGTAGTGAAGATTGACCAGCAGTACGAGGGTCATGCGCGGCAGGTGCTACTGGCGGCTTTTGGGGCAGAGCCGACCTGGTGCAAGTTCTGCACGGTGGTGGATTCGGATGTGGACATCTACAACCTGACTGACATCATGTGGGCGATTCTCACGCGTCCGCGCCCAGACAAGGGCATAATGGTTTTGGAGTCGATTCCATCATTTTACAAGGATCCACACAAGGACCACTGGGGTCGAGTCGGGATCGATGCAACGGCGCCCTTTGAGCGCCGTGAGGACTATGAGCGGAAACGGATCCCCGGTGCGGAGTCGATAGACTTGGCGGAGTACCTCGGTACCCGGCCATCAGAGGTGGAGGCGTAAGTTGGGGAGCTCATCCCTTCTGCCAGAGGTTGTAGTCGTTGGCGGTGGGGTTCACGGGGCAAGCGCGGCTTATCATCTAGCGCAGCATGGCGCCGCGGTCCGACTGATAGAGCGAGGGGCAGTCGGGCAGGGGCCCACAGGCAGGTCGAGCGCGTGCTGTCGGGCTTCGTATACGAATGAGTTCTTGGCTCAAGTCGCGTCAGAGAGCATACGGATGCTGGGGCGGTTCGAAGATCTGACGGGTAGGGACGCCGGGTTTCGGAAAGTCGGCCTGCTCCATTTGCATGCACCGGAGAGCCTCGCAAAGTTGACAGTGACGGTCGATATGATGAATCGGATCGGGGCGAAAGCTCACTTGTTGAGGCGCGACGAGTTAGCGAAGGACTTCCCCGAGATCGACCTCGATGGAGTGGGTTGCGCGTCGTGGGAGGAAGGGGCAGGTTATGCCGACCCGGTAGCCACGACGGAGGGGCTGGTCGATGCGGCCCGAGCACTGGGAGCCTGGGTGACCCCCTCATGCCGCGTAATGGAGATGCAGCCTCGGGCCGGGGGAGGTGCGACGCTAGTGACCCGCAGCGGCGAGAAGATCGACGCTGGGCGAGTGTTAGTCGCGGCCGGTCCTTGGACTGGTGGCCTACTCTCCTCCTTGGGTATCCAACTCCCGCTAACGGCGGAGCGTCACTTCGTCGCTACATTCTCGTGGGGCCCGAGCCGACCGCTCGGGTACCAATACGCGGACATCGTACAAGGCTACTACGTGCGGCCAGAAGGGGAGGAGCTCTTCTTATCCGGTCCCCTGACACCGGAGGGGGAGGTGAACCCGGATCGGTACTCCGAGGTCATCGCCGAGGATGAAATTGAACGGATGGCTAGGATCATCAGCAGCCGCATACCAAACCTCGGGCAGTCTGGATCGCGAGGGGGCTGGGCCAGTCTATACGACGTGAGCCCAGACTGGCAGCCCGTGATCGGACAGGTGGCCGAGGGCGTATTTGTCGACGCAGGCACGAGTGGGCACGGTTTCAAGCTAGCGCCTGCCCTTGGCAAGTATGTCGCGCGTCTCGTTCTCGGACTGGAGGTGCCCGAGTTAGGGCCCTTCGCCGCTGACCGATTTGAGCGCGGCGCACTGCTTACGGCTGGATACGGTTCTGCGCGAATACTGGGTTGATGAGGAGGAGGAAGTGCACCTTTGAGCGGCTTGATTGGGAGAGGGGCGGGCTGTACTGTCCGGCTCGGGGTGGTAGTAAGGGGAAAGCTATTGGCCAGCGAGGCTGGCTCTCCGTATCGATAGGGCCCTGCTCGCGTGGACAGGGAAGGCTATCCCGCGGTTTGAATCACCGTGACGGAGCTTAGAATGGCAACCTCATCGCGCTGGCGGTGCGTCTGGACGGCGAGTGCCTGATCTGCACCCGTGAAGAGAGATTCAGCACTGACGAAGTCCTCTTGGGCTTAGGCCAGCTAATGAAGGTGGCAAGTGGTTAGCGCGAGCTCGCGCAGCAACTGGAGCTGCCACCGATGTTCACCTGAGGAGCCGCCCTGTCAGCCGAGTTGATATGGCGCTGTCTTCTGGACCTGCAGTATGAGACTCCGGCAACGAGGGCGAACTCCCGATAGACGTTCTCGTCGTCTAGCGGCGTCACCATCCCGAGAAAGCTGTGCCTCGGTGTTCGACGTGGAAGACCAGCACGTAATCGAAAAGCACGGCGGACCGCGCGACCAGCGTGTACCACACCCGCCAGTTGAGGAGGTCGGTCTGCGGCCAGCGGAACACCGGGGCGTACATCGTCGACACGACATCTGCCCCTTTGGGTGGCTCGCTTCTCATAAACCGAGTCCAAGAAAGGGGGTCCATATCAAGGGCGGGTGACTGGTCCCGATAGATTGAATCCGAAGGCCTTCTAGTCCCGGCGAACAGCGGGGAGGCGCAGATCGTAGCCGTCGCGCCAGTCCGTTCACGGGCCCTTGGCCGCACAGATGCGGTTCAAGATCTGGCAGGAGAAAAGCTCATCCCCGGCGTTGCGTTGAAGCCTTACGCGTGGACGTTTTGCCGAGTCGAGCCCGGGTCAGTGAAACTGGTGCCGGGGCCGGACGATCCCATGCAGACGGTGCGGGCCCGCAGAAACATCATTGCTCGAACCACCTCGACCTCGACGGGGTGTCCCATCTCCGAGGCATGGGAGCGGAGCCGGGCGTGCCGCAGATCGGAGCGGCGGTCCGCATCGATCCTGGTAGTCGCCAAAAGACCGATTCCGGGCGAGACCGTGTATACGGGCTCGGGGCCGCCGCCGGCCTGGTCCGCTAGGCCGCGAGCGTTCTTGATGGAAGCGATGGCTTGGGCGGCGCTCTCCACCCTAGCCCTCTGCCGCGCGACGGCCAGCACCGTGGAAGGAGCTACTCCGTCCGTACCCAAGTGACCCGTGTGCGCTGACCTGCGCTCACCTACTCCTCGTCACTCGACCTGATCCGGCTCACCAGATCGTTGCCACTTCTCAGAGGCTTCTGAGATCCCGCAGGGCCGACTCAGCGGCCGACCGTTCGTCCCATGGTACCGCCCCAGTGCTGCCGATGATGCTCTGCTCGTGGCCCTTGCCTGCGAGTAGGACTGTATCTCCCGGCTGGGCAGCCCCGATGGCGATACGAACCGCTCGGTCGCGCTCCGCGTCCCGGTGCAGATTGGCGTTGGGGTCAGCCCCGCCGGCCACCGCGCCGCTCCAGATCTCGTCGATGATTGCCTCCGGGTCCTCGCCCCGCGGGTCCTCCGAGGTGATGACCAACTGGTCAGCGAGCTGGGCGGCGATCCGGCCCATCTCCGCTCGCTTGGCGACGTCGCGCTCCCCGGCGCTCCCGAAGACGACCCAGAGCCGACCCGCGGTGGCTCCCCGCAATTCGTGCAGGGCAACGGTTAGTGCCGCCGGGGTGTGGGCGTAGTCGACGACCACCGTGAAGGGCTGCCCCAGGTCGACCACCTCCATCCGTCCGGGCACAGCGCGCAGCTGCGCTAGGCCGCCGGCCAGAGCGGGCAGGGGTTGCTCCAGCAGCAGTCCAGCGGCCAGGGCCGCCAGCGCGTTGCCGACGTTCCACCGCCCGGCGGTGGCCAGCTGGACCTCGGCCGTGCCGGTCGGGGTCAGCGCCGTGAAGCTGATGCCGGTCGCCTGGGGCATGACGCGCTCGGCCCGGAGGTCCGCCTCTCGGTCTCCCTGCGCGCTGTAGGTGAGAACTCGCGCCGAGGTCCTCGCCTGCAGCAGCGGAAACGCCCGCGAGTCATCGCGGTTGAGTACCGCGAAGCCCCCGGCCGAGGCTGCCCGGTCCAAAAGCGACGCCTTGGCTGCGAAGTACGCCTCCCAGCTGCCGTGGAAGTCGAGGTGCTCGTGGGTGATGCTGGTGTACACCGCGCCGGCAAACCGAATCTCGTTGAGCCGCCCGAGGGCGAGACCGTGCGAGGTCGACTCCAAAGCGATCACCCGGCAGCCCTGATCCACCATCCGTCGCATCCGGGCCTGGAGCTCCGGCGACTCCAAGGTGGTCTGTCGGCTCAAGTTTGCTTCGATCTCGGAGCCGAGGCGGAAGTCCACCGTGCTGAGGCTGCCCACCTTCCCCATGGTCGCCGAGAGGGCGGCGTGGAGCATGGTGGTGGTGGTGGTCTTGCCGTCGGTCCCGGTGACGCCCACGACCGGCACCAGGCGGGAGGGATGGCCGTAGAAGGTGGCCGCTAGAGTCGCCAGCACCGCCGTGGTGCTTTCAACAACGATCAGCCGGTCTTGCGAGACCGACGGAAGCTCGTGCTCGACCACCGCGAAGACCGCTCCCTGGGCGAGCGCTGACTCGACGAAGTCGTGGCCGTCGTGGTGCTGACCGGGGATGGCGACGAAGACGGCCCCGGCCTCCATCTGGCGGGAGTCGTAGGAGATTGCGGTCACCTCGCTGTCGCCGATCGCCGAGGGAACAGACGGCAGCCCGATCGCGGCTGCGAGCAGGGACCAGCGCATCTGCCAAGCCTATCCGCCGCCTTCCCCCGACGGCTCCCGACCACAATTAGCAGCCATGGAGGTGATGGAGCTCCAGGCGGCGCGCACGCCCCTGCGTCCAAGCCGGCGTCCCGCCCCGAGCCCGGGGCCGGGCGAGGTCCGGCTCCGGGTCGAGGCCTGCGCGGTCTGCCGGACCGACCTCCAGATCAGCTCCGGCGACCTCCCCGCCAAAGCCCTGCCCATCGTGCCCGGGCACCAGATCGTTGGCAGAGTGATGGAGTTGGGCCCAGGTGTCGCCCCGGAGCTTCTCGGCCGGAGGCTGGGAGTGGGTTGGCTAGGATCCGCCTGCGGCAGCTGCGCCTTCTGCCGCGGTGGCCAGGAGAACCTCTGCCGCCAGGCCACCTTCACGGGCTGGGACCGCGACGGCGGGTTCGCCAGCGAAGTCGTAGTGCGGGCGGACTTCGCGCAGCCGATGGCCGAAGCGGGCGATCCGGTCCAGCTGGCGCCGCTCTTGTGCGGAGGCGTGATTGGCTACCGTGCCTTCCGCCGCGCCGAAGTCGGCCGCGGCGACCGGCTGGGGCTGTTCGGGTTCGGGGCCTCAGCGCTGCTGGTGGCCCAGCTGGCCGTCGCGGCTGGCTGTCAGCTGTTCGTGGTCAGCCGCGGAGAGGAGGCGCGCCAGCGGGCCACGGAGGTGGGGGCCAGCTGGGTTGGTGCCCCTGGCGAGCCGCTGCCCGCCCCGCTCCAGGGAGCCATCACCTTCGCCCCGGCGGGAGCGGTGGTGGTGGACGCCCTCCGGGCTCTGGACCGGGGTGGTACCTGCATCGTCAACGCCATCCATTTGGACCGCCTCCCCGAGATCCCCTACGAGATCCTCTACTGGGAGCGGCGGCTCTCGAGCGTCGCCAACTACACCCGCCAGGATGCCGCCGAATTCCTCCGACTGGCCGGGGAAATACCGATCCGCACCACGGTCGAACAGTTCCCCTTGGACCAGGCCAACCTGGCCCTGCACCAGCTCCAGGAAGAGCGCCTCGCCGGCGCTGCGGTGCTGGTTCCCTAAATCAGGAAGGTTGAGCCGAGAACTCCTGCTGGAGCCGGGTGACGGCCTCCCGGGCCGCCGCGGTCAGCTCCAGCGCCAACCGGCGGTCCAAATCCAAGGCGGGGGTGGTCCGGAGCGACCGTAGCCGCGCCTCCAGCCGGTTGAGCTGGCCCGCGATCTCGCCGGGAGTGGCCAGCGCCAGGATCCGGGCCGCCGCGACCGCGTCGGAGTCTCCTTGCCGCTGGGCGCGCTGGTAGTGACCGAACGCCAGTCGGTCCCGGTCGGCCGCCAGTAAGAGTCGAACCGCCGCTTGGCCGGACTCGGAGATCTCCTCGGCCGGGGCGTGCAGTCGGCAGAGACCATCCAGGGCCGCTGCTAGCGCCCCGGTGATCGCGGCCGCCGCGGCGCCCCCGGCGGCATCCCTCGGGGAGAGCATCCGGGCCACCGTCTCGAGCAGCGACCAAGAGGCGACCGGGCCAGGCTGGAGCCCGCCGAGCTCGGTCAGCGAGAGCAGCGCGCAGACCGCGGTGATCCGGCCGATCCCGCCGGGTACCGGCGTCACCCGGGCGGCCAGCGCACCCGCCCTCCGGGAGACGTCGCCGCGCAGCTGTCCGTCAACCATCGAAGTCCCCACATCCAGGACCGTGGTCCCCGGCCGGATCGCGGCCTGGGGCATGACCGCGGCGACTCCGATGGCGGAGATCAGCACGTCGTACGGCGGCAACGGATTGACCTGGGCTATGTCGCTCTGCACGACCGAGACCTGGGCCCCGGTGGCCAGCAGCCGTTGGGCGATCGGGCGCCCACCGGTGGAGCCGTGGCCGACGATCAGGATGCGAGATCGAGCACAGTCGATTCCCAAGTGGGCCAGGGTCGCGAGGCAGGCCTCGGCGACCGGAGTCCCCCGGCGCCGACCTTCAGCCGCCGCGGCGAGTGCCGCCGGGGTGACGGCCTCGACGTCCTTGCTGGCGGGCAGGTGGGCGGCCACCATGCCGGCGGGGAGTGACTGCACCGGTTGGACCACCACCACTCCGTTGATCGTGGGGTCCACCACCAGGGCGTCGAGGACGGTCAGGGTTGTCTCCGGGTTGTCCCGGGGCACCGTTCGATGCTGCACCTCAATTCCACCGGCGTCCGCCTCGCGCTCCAGGGAGCGGGCGAAGGAACCGCCGGCGACGTTGCCCTCTTCGACCACGACACCCAGCCGATAGGGTCGCTTGCTGACCCGGACGCGGTCTCCCAACTGGGCTCGGAGCTCCGCCAGCAGGGGGTTGAGGTCGAGCAGGTTCGAGTCGGCAGAGTCCATCAGGCTGTCGCCCTCACGCTCGTCCCCAGGCCGGCGACCACTGTCTCCGAGATCAGCGCCTGCTGGGGTCGGGAGCCGCACGGCGCGTCCATCCGGTTCCACTCCACGGCACCGCCCGACCGGCAATTCAATATCGAGACCGCAACGCTCCGACCGTATCAGGCGCGATCGGGGCCCCGCTGGCGAGCGGGCGATCAGCTGGCGGCTCGGGCCTGGCCCTGAACCCGTGGCACGGAGCCGATCAGCTTCGGGACGGTCCGGCGCGCGGGGTCGGGTCGCCAGGCGCCAGGGGTCGTTCGACTTCTCCGCAAATCCTCAGCAGAGAGTCGTGCTACTCCCAAGGAGCGTCTGTCACACTACCCCCGTCCGCCCGCATGGACATGGGGCAGTCTGCCACGGCCTGACGGTCGGGTCCAGACCGACGCCTCGGCAGGTGGACTTCAGGAGGCCGGAGCTTGGTCGAGGTTGTGACCCTGGAGACGCCGGAGCTCGGGGATCACACCTACCTGATCCACGACGGGCACCAGGGCGTCGTCATCGACCCCCAGCGCGACACTGATCGAGTCCAGGCGTCGGCCGACGCGGCCCAGGTCAAGATCAGCTGCGTAGCGGAGACCCATATCCACAACGACTACGTCTCGGGTGGATGGGCGCTCTCCCGGGCGCTGGGTGCCCGCTACCTAGTTGCCGCCGCCGACGACGTTTCGTTCCAGCGCCAGCCGGTGAGTGAGGGGGATCGCGTCGAGGTGGGCTCGATGACTCTGCAGGCCCTGGCCACCCCCGGGCACACCCTAAGCCACCTCTCGTTCTTGCTCTGGGCCGAGGACCAGCCGAAAGCGCTCTTCAGCGGAGGCTCGCTCCTGTACGGGGCGGTGGGACGCACCGACTTAGTCTCGCCGGACCTGACCGAAGAGCTGGCCCGAGCCCAGCACCGGTCGGCGCTCCGCTTGGCAGCCCTGCCGGCCGAGCTAGACCTCTACCCCACCCACGGCTTCGGCAGCTTCTGCGCCAGCGGTCCCACTCCGCCGACCGCCACCGACCGGACCGTCGGCACCCAGCGCGCCACCAACCCCGCCATGACCGACGACGAGGAAGGATTCGTGCGGGCGCTGCTATCCGGATATTCCCCCTATCCCCGCTACTACGCGCACATGGGACCGATCAATCTTGAGGGAGCGGCCGCGCCCGATCTGGAACTGCCCCCAGCGATCGACGTGGCCGAGGCCGGACGGCGCATTAGCGCGGGAGAGTGGGTCATCGACCTGCGCCCCCGAACTGAATTCGGGCCTTCCCATGTGTCCGGCACCGTCAACTTCCCCATCGGCGAGCAACTGGCGACCTACCTGGGCTGGGTCGTCCCGTGGGGAGCTCCCCTAACCGTGGTGGCCAGTTCTAGGGAGGCGGTCAGCCGGGCTCGCCTGGACCTGGCCCGGATCGGGATCGACTGGCTCGCCGGATGGTCAAGCGCCTCGCTGGCCCAACTTCAGTCCGCCCACGGGAGCTCCTCGTACCTGGTGACCGACTTCCGGGGCCTCGCCGAGGCCGTTCGCTCCCGGGATGTCCAGATCCTCGATGCCCGCCGTCCCGAGGAGTGGCGCACGCGCCACATCAAGAACGCCATCAACATCCATCTCCCCGACCTGCCCTCCCGGCTCGCTGAGTTACCCGACCGGCCCACTTGGGTGCACTGCGCTGCTGGCTACCGGGCTGCCGTCGCCGCCAGTCTGCTGGACCGGGCCGGCCGAGAAGTGGTGCTGGTCGATGACGACATCGGCCGGCTGGATGAGGTCGGTCTGGAGTTGGTGAGCGGCGCAGCATAACGCCGCAGGCTCGCCGGCAGAGGGCACGGCGCGACCTATCATGGCCCCATGCCTGCCGACTGCCTTTTCTGCCGGATCGTGGCCGGTGAGCTGCCCTGCGACGAGGTTCACCGCGAGCCGGGCATTCTCGCTTTTAAGGACATTCATCCGGTCGCCGAGACCCATGTCCTGGTCGTCCCCGAACGGCACATCGAAGACCTCCGCCAGCTCCAAGCCGAGGACGCCGCGCTCTGGCTCCGCCTAGCCCAGGTGGCCAACGAGGTGGCCGCCGATCTGGGCCACGAGCAGGGCTACCGCTTCTACGTCAGCGTGGGCGCGGCGGGCGGTCAAACGGTCCCCCACCTCCACGTCCACGTCATGGCCGGGAGCATGCGCCGCCTTCCGGCCTGATTCGCGCCAGCCCTCCTCGGGTATTCTTGGGTAGCGGGTCGGATTTTGGTCCCCGCCTCGGTCGTTGGGAGTGCACTTCAGATGGGTTTGAGTTCACGGGAATTGGTCGACCAGGCGCGCCATGAAGTTCCCGAGGTAGCACCTCAGGAGCTACAGGCCCGTCTAGCCCACGATGGTGCCCCCCAACTCCTCGACGTCCGAGAGCCGGAGGAGGTCGCTCAGGGAGTGCTCCCGGAGGCCGTCCATATCCCCCGGGGCTTCTTGGAACTGCGCGTCGAGTCCGCAATCCCCGATCGCCTGACGCCGATCACCGTGTACTGCGCCTCCGGGGTGCGCTCCCTGCTGGCGGCCCAGACCCTGCGCGCCATGGGGTACTCCGATGTGATCTCCCTGCGGGGAGGCTTCAACGCCTGGAAGGACCAGGGCCTGCCCTACACCGTGCCGCACGCATTTACCGCGGAACAGCGCGAGCGCTACAGCCGCCACTTCCTGCTCACCGAGGTGGGCGAGGCCGGCCAGGCCAAGCTCCTGGACGCCAAGGTGCTGCTGCTGGGGGCGGGTGGCCTGGGGGCCCCCGTCGCCTACTACCTGGCGGCGGCCGGGGTGGGGACCATCGGGCTGGTGGACTTCGACCGGGTCGAGTTGAGCAACCTGCAACGGCAGATCGTCCACACCGTCGACCGGCTGGGGATGCTCAAGACCGAGTCGGCGGCGATTGCACTCAAGGCGCTCAACCCAGACGTGAGGGTGGTGGAGCACAACCTCCACCTGGACAGCTCCAACGCCGCCGAGCTCTTCTCCCAGTACGACGTGATCGTGAACGGGAGCGACAACTTCCCCACTCGCTACCTGGCCAATGACATAGCGATCTTCCTGCGCAAGCCGCTGGTCGACGGCGGGATCTTTCGCTTCGAGGGCCAGGTCACGACGATGATCCCGTTCGAGTCGGCCTGCTACCGCTGCCGCTACCCGGCGCCTCCCCCTCCCGAGGAGGCGCCCAGCTGTTCCGAGGCGGGCGTCCTCGGGGTGCTCCCCGGGTTGGTCGGCATGATCCAGGCGACCGAGGTAGTGAAGCTGATTCTGGGCATCGGAGAGACGCTGAGCGGCCGACTACTCCACGTCGACGCCCTGGCCATGGAGTTCAACACCTTCCGACTTCGGCGGGATCCGGAGTGCCCGGTCTGCGGCGAGCGTCCCACGATCACCGAGCCGATCGACTACGAGGGCTTCTGCCTCAACCCCCACTTGACGGCCCCAGCCCCGGCCTTCGCCTGATCAGGAGGCCGGCCGCGTCCTCGACCCCCTGATCAGGCGAAGGCCGCTTGAGCTCCGACACGGGCGGGTACCATGGTGACGTGAAGCAGGCCACGATCTCGCTCGACGATCTGATTACCGCGGTGGAGACGGCGCGGGACAAGGTGATGGCGGACGAGGTCCGGTCGCTGGTCAAGTTCGGAATCCCCAAGGCCATGGCTCAGCAGATGGTCGGGGCGCGCTTCCGCCAGAAAGTTGGAGGCGAAGAGGGCGAAGGCGGGGAGACAGAGACCCCGGCCTGGCCCGACATGAGCTGACCGGAGTCTCTTCCCGCCCCCAAGCTCTCCCGTGAGCGGACACGGGCAGCATGGAGGAACTGGCCCCGCTCAGCCCTTACCGGTCCGACCGGCAGTACGCCCGGTTGGAGACCTATCGTCGGCTAGGCCTGCCGGGTGCGACCTGGGCCGCCGAGCAGTTCAACCTCCGGATCCACGTGGCGACCACCGGTCCGGACGGAGGGGAGGGGCGCGCCGCCGAGGTGTGGGAGGCGGTCGACCGGCTCCCGCTCCAGGTCAAGGACATTCTCCGGGAGGTCATCGACGAGATTCGCTTGGACGAGGAGGGCAGCTTCCCGGCGGATACCCTGGGGACCTGGCGGGACGGAACGATGCGCATCAACCGTGACTGGTCCCTGATTCCGACCTTGCGCGACCCCGGCTGGCACCGGGACCTGGGCTATGACCTGCTCCGAGCCACCTTGGTCCACGAGACCGGCCACGCCCTGGTCGAGGATCCGAGAGGCGGGATCCGGCTCCGCGACACGGTCGCCCTCATCGCTGCCTCGGGTTGGCTGCCGCACCCCCTCGATGACCCGGTCCCCTACGGACCCGTCGGACGGGAGGTCTCCACCCTTAGCGCCTACTACCTGAAGCGGCTGCGCCAACTCGATCCGAGCTGGGACGGCGAGCTCTCCCTGGGCAGCCCCTCGATACCGTCGCCATCCCAGCTGGATCGGGACGTGATGCGGGAGGTCAGCACCTTCAATCGGTCGCGGACCAAGAATCGCGGGTCATTGGGGCTGCTGGGATCGGACAGGTTGCTGCGCCGGCTCCGTCGGGAAGACCCAGTACGCCTGACCCGGGAGCTGGCCGCCCGCGGACTTCAATTGGAGGACGTCGACGCCCAGCTGCGGCGGCGCCGGGGCATCTCGCTCTACGCGGAAGACTCCATCTCGGAGACGCCGGCTGAGATCTTTCGCTGCATCCACGCGCCCTTCACACGGGCCGAGCACAGTCGACCGGCGCTGACCGAGGGCGAGCGGGTGCTGCTGGAACCGTGGCGCACCGCCGACCGAGCAATTGGGGCGCGCCGACCGGCGCTGGCCCCGGAGCGCCCCTGGGAGGCGCTCCAGCTGGTTCGCCGGGGCGTGGGCCGGGAACTCGGGAGGTGAGCTAGATGGACCAACGTTTCCGACTCCAAGAGAGGGGCGGCCGGGCGCTCGCCGAGGTCTGGGGATTCCCGGTCCAGTTGGAAGGTGACCCTGGCCTGTGCCAGCGGATCAAGGGTTACTTCGGAGCCCCGGTCGTGGTGCTGGGCCCCTCGCTGGACCCCGAGACAGGGGAGCGCGGGACTCGGGTCGTCACCCTGCGGCCGGGCGCTCCTGGGTGGCTGGCGGGCTGCCTGCGGCGCGCCGCCGAGGAGTTGGGGCTGCGCCTGACCGAGGTGCCTCTGAGTGCCAATTGAGCGCAGTTGCGAAACCACTTGTCCAACCCCGGGGCCAGCGGCTATGGTTCATTTCTCGCCAGGTTTCATGGGGGCGCCAAGTGACCGCTTGGGGACGGTCGCGGCGGGCTGCGCTGACAGTTGGGTCGGGGTTGGTGGTGGTTTGGACTGCCGCCTGCGCTAGCGCGCCGGCCAGGATCCCCGCTGCAACCGCGACGCCCTCGGCGGCATCGACCACCATCGCTCCCGGAGTGACCGTGAGCCGTTCTGAGCTAACCCTGCCGCCGTACTCCGTTTCGGCGTCCAACCCACCACCGGCGGGAGTCTCCGCTAAGAAAGTGGTCGCGGACTTCATCGTTGACAACCTAATCGAGAACCGTGCAATCGAACGCGGCGACGCGCGCTTGCTTACATACTCTGACGCCGGGGGAATGCTAGCAGTCGACCAGTCCACCATATCTACCGATCGCTCTAACGGCGCACGAATCCTAAGCATCGACGACTCCATCTCTAGTCTTGCCATTGGAAGCGAGAAGGATCCAAACAACCCCACCGCACAAGCCGCTCTTAACGTGGAAGGAGTAGAGCGGACCTCTATTCGGAACGCTAAAGGTCAGGAATCCACGAAAGTGGATGACTTCCACGTTCTCATTTGGATGACGTGGTCGACCTCAATTCAAAAGTATTTGCGATGCGACGTATCGGTGCTATAGCAATAGCGGCGGTTGCCGTCGCTGTATTCTCCGCGTGCACGGGAGCGAGTGTATACGCGAGCTACGGCATTGGCGGGTCGAGTGTGGGATGTCAAGCGAGCACATCCGCAACGGAGTTCAATGGCAATTGCATCGTACTCGAGGGACCGACTGAACCTACGCAGCCCTCGCTCGACCACCACTGGAGCACGAGCCAGCCGACCATTCCACCGGCGTGCACGCCCTACGACTTTACAGAATGGGCTTTAGCAGAAGGAACTACCGGTGGAGGTGCTGGCGGCGGGACATGGACAGTGGAGGGGCAGCGCATACCAATCGTGTACTCGACCCCTATCACAGATTGGGGCTGGGTATACACGATTGACTGCGGCAGTTCCGCCTCTCTCCGATTCACGCGCCTGGTGTTCGCTCCGCGCAGCCCTAGCCCGTGTTCGCTCCAGACCAAGCCCGCAGCATGTCGCCCAGGATTGGACGCGAGTGCCTTCCTAGCGGCGGTGGCTGGCCAAGTTCCGTCGGAGACGATACAAGCCACACCAACAGGGCCAGGGATTGTAGGTATTGCCGTGCGAGCGTGGTTATCTCCAACGCCAGTGACCAAGTACGCGGAGATCGACATTTCCGAACCAGATGTCGGAGACAGCGATCCCGGCGAGATACTTCACGTGGTCTGGGTGGTTCAGGCGACCCCAGAAATTGTGTCATGGACTTGGCCGGACGGTTCGGCGTCTTCGAATGACAAATGGATCCCCCAGACCTATGTGGCAGACGGCATGATGCGCGCAACCGTGGTCTACAGCGTCACCGCTACGGGGTTCTGGTCCGACGGGGTGAATGTCCACGACCTCCCATCCGTTTCGGTTGGCACCATCCCGATCACCGCCCAGCTGGGATACTCGGTCGAGCAGGTTCAAGCGGGATTGGGCTAGGGCGGCGCCGATTCTGGCGTTCGGTAGACTGGGCGCCCGAGATGGTGCGGCCGCCTAGCTCAGCTGGTTAGAGCGCACGGTTCACATCCGTGAGGTCGAGGGTTCGAGTCCCCCGGCGGCCACCAATGTTCTGTCTCGGTATTTCTGGGACAGACGAACCCTCATAGGGTAGTTTGTCGGATCGGCTGGTAGTCGGTGGTGGGGTCGAGGGTGAGGTGGCGCAGTAGGCTGCCGTCTTCGGCAAGCACGCGGA
>Ga0307373_10000049_pt1 | contig 177848 bp, 147 predicted proteins | sample OX2MG_FD_202534 | JGI IMG/M metagenome (GOLD analysis project Ga0307373, IMG submission 202534) | Soil microbial communities from Risofladan, Vaasa, Finland - OX-2 | ecosystem: Environmental > Terrestrial > Soil > Coastal area > Acid sulfate soil | place: Finland: Risofladan, Vaasa...
CGCCGTAAAAGACGTCATGATAGACACCGTCCTCGCAGAACAATTGCGCCAGACGCTGGCCATCATGGTGCTCGACCGCGCTGCAAAAGTCTCGCAACATGTTCGATACGTCCATTTCGTCTTTCTCCATCCTGTCCGGAGGTGCGCCCGATCAATCCACGGCTATGTGCTCATTTGGACGCGGTTCTTCCGTAACGCCTGCGAAAATAAACCGAGGCCGCGCCCAGGCGACGTATGCGGGCAATATCGAAAGTCCCATTACCAAATTGGTGAACATCAATATAATCAGCAGCACCGCCATCTGGTGATGGAACAGCACCGGCGAGAACATCCACGGCGCCAGTCCGCCCACAATCACCGAGAACGTCGCAAGTACCGCGGCGCCGGTGCCTCTGAGTGCGGTGGTGATTGCGTCTTCGAGATCCCGTCCCCTGGCGCACTCGTCGACGACGCGCGATATCGTATAGATTCCATAATCGACACCCAGTCCGATACCCAGTGAAATGACAGGGATGGTATAGATCGTGATGCCTATATCCATCGCGCGCATATATATGAACGCGGCGAAATTCGCCGCGATGCAGGAGGTTACGAACAGCAGTCCCGCCACCATCGAGCGGTAAGTCACTGCGCAGAACAGGAACACCACTGCCAGCACAAAGGTGATATTCAGAAAATCAATTTCGTAAAGGACGTCGTTGGCCGCCGCGTAAAGTCCCACGATGCCGCCGAGGTACAGGACGTCGAGGTGCCGGAAGGCCGGATCCGAACGGCTTCGCTCAGTTACAAACTCGTCCAGCCGCCGCTGCAGACGGCTTAACGTCTCATAGTCGTGATTACGCAGCAGCACTCGCATGCAGGCATCGTTGTTCAACATCGACAGCCACCAGTCGGCCTCACCCGGCGCCGTGCCCATCACGTAGAGCGTGAACAGCCCGTACGCGTCGTCGACGGTCGCGGGTACCGTTCGATACATGGGCTCGGCGTAATGAAACATCCGGTTGAAGGGCTCGATGATGTCCGGGACCACTGAGATGACCCGGTCGATAGCTTTGTCGAGCATCAGGTAATTCACCAGATCGCGCTGAACGCGAATCGCTTCCGGCGAAAGGATGTCGCCTACTTCCTTGAACGTGTCCTTGGCATCTTGCCGGGCCCGGATGATGACCCAGCCTTCGTCGATTGGGAATACGCGGCTCACCGCTTCTATGTCCCGATTTACCTTCGCGCTTTGCCGATAAAGCGGCGTGCCGGGTTGGCTGTAGCCGATCTTGGCCCGCAGGCCCGCGACAAGTCCGGTCACGATCAGAAGGCCCACTGCCGCGAGTGCCCAGCCCCGCGCGGGCCCGGAGGCCACCGGAAACTCCACCAGGAAATCGACCACTTGTTTTTTCCACTGCGATACGGCGGTTGTTCGCCGGCGTACCATCTTGCGAGGCTGCGGGGTTGGGAGATAGCTCATCATGATGGGCTGAAAAATAAACACCATCGTGAGACTGCCGCCGAGCCATACCGCGCCCGAAGACGCCACGTGTTGCAGCGATGGAATGCCGCCAAAGGAGATGAAAACGATGCCCGCGATGTCGGCCAGGATCGAAAGTAAGCCCGGAGCGAGCATCAGCGTGGTCGTCGCGGCGATGGCGCCATGCTTGTCGTAGCCGCGCGCCTCGAGTTCATCGTAGTAGCGGCCCTGCCACTGGATAGCATGGCCCATGTCGCGCGCGGTCAGCACGAAACGAATCACCAGCATCACCGGGTCGAACTCGAAGCCTTCGAGTCCGATGAACCCGAGGCCCCAGACCGTCGCCAGGGTGCCGGTCACCAACGGCGCCCACCAGGTGCTGCGGTTTCTGAAAAAAATATACAGAACCAGAATCATAATGCCGTCGGAGATGAAAAAGATCGCGATAATCACCGGCAGGTAGTAATACCCATAACCGCGGATCACCGGCTCGCCGGCAAGGTAGACATTCGTATCGTGGTCCGAGTATTTCTTTACGAGCCGCTGAAGCTCGTAAAACAAATCGTGATAATTGAGGCGGCTCTCGGTGAATGAAGCAAGCACGGCGGCGCTGCGGCCGTCGTCGCTGATGAGATACCTGATCTCCTGCCGGTGAATGTCGATCTGGCGTTTGAGCTCGTCGATCCCGGCCTGCGTCGCCGGCACCTTCGGATACATATAGGTCTGCGAGATCAGGTTGCCGGGCACCGGCGATGCGTAAGTCACACGATATGAGGCCAGCGAACGGACGGACTGATGGATGATGGCGGGCAGCAAGTCGACTTCAAAGGTGAGATCCTGGATTTTCTTCAGGGTTGTTTCATTGTAGATGTCCCCATGTTTGACCTGCATCATCAGGGTGAGAGTCTGCGCCTCACCGTAGCGGTTGTAGGTATGATAGAGTTGGACGTAAGGATGATTGCGCGGAAAGAAATCGACGAAGCTGGTGCCGATCGTGAGCTTGCTGACCCCGTAGCCGAAATAAGCTGTGACCGCCAGCAGCAGAATGCCTATCGGCGCGCGGTACCTGAGTATCTTGTCACCGATCATTCCTGAACACCCGCCTGAACACCCGCCTGAACACCTGCCTGAAAACCCGGCGCCTGAATATCTTTTGTCCGATGCGCGCGTTCATCCAGTCGCATAGTTTCCGCTATGGGCCAAGAGCAGTTCTCCTCATTTTGTTGGGCGGATCATTGCAACAAAGCCCTGGATGCAAAAATCAAACCAGCTCTTTCGACTCGATCTCAGGGATGCACGGAAAGCGAAGCAGACCGTTGTGCGCCACCCGTTTTCTTGGGCACTGTGAAATATAGAAAACGAAGCTCATCCTGCCAAGAGGCTGTAGCGGGTTATACGGGGTCCTGGGATGAGACCTGGCCCGAAAGCGCCAGTCCTGTTTGACGCGGCGCATGCTTGGCGTTATCGCTTGAGCTGGTGCGCGGGGCGCCAGGGCGCGATAAGGCGACATCGAGACCGTAGCGCTCCGCGCGTGCGGTATTCCGGTCACGAAAAGGAGAAACCGGTATGGATAATCCACAGGTCTCGAAAGAAGAGATGCTCCAGCGGGTGGCGCGCTTCAAACAATTGCGGCCCAGCGAGCAAGCCTTCGTCGACAGCAAGATTCCCGGCCATGAGCGCCTCATCTACAACGTAATCGGCGCCGGCGTGACCGAAGATCCATCACTCAGACCGGCCATCGCCGACGCGCGCGATTTCAACCTGACCTACGTGAAGGCCGAACCCGGCAAGGGAGCCGCCTTGCACAGCCATACGACGGTCGAGGTCTTCACGCCGTTGTCGGGTCGCTGGGCAATTATCTGGGGCGATCATGGCGAGAACGAACTGATTCTCGAGGCCTGGGACACCATTTCGGTGCCGCCCGGAGTCATGCGCGGGTTTCGCAACGTTGGCACGGAGGATGCTCACCTGATGGCAATTCTGGGTGGCACCGACGCCGGCCGGGTGTCATGGCAGCCGGAAGTGCTGGAAAAGGCGAAAAAGACCGGGCTCAAGCTCGACGGACAGGGCAACGTTATCAGCGCCTCGTCGTAGGGCCTGAGCGGAGCGCGGAGGGCGTGAGCGGAGCGCTCGCAGGCTCGCTCATCCAACGCGGCAGCAGCGTATGCATAGCGCGGCCTCTCAATGGGATCACCTGGTGCAGGAAGGGCGGGTGCATCGCTCGCTCTACACCGACCCTTCGATCTTTGCCGAGGAGATGATCAAAATTTTCGGCGGCACCTGGGTCTACCTGGGCCACGAGAGCGAAATCAGCAAGCCTAATGATTTCGTCTCCCGCAACCTCGGCCTGCGGCCGATCATCCTGACCCGCGACGGCAGCGGCAAAATCAATGCGCTGCTGAACCGATGCTCGCATCGCGCCGCGACCGTGTGCCGCCTGCGCGAAGGCTCGGCGCGTTACTTCACCTGCGGCTATCACGGATGGACCTACAGCAATGGCGGACAGTGCGTCTCCGTGCCGGGCGACGACGCCTACGGGCCCGATTTCAAGCTGGGCCGCTATGATCTGGCGAGGATTGCGCGCCTGGAGACCTACCGCGGATTTATCTTCGGCACGTTGAATCGCGAAGCGCCGGACCTGGTGGATCACTTGGGCGGGGCGCGGATGCTTATCGACCAATGGCTGGATCGCTATCCGCGCGCGGAGTTGGTGGTGCGCAGCTCCGCTCATCGGATGGTCATGCGGGCCAACTGGAAACTGGTCTACGACAACGCGGGCGACGGCTATCATCCGCCCTTTTCGCATCGCTCGCTGCTGTTGATGACCGCGCGGCGCCACGGCCCCGACCGCGACATGTCGTACTACGGAACGAGCGACCCCGACGATTGCGCGATGTACACGCAGTCGCTCGGCCACGGCCATACCTTTATCGATCAGCGGCCCGAGATGCACGCGGATTCCGCCTGGAAGCGCCAGCGGCCGCAGCCCGGGCGCGAAACCTACGAAGCTCAACTTCGCCGGCGGCTGGGCAATGAGGAAGCCGCCCGGCTGTTGGAGGTGGCGGTCGGCTCGGGCATGAACCTCAACCTCTTTCCCAACCTCCTGATCATCGGCAACCAGATCCAGGTGGTCGAGCCGCTGGCGGTCGATCGGGTCCAGGTGACCTGGTACGCGACCACGCTTGACGGCGTGCCGGAAGAAATCAATGTGCTGCGGATGCGAACCCAGGAGGATTTTCCGAATTTCGGCGAGGTCGACGACGGCGCGAATTTCGAGGCCTGCCAGCAGGGCCTGGCGATTCCGGAACTCGAGTGGGTCGATATCAGCCGTCATCTGCACACCGCCCGGGAGCGCCTCGACGCCCAGGGCATTCTCACCGGGCCGATAAGCGATGACCTGCACTTCCGGGCCTACTACCAGGAATGGAAGCGGCTGATGAGTGCCGAGTTGAATCTCACGGTGGGATAGGGGATTGGCTTTTGTGACGGGGGATTGTTTTTTGTGACGAAGGATGAATCAAGCGCGGGTGCGCCTTCGCTTTACGTCAACGATGCGCTCTACGAACGGCTGATAGCGCTCGACCGGCTGTGGAAGCAACCCGGAGATCCGCCGGCACCGGAGCTCGTGGAGACTTGCGAGCGGCTGATCAAGCGTGAGGCGCGGCTCCTGGACGACGGCGAGTTCGAGCGCTGGATCGAACTTTTCAGCCGCGAATGCATCTATTGGATACCGCTGGGGCGGGCAAACGATCCCCGGCGAGAAGTGACGGTCGAGTTCCATGATCGCCGCCGGCTCACGGATCGCGTCGCGCGGCTGCGCACCGGCAGCGCCTACTCGCAAATCCCGCCCACCCGCACCTGTCATCTTCTGAGCAACCTCGAGATTTTCTCCGGCGGCGCGGGCGAACTGGCGGCGCGGTCGAGCTTTGTGATTCAGACCTACCGGGCCGGCGTTCATCGCGCGCTGGCCGGATGGTGCGGATACCTTTTTGTGAACGAGGACGGGGGCTGGAAGATCGCGCTGAAACAAATCAACCTGATCGACGGCGACGAGGGGCAGGAGAACAACTCTTTTTTCCTGTGACGTTCGGGATTTCGCGCGGGCCGCGTGCACGGGGTGCGGATATTTCTTCGACAGCGGGGGTGACAATTGGCTGCATCGGATGATCTCAAGCCGTCGGGCCTTTCGCGCCCGGGATTCGTCGAGCGTCATGGGCTTTGGACGGCGGCGCAAAGAGACCGCGCGCAGTCGATCCGCGACACCCTCGAGCGCGACCGGATAAGCTCGGTGCGGGTCGTGTTTGCCGATCAGCACGGAATCGCGCGCGGCAAAACGCTGACCGCGCGAAACTTTCTTGCCGCGCTCGAGCGCGGCCACGCCGTCGTCAGCACGCTGTTCGCTTTCGACACCTCCAACCATGTCGCCTTCCCGGTTTTCACCGGCGAAGGCGGCCTGCCGCTCGCCGGAGCCGGCGGCTCCGGCGACCTCCTGATGGTTCCCGATCCGGAGACGTTTCGCGTGCTGCCATGGGTTCCCGCCACCGCCTGGATATTGTCCGATCTGTATCTCCCCGACGGCGCGCCGGTGCGCATCGCGCCCCGTTACATCTATCGGCGCGCGCTCGAAGAGTTGCGGCGCCAGGGCTTCGGATCGCTGGCAGGCCTCGAGGTCGAGTTTTACGTGATGAAACTGGAGGACGCGCGGCTTCGTCCCGAGCAATCCGGGCAGCCGCCGGATCCGCCGCAGGTGAATCTGCTGACGCATGGTTTCCAGCACCTGGCCGAGCAGAAAATCGATGAGATGCAGCCGATCCTCGAAACCTTGCGCGAAAATCTGGAGGCGCTCGGGCTTCCCATCCGCAGCCTGGAGACCGAGTGGGGCCCCAGCCAATGCGAAGTTACCTTCGAGCCCGAAACGGGGCTCACACCTGCGGACGACATGCTTCTGTTCAAGAGCGCGGTGAAACAGATCTGTCGGCGCCACGGATGTCATGCGACATTCATGTGCTGGCCCGCATTGCAAAATGTCTATGCGAGTGGATGGCATTTGCATCAGTCGCTCTATTCGTTGGCGACCGGCGAGAACGCGTTTGTCGCGCCGGATTCCTCTCAACTTTTGTCGGCTGCAGGCCGCCATTTCGTCGGCGGATTGCTGCATCATGCGGCAGCAAGTTGCCTCTTCAGTAACCCAACTATTAATGGCTACAAGCGGCTGCGCCCCAATTCTTTGGCGCCATATCGGGCCAACTGGGCGACGGAGAATCGGGGTGCGATGATTCGTGTGATCGGTAGGCCAACCGATCCCGGGACGCATCTCGAAAACCGGGTCGGAGAGCCGGCCGCCAACCCATACTTGTACCTGGCCTCAAATTTGATCGCCGGCATGGACGGCATCGAAAAGCGGCTCGATCCGGGGGATCCTACGGTGGATCCTTACGCCGACACGGATCGGGCGGTGCTGCCGCGGTCGCTGATGGACGCGGTGGGAGCGCTCAAAACCAGCGCGCTGTTTCGCGAGAAGATGGGCAACGATTTCATCGAGTACATGGTTGCGCTGAAGGAATTTGAGCTCTCCCGTTTCCTTTCGTACGTTACCGATTGGGAGCATCGCGAGTACTTCGAGATGTTCTAACGTTGGGGCTGCGGAATTTTGGCGCAATAATTGCTTCTGCTTCCCCAGAACTTTCGCCCGCCGGGCAACGGTCGGCCCGGTTGCAGGCTCGATGGGCTGATGCGCGGAGTCAGGACAATTTTGATGAGTCTGCTTTTCTTTTTTTTTGGTTCACGCTAAGGCTAAGTTTCCGAACCAGCAAGGGAGGCTGCAACGAATGGGCGCGCGTGGAGCACCGGACTCAGCTGCTGTCACACTTATCCTGGTCTTTTCACTCCTCTGTCTCTTAAGCGGCAGAGCTAGCGCCCAGCAGAGCGCGGCGAACAACACGCTGCTGGTATGCACGGCGTGTCATGTTCCAAAGGACGGTAAGCTCGATTCCATCGAATCCGTGCGCATGACGCCGGAGGGCTGGCGGATGACGCTCAGCCGCATGATTCGCAACCATGGATTGCAGCTCAAAGAAGACGAAGCCCATAAGATCCTCAAGTACCTGAGCGACAACAACGGATTGGCGCCTTCAGAGGTCGCCCCGTTCGAGTACGCGCTGGAAGAGCGCAACAGCACCCTGCAGGAAGACGACCGGGCGGGCCTGCCGGCCAACGTGGTCGGCGCCTGCGTTCAGTGTCACTCCTTCGCGCGTATCGGCCTGCAGCGGCGCACGCCGGAGATGTGGGCGCGGCTGCCCGACTTGCACGAGTACTTCGTGCCGTTCGTCGCTTCGGACACCTCCTCGGCGGGAAACCTGATTGACCCCTGGCGCAAGGTCGCCACCGGAGAGGCGATACCGTACTTCACCAAGCGGTTCCCGTTCCAGGCCGCGGCGTGGAAGGAATGGCAAGCTGGTCCCAAGCCGGACTATTCGGGAAAATGGCTGGTGGTGGGCCACGACCCGGCCAAGGGCGGAGATTACACCGGAGTCCTTACGGTTACGTCGTCGGGTGACGACCAGTACAGCGGCAAGTTCACCCACGACTTCGCGGACGGCTCGTCGGTCTCGGGCACCACGGACGCGGTCCTCTATGCGAAATTCCAGTGGCGCGGCAGGGCCGTGGTAGCGGACAAACAGGAAGTGGAGATCTTTTTCGGGAACGAAAACGGCACCGAGATGCACGGGCGTCGCCTGCTGACGCCGGTTGGCGATCTGGGGATGGACGAGACGTTGTATAAGGTCGGCGGCGGAGCTCAGCTTCTTACGACAATTCCCAGGTCGATACAGGCAGGCAAGACGGTCAAAGTGCGGCTATTCGGAATGAACCTGCCCGCGAATATCAGCGCGGACGCGATCGGCATTGGCGACGGGCTTAAGGTTCAATCGGTCAGCCAGTCCGGTGACAATACCGTGATTGCAGAGGTCGTGGCCGATGCGGACGCCAAAGTAGGACCGCGAAGCGTCAAAATCGCGGGTGTCGAGGGCGAGCAGCCTTTCTACCTGTACAAGACGGTCGACTACATCAGCATCACGCCTGAACGAGGCTATGGGCGCCCTGGAGGGACTCGCGGTCCCAAGGTTAACCAGCAATTTGAGGCTTTCGGGTTCACCCATGGGCCCGACGGCAAGCCGGTGAATATTGGGCGGGTGGGTCCACTCACCTGGGATACGGCGGAGCGCGTCAGCAGGATCAGCGATGATGACGTGCTGTACGTCGGCAAGGTCAACCAATACGGAACCTTTATCGCGGCCGCCGATGGACCCAACCCCGAGCGTATCCATAGCGAATCCAACGTCGGCGACGTTTGGGTCGAGGCCTGGTACAAGCCTGATCCGTCAGCGGCTCCGATGGGCGCGCGGGCCTTCATGTTGCTGATGCCGCCGAAGTTCGTATTTATGCCGATAAACTGATAAGTGATCTTTGAGGTTTAAACCTGTGAGACCCGACGAACTGGAATTCCGGCCCGAGAACGCGCACGTGGTCAACCACAGCGGGATGACCGTGCTGGTGGCGGCGAAGACGATGTCGTTGTTCACCATGGATCCGCTCTCCGAGGCTGTGCTCCAGTATTGCGAGAGCAAGCGCCGCTTCACGCTGGAGGAGGTCGTCAATCAGCTCTCGCGCGACTTCGTCGGCGAGGACGTGGCCCAGGTTGTCAGAGAATTCATGAACGTCGAGGTGCTGGTCGGTCATCAGAAAAGTGGAGCTGTGGCGCTCCCGTTCGTGGATACCGAGCACTTTCCGATGAGTTCGCTGGTGCTTAATGTTACCAACAAGTGCAATCTGCACTGCACCTATTGCTACGAGCCGGACGGGGCGAAATATGGGCCCGCGCCAGTCCGCATGGAATGGGAGACGGCTCGCACCAGCGTCGATTTCCTGTTCGAGAAGGCGGGTAAAAACCGCGAGGTTAATATCGTCTTTTTCGGCGGTGAAGCGCTGCTCAACTTCAAGTTGATGAAGCAAGTCGTCGAGTATGCCGAGAACAAAGGCGCGGCGGTGGGCAAGAAGGTCGATTTTTCGATCACCACCAACGGGACGCTGCTGGTCGACGAGATAATCGATTTTCTGCAAGCGCATCTTTTCGGCGTGACCATCAGTATCGACGGGCCCAAGGACATCCACGACCGCAGGCGCTTCTTCCTCAGCAATAGCGGCGAAAAGAAGGGCTCGTACGATCAGATCATGGGTCGCGTGGAGCGTCTGCTGGAGCGCTATACCGCGCGCCCGATCGTCGCGCGCGTCACGGTTACCAAGGGTGCGGTTGAGATTGTCCGGATCTACGAACATTTGCGCGGCCTCGGATTTTTCGAAGTTGGATTTTCTCCGGTTACTGCGAAGCCGGGTCTCGACTACGGCCTGGACGCCGCCGATCTGAGAGAGGTTGTCGCCGGGTTCAAAGAACTTGGCGGAATATACGTCGACCGTGCGTTGCGCAACCAGTACACCGGATTTTCCAACCTGAGCACGATGCTGACCGACCTCCATCTGGGTACCAACAAGATGTTTCCGTGCGGCGCGGGACTCGGGCTGCTGGATGTCGATGGCAACGGCGACGTATATCTATGTCATCGTTTTCCAGGCAGTGAAGAACACAAGTATGGCAACGTGAAGCAGGGGATCGAGTACGGCCGCCTGACCGAGTTCGTTAACAGCGTTCAGGTTGGCAACAAGCCGGTCTGCCAGACCTGCTGGATCCGCGGAATCTGCGGAGGCGGCTGTTATCACGAGGCTTTGCAGGAATTTGGCGAGGCTGCTTTACCCAACCTGCACTACTGCGTATTCCTGCGCGAATGGACGGAGTACGGTATCGGAGTATTTACCGAGCTCGAGCAGAAGAATCCTGGTTTCGTCGAGAAGTACATCATACGAAGCCGGGGAGATGTGCCCAAGGAACTGAGTTAGCTTGACAACGGGCGCGAAACCGCATGGTGCGGCTTCGCACTCGTGGTAGGAGGAGATCATGAAGCACTTGAAGGCGGCGAATCGAAAGGCACACGCAGTCGAAGCTGTGCGCACGGGTGGGGATGTAGTCGGCATGGTTCAGCCGATGGGCTGTACCACCATTTTCAATCCCGGTTGGGAAGCTGACCCATGGGGCGGCGCGCACGCGATGTGCAGTCCTACCGAAGCTGACCTGGCGGGTTGCTCGGGCGTCTGTTGGTGGCCGGCTCAGGTGCCGGACAGCCTGCAGAACTATCCGGAATGGGCGAAGGGATGCTCCGGCGTGAACATGGAAGACTGGAGAAGCCTGAACGTCGAGTTTCCGAAAGTTAAGTAGTAGTTCGCTCGTCCGTAGGGTTTTGTTTTCAGAAAAGACGTCGGCCTTCCGAACGTCGAGGTGGAGGTACGCGCCAATGAATTCCATCTCGCGCGGGAGGCAAAATTAGGAAGTTCGAGACCCGTGAGGCCGAAAAGCCGCCCAACGAGAGGATCGTCATGAGTAAGAGGGACGGTTGGTACCTGCGTCTGTGCTGTTCGTGGATTTTTGGGCTAGCCCTGATGTGGGCAGGAAGCGCGTCGGCCAAGTGGTACATGGTCGTCGGTACGTTGCCCAATCTCGTCCAGATCGTCGATACCACTACCGATAAAGTGGTCAGGACTATTCCCTTGGAAGGCCAAGGGCCCATTCTGCAGATCTCCACCAATCCAGCCACGCCGAAGTTCGCTTATGTGACGACCAACCTGGATCAGGCGGTCGCGGTCGTTGATTTGGAACAGGGGAAGCAGGTCGCGACATATAAGCTGTCCAGCGATGCCGAAACGGTACGAGTCTCCGCGACCAACCTGAACCCGAAGGGCGACCGGTTGTATATCAGCGAACTGCCGTTGAAAATGACCCCCGGTCGCTATCAGCACGAAGAACAGCGGTTCGTCGTGTACGATACCACCACCAACACGCAGGTGAAATCATTTCCGGCCCCCGCCCAGACTCTGTCGTTTGCGTTTTCGCCGGACGGCACGAAACTGTACACGTTCTGCGTCGGCCAGGACATCATGGTGCTGGATTCGAGCGACGGTCACGTTTTGGGCACGATCCCGCTGGCTCATCGAAATATCACCGGCATTCGTGCGACTTACGGCCTGCCGCTGCTGGCGAACTATCAGGAACAGAATTACCTGATTACGTTCGCGATCATCGTCGAAGACTCCATAACCAACACGGATACTCTTTCGCTTGGCCTTCTCGACCTCAAGAAGGCGCATCCGGCTCTTCAGGTTATCGAGACCGAGCCCTTTGTCGAGGACTGGTACACAGTGGAAGGGATTGCCGCCCCGCCTAGCGTTCACAAGGCCTACTTTGTATGGAATGACCTCTGGAAAATCGATTACCTGACGAGGAAGAGGGAGGCCATGGTCACGCTGCCGAACAGCCAGGCGGTGCCCCTGCTGTCGCCTGACGGCAAGAAAGTGTACTGCGGCGGTCAGTGGCACGCCCTGTACGTGTACGACGCCGACACGCTCAAGCACATCGACGACGTCGAGATGGGTCACTCGATGGCCGGGATAGGGATGAGGTTCCTCAGCAGCGACAAGGATCTGTCAGCGCCTGGATCGACAAGTGTGGATCCGTGAGCTAGGGTCCATTGGTCTGGATTTTTGCACGACAGGCTTTCGAAGCGGCGGCGTTCAGATTCAGATAAAGGGCTCTCGGCATAGGCCAGCGGCAACCGCCCAAGAAAATACGCGTCGGTGAGTAAGGCAAAGGGCCGAGGTTCCGGAGCCAGCACCAGTCCGAGTCGGACTGGCCGAAGCAATCGAATCGGTCGGAGCAGCCCCGCAGAGACAGCGCCGCACCGCGCGCGCGCTCGCCGCCCGTCCGCCGGATCGACGGACTTTGCTCCCGAATCCCTCGGCGTTCGCACGGGCGAAGGTATCCGCATTGCGCTCATCGATAGCGGCATCAACGCTGGCCATTCCCACGTGGGTCCGATCGCCGGCGGAGTGGCGTTCGCCGAAGGTCCGGGAGGCGAGGTGCTGCAGAGCTCCGACTATCGAGACTCCCTGGGGCATGGCACCGCGCTCGCCGGGATTCTGAAATTCAAAGCTCCCGAGGCGACGGTGTTTGCGGTGAAGATTTTTACCGATCGCCTCGTGACTTCAATTGAAATTCTCGAAGCGGCTCTCCGTTGGACGATGGAGCACGAGATGCATGTGGTCAATCTGAGCCTGGGCACGGCTAATCCGGAGCATCGCGCGCGGATGGCCAGGATAGCGGCCAGGGCAAAGCGCGCCGGGACCCTGATCGCGGCCTCGTCTCCACCGGAGCGGGCGGACATGCTTCCCGCTGCGCTCGACGGGGTTTTCGGCGTGGCCGCCAGCGACGAATGCTCGTGGAGCGAGTATCGATACATTGCGGACGACACGATTCATTTCAGGGCTCATCCTTCGCCGCGCCCGCTGCCCGGCCTGGACCAATCGCGCAATTACCGCGGCCACAGCTTCGCCTCAGCGCATTTGAGCGCGCTGTTGGCGCTACTGATTCAGGATCGCCCGGAGCTGGGATTCGCGGGTGCCCGCGAGCGCCTCATCAGAAGCGCCGGAGTCTCGCTGCCGTTAAGGAAACCCTGATGAAGCCCCGCCCGCGAACGCAGGCGAACGTGCGCGGCCAGTTACGCTTCGGCAGCTCTAGGCGACGCGTTCTTGCGGGGGTTGGATGATCTTCTGTGACAGGCTGTCGGGATGGTCGCCGTAGCGGCCGCTCCACAAGACGCGGCCCTGGTCGAGCACCATCACCTGGTCGTCCTGCCGGATCGAGGACAGCCGATGAGTAATCATTATCACCGTGCGGCCGGGCAGCGCCCGTTCCACCGCGGTCCGGATTTCAGCTTCGCTGACCACGTCCAGGGCGGAGAGCGCCTCATCGAGAACCAGGATTTTAGGATCCTTGAGCAGCGCGCGCGCGATCGAGATGCGCTGCCGTTGGCCGTCCGAGAGCGACGCGCCATGCTCGCCGACTGGATTGTCGTAGCCGTCGGGCAGCGAGCTTATGAAGTCGTGCAGACCGACCGCGCGCGCCGCGGCGGTCACCTGCTCCAGCGAGGCGTCCGGGGAGGCGTAGCGGAGGTTTTCGATCATCGATGCGTGAAACACGAAGGCCTGATGCCCCGTGACCACCAGTTGGCTCCGGAGCCAGGCCAGGTCGAGAGCGCGCAAGTCGTGGCCGTCGAGCAGGATCGATCCGGCGCGGGGTTCGATCAGCCGGGTCATCAGGTCGACGATCGAGGTCTTGCCGGCGCCGCTTTGGCCGACGATGGTGAATCTTCCGCCGGCGGGAATTTTGAAGCTCAGGTCGGCGAGAACCGGTACGGCCGGATCGTGGCTGAAGGCAATGTGACGAAACTCGATCTCTCCGCGAAGCTCAGGCACCCGGAGGGTTCCCGGCGCGCTGTCGCTTTCGGTCGGCAGGTCCAGGAACTCGAAGATGCGGTCCACCGATACGCCCGCGCGCTGCAGGCGCAGATACAGATCGATCAGCGCCTGCAACGGACTGAACGCGCGCATCTGATAGGCCGAGAATGCCACCAGGCTGCCGATCGTCATCTGCCCTTCGATCACCATGTAGCCGCCGTAAAGGGTCACCAGTGCGGAGCCGAGAAAGGTGCTGGCGGCCGAAGCGCTGCTGCCGAGGTACGAAAGCATCTCGAGCCGGGTGACGGACTTGACGAAGGCGACTCCCAGGGCGGAAAGCCGGGCGTGCTGGACTTTTTCAGCGACGAAAAGCTTTACAAACTTTATGGCCGACAGCGACTCCACCAGGAAGGACGAAATCGACGCGTTGAGTTCGCGCACGGCGCGAGTCTGGTTCACGATCAACGGCCGAAACTTCGCCACCCCGTACAGTTGCAAGGGCACCAGGGTCAGACTGAGAAGAAACAGTTTCCAGTTCAACCATAGGAGAAAGCCGGTCGCGGCGAACAGCGTGAAGATGTTTGCGATGAAGTTGAAACCGGCGTCGGTCAGCATCGATTGCACTTCAGCGATGTCGGTGTTGAGCCGCGAGAGCAGGTCGCCGACCTTGGCCCGGATGTGAAAACGCATCGGCAGCGCCTGCAGATGCTCGAACAGGTGCTGGCGCAGATTGAAGAGCACCCGCGCCGTTACGCTGGTGTAGTAGTAACGGTTGAACGCGCCGAGCACGTAGCTCACGACGGTGACGGCGATCATTACGCCGCTCAGGATCCAGAGCAGGCGCAGATTACGCGCCATCAGGACGTCGTCGATGAGAATCTTGGTAAAAATGGGCCCGAGCAGGCCCAAAATCGTGTTGGAAAACGACAACAGAAAAATGATCGCGAGCTTGTAGCGAAATCCCGAGATGAATGGAAGCAGGCGGCGGACTCGCGACAGGCTGACTTTGCTGAGCGGCCTCATTCAACTCCATCTCCACAAAGCTATGAGGGCGCGGCCGTCCATAGCCCGGTGTCTGCGAAAGTCGATGCCGGATTCGCAAGCGGCCGGGCCACCTTGATGCAGCCATCTACTTTCGCGTGCGCAATGATAGTAATCGGGTTGGCGGGAAAGCAAGTTAGGGCAGAATATCGGAAGACTGGCCGGACGGACTGAACCTGATGGAAAAACTGACTGAGATTACCAACGAAAAGGACGGCTCGCAGCTGGTGCTGATTCCCGAGGGCGAGTTTCTGATGGGCAGCGACGAGGGTTATCCCAGCGAGCGCCCGGCCCATCGAGTGTTCGTCAGCGCCTTTTACATCGCAAAGAACCTCGTCACCAATTCCCAGTATCGGCGCTTCGTCCTGGAGACCGGCTATGCGGTGCCGTACCTGGACGATCCCAGGGCCGAGTGGGCGAACTGGGACCGGGACAGCAAGAGCTTCCGCGCCGGCCATGAAAACCATCCGGTGGTGCTTACCGCCTGGATGGACGCGATGGCTTATTGCGAATGGGCGGGGACCAGACTGGCTACCGAGGCAGAGTGGGAAAGGGCGGCGCGCGGCGGCCTGGAGGGTAAGCTCTTCCCGTGGGGAGATGAGGAAATCTCGCACGAACTCGCCAACTACGACAATCAGGAAGGCACGACGCCGGTGGGCGCCTATCCGCCCAATGGCTATGGTCTTTACGATATGGTGGGCAATGCGTGGGAGTGGGTGGCCGACTACTATGACGCGAAGTACTATGCCCGCTCGCCGCCGCGCGATCCGAGCGGACCGGAGCGCGGCTCATCGCGCGTGCTGCGCGGAGGCTCGTGGATGCTTTTTGCGCGCTACTGCCGAATTTCGTACCGCTTCAGGAACAGCCCGAATTTTCACGCTAGCCTGATCGGATTTCGCGTGGCTCGATCGCTATGAGGGCGCCTTCCCGGTAGAGCCGGACCAGGGCGGCTCGCACCATCCCGGAATCCGAGTTCTTTGCCTCGCGCCGATTCAGATACCCGGCCACGATGTCGACTATCGCGGGCTTCTTTTTGACCTCCTTGAGCAGAGCCGGCACGCATATGTTGTGCAGGAATCGAAGCCCCCGCACGTTGCGGTCGGTGACCAGCACCTCGCGCGTCTCCACGTAGGGCCACTCCAGCACCGGCCGCCGCTCGATTCGGACGTCCGGGGCCACGCGCACGTGCGACACTTCGGTGGGCGGCTTGAGCGCGGCGCCCGCGCCGTTGCCGTTTGCGGCCGCCGCCTGCGCGGAGGCCAGCAGCCCGCTGCGCCGGCGCCAGAAAATCGAATCCGGCCATCTTCGTTCCTGGTCGTAGTACTCGGCGGATTGGCGGTAGTGCGTTGAGTAGGCGTTGTTCTGTGCGTCGCGATAGAAAATAAGGGCGCTTGCGGCGGACGCCGGACGATTCAAGATCGTGTTGATCACCGCGGCGCCGGTGATCGCCGATGCCATCGCGGTCTGCACGCCCTCCGAAGATAGGGGGTCGATGAACAGGCCAGCGTCGCCCAGGAGCAGGAAGCGCTCGCCAGCGAACTGCCGAGCGGTATACAAGGTCGCGTCGGAAACCCTGGGCGCGGCCGGCAGGCTGGCCGTGGAAAGAAATTTCGAGACGTATGAAAGCTTGTTCATTTCGGACAGGTAGAAATCGCGCAGTCCGAGCTCGCGGATGCGCCGGCCCTGGCTCCAATCGACCAGCACGGTGACGTTGCGCAGCCCGTTTTGCAGCGGGACAGACCACACCACGCCGTTTTCATACGCCTCGAGCAGGGTATTGCCGAAATCATCGCCCGCGGGCGCCGCGGCATCGCGCCAGTAGCCGGTTACCGCGAGAGTCTGGAAGTCCGGGTCGCGCTGGCGAAAATCCTGACGCGCGAGAACCCCGGCATGACCGGTCGCGTCGACGAAGAATCGCGTCCTGATCGGCCCCTGGCGCGCGGCATGTACGGTCACGCCGCGCCGGTCAATGCCGACTTCGTTGACGCCCGTTCCGAGCTTAACTTCAAGCCCTTTCTGGCGGCGCGCATTGTCCAGCAACAGCGTGTCGAAGCTTTCACGCCAGACCTGGAAGCCCATTCTGGATTTGTCCGGACTGTAGTATCCGGTGCGCGGCTCAGGGCTGCCCCAGCATACGGTATGGCCCGCCATTCGCAGGAATCCGCCACGTTCCACCGGCTGGCGCAACTTGACAAAATCCAAAACCGGCAGGATGCTCGGGGTCAGCGATTCACCGATGCGATAGCGGGGAAACTCCGTCTTTTCGAGCAGCAAGACTCGAAAGCCGAGTCCCGCTAGTAGATAACCGGCTGTGCTGCCGGCCGGACCTGCGCCGGCAATGACGACGTCGGGCTTTGTGGCCACGCAGGAATCCTATGCATTCAAGGCGCGCAGTGCAAAGTGCCGAGGCTAATTCGCATGCGTCAAAGATGCGAGGTCATGATGTTCAAACCTTCAGCGGATGCTCTTCGCGCGTGCATCAGAGCTCGTCCCCGTTTAGGCAGAACGTACGTAATTTCCGTGGCACCCTCCTTGCTTTGTCGTGCGAAAGAGGAGTATCCACATAAAACGCGGACGGGTTCCGTGTGTGTCGTCTCGAATTCTGTAGTTCGAGCATTGAGAGATTAGCGCAAGCTTCAAAAGAGAGAGAGAGGTGCGTCATGAACCGACATGAAGCTCCAGTCGGCTGGCTGCGGGGTTGCTTAGTGGCGGCGGTTCTTTTTCTTCTCCTGCCGATTGAGAACGTACCAGCGGCTGATACCATCCCTCCAGGGACGGTTGTCAACTTTTCAAACTGGCAGCAGTACAAAGACAACATGACGGTCGGTATGGTCACGCTTTTCCAGGGCGACCATTTCTGGTCGTTTCCCAAGAATGCCGAGATCGTGGTCGGCCCCACCGTGCCGATCGGGCGACCGAAGCTGTACATCGAGAACACCGAAAAATATGGCAGTCAAACCAGGATAGTTTCCGTGGGCAGTGATGGCGGTTATACCGTCGCGAACTACACCGCAGGGGCCCCGTTCCCGGATCCTTTGAGCGAGAAGAACCCTGACCTCATCGGCCAGGAAATCCATTACGATGCGTACTATCGCCCGCAGGCCCGCACCGAATACGCGCCCAACTGTACCACGGCGGTCGATAGGTACGGGAACATGACACGTACCTCCGACACCAATGTGGTCTTCACCCAGATGACTCATCTGAGTTCTCCCACCTATCCCGTCGAGCTTCCCGACAACGGTGGCTATTACCGGGCCGCGTATATCGAGCAGACGGCGCCCGAACAGGGCAAGTACACCGCAACCCTGCTGCTTTCACCGAACGATCCGACCAGGATCGATGAGCTGTATACCTATGTGCCGAGTCTCAGGCGTTCGCTGCGACTCTCTGAAGCGGCTCGTTGCGCTCCATTGTTCGGGACTGATTTCACCTGGGAAGACCTCGACGGAGGCCCTCCGGGTCTGCCGCAGCTTTTCAAGATTACATACGTCAAGAGCATGAAGCTCCTCGCATTGGTGCACCAGAACCCCAAGGCTTATGGCAGTTGCGGCACTTCCACTGGCTTGCCGCCGGAATTCTACTACAACGCCGGCAAACAGATATTGTCCTTTCCTACCCGGGCATCGGGTAATTGGGAGCTGAGGGATGTCTTTGTGATCGATTACAAGCGGTTGCCGGCGTACTCCACGGGCTATTGCTATGGCCGCCGTACAGTATACATCGACAAAGATACGCTGTTCCCGCTTGCTGTCGATCTTTATGACGCTGGCGGCAAACTGTACAAGATGATTTTGCTGTTCAATTTGGTCGTGGGCATCCCCAACACCCAGGATCACTTGCTGACCCTGGCGCCGGCTGCCGGATACGCGGCCAATTTCCAGGATGAGCACGCCAGCACCTATATCGGCACGGTCCCTTGCATCGATCACGACTGCGACGCCGGAGGATGGACCAACGTTAGCAGGTACGGAACCGCTGACGGTCTGATGAAAATCGCTCAATAACCAAAGCCATAGCGCTAACAGTGGGACCAATTCTCAAGGGTCTAGCGAGCGATAGTTGAGTCGGATATGAGGGGGGCTGGGCTTGAGTAGTGTAAGGGCAAACGCGCGGCGGATACTGGCGCTGTTGGTGATTGCGGCCGTAAGTCTTGCCGCCACGGGTGCGACCGGTCGAAGTTCCTCTGCGGTCTTCGGTCCTACCGATGCGTTCTATAGTGTCGCGAGCCTCCCTTCCGGCAGATGGCTGGTGGTCGGCGCCTCGGGGGTGCTTCTGACCTCGGACGACAACGGAAAGACGTGGACGCGCACGCAGCTCGCAAAGATCTACCCCTTCAGCTGGCTTGACCTGTTTAGCATTCGATTCGCTCCCGACCGGGTGAACGGATGGATTTCCGGCGAACAGGGTCTAATCCTCCGAACAACGGACGCAGGTAAAAGCTGGCAGAAGCAGCAGTCCGGGGTAGTTGACAATATATATCGCGTAGCGCCCGTCGATGCCCAGAATGCCGTCGCGTCCGGCGTCAGAGGCGCCCTTCTGTACACCCACGATGGTGGACAGAGTTGGCAGATCTCAAGACAGAAGAACGGCTTTGCCTTTTTCGACGCGGCCGCCACGGACAATTCCAACGCCTGGGCGGTCGGAGAATTCGAGACGATTCTGCACTCCTCCGATGGCGGCAAGACCTGGACGGCCCAGAGCGGTGGCAATCGGGCAAACTTTCGCCAACCGGCCTACTTTACGGTTCGGTTCCGCGACAGTACGCATGGTTGGGTCACCGGTCAGGGGGCGACGATTCTCGTGACCTCGGACGGTGGAAAAACCTGGCAGACGGTCGTTTCGCCGACCAAATCCTCCATGTTTGGGACGGTCTTTACCGACGCGCGCTTCTGGATGGCGGGCGATGACGGTGTGCTGCTTAATGCGAGCTTGGACGGTAACGGAGGAGCGGTCTCCGTGCAACCCACTTTCTCCGTGCTCAACGACGTGGCATTTGCCGGTCAGACGGGAATTGCCGTCGGGTTTAGCGGCACGATACTGAGAACAGATGATGGCGGCGGCCATTGGAAAAAGGTTAGTCAAGAGTGATCGGCGAATTCATACTCAAGCACCGGGCGTCAATCGGCATACTTCTGCTGGCGATCACCGCCTATTTCGGCTACGGCGTTAGCAAACTTACCATCGCCACCAGCTTTGTCGATTTTTTCCCGCGCAATCACCCCTACGTCAAACTTTACCATGACTATGGGCGATATGGGGGTGCACAGACGCTAACCCTGATGGTGCAGGTCAAGCAGGGCGACATATACAATGAAAAAACCCTGAAGAAAATCCAGGATATCAGCCTGGATGTCGATCTGCTGCCCGCCGTCATCCATCAGTCGATCCGTTCGCTGGCGTCCTATCGCGTCACTTACGTCACCGCGCTTCCGGGCAATCTGGTTTCGAAGACTTACATGTATCCGGATGTGCCCAAGACCAAGGCCGATATCGACGAGCTTCGGCGCCAGATAAATATTCATCGCCAGGAAATCAGGTATCTCGTAAGCGATGACGGCCGCAGTGCCGCGATTGTCGCTTCTTTCACGGAAGGGCGTCTGAGCTATCACGAGCTGTTCGATAAAGTTCAGGAGATAGTAAAAAAATATTCGGACAGCAATACCGACGTCTTTGCCGCCGGGGAGCCGATGATTCGTGGCTATGGGTATTACTACCTACCCACACTGGTCACGATCTTCTTCATCTCCGACGGCATCATGATCCTCATTCTGTATGCTTTCTTCAGAGGCCGCAGCACCTGGTGGGCGCCTCTGGTGACCGGCACCCTGGCGACGGTCTGGGGCCTCGGATTTATCGGGCTCGAAGGGTTCGAGTTCGACCCCGTGATGCTGGTGATTCGCTTCATCCTGACCGCTCGAGACATGAGTCACGGCATCCAGTGGCAGGGACGTTACTACGACGAGTTGGAGGCGCGTGCATATGACAAACGCAGCTCCATCTCCGCCACCACCACTCTGATGTTGCCTCCGGGACTGCTTTCAATTCTCGCGGACATTGCGGGAATCGTCTTCATCTCCTTCGGTGGTATTCCGTCACTGCAGCACGTCGCTTCGTCGGGTGCGGTGTGGCTGGGCGGAAGTCTCACCATGGTCTTCATTTTCCAGCCGATCATGATGAGCTATCTCAAGACGCCGCCGCCGCTCAAGGCGACCCAGCATGGCCGCCGCAGGGCGTGGCTGGACAAATTGGCGGATTGGGCGGTGGAGTTCCCCGTCACCCCCGGACTTGCACGAGAGGGAGCATTGGTAGGAGTCGGCCTGATCATCGTCTTCGGGTTCATCGCGGGGATACGCGCCAAGATCGGGTATAGCCAGCCCGGAACGCCGCTATATCGCCAGGACGCGAAGGTCAACCAGGATATCAATGCTGTAAGACGGGTCTTTCCGCTCGACGAAGGCTGGGTCATCATTCGCGCCAAAGAGAACGAAAAGCATCTGTTCAGAGAGGCGGGTGACATTATGTCGCCCGATGTCCTGCGCGTTCAGCGCGATCTTACCAATCACCTGCTGCAGGACCCGGATGTAGACAGAGTAATCTCGGTTGTGCCTGACCTCATCGAGCCGTTCAATCGGATGTTTCACTATGGCCAGCCGAAATATCGGACCATCCCGGCCGGCACCGACGACGCCTTCGCGCTTTTCACGCTTTTCGTCGCGGGGACGGCGCCGGGCGAATCCGACGCCTGGTTGTCGTTGACGAACAACGATGCGTGCATGCGGGTACTGCTGCGCGATCACACCTATTCAACGCTGACCCGCGTACAGGAACAGCTTGCGGATTTCGTCAACAGCCGGCGCCACACGGACCCGGCCTTCGAGAAGATCGAAGTGCTGTATCTTGGCGGAATCGCGGGCCTCTACGCGTCCGCCAACGACGTACTCTACGAAATCGACTTTCTCAACATAACCTTCGTGCTCGGAGTGGTATTCCTGTTCTGCGCGGTTACCTATCGTTCGATCGTCGCCGGGCTGCTGTTCGTGATCTCGTGTATCGCGGCGAATTTCGCCGCATTCATCTACATGAGGGCCATGGACATAGGCATCACCATCGATACGATTCCGGTCATTTCGCTTGGAATCGGTCTTGGGGTTGACTATGGAATTTACACGGTCTCGCGGATCATGGATGAGTGCATGGAAGGCAAGACCCTCGAGGATGCAATAACAACTGCTCTCCGAGGAACGGGTGCTGCGGTGCTCGCAACGTTCTCGGTCATCATCGGTGGGCTCGCTCCGTGGGTGTTCTCGCCCGTCCTATTCCATAATGAAATGAGTGTGCTGCTGATTATCCTGATGTTCACCAATGTGATCATGGGACTTTCAATACTTCCTGCTTATATCGCGTGGGCTCGGCCGCGGTTCATCTTTGGCGGTGTGGAAGAGGCGAAGCGTCAGAAGGAACAGGTGGCGGTGGATTGATAGCGCACACTGGCGCGCCATCATCAAGATCACGGTACGCTTGCGGATTAACCAACGTGTTGGCAGGGCATGAGGTTATGAAAAAGAAACCACGAGTAATCGAGCTGTTGGGTACGGTCGCTTTGGTGTTCCTCGTGACGGCTGCGCTTTCGGGGACTGCAGTTCTCGCGCAGGATCAAACCCAGGATTCAGGCTTTATGGGCGCGTTCCATGAGGCGGTATATGGGAGCAATATGCCGTGGCTCGATCTCAGCGAGACACCGGGACCGCTCCAAGGACTCTCAATCTCAGGCTTCGTCAGCAATACCACGGGGATGTGGGTCCAATCCAACAACATCCGCTACAACAGGAGCAAGAACTCGCTGGCGATCGAACGTAGTTGGGTCCAAATGGACTTCAACTACATTCTAAACGGCGACAACCGATTTTTTGTTCGCGCTTGGGGGGTTTACGAGCCTCCGTACCCATTCGAGTATAAAGCCGGCCTCACCGACATGTCCGATTACTACGACGCGTACGTTGTCAGAGACGCGTATTGGAAGAACACGACAGGGCCGCTCACGTTGTTCGTTGGCCGTCAAATCGTGACCTGGGGTGAGTCGCTGGCTTTCCGCGTCGGCGACGTGATCAACCCGCAGGATCTTACCTGGAACTTCGGCTTCGCCAACCTGGAGCAGTCACGGCTGCCTCTGTGGATGGTGCATCCGATATACAAACTTCCCGATTTCGGACCGCTCACCGCGAACTTCGTCGAGGGCGTATGGACGCCGGCCTGGCAGCCGATGTATAACCCTTCGGTCGACACTCCGAACCAGTCCTCCAATCCGCACAGCAACTGGTACGATGGGCAGCACGACGTCGCCGGATCGGTATCGCTGCTGGCGCCGTTCACCCTGGTTTCGTCCGCTCGCTTCGAAACCCAGCCGACTCCGTTTTTGCTCGGAACGCCCGGGGTGCCGGCTAGGATGACCGCCTTTCCTCAATTGTGCGGGCGAATCGTTGGCCAGCATTGCATGGCGCCTGGTAACTTTGCGTCACCCTTCTTCGGCTACCGTCTGCCGGGCGATCAACTAGGCAACTCGACCGAGGGTTTTCGGCTTCATACGTTGGTGGAGAACGCCGAGATCACCGGAATCTACTGGCATGGCCATCAGTTCAACGAAGGTGGAACGCCCGGTGCGCCGTTTTACGTGACGGGTAATGCCGGCGGTCCTCAATATTTGCAAGCCAGATTCCCGGATTTCAACGATATTGGCGCGACGCTGAACCGGCCGATCTATCTGCCGGGTGCGATTCTATCCAACGTGCCTTTCGTGCTCCGAACCGAAGGGATGTTTCAGGACCGGACGCCGATCAACACCACCGACATGGCAGTTAGAAACGGCGTGGTCGACAAGAGCACGGTCAACACGCTGGTCGCGCTCGACATGGACGGTCTATACGTTCCGTGGCTGACCAGCACCGGCACGCTGACCACCAATCTGGAGTGGAACCAGTTCACCATCATTGGCTACGGCAAAAACCTGGTCTATGACACCTATGCCGAACGCTTCCGTCACAACGAGGAGCAGATCCTGTTCAGCGCCAACACCAGCTTTTGGTGGGGTGCCATCCTTCCGACCTATACCATGATCTGGAACCCGTCAGGCAACACGACACTGCTGTTCCCGACCTTGGTGATGACGCCGCCATGGACCAACAAGTACTTCGGGACACTTGGCTATATTGGTATTCTCGGGAACGACCGGCTTAACTCGTTTGCCGGTGGCGGGTTCAAAGGCAAGAGCATGTTGTATATGGCGTTCCAATATAATTTCATCCTGACCAAAGGAAAGCAGTAAGACGCGCTGGTTGCCCGGCTACATGCCGGACATTACGACAACGTAGCATTGGACCGGGCAGTCGGAGCAGAGAAAGCTCCGCTGCCCGGTCGCCTTTTAAATGCGATCAAAGAGTAGTCAGACAATCAATATTTGACGCTTCCGGATCGTTTCGAGCCGCACCATCCGTAACTGAGCATCCGTTCGATAATCGCGAGCAGATAGAAAATAGCGATAAGCGGCGACACTTCGCGGACAAGCTTGCCAGGCCATTGCGGATACGGAGCGAATGCAAGCAAAAGTACCAGGGCAAAATTTACCACACCGGCCCAATGCCCGAGCCGGCTTCTCACTGGAGCGGAAGAGCCGCTAATCAGCACCGAATCGATCGCGTATTGAGCAAACGAAACGGCGATCAGGGCGGGTATGTAAGCAGGAATTGCTCCCGCCAAGACCTCACACGTGAGAGCTGTCAAGACGAAGACTACGTCCGCCAGATTGTCGAGCCAGCGTCCGAACGCGCCGGTGGAGTGAGTCTGACGCGCGACGCGTCCGTCAACGAAATCGGAAATTGCGGCGCTCAGCGCAATTGAGCCGAGAATTTTGGGACCCCGGGCGCCAGATACAAATGCGATCAACCACGCGGCGCTAAGTACGAATCGCGACGCACTGAGCAGGTTCGCGATTTGCGCTCCGAGGGCCGCGCGACGCCACTCACGTCCGATAGCCACTGCGTTTGCCGCATTCCTCCAGTCTGGTTGCCGTCAGGACAAGACGATGCGCCTATGGCTCTGGAAGCGCGTGCCGTGGCCTCGTACTGAGTAACCGCGCATCAATCCCGCGTGTGCTCGGAAACCGCAGGATCCGCAAGCAGCGTTGCCGCAGGGCGCCGCGTTAGGGCTATTGGTGTTCGCCATCGATACCTGGCGCGGGCGTGCCGGGCGCGGAGGCGAATCCGTCTGGGAGATCGCGAACCGGCGTGATTTTTACGGAAATGACCTGGCCCTTGTCGAACATCGCCTGGGTCGGGCGATTCAACCCGAGTCGCGCCATCAAGTACTTTTTAGGATAATCCTCCACTATTTGACGGCCGACTGCCGGATCGTGGGTTATTTCCGCCCTACCGATAAACGCCGGGCCGTGCTTCTTGCCTATCCAGACGATCACAGGGCTGCCACGGCGAATACGCTTTGCCTTCCACGTCGTGGGCTGCGTCTGAATGAGCACCAGGTGGTCTGGCGCGAGAGTGAACCATACTGGCGCGGCTGTGCTCTGGCTGCCGTCTTTGCGGACAGTCGCGATATAAAGAACACTGGCACTTGAAAGTGCGTCCATATCGCGCTGGGAAACATGGGCATCCGTCGCCTTACCGCCCGGATTCGATTCAGCGGAAGCGTCCGCCAGCGCGACGCCGCGCGCAATTGCGAAACTGCTCAGCATGATCGCGCCCAAGCGGATCATTTGCCGCCGTGTGAATGCGTAGCCGATCATTTGTGTTGAGCCACGGTTGCATACAGAGGGCATCCGATTCACTGCTTCTCCTTCGGTTGGTACTCAGGCGCGCATTTCCATGATGACGCCTGAGTCATTGAGCACCGGGGTATTCGCCAACAGTGATGGACTGGTGGTCTAGTTTCCTTCGAGACCCGGATCGTCCATCGAGATACAACGAGCGTCTTTTACCGCTTCGATGTCGTTTGGGTTGCCTTGCTTGTGGACGAGAGAGCTCAAGAAGGTTTGAAGCTCCCTGCATTTTTCAAGCGTGCCTGCTCCCTCCTCGATTTTCCATTTCGACGAGGGAGCCGAAGTGTCGTAGTGACTATTGGTTTTTGGCGGCGTGATTAGAAACCAGCCTGCAGAGGCCTTGGGGCTCGTAGCAGGCACGATCGTTACCGACGACAGGAGTTTAATGGCTTGCGCCTTTTCAGGAGCAGGCAAGTCGTCGCTCGGGCTCATCGAGGCGTAAGTCGCTCGGAGCTCCCATTCTTTGATGATGGCGATCCGTTGCAGCAGATAGCGCCCGCCCTTTTGGCCCGCGCATCCATAACCCCGTAGTTCGTAGATCAGATCCTCAGCGCTTTTGCGGATCGAATGCGCGGTGACCTTCTGACACTGCTGCTTCGCCGTTTGAACGACATTGTCGAGGATCGCCTGGGGCGAATCGAAAGCCGGCTTGGGCCCCTGCACCAGCACCACGCGTACTTTCGCAGTGGCGGCTGCTTCGCCTTTGGGCACGAGTACCCTAACCGTCCCGCGTTGGCTGTGCTGATCGCGAACTACTTGCCAATCGTCCCAGCCCATCCCTTGCGGCAGGCTCAATTGACCGCTCTGCGGTTCTGCCGTGCCGCCAGCTTGGGCGGCTGCGATGGTCAAGGGCCGCGCGAACGTCAGCATATAGCAAAGAAGTAACGCTTTGACCCAGACTCCCGCCCATCCACGGAGTCGACAAACGGCACAGGAAACGTGTCTGAGAAATGAAGGGTCCATCAGATACCATCCAATTGCAGGTAAGTGTCGATTCTTATCCGAGTTTCCACAGCGGCGCGCATCAAGGCGGTTAATGTTCTCCGCCCATTGTCGGAGCCGGAGTGCCGGGGCTAGACGCGAATCCTTCAGGCAGATCTCGAACCGGCGTGATTCTTATGGGGAGAATCTGGCCCTTGTCGAACATCTCCTGGGTCGGTCTATGTATTCCGAGCCGCGCCATTAAGTACCGCTTCGGATACTCTTCGACTATTTGGCGTGAGACGGCCGGATCGCTGGTTATTTCCGCCTTGCCAATGAACGCCGGGCCGTTCTTCCTGCCTATCCAGACGATCACAGGACTGCCACGGCGAATACGCTTGGCCTTCCAGGTCGTGGGCTGCGTCTGAATAAGCACCGTGTGGTCGGGTGCGACCGTGAACCAGACCGGCGCCGGCGTGCTCTGGTTGCCGTCTTTGCGGACGGTGGCGACATAAAGCACGCTGGCCTTTGAAAGTGCGTCGCTATCGCGTTGGGAAACTTGTACGTCCGTTTTTTTACCGTCCGGTCCCGATTCCGCGGAGGCATCCGCCAAGGCTACGGTGGACGCTATTGCCAAACCACCGAGTGCAATCGCACCCCAGGCGATCATTTGCCGCCGTGTGAATATATTCCCTATAGTCTCTGCTGTGCCGCAACTGATTCCCATAGGCGTCCGATTCACTGGTTCTCCTTGCGTGGCTTTCATTTGTTCGCGTCAATAGCATCCATTTATGGATGTCCTAGCAGGCGCGGATCATCCATCGGGACGCACTGGGCGTCCTTTATTGCTTGTATGTCGCTCGGCCGGCTCTCCTTAGTGGCGCGGGAACTCAGCAAAGCCTGCGTTTTCTTGCATTCTTCGCGGGTACCAGCGCCCCCTTCGATTTTCCATTGGGACAATGGCGCCGAGGTGTCGTAGTGACCATTGGCCTGCGGCGGCGGTGTGATCAGAAACCAGCCGGTTAACGCTAACGCTGCGGTATGTCGGAGTTTCATCCACGGTTTATCGATCAGCGCGGAACCGCTGTCAAGGACGCTGCTCGCCATGGTATTCGCAATCCTTTCGCGGGCCTTTCGGTGACATGACTAGCCAGACGAATTGCTCGATCGGCAGTTATCCATCCCCCGGTGCTATTGCGCCGAGCGTAGTCAGTTCGCGGCTCGCCCGCGGCAGGTAGAACAATCCGATCAACCCATTGCAGAACATAAAAGTAAAATGCGCGGCGAGGCTGTACGCGAGGATCTTCGCTGCTGGCGCACTACCGGAAAAGAAAAGCAGCCATGCCGCCTGGCTGGTGCCCAGATGGGCAACCGAGATCGGTAGCGCCGCGGCGAGAAACACCAGTGGAAGAAACAGCACTAGCTGGGCGAATGGAATCGGGATGCTATACAGCGAGAGCGCGAAATATTGCGTCAGCACTGACAACATAAAACTGGGAGCTTTGATGCCGAGCACAATCGCGTAGTCGAGGGGCCGGGCCGCCATAAAAGTGGTGGTGATAGCTCCAGCCCTGCCGCGGGTGATCCAGCCGCGCGCGCGATTGCTTCGCTGCGCAAATGCGAAGAAAGCAATCACCGTCGCCAGCACAAGCCATGCTATGACATAGGCAACCCGCAGAACACGCACGATCTCGAGCTGCGCGGGCGAAGTCGGCGAATATAAAATCACACCCAGCGTGGAGAAGAGAAAAAGCTGATAAATCTCCATTAGGGCGATAAACAGGATCGAACTCAGTATCTCGAGAAACGGTACCGCTGCCTTGCGATGCAGGTACCATGCGACACCGCCCTGACCGAGATTGCTATTGATGAGCGACAGCAGGTACATGCTCGCGCGGATGGGCATAATGTCGCGCAAACTCAGTGCCGCGTTGAAGCGGCGAACCACCCAGGTCAAACATAAGGAATCGATTATCCAGTAGGACACGCAGAAGGGAAGGAATACACCGAAGAACTTCAGTACTGGCACGTGCTCGAGCGCTTCAGTGACTTTGGCGATCGGGATACGCCAGAAAATGAGCACGAAGATGACTAGCGTCCCGAAATACGGAAGCGCCCTTTTCCAGAATGGGTTAACCGGCACCGGCCGTCTCTGTTCCGGCGAGGAGGCAGGACTCGGTGGGGAACCGGGGTTCACCTGGCCGCCTCGGGCGGGCGCACACATTGTCGCCGCACGCTCGCTCCGCCGGCGCCGGCTGGGATCCGCAAGCGGCGTTCGTCGAGGTGATTCGGTTCTCGAGAACGCGCACGGACCGACGGAACAATCAGCCAGGACCTCGAGTTGAGCCGCTTGCCGGTGCGCATTTTCGCGGACGCGCTATAAATCCTTGTCGCTCCTGATGAATCTCATCCCTGACGCAGTCATCGAATGGCCGAGCTCGACGTCGGTGATGTGCTTCAGGGTCTCGGTGTCGTACACGTTGAGCGAGTGCCACTGGCCGCCGCAGTACAGTTTCTTGCCGTCCGGATGAATCAATGGGACCGCCTGGCTGTTCGCCAAGGTAGCCACCGCCTCCCGCTTTCTCGTCTTGTAGTCAACCTTCCACAGGTCGTTCCACACAAAGAACGCCTTATGCAGGTCAGGCGCGGTGCCGATTCCTTCGACCGTGTACCAGTCCTCGACGAACGGCTCGAGCTCGACAATCTGTAACTCCGGATTCTGCTGTTTGAGGTCGATAATCCCAAGCGACAGGGTGTCGGTGTCGGTTATCGAGTCTTCGACGATTATCGCGAAGGTGAGCAGGTAATCCTGCTCCTGGTAATTCGCTAATACCGGCAGGCCGTAGGTGGCGCGAATCCCCGTGATGTTCCGATGGGCGAGTGGGATCGAGCCCAGAACATGGCCGTCTTCCGAATCGAGCACGATGATGTCCTGGCCGATGCAGAACGTGTATATCCGCTTGCCATCGGGCGAGAACGCGAACGACAGGGTTTGTTCAGGCGCGGGAAACGTCTTCACCACCTTGTTGGTGGTGGTGTCGAATACGCGAAACCGTGGCGCTTCGTGCGCATAGCGCCCGAGACTCTGTTTCAGCGGCAGCTCGTAGACGTAAAGCCGATCGCCTTTCGGATTCAGGTTGGTTGCCTCGACCCGTACGATCTCGGTATCGCTGGAGAGCTTGTAGGTCGCGACCTGCTTACCCTGTTCCAAGTCGACGACCGCGATGGCCTGGTCAAGATTGGTCGTTGCATAAGCGTAGCGGGGCATGGCCGGGTCAGTGGCGACCGAGAGCACAGGTCCCTGACCCTCCATCGCGATGGTCTTAACTACTTTGTCGGTGGTGGTGTCGACAACCTCGAGGTTGTTGGGCAGAGTGCCGACGACCACGTACCACTTGGCTGACGCGCTTGTGGCCCACATGGTTAGGGCAAGTCCGAGAACCCAAGCCCAAAGCAGTTGCATGTGCCGAGCGTCGCGCTTAATCACTTGAATCCATCCCCTGACGCCGTTTCCCGCGGCTTCGCAGTCGTGAATCTAGCTCCGGCACAATTGCAACACCGGGATCTTCCGAAATCCGCTGACTAGCTTTCGGCAACCCTTGGATTCCGAACAGTTGTCAGTATTATCCAGACCGCCGACCCTTTTTGCAAAAGCTTCGGCCAAAGGGACCTGCGCCCATCAATCAACGGCCGAGGATTCCTTCTTGCCAGTCGCGATGCCCAGACCTCCAGACTGACTATTTGCGACGTCAGATGGTGGGCGGACCTGCGACAGCGCCAGGAGGACCGCTGCCGCTTCGTTGCTGGGGATGACCAATAGAGCCCAACACTGAGCGTCGCAAAACGTTCGGCTTAAAGATTCGCCGGACTTTCGTCGAATCGCGGAAGGTCGAGTCCGATGTGTTAAGGTCAATCCAAAAGCGCGCACTTGCATCCAGGTAACCCCGAGCGGATAGCGACCGTGCGTTGCCCGACGAACGATTCTGCGCCTCGCTTTTGGCGCGTTTACTAAACTGAGAGGCAAAAGTGAATCTGGTGTTTCTTCGCGCTCTGAAAGCTCCGTCCGCGACTTTTGCCGCCGCCGCCGAAGAACCGATCCGCGCGGAACTGTTCAGTATCGAGCGCCTCGAGCAGCATGCTGAGAGTCTCGCTGCTGCGCAACCGGTCACGACGAGAGCGAAGACTGGGCGGCAATTGGCGACGCGGCTACGGGAAAACGGCCGGATTTTGCTCGACGCGTATCGCGCGATCGCGGTCGCAATTCGCGAGGAACGTTCCATCACGCCCGCGGCCGAATGGCTGGTCGACAACTTCCATGTAGTCGAGGAACAGATTCGTGAAATCCGCGACGATCTCCCGCGCGGCTTCTACCGTCAACTGCCGAAACTTGCCGAGGGGCCGCTCGAGGGCTACCCCCGCGTATTCGGCATCGCCTGGGCTTTTGTCGCGCATACCGACAGCAGATTTGACTCGCAAATGCTCGACAGATTCGTGCAGGCTTACCAGCGCGTGCAGCCGCTGACCATCGGTGAGCTCTGGGCGGTTGCGATTACGCTCAGAATCGTCCTAGTGGAAAACCTGCGGCGCTGCACTGAACGCATCGTCAGCGGCCGCGCGGCGCGACAGCAGGCCGATGCTTTGGCCAACCGGCTGCTGGGAGTTGGCGGCCGCGAAGCGGAGCTTCCCGAAACGGCGCTGAAAGGATTCGAACGAGCGCCTTTGCCCAGGGCCTTCGCGGTCCAGTTGGTTCAGCGCTTACGCGATCAGGATCCTAAGGTGACGCCGGCGCTGCTGTGGCTCGACCGACAGTTGCTGGCCCAGGGAACGACGGCCGACGAGCTCGTCCGCGACGAGCATCACGGGCAAGGGGCGATGAACGTGACCGTGCGCAACGTGATCACGAGCATGCGCGCCATATCCGCGGTCGATTGGGCCGAATTTTTCGAGAGCGTCAGTCACGTGGACGCGGTGCTGCGCGCGGGCAGCGACTTCGCCGCGATGGATTTCCCAACCCGCGATCGCTATCGGCACGCGATCGAAGAACTCGCGCGGGGTTCCGGCCACACCGAGCTCGAGGTCGCCCAACTTGCAATCGCGGCGGCCAACCGCGCAACTCCCGCGGGCCCCAACCGCGACGGCGCAACCGCTCGCCGCGAGCATGATCCCGGCTATTACCTCATCTCGCGGGGGCTTCATGCGCTCGAGACCGAGCTCGGATTTCGCGCTCGCCTTCGCGACCGGATTGTTCGCGCCAGCGCCGCTGCCGGAATCCTGGGTTATCTCGGAACGATCGCCGCCGTCAGCGCGATCTTCCTCGCCCTGCCGTTGCTCGCACTTGTGGGGTTTGGCGTCGGCGGCTGGACTTGCTTCATGCTCGCGATTCTCGCAGTCATCCCCGCAATGGACGCGGCCGTGTTGGTGGTGAACCGGGCCGTTACGATCTGTATCGGTCCGGCAACCCTGCCTGGTCTGGAGCTTCACGACGGAGTACCGGCCGGGTTGCGCACGATCGTCGTGATGCCCACTCTTCTGACAACGCGAGCGGAACTCGAGGAGCAAGTCGAGCGTCTCGAGGTTCACTACCTGGCCAGTCAGGACGGCGACCTTCGTTTCGCGCTGCTCTCGGACTGGACCGATTCCGCATCCGAAAGTGCGCCAGGCGACGAAGAGCTGCTCGCCGCGGCCGCCGCCGCAATCGCGCGCTTGAACGAGCGTCACGGATTGGCGCCGGATGGGACAAGATTTCTTCTGCTCCACCGCCGGCGAATTTGGAACGAGACAGAGGGGAAGTGGATGGGCTGGGAACGCAAGCGCGGAAAACTTCACGAGTTGAATCGCTTGCTCCGCGGTGCGACCGACACGACCTTCTTTGCGGGCAGCGGACCAGCCCCGGTCGTGCCGGCCGGGGTCCGCTACGTGATCACCCTTGATGCCGACACGCTGCTGCCGCGCGGAGCGGCCAAGCGGCTGGTCGGCAAGATGGCTCACGCGCTCAACGGTCCGCGGTTCGACGCGCGTTGCGGACGCGTGGTCGAGGGTTACGCAGTCCTTCAGCCGCGAGTCACGCCTTCGCTGCCGTCGGGTCGCGAGGGGTCGGTCTTTCAGCGCCTCTTCTCCAGCGCGAGTGGCATCGACCCGTACGCGTTCGCGGTTTCCGACGTGTACCAGGATTGGTTCGGCGAGGGTTCGTACAGCGGGAAGGGAATCTACGACATCGAGGTTTTCGAAGCGGCGCTGAATGCCCGCGTCCCCGACAACACACTTTTGAGTCATGACCTGTTCGAGGGAATCTTCGCGCGCGCCGGATTGGTCTCCGACATCGAGGTCGTCGAGGGGTTTCCGTCACGCTATGACGTCGCCGCGGCCCGGCAGCATCGATGGGCGCGCGGCGATTGGCAATTGCTTCCCTGGATTCTCGGCCGCGGGCGCCGCTCGCGCCGTGGCCGGGGCGCCACCGCGATTGCCGACACCCGAGCCGCGATTCCTCTAATCGGCCGCTGGAAAATGATCGACAATCTGCGCCGCACATTGTCGGCGCCGGCCGCCTTCCTTGCATTGATCGCGGGATGGACCCTCGCTCCCGCTTGCGCCTGGATCTGGACCGGATTCATTCTCGCGACGCTGGCTTTGCCGCCGATGCTGCCGTTCCTCACCGGGCTCGTGCCGCGACGCCTCGGCATTTCCAAGCGCAGTCATGTGCGTGCAGTCGGCGCGGATCTCGCCGCGGCCGGCTCGCAGGTCGCGATGCTCGTTACGCTGCTCGCGCATCAGGCGTTCTTGATGAGCGACGCGATCGCACGGACACTGTACCGCTTGTTCGTGAGTCATCGGCTGATGCTCGAGTGGGTGACTGCCGCGCAGGCCAAGTTGACGACTCACCTCGATCTTCGGGGGTTCTTCGCCAGGATGGCCGGTGGCGTAGCGCTTGGCGCCGCGGCTGCTGTCTTCGTCGGGTTCGCAGGACACGGTGCCGGCTTGATCGCTGCTCCGTTCGTACTGTTATGGATACTCTCGCCAGCCGTCGCACGGTGGGCGAGTCTTCCGCCACCATCGGCCGGGTCCAAATCGCTCCTGCTCGCAGACGCGCTAGCCCTCAGACTGATCGCACGCCGCACATGGCGCTTCTTCGAGACGTTTGTGACGACGGAAGATAACATGCTCGCGCCCGACAACTTTCAGGAGGACCCGAAGCCGGCGCTGGCTCATCGAACGTCCCCCACCAACCTCGGGCTGTACCTGCTGTCCGCGATAGCGGCGCACGATTTCGGCTGGATCGGCGCGCACGAGACCGTGGACCGGATGGAAGCGACGCTCGAGACGATGAGCCGGCTCGAACTTTTTCGCGGACATTTCTACAATTGGTACGATACGCGTGATCTCCGACCGTTGGACCCGAAGTACGTCTCTTCAGTGGATAGCGGGAATCTCGCCGGGCATCTGATTGCGTTCGGCAACGCGTGCCGCGAGATCATAGGCCGTCCGATCGCGGATTCGTCATCGCGTTCCGGGATTCAAGACGCGGTCGCGCTCACTCGCGAGTCGCTGCCCGCGCTCGCCGGCGACCTGCGCGCTCACACCGTCACTCCGAAACAACTGGACGAGGCGCTCGACGCGATTTCCGCCGTGCTCCAGTCGGATCCGCGAACTCCAGCAAGCGTGGCCGCGCAGTTGGCGGAACTTGGACTCCATGCCGACTCCGTTATCGACATCGCGCAAACGCTGACCACTGAACGCGGCGATGGCGCCGGTGCGGAGTTGCTCGCCTGGGCGGGCGCCATACGCGCCTCCATCGACAGTCACCGGCGCGAAGTCGAGCTGCTCATGCCCTGGGCGAGTCTCCTCACTCTCGACGCGGGAATCGCGCCGGTCGCGAAAGAGGCGGACGGAATTTCTCCGGACGGCCTCTTCGGCACCCTGTTCGATTCGATACCGACCTTGGGCGATCTGCCTGACCGCTGCGCGAAGGCAATCGGCATCCTCGCATGTCGCAAGACCGGGCTCACGGCCAAGATCGGTGAGGTCGGCGAGACCGCTGCAACTGCCGGTTCGTCCGCGCGATACGACGAGCTGGCCGAGGCCCTCGCGCGCGCTGCCGACGCGGCCCGCGCGCTCGAGCGCAGGCTGACGGCGCTCGGCGCCATCGCGGGCAGGATGTTCGACGCGATGAAATTCGACTTTCTTTTCGATCCCGCGCGCCACCTGTTCTCGATCGGGTACCGCGTCGCCGACGGCAGGCTCGACGCCAACTATTACGACCTGCTCGCCTCCGAAGCGCGTCTTGCGAGCTTCGTGGCCATTGCCAAGGGTGACGTTCCGGCGTTGCACTGGTTTCGCCTGGGGCGCGGCCTGACGCCGGTGGATCGCGGTTCGGCGTTGATCTCCTGGTCGGGGTCGATGTTCGAGTATCTGATGCCGTCGCTGGTGATGCGCGCGCCGGCGGAAAGCCTGCTCGAGCAAACCAACCGCCTCGTGGTGCGGCGCCAGATTAGCTATGGCGCCCAGCTTGGTGTGCCGTGGGGCGTCTCGGAATCCGCATACAACGCGAGAGATTTCGAACTCACCTATCAGTACTCGAACTTCGGCGTGCCCGGTCTGGGGCTGAAGCGTGGGCTGAGAGAGAACGCGGTCATCGCTCCCTACGCGACGGCGTTGGCGGCGATGGTCGATCCGGAAGCCGCGGCGCGGAATTTCTCGCGGCTCCGAGCCGCCGGCGGCCTCGGCCGATTCGGCTGGTATGAGGCTCTGGATTACACCCCGTCGCGCGTTCCCGAGGGCGAGACCGTCGCGATCGTGCGCGCCTACATGGCGCACCACCAGGGGATGACCCTGGTGGCGTTGACCGACGCGCTCCACGGCGGTGCGATGCGCACGCGCTTTCACGCCGAGCCCATCATCCAGGCGACCGAGCTTCTGCTGCAGGAGCGGACTCCGCGCGGTGTCGCGGTTGCCCGCCCGCGCGCCGAGGAGGTCAAGGCCGACGCCAACGTTCGCGAGATTACTCCGCCCACGATCCGCCGCTTTCATTCGCCGCACGACCTGATTCCCCGTACGCACTTGCTGTCGAACGGCAGATACACGGTGATGATCACGGCGGCCGGTTCGGGCTTCAGCCGCTTGCGCGACTTGGCGGTCACGCGATGGCGCGAGGATGTCACTTGCGATTCGTGGGGCGCGTACATTTTCCTGCGTGACATACACAGCGCCAAGGTCTGGTCGGCCGGGTACCAGCCAAGCTGCGTCGAGGCGGACAGCTATGAGGTGGAATTCTCGGAGGATCACGCCGAGATCGTGAGACGCGACGGCACGATCAGAACGACTCTCGAAGTGGCGGTCTCGCCCGAGGATGACGCCGAAGTCCGCCGCGTGTCGATCTCGAATTTCGGCAACCGCACTCGCGAGTTCGAGCTGACCTCTTACGCCGAAATCGTGTTGGCGCCCGATGCGGCCGACGCCGCCCATCCAGCCTTCTCCAAAATGTTCGTGCAGACGGAGTTCGAGGCCGGCGTCGGCGCGCTTTTGGCCACCCGACGTCCGCGTTCGACCACGGACGTCCAGGTCTGGGCCGCGCATCTGGCGGTCGTCGAAGGCGAGTCCGCGGGTGGCGTACAATTCGAGACCGACCGCGCACGTTTCCTCGGGCGCGGGCGCGCCACGCGTACGCCGATCTCGGTCATCGACGGCCAGCCGCTCTCCAATACAGCCGGGACCGTACTCGATCCGATTTTTAGTCTTCGCCGCCGCGTGCGAATACCGGCGGGCGCTACGGCACGCGTCGCATTCTGGACGATGGTTGCAGCCACTCGCGCCGAGGCACTCGACCTGGTGGACAAGCATCACGATCCCACGGCCTTTGAGCGGGCGGTGACGCTCGCGTGGACCCAGGCGCAAGTGCAGCTCCATCATCTCGGCGCCACCCCCGACGAAGCGCACCTCTTCCAGCGTCTCGCCAATCGCGCCCTCTACTCCGATTCGACGCTGCGGCCCCCGTCCAACGTTCTGCAGCTAAGCGCGGGCGGACCCTCGAAGCTCTGGGCCAACGGAATCTCCGGCGACCTGCCGATCGTGCTGGTTCGGATCGACGAGGCTGAAGATTTGGAAATCGTTCGCGCGCTGGTGCGTGCTCACGAATATTGGCGGATGAAACGCTTCGATGTCGACCTCGTGATTCTGAACGATCGGCCGCCGTCCTACGATCAGGATCTGCAGACCGCGCTGGAGGCTCTCGCCCGTGCTGATCGGGCGCGGCCGCATTCCGACGCGCAAGGCGCCCGCGGCTCCGTGTTCGTGCTGCGCGCCGATTTGGTTTCGGTCGAGGCGCGAAATTTCCTTCAGGCCGTGGCGCGAGCGGTGCTGCTTGGCCGGCGCGGAAGCCTGTCCGAGCAAGTTCAACGCCTGGAGCTGATCGAGCCCGCCGCCGCGCCGCCACCGCGTCGCGGGCTGGCGATTCGTCAGCCCGAGGTCGCCCCGGCGCGACCTGCACTGGAGTTCTTCAACGGCCTCGGTGGCTTTACCGCTGACGGTCGTGAGTACGTGACGATTCTCGGTGAAGGACAGTGGACGCCGGCGCCGTGGATCAACGTCATCGCCAATCCCTCGTTCGGCTTTCAGGTCTCGGTCGAGGGCGCGGGCTACACCTGGTCGATCAATAGCCGCGAGAATCAAATCACTCCGTGGTCGAACGATCCGGTCGGCGACCGGCCGGGTGAAGTGATCTATGTTCGCGACGAAGACACCAACGAGCTTTGGGGCCCTACCGCATTGCCGATTCGCGACGATGCGGCGCCCTACACGGTTCGTCACGGCCAGGGCTATAGCATTTTCGAGCATTCCGCGCACGGAGTTTCACTCGAACTCCAGCAGTACGTTGCGCTTGAAGACTCGATCAAAATTTCGCGCCTGAAGATCCGCAACCTCTCGGCGCGCTCGCGGCGCCTTTCGGTCACCGCGTACGTCGAATGGGTGCTCGGCACTTCGCGGGGCGCGTCCGCGCCATTCATTGTGACCGAGGTCGATTCTGAGACCCGAGCGATGCTCGCGCGGAACTCTTTTAGCGCCGACTATGGCGGTCGTGTAGCATTCGCGGACTTGAGCGGCCAGCAACTCTCATGGACCGGCGACCGCACTGAGTTTCTCGGTCGCAACGGGAGTCTCGACAGTCCGACCGCGCTCGCGGGCGCCGCGCCGCTCTCGAATCGGGTCGGTGCCGCGCTCGATCCTTGCGGCGCTCTGCAGACCGGTCTCGAGCTCAAGCCAAACGGCGTGGCTGAAATCGTTTTCTTTCTGGGCGAAGCGGCGACCCGGACGCAAGCGCTTTCCATGATCGCAAAATACCGAACCGCCGATCTCGACGCGGTCTTCGCCGCGACCACGCGCCTATGGGACGGCGTCCTCGGCACGGTTCAGGTGAAGACGCCCGACCGTTCCATCGACCTCATGCTCAACCGCTGGCTGCTCTATCAGACCCTCGTCTGCCGCGTGTGGGCCCGCTCGGCATTCTACCAGGCCAGCGGCGCCTACGGCTTTCGCGATCAGCTTCAGGACGTGATGGCGCTGGCGGTATCGAAGCCGGCCATCGCGCGCGAGCATCTGTTGCGCGCCGCCGCGCGCCAGTTCAGAGCAGGCGACGTTCAGCACTGGTGGCTCCCGCAGTCGGGCCAGGGAGTGCGCACTCGGGTCTCCGACGACCGCATATGGTTGCCGTTCACCGCCGTTCAATATGTCGAGGTCACCAACGATCTCGCCGTGCTCGACGAGACCGTACCGTTTCTCGAGGGCCCCGCTCTTGGCGCGGGCCAAGATGAATCGGTTTTTCTGCCGACCGTCTCTGAAGAACACGGCTCTCTGTACGAACATTGTGCGCGCGCGCTCGACGTTAGTCTTGCGGTCGGTCGCCACGGCCTGCCGCTGATTGGTTCGGGAGATTGGAACGATAGTATGAACCGGGTCGGCGAAGGAGGCCACGGTGAAAGCATTTGGCTCGGCTGGTTCCTTCACACAGCGCTTTCGACTTTCGCGCGATTGGCGAATGGTCGAGGAGAGCAGGCCCGTGCCACGGCCTGGCGGCATCATGCCGCCGAGTTGCGAGAGTCGCTGGAGCGGGAAGGATGGGACGGCAGTTGGTATCGGCGCGGATATTTCGATGACGGAACGCCGCTTGGTTCGGCCTCCAGCCTTGAATGCCGCATTGATTCGATCGCGCAATCCTGGGGCGTGATCTCCGGCGCTGCGAATCCGGTTCGCGCGGCGCTCGCGATGGCGGCGCTGGATGAATACCTCGTTCGCCGCGATGAAGGTCTGGTCCTGCTTCTGACCCCGCCGTTCGATCAGACTCCGCTCGACCCGGGATACATCAAAGGATATCCGCCCGGCATACGCGAGAACGGCGGCCAATACACGCACGCGGCGGTATGGTCGGTAATCGGGTTCGCGATGCTCGGTGCCGGCGACACTGCCGCCGAGTTGTTCTCGATCTTGAACCCCATCAATCATTCAAGCACGCGTGCCGGCGTTCATCGCTACAAGGTCGAGCCGTACGTAGCCTGCGCCGACGTTTACTCGAAGTCTCCGCACTCAGGGCGCGGTGGATGGACCTGGTACACGGGTTCTGCTGGATGGATGTATCGGGCGGGCCTCGAGTGGATACTCGGATTTCGTTTGCGCGGCGAAATGCTGCTGGTCGATCCTTGCATACCGAGTAGCTGGCGAGGCTACGAGATCAGTTACAGGTACCGCTCCACGAGCTATGAAATCTCAGTCGAAAACCCGCGTAGAGTGAGCCGCGGAGTGACTAATCTGGAGCTCGATGGCGAGGCGCTGCCTGAAACCTCCCGGCATCTTTCTCTGATCGACGACGGTGCAACTCATCGCGTGCGCGTGGTTCTTGGATGATGGCCTCGTGGTATTGACAACTCCGATGCGCGAAGAATCGAGCGGCCGCGGCTATCACGGCTTGACGACTATCGGGACGCCATGGCCGCGCGATGATGCTACTCGAATCGCAGCGTGGCGAGCACCCCGGCATGGTCTGTCGCCCACACTCTTGAAGACGTGCGAGCGGCCGGTTCCGCTCCAACCAGCTTCGCCGAGATCGGTGTGATTGCACCGCGCGTAAGAATTAGATCGAGCCGCCGGTCGAGTCGTGAAACCGGATTGCGCAGGTCCGCCGCGTGGCAACAGGTGTTCCCGGGGTCGTCGCGATTCAACGCCGCCCAGGCATCCTGAAATCCAGCAGCGACTATTTCAGGATAGGTCGCAGTATTGTCAGGGACGTCGGATTGCTGATTTGCGTTCGAATTGAAGTCGCCTGCCATGACGATCGGTAAGTCGGTATTTGCGAGCGCGGCGATCAACTCCTTACCCTGCGCCACCTGCACCGCTTCATCCAGGGATTCGACGTGAGTCTCGACGAAGCGGAATTTCTTGTTGCCCAGGATTGCGTCAACGGCAATCCAGCTACGAGGGACCGTCACCGATCCGATGAGCGGGTTCGTGATTTCAAACAGGGTCGAAAAAGTTTCCGCCCGAATGTCGTATGGCCGCACTTGCGTGGGAAGCGGATGGATTCTGATAAGCACCGCATGACGATCCTCGAACCGCACGAAATTCCCACTCATGTCGAGCGGCCCGGCCTGGTCGAGATTTTTCCTGATGGCGATCGGCGCGTAAAAGCAGCCCTCCTTCCGAAGCCCTTCAAGTATAAGCAGCAGAAAATCGAACCTGGTGAACATCGCGCCGCGAGTTCCAGTGGACCATTGTGCCACCTCTTGCAAACCCACCAGGTCTGGCTTGGCTGCCGCGATCTCATGCGCGATGCTAGTGGCGCGGGCGGGAATATCCGTGGCTTGAACCGCGGCCCACGCTTTTGCGACCGCCGCGATCAACTCCGGCAAATCTTTCGCGGCGAACAGGGGCTCGAGCTCCACCCCGAAATAGACATTCAAGGTCATGACGGTCACCTCGCGGCGACCGGAGACTGACTTTTCCATGCGCTCCTTCAGGCGCCGAGATCGCCGGCTTACACGATACGTTACTATGGATTCTTCATGCGCAAGGCAAAGCGTTCACTTTTGCCGCTACCGCCTTCAACCTGGTCGGGATGCGCAACCTAAACCCCTGTCGCCATCTGAAACAGCCGCGCGGAGCAGCTCATGACCACTTTTTCACACATGTGACTAAGTATCGATACCAACTCATCAGAACAGAGAGAGCTTGTGACTATTCGGGATTGTGTTTCATCCTGCTAAAGCCCGCTCGCCTATCGCGGTAACCATTGCGCATCGAGTGTGAATTCAACGCGACCCGACTGTGCTAAAAATCCTTTCAACAGATGCGGGGAAGTTGCGCTCCGTCGAGTACGTCGAGTAGCCGGGTGGTTCCGAACGCGGTTCGCAGCAGCACACGCGACGTCGCGCTTCGCGTGACGACGCCTATGCGGCGGGAGTCGCTGCCGAGCGGATGACGGCGCATCGCAGCAAGCACTTGGTCCGAAGCTCCGCTGTGGGTGATCGCAACCAGTCTGCCCTCGCACGCCACATATAACGGATCGAGGCCGAGGATTTCGCACGCTGCACGGACACCGTCGCGCACCGGCACCGCCGCTTCCTCGATGAGTATTTCGACGCCGGAGCTTTTCGCCAGCTCGTTGACGACTGTGGCGACGCCGCCGCGCGTGGCATCGCGCATGCACCGAATCGCCCCGCCGCTTTCCAGCATCTCGGAAACGAGGCCATTAAGCGGGGCACTGTCGCTAATGGTCGTGGTCTGGAATTCAAGCCCCTCGCGCGCCGACATCACGGCAATTCCGTGATCTCCGATCGGACCGCTAACCAAAACTGCGTCGCCAACCTGAATTCGCTCGGCCCCGAGCTCGATCTTGCCTGCGACGATGCCGATGCCGCTGGTCGTGATGAAGAGGCCGTCGGCCTTGCCGCGCTCAACGACTTTCGTGTCGGCTGCGATTACCGAAACGCCGGCGCGGTCGGCCGCCGTGCGCATCGATTGCACGATCGCTTCGAGTTCCACGATGGGAAACCCCTCTTCGAGGATGAACGCGGCCGACAATCCGATCGGCTGGCCGCCCGTCACCGCCAGATCGTTGACCGTGCCGTTGACCGCGAGCGAACCAATGTCGCCGCCTGGGAATCGAAGCGGATTCACCACGAACGAGTCGGTAGTGAACACGACGCGACTCGCGCCGACCTTCACCGCGGCACTGTCGTTGAGTCGATCCAGAAGTGGATTCGAGAGGGCGGGTAAAAACACCCTGCTCACCAGTTCCGCCGTCAGCCGCCCGCCGCTTCCGTGACCAAGCACGATGACCTCGCCCTTGCGAGCCGACAGGGGGCAACCAAGTGAGGCCGGCGCGCCGTTCCGATGCGGTGCGCTCATTTCGCCTCCGTTGCCGCTGCTGCCAGCCGGCCGGCGCGAAAATAGGCGGCGCATGCGCCTTCCGTGGAAACCATCGGGGCGCCGAGCGGATGATCCGGCGTGCACGAGTTTCCAAAGGCCGGGCATTGTGGAGGTTTGAGCAGACCGCGCAACACCTCGCCGGCGCGACATTCTATGGGCTCATTCGCGCGCGTTTGCGTCAGGCCGAACCGCCGAATCGCATCGTAAGCCGCATAGCGATCGCTCAGGGCCAGTGCGCTTTTTGGCAGCGTGGCGAAACCGCGCCATCGGCGATCGACGAAGGTGAACACTTCCGCCATCAGATCGCGCGCGGCGATGTTACCCTCGTTCTTCACCGAGCGCGCGTATTGATTTTCGACCTCGGCTCGGCCCTCTTCGAGTTGCGCCACACACATCGCCACGCCTTGCAGCAGATCCACGGGTTCAAAACCGGTGACGATTATCGGCACTTTGAATTTCTCAACCAGCGGCCGGTACTCGTCGATTCCCATGACCGTGCATACGTGGCCTGCCGCCAGAAATCCCTGCACGCGATTTTCGTCCGAACAAAGTATCGCCTCGATCGCCGGCGGAACGCGCACGTGCGCTGCGATAACGGAAAAGTTGGGGACCTTGAGGCGCGCGGCCTGATGCACCACCATCGCGGTGGTCGGCGCCGTCGTTTCGAAACCCACCGCAAAGAACACCACCTCGCGTATCGGCTCGCGGCGCGCAAGTTCGAGCGCATCGAGCGGCGAATAGACCACGCGCACATCACCGCCGGCCGCGCGCGCGTCGAAAAGATCGCGGGTTGAACCGGGCACACGGAGCATGTCGCCGAACGAACATAGTGTGATCTCGGGGCGATTGGACAGCTCGATCGCGAGGTCGATCATCTCGATTGGGGTCACGCATACGGGACATCCGGGGCCGTGGACCAGCGCCACTTCACGCGGCAGCAATTCATCGAGCCCGTAGCGGACGATGGTGTGGGTCTGCCCGCCGCAAACCTCCATGATGGTCCAGGGTCGAGTGATCGTTGCACGAATCTGCCCGATCAAGGCATGGACGACGGCGGCGTCGCGAAATTCGTCGAGGAATTTCATCACTCGTCTTCCTCCGCGAGCTGCGTTTTGATTTCGCGGGCGAGTTCCAGCGTTCGCGCGGCTTCTTTCTCATCCACCCTGCAAATCGCGAAACCCGCGTGCACGATCGCATAATCTCCGATCAGCGCCTCCGGCACATAGGCGAGACACACCTTGCGCGTGACACCGCCAAAGTCGATTTCGCCCATCCGCAGGCCCTGCTCATCGACGATCCTGACTATCCTGCCGGGAATGCCCAGACACATGACGAACCTCCAACGATCCAGAACTCAGGCGAGCGGCCGCGACGACGGCCTGCCCTAAGGCCAATCCGCCGTCGTTAGTCGGCACACGGTGATGCACCAGGACGCTGAATCCTTCCCGCTCGATCCGCTCGATCGCCGCCGCTTGCAGCAAACGATTTTGAAAGCATCCACCGCTCAACGCCACGACCTCGAGGCCGCTTTTCACGCGCGCGTCCAGAGCCATCCGCACGGCAACCTCGGCCATCGTCTCGTGAAAAGCCCGCGCGATCCTGGCCTTCGGCGTTCCGTCTTCCAGATCTCCGATGATCGCGGCCAGCATGTCCCGGGTCTGGACAGCCTGGTCGCGGATCGAAAACGGATAGATGTGATTCGCCGGAGGCGAACTGCGCGCCAGCGTCTCCAATTCGATCGCCGCCTGTGCTTCGTAGGTGATTTCGTTGCGCAAACCAATCAGCGCCGCGATCGCATCGAACAGCCGGCCGCAACTGGACGTCTGAACCGTGTTAATGCCGCGACCGACCATCGTCGCGAGAATGCGTGCATGCTCTTCGCCCACGAGCCCTGATATTCGATCGCCACACTTCGATCCGAACAGTGCGAGCAGGAATCCTGCGGCGATCCGCGCAGGCTGGCGGACCGCGGTGTCGCCTCCGGCAAGCGGCAGATACTCGAGGTGCGAAGTTCGGCAAAAATCCTGATAGCCGGCGACCATTGCCTCGCCGCCCCAGATTGCGCCATCCAGGCCGTAGCCGGTCCCATCAAAGGCGATACCGATCACCGGACCCTTATGGCCGTTTTCAGCCATGCACGCGGCGACGTGCGCATGATGGTGCTGCACGCCCATAGTTTGCGCGCCAAGGCGCTCGGCTAATTCGCGCCCGAACGCTCGCGGATGCAGATCGTGAACGGCGACGCGCGGCGTGACACCGCTCATAGCGATCCATTTCTCCAGTGAATCGCGAAAGTGCTCTTGCGTCGCGATGCTCTCCAGCGTGCCAATGTGCTGGCTCATCAGGGCGTTGCTGTCCGACAGGATGCAGAAGCTGTTCTTGATGTCGCCGCCCGCGCCGAGAATCGGAACCGGTGCTGTCACCGGCACGCGGAGCGAACGCGGGGTGCTGCCACGGCTCAGTCGAACCGGTTCCGGACCACGCGGCCCGGCAATCCAGACCCCGTCATCGCAGCGCTGATGAATCGGCCGATTGTGCAACAGGAACGCGTCGACTTGATCCGCGAATACAGCACGCACTTCATCGCCGTTCCGCGCCAGTGGCTCTCCCGGCCGGTTGGCGCTGGTCATAACCAACGGGCGAGCGGCATCGCGCACGATCAGGTGATGCAGGGGAGAATAGGCAATCATTATTCCGACGTGGTCATTGCCCGGCGCGATCCCACGCGCGAGTTCAGCATCCTGGCGCCTGCGTAGCAGAACGATCGGCGCCTGTGGCGACATGAGCAGCGCGGCTCCATCTTCGGAGACCTCCGCGAGGCGTCGCGCCGATTCGATTGAATCGACCATCACGGCGAGCGGTTTGTGCGGGCGCCGTCTGACAATTCGCAGCCGCGCGACGGCTGCTTCGCTGCTCGCATCGCAGGCGAGATGGACGCCGCCGATGCCCTGAACGGCAACAATACCGTCTGTGCGCAGAATTGCCGCCGCGTGCGCGATGCAGTCTTCATCCGCCGCCGTCTCTTTCCACCGTGGCGCAGCCACTTCGAGCCATGCTTTCGGACCGCACTCGGGACACGCGATCGGTTCGGCTCTGAAGCGTTGATTCGCGGGATCCAGATACTCGCGCTCGCATTGATCGCACAACGGAAAGTCGCGCAGCGTGGTGTTCTCGCGATCGTAGGGCAACACGCAGACCACGGTGAATCGCGGACCGCATGAGGTGCAGTTGGTAAACGGATAGCGATAGCGGCGGTCGGCGGGATCGCGGATTTCGCGCACGCATTCGGAGCACGCGGCGAGGTCCGGCGGAATGATCGTTGCAGCGCGCCCACGCTCACTCGGCAGCGCGGAAAACTCCGTATCGTTCCGGAGCGCCAACCGCTCGGCTGCGATGCTTTCAATCGCCGCCGCGGGTGGAAGCTCCGCCCGCACGCGGTGGCGAAATTGGTGCAGCGCAACGCGGCTCCCTTCGACCTCGATTTCAACCCCGCAAGGAATGTTGCGCACGAAACCTGTGAGCCGCAGTGATTTCGTAAGCCGCCACACAAACGGCCGCAACCCGACACCTTGGACCGTCCCCATTATAACCAGACGCTCGCGCTCACGGTCGTCGAATTCGACCGCGGTCGACCGCACTCGCTCAACGGCTCGGCCCACGGCCTCGCGCGTTTTGGGGTTCAGTCCGCAAAGCCGCGCTGTGTCCGCGGGCGCGATTTCAATTCCGATAATCCTGCCTACCGACGGCCCGCGCCCCAGCCTTCGAGCCAGTTGGATTGCCGCGGCGACGCCGAGATCGTGCGAAGAAACGAGGCGCGCAGCCGAGCGTCCCAGTTCATCGAACTTGATTTCATGGATCGTTCCCGGCGGCGCGCCCGAACGCACCGCGTCGATCAGAATCGCGGCGTCGGCGCCATCCAGCAGGTCCATCAGCGTCGTACCTGGGCGGTCGGCTGCGATCACTTCGCAATTCGGCGGTGGCGCGTCCGCGAGCATTCGTGCGGTCTCCAGCCCGGCGGCATCGTCGCCGAAGGGACTGCCGATCCCGATGATCCGAATCATTGCCGTTCGATCTCGAGCTTAAGAAAATGCGTCGAACACGAGATGCACGGATCGTAGTTGCGAATCGCCACTTCGCACATGTGCGTGGCCTCCGCCTGGCTGCGTTGGATCAAGTCGGGTACCAGCGCGCGCAGGTCGGCTTCGATCCGCGCCTGGTTCTGCGAGGTCGGCGGCACGATGCGCGCCGAATGAATCAGGCCGCGCTCGTTGGTTTCGAAGGCGTGGTAGAGCGACCCACGCGGAGCCTCGGTAATCGCGCGTCCGACACCGGAGCGCACGTCGAACGACGCGGCAGGTGCGAATGGCGGTTGATAAGCGTCGATCACTCTGACCGCTTCGTCGATCGCATACACGACTTCGAGCGCGCGCGCGACGATGCTGGTGTATGGATTCGAATTGGGCCAGGGAATTCCGGTTTCGCGCGCGACCGAGGTTACGTCCGGACCCATCCGATCGAAATTAAGGTTCACGCGGGCGAGCGGCCCCAGGAAGTAGGGGCCGCGGCCCTTCACCTTGCAGTGCAACGCGTTCGAGTAAGGCACCTGATGTTCTTCGAAGAAATCGTCAAAGGCGTCGGGCGACGCGTCGATCCCCTTGCTCGAAGCTAAGCGCCCTTCGTTCATCGGATATTCGTCCGGGTGGCGCAGCGAGACGAATTCGATATCTCGGGTAAACGCGGGCAAGTCGAAGTGCGAGACCCAGCGCACGCATTCGACCGCGTCGTCGCGCACGCGGAGAAGCTGTTCGCGCAGATCGGCGAGCTGGTTGCGCCGGGGAACGCGGGTGAAGCCGCCGATGCACGCGCCCACCGGATGCACCGAACGGCCGCCGAGCGCTGTTACAATTGCGTTGCCGATTTTCTTGATTCTAAGGCCACGCTCCACCGCCTCGCGATGCTTGTCGGCCAGCGTGATGATGCTGTCGCATCCGAGGAAATCCGGCGCCGCCAGCATGTGAATGTGCAGCGCGTGGCTTTCAATCCATTCGCCACAAAGGTACAGACGCCGCAGGTCGCGGACGGCCGGATCGATCGTGATGTCGTACAGGCCTTCGAACGCGTGAACCGTACTCATCTGATATGCGACCGGGCAGATGCCGCAAATCCGCGCGGTAAGGTCTGGCGCTTCACGCGAGTCGCGTCCGCGCAGAAAGGATTCAAAGAAGCGCGGCGGCTCGAAAATTTCGAGGCGAAGATCCGTCAATTCGCCGTCGCGCAGGCGGATGTGCAGGGCGGCTTCGCCTTCGGCGCGGGTCAGATAGTTGACCCGGATGGTTCTACTTTTTGCTCGCCGCGATGGCATCCGCGGTCTCCCGCCATGGCCGCACGTAACCATTAATTCCGCGCAACCGGCGCACCGCGTCGTCGCCGGTGACGCCTTGGCTGGCGAGCAATCTCGCGAAAGATTCCATATTCTGATCGTCAGCCGGCCCGAAGCATCCATAACATCCACGATCGAACGCCGGACACAGCGCGCCACATCCCGTGCGCGTCACGGGTCCCAGGCACGGCTCGCCGCGCGTCACGACCACGCATACGTTGCCGCGCCGCTTGCACTCCATGCACACGCTATGCGCCGACAGAACCGGCCGCGCCTTGGACAACAGCGATCGCACCACGGCGAGAAGCTGATGCTTGTCGACGGGGCAACCCCACACTTCGAAGTCGACGCTAACGTGCTCCGAAATGGGGGTCGATGTCGAAAGCGTGGAGATGAACTCCGGGCTCGAATAGACCACGCGCCTGTATTGCTCGACATCGGCCCAGTTGCGCAGCGCCTGAATTCCGCCCGCGGTCGCGCACGCACCGATCGTGACGAGGTAGTGGCTTTCTTCGCGCACCTTGATGATGCGGCGTGCATCGTCGGGAGTGGTGATACTGCCCTCGACCAAGGCGATATCGTACGGGCCCTCGAGAGCGCGGCTCCGTGCTTCGGGAAAATAAACGAAGTCCACCTGCCCGGCGAGCTTGAGGAGTTCGTCCTCGGCGTTCAGAAACTGCAACTGGCAGCCGTCGCACGAGGCGAACTTGAATACCGCGACGCGAGGTTTCATATGCCCGATATACCGAACAGCTCCCGGACCGTGCGATATGAAAATACAGGTCCGCTTTTGCACACAAAATGCTCGCGATACTGGCAATGGCCGCAGAGCCCGACCGCGCACTCCATCCGCCGTTCCATCGAAAGATGGATAGCTTCGTCGCCGATACCCTTTTGCCGCAGCGCATGAGCCGCGAATCGCATCATCATCTCCGGACCGCACATCATCACGATCGACGACGGTGGCACCGCGAGCTCGTCGAAAAGCTCCGTCACCACGCCGATTTTGTAGTGCCAGCTTTTGTCGGGCTGATCCGCGGTGAGGTAGACCCTGGTGCGCGGCGCGCGGCGCCACTGGTCGAAGCGCTCGCGGTATAGAAGATCGTTCGGGGTCTTCACGCCGTGCAGGATATGCAACTCGCCGTATTGGTCGCGGCGGCGGAATATGTAGTTGATAAGCCCGACGACCGGTGCGCATCCCAGGCCGCCGGTGATGATCACCACGTCGCGGCCGCGCGCCTCTTCGACCGGCCATCCGTTGCCGTACGGACCGCGTACTCCCACCACGTCGCCGACTTTCCATCCAGCCATCACGCCCGTAACGCGCCCGGCAATCCGGATGGTATGTTCCAGGTTTTCCGGGTCGCCCGGATCGGAGACGATGGAAATCGGAACCTCGCCGACGCCGAAGACGTAGAGCATGTTGAACTGCCCCGCCCTGAAGCTATAGGCACGCCGCAGGTCATCGTCGACGAAGCGCATACTGAACGTGTATATGCCCGTGGTCTCCGTTCGGCGTCCCGTAATGCGCGCCGGATATATCATGTAAGGAGTCACCGCTTCACCGGATGCGCGCGAATTGCGGCGACCTCCTCGGTCAAATCGATCCCCACCGGGCACCAGGTGATGCACCGGCCGCATCCCACGCACCCCGAGGTGCCGAATTGATCGATCCACGAACCGAGCTTGTGCGTGAGCCATTGGCGGTAGCGGTTCTCGATCTTCGGGCGGAAGTTGATTCCGTGGATATGCGCGTGCTCGAGCGAGAAGCACGAGTCCCACTTGCGCACCCGCCGGCTCATGTTGCCGTCTATCTCTTCCTGGTCGACCACGGTGTGGCAAAAGCAGGTCGGGCAGACCATCGTGCAGTTCGTACACGAAAGGCATCGCGACGCGACGTCCTTCCAGCGCGGGTTCTCGGCTTCATCGTAAAGCAGGCGGGGCAGGTCGGCGGTCTCCAGGCGACGCTGCATGCCGGAGGCGCATCCGTCGATTCGGGCCTTTGCCGACACGATTTCGTTTTGCCCGGCGGCGCTCAAGCCGAGCTTCGCCGCGATCGCTTCGCCAGCGGCTGAACCGCTTCGCACTACGAAGCCCCGCTCCAACTCGGTCAGCGAAAGATCGAAACCGGTCGTCGCTTCCGGGCCGGTCTTCATCGAGACGCAAAAGCAGGTCGGCGCGGAGCGGGTGCAGTTAACGGCGACCAGAAACGCATCCTTGCGCCGCGCCTGGTAGTGCGTGTCGTGAAAACGGTCGTGCAGAAAAATGCGATCCTGCACGGCAAGCGCCGCGAGGTCGCACGCGCGCACACCGATGAACGCGAGACGTGGTGCTATCGGCTCTACTTCGCTGACCTTGAAACCGCGCCGCTCGCGCTTTAATTCAAGCAGCGTTTCCTCGGGCGCGAAAAAAAACGGCTTGAGCGAGCCCGCTCCGTTCACCACTCCGAAAATTTCTCCGGCTATGCCCTGCACGAGCCGATAGCGCCCGGGCTCCTGGGCCTCGCGCATCGCGACCGCCAGGTCGGACACCTTGCGCACCTCCTCGAATGCGACGGCGCCATCACGCGCCACCGGACCCAGCACCTTGAACCCTTCGCGCCATAGAACCGCGATCAGCTCTTCGAGCGCGGACTTGGGCATGTGCAATGCTTCACTCATGCGGAAAGGCCCACGCAAAACGACTGTCGCAGATCGTCGATTGCGGCGAGCCATTCGCCGACGCCGTCTCCTCTGAACGCGGATGTTTCGATAATCCGCGCGTGCGGATTGATCGCACGAACGTATTCGGTCCATTCGTCGAGGTTGAATGGCACGTGCGGAAGCAAATCGCACTTGTTCAGCACAACGAGGTGCGCAGCGCGAAACATCGGCGGATATTTGAGCGGCTTGTCGGCGCCCTCGGTGGGACTGGTCACGACCGCGCGGAGCCGCTCGCCGAGATCGAACAGCGCCGGACAGACCAGGTTGCCAACGTTTTCGATGAAGAGCAGGTCGCCGTCACGAAGATCGAGATGATGCAGCGCGTCGTGGATCTGACGCGCGTCGAGATGACAGCCGAGGCCGGTCTCGACCTGGCGGGCCGTGGCGCCCGCGGCGCGGATGCGCGCGCTATCGCGATCGGTCGCCTGATCGCCTTCGATCACCAGGATGCGCCGATATTCGCGCCACCTCGCGATCGTGACCTCCAAAAGCGCGGTCTTTCCCGCGCCTGGGGTGCCCATCAGGTTGATCGCGAGAATTTTACGTCCAGCGAGATGCGTGCGGTTATGTTCGGCTTGCGCCGCGTTCGAGGCGAGCAGGCGTTGATTGACGTCGATGGTGCGGATCGGTGAAAGGCCGCAGCCACAAGAGTCACACATCGGCCACCTCGATCGTCCGAAGGATCATTTCATCTCCGGACAGGAGTTCTCCGCCGAGTCGGCCACAGCCGGGGCACTGACCGAGCAAACCGTCGAACTCGAAGACTATGCCACAATCAGCGCAGCGGCTGCGAGCGGCGATGGTGGTGACCGACAGTTCGGCGCCATCTGCCCGCGTTCCTTCGCAGACAACGCGGAATGCGAAGCGTAGCGATTCTGGCACGATTCCGGCCGCCGACCCGACGCTTACGCTGACATGCACTACGCGCGCGTTGCTGCGATCGAGCGTTCGTTCGATCGCGCCCATCAGGTCACGTGCGAGGGACAACTCATGCATGGCGAGCCACCGCGCCAGTTCGTTTCTGTCTCCGCGTGTATTTTGCGCCCGAGCAGAGTCGCATTAATGGATTTCAGACTTTGAACCTTGGTGGAAGAAAACACCTTGCGGACAACCCGGCTATCCGTCGATGTCGCAGAAGCTAGAAGGGATTGATTTTATTGGTGGAGCTGACGCGGATCGAACGCGCGACCTCCTGAAAGTTACCAACGCTTCTCGGACAGCTCGACAGTTCTTTTATCGAAAATCGCGTCTTTTCAAGCATTTATCCGTCTAGGCTCGTCTGAATAAACATCGGGCGGGCTTTCGAGGGCGGGATCTATTGCCCCGGCCGGATGACGATTAATCGGGGCAGCGAAAATTTCGACACCGGAATCAAATTCGCTCGTCTCAGCTAATTCCTGCACATCAAATGATATAAAACTAAAAATTTGCTTTTAATACATATTTTTGGCAGTATAGCCGCGTAGTAAGTCACGATCGCAACAGTTTCCGACACGACTCTGGGGGGAGCCATGACGGTACAAAACTGTTTCTTAGCGGTTTCGGCGCGAGCCGCGAAACTCGTCACCTCCTCGATCTTTCAATACGTTATAGTTCTACGGTCACGAATTTTTTCGCTGGAATTGCGACGGCGAGCTCGGGTTTCTGAATCTAAGAAACCACTGTTGATCGCTCTGGCGATCATGGTGGCATGTCTGTGCTGCAGCTCCAATAGCAGTGCCAGTGCGATCAACCCGGCGGCATTTAAGGGCGCTTGCGGGCCATTACCACCTCCTTCGTGGCCGAACTTCAAAGATCGGTTAGACAAGTTCGTGATGGGGCTGTGCTACCAGAAGCAGCAGTGGCCGCACGAAGCTAACCGGCGCAGCAGCGAGGGCCTTCATGCTCCCTTCGTCAAACTGTGGTACGCGCCCCAGCTGTACAGATGGATGATCTCCCCTCAGAACCGACAAGGTCGGATACCTGACGGCTCGGTAGTCGTCAAGGAAGAGTATGGGGACGATAATCCGACTTCTCCAATAGTCTTTTGGAGCGTGATGATCAGGGATTCGATCCTTTGGTGGGACGGGTGGTCTTGGGCGGTCGTTGGAACCGAAGTCACAGGCGCAACCGCGGCTTCCACGACGACTTCCTCCACAACGAGCGGATGCGCCGAACCGCAGTTTTCGTTTAATGGCCCCACCAGCATTAACTGCATAGGCTGCCACGCCTCGGCAATCTCAGGCTCCTCGTCAGACTCAGGCAACCCTGGAACCGGAACCTTCTCCACCCCGGAATTCGTGACCCCGGCGACCGAGGGGAACGTTAACGCGACGCTTCCATTCTTCTTTCCGCCGATCGATACGCCAGCCGCTTTCGATCCCCTGTCGGGATTCCCCGACCAGCTGCCGAGCTTGGTACCCAGCTCCACTACCGCGATACCGTGTATGGTGTCCGAGTCGAAGGATTTAGCGGCCTCGAAGCCTTATTCCTCAAATCCTCGTGTTACCGGGCCTTCGCTGTTCGTTACTTCGAATCAATGCGCCAGCTGCCACGACGCTGCCGACAACACCCCGATGCCCACCCACATGCTTTGGCCGCCTGGGCCACCCACGTTGAATTCGATCAACCTGTCGACCTATGGCGAATGGCGCTATTCGATGATGGGGCTGTCGGGCCGCGATCCAATTTTCTTCGCGCAACTTGATAGCGAGTCGACTGTACATTCCAAGCTCAAAGGCGAGCGCAATGCTCCCGGGTTCATTCAGGATACCTGTCTCAGTTGCCACGGAGTGATGGGCCAGCGCCAGTACCATCTGGACAAGGGTAACGGACCGCGCACGCTGTTCACACGCGCCCAATTGAATGATCCGAATTCGCAATACGCCGCACTGGCACGCGACGGTGTCTCATGCGCGGTTTGTCATCACATAGCAGACGAGGAGCTGGATGATCCCTCTACTTACACCGGGAAGTTTAACGTCGGCCCAGCTAATGAAGTCTACGGCCCCTATCCCTCCGGCAATACTGACGTGCCAACTGGCGACGACGTAATTCGGGTGCCGATGGTAAACTCGGTGGGAATACTACCAGTATATGGAGCTCATGTCAGGGAGGCAAAACTGTGCGCCTCTTGCCATACGATCGTGCTCCCAGTCTATGATGCCAAGGGCAATCCGGTTATGGATGATGGCGCTCCCAAGACTGAGTTCGAGCAGACCACGTACTTCGAGTGGCTAAACAGCTCCTTCGCCAGCGGAAACCAAACGTGCCAGAACTGCCATATGCCCGACAATTTCAAGGGCACACAGCTGGCGTTCCAAATCGCCAACATCGAGGACGGCACATTCCCAGAGGTACCAGAGACTCTCCCATTTACATCGTTGCCGGCTGACCAATTGCCTCTCCTGACTCGTACACCTTATGCGCGCCATCAGCTCTCCGGAATCAACCTGTTCGCACTCGAAATGTTCGATCAGTTCAGGACCGATCTGGGGCTGTATGCGACAGATGGGTTATTGCCCGACCCTCTGCGCGGTACCTACAACGGCCAGCAAAATGCGGTTGATGGAGGAGTCACTCTGGCGCAAGGCAGCGCCCAAGTGAGCATCGACTCAGTAATCCCCATCGATGGAGTGCTACAGGCCGACGTTCGAGTCAAGAATTCGGTCGGTCACAAGTTCCCGTCGGGAGTCAGTTTCCGCCGCGCGTTCCTGGACTTCCAGGTTCTCGACATTCATAACAAGGTTCTGTGGGAATCTGGCGGGACAAATGCCAAGGGCGTCATAACCGACACCCTTGGTAAGCCGCTGGTCACTGAGTTCTTCAGTCCGTCGCAGCAGACCTATCAACCACACTTCTGGACCGGCAATCCGATTACTGGCGACGAAGAAGTACAGATTTATGAGGAATTGGTGCGCGATCCCCAGGGACAGTTCACCACCAGTTTCCTCAGCCTAGACGACAAGGTTAAGGACAATCGCATCCTGCCTCAAGGTTGGTCTTCCGCCGGTCCGATGGGTGATATTACCAAGCCGGAGGGTACAGACTCCGATCCAAACTACCAGAGTGGATGTGGCTGCAGCGTGGTACGTTATCAAGTACCCCTGACAGCAGTCCCGGGCGCGACTACGGTCCAGGCCACCTTGTATTATCAGACCATTCCTCCGTACTACCTGAGCCAGCGCTCCGAGGACGCCAGTGGCCCCGACACGCGGAGATTGATCAATTTCACTAACCGATTGGACGTCAACAAGTACACTGAGATTTCCAACTGGAAACTCAAAATCGCAGGCTCAGGACCCGTCAATATACCGTGAACGGAATCGGAACTTTGATGGAAAGAGCGAGCGCAGTGGTTTTTCGACGAGCTACGACGCGCCCAGACTATAGACGTCCTGCACTGTGACAATCCCGGACGATGAACCTGCCATTTCCGATTGAAATCAATCGAAGAATCACAGTGAAAATAAAATATACACTGATTTACACGCTATTGTTCCTTTGCGGCAGCTTAGTGTGTTCTATCTCGAGCGCATCCGCACAATCATGCACTCCTGTCGCTTATGCTTTTCGTCATGCCGAAGATTTTGGAACGAACCTCACAGTAGTAGGCCGGCAGCATGCCGATCTTTATACAGCCATGGTAGACGTCTTTGGAGCCGCACACACTTATTGCCCTGTGGGGTACGTTTATTCAATGTACTCTACCAACCCAGATGGGTTTGGTGGCACAAACAATCCATACCAGACATCTCAGCCTCTAGTTACTGAAGCGTGCTACAATTCAATTTTACCCGACATTAACAGTGTAGACTTGGCAGCGTGTTTTTCCGATTCTCCACGTACGTCTTTAGAGAATGGTGGAAAGTTGTATGAGTATTTGGGAGCAAAACCCTCTGAGCAAAGGAGGCCACCAGCCGGCGTTAGTGCCACAGGCGCTGAATTGCGGGAGGAATTGACTAGAAGAGCCGATCGCGGTTTGTCGAGTGCTATTTTTTGGACAAGTCAGGGCTTAAATGTCCTTGGCCAAGCTATTGCTGGCATGGCTAAAGTAGATATTCCGGGCTGTTCGTCGCCACCGCCCGACAATAAAAAATGCGAGGCCTCTAAAGGTATACCGCCGAGAAATGCGGCTTATGTTTTTGAATTTAACGGAAGTAACGCTTTTAACCTAACTTCGCCAGACAAGAAATATGTACAATGCTTCAATGTTCAGATTAAAACGCCATGCACCCCGGGCGTCGACAGTTCCACTCCTCCCACCCTAGACGGGCCCCCTACTGTTAATAATGGTAGCACCAGCTATTGGTGTGGAAATGGAGTCGACGGCACTGGCAACTTGCCGGCAACAACAGATCTAACAGCAAAATGCGAGCAGAAACTCCCCTCGACGTTCAACAATCTTAATGCGTTAGTGGGGAGGATTTGCGATACGGCCGAACTTAAAAGCGCCAACAAGCGTTATTTTGGTTATTGTCAATAGCCAACGCTGGCTTTTACCCTGCGCTCCAAGGATGCCAGTGGCCCCGAAACCGGGAAACTGATCAAGTTCACCAACCATGCTGGACGTCAACAAGTACACCGAGATTTCCGACTGAAAAACCTGGGATCGCCGGCTCTGGACCGATCAATGTTCCGTGGTCGGAAGTCAGAACTTGCAGGAGATGCGAAAAGAGTGTTCAAATCGACAAGTCTATGACGCGCCAAGGAGGACGAGACGAGTGATAGCGGCTTTCAAACGAACCACTTAGAAGGATTAGTGCGCCGGCTGACCCCGACGGAAATAACCTCCCCGCCACACTACTGTAGCTACTGCGAACCGCCGCCAGCACGCTTGCTACCATGATTCCGATGCTGGCATAGGGTCGTCAGCCTTATCCGGGCTTTTGCCGATGGAGGAAGGGTTCAATCTATGCAGTGTTTGGAAGACTCATAATTTATTGTGGTTTGCATTATCACGATCGGTTTCAGCTACTTCTTTGGCAGCCGCGATTGTCGCGCCCAGGAAATCATGTGCGCCGTCTTGTCGATTTGGCTTGGGATAACCATTCTCGCGATCCTGAAATTGGCGCATCCGTACCACGGGATGATGTTGATCCCGGACGATTCCTACTGATACGCAATCTCGCGAATGGAGGAAGCCACTAACTACAGACGCCGCCCGTGCCTGCGGCCAAAGCTCCGTAGACTGGCAGTAAAAGTGCCGCGTCAACTAACCAATGGCCGACGTTTGTACCGGTCGTGATGAGGACCGGACGCACGCTCCATCATGACCCGCGGCACGCTCGCCGGCGGATTCGCGCCCACCTGCAACTCGTGCTTCGAATATCCCCGAGTCAAGGCCAAAGCTAAGGTGATGGCTGGCACTGCGCGCCATCTGCCCATCGTCAAATGGACCATCAACAACGTCATGGCGACCGAGCCGCACTTCCCGCTGTGGATCGGCGATTCGACCAACGAGCTGCCGACCGAGATCGGCAAGTTCCTGACCGGCCAGGACGACGGCGGTGATGCCAACAAGTGTATGGACGCGGTGGCGAAGATGATCGACGCTCAGACGAAAGATGCCGGTCTTCTCTAATATCTCTAGATCCATGCAAACGGAGATGCATCTACGCCTCCGTTCTGGTTGGTGAAGACTTATGCCGCGCGACCTTGTCATCGGAATCGATTCCTCGACCACAGCCACGAAGGCGATTGCCTGGGATCAGAGCGGCGCGCCGGTGGCTGAAGGGCGTGCCGAAATCCCGCTCGCCCAGCCTCGCCCGCGCCATTTCGAACAGGATCCCGAAGACTGGTGGAGCTCGACGACGCTGGCGCTGCGCGAGCTCACGTCAAAGGTCGAGCCGACGCGCGTCGCGGGCGTTGCGATCTCGAACCAGCGCGAGACCTTCGGCCTCTTCGGCGAGCATGGCGAGCCGATCCGTCCTGCAATCGTCTGGCTCGACGAGCGGGCGATGGACCAGATGCGCCGGTTCGGAGCGAGCTTCGGCGCGGAGAAGATCCACGCGATCTCCGGCAAGCCGGTCGACATTACGCCCTGCCTCTACCGGATGGTCTGGCTGCGTGAGAACGAGCCTCATCACCTGGATCGCGCCGCCTATGTCGCTGAGGTCCATGGCTATCTTTGCTTCCGGCTCACCGGCCGCTGGGCAACTTCGACCGCGTCGGCGGACCCGCTGGGCGTCCTCGACATGGAGCGCCTGGCATGGTCGCAGGACATCCTCGGCGCGGCAGGAGTCTCGATTGACAAAATGCTATCGCTGGTGCGACCAGGCGCGCTCATTGGAACCGTTACCGAAGCCGCCGCGCAGGCGACCGGCCTTTTGGCCGACACCCCCGTGTTCGCGGGGGGCGGCGACGGACAGTGCGCCGGTACCGGCGTCGAGGTTATGCGATCTCGCCGGGCCTATATCAACCTCGGCACCGCCGTAGTCTCGGGAATCCATGCTGAGCGCTATGCCTTCGACGCCGGGTTCCGAACCGAGACGGCGGTTGCCGATCGAGGTTATATCCTCGAGACCTGCCTGCGCTCCGGCACTTTCCTGCTCGACTGGCTGACACGCGATATCCTGGGCATCGATCATGAGCGAGAAGTCGAGGCGCTAACTGCGCTCGAGGCTGAGGCCGCAGCCTCGCCGGTTGGCGCCAACGGCGTCATGCTCGTCCCCTACTGGGAAGGGTGCATGACTCCCCACTGGGATGCGTCGGCCCGCGGCGTGATCGCCGGGCTTTCGGGATCGACGCGCCGCGGCGATCTCTATCGCGCGCTGCTGGAGGGCGTCGTCCTCGAGCAGGCGCTGGCGTCAAGGCGCCTGCAAGCCGGCTGCGGACAAATTATCGACCACTACGTCGCAGTCGGCGGCGGCACGGCGTCGGATCTGTGGATGCAGATCCTGGCCGATGCCGTGGGCGTTCCCGTCCATCGCTCGACGAGCAAGGAGGCGTCTTCGCTCGGCGCGGCGATCGCGGCTGCGGTGGGATGCGGCTGGTTCCAGAGTTTTGCCGAGGCGTCGGCCGCCATGGCCGGCCATATCGCTCGGACCTTCGAACCGAGACCGAAGGAGAAGGCGGCCTACGCGGAACTGGCCGAGATATACGGAGAGCTCTGGCCAGCGCTTTCGAGTTGGAACCAGAAGCTCGCTCGCTTTGTCGAGCAGCGGGCTGCAAAGCAGCAATCCTAGACTGGGATCGCGCGCCAGTTTCGTCGGAATGACGTAGCTCAGGATCGACTCGCCCATCGACGGGACAACGCGAGCTTTCGTCGTCAGGCGACGGCGTCAAAAGCTCACTCATCGGCGGCGATATCAAAGGTCTGATGGAACCGGCGCTGATGCTGACGCCTCCTAGCCCTCCAAGCGAAAGTGACGACGGCCTACTGACGCTCGACGACGTGATGAGTCTTAAATTGAACCGCACCGAGTGGGTGATCTTGTCGGCCTGCAACACGGCCGCGCTAGGCAGGAGCGGCGAGGGCTTCTCGGGACTCGCGCGGGCGTTCTTCTACGCAGGCACTCCGTCGTTGCTGGTCTCGCAATGGAGCGTAGATGACGCCGCGACCGACCAGCTCATGACAGCGGTGTTCACTGCTTATGCACATGGCTCGAAAGTTTCGCGGGCCGCGGCGCTGCATGAAGCGATGCTCAAGCTGATGACCGCTGGTGAGACCGAATCTGGTCACGCCTATTTCGCACATCCGTTTGCGTGGGCGCCGTTCATCGTGGTCGGCGAAGGCGGAACCGCCGCAAATTGAGTTCGCTCTTGGGTTCATCGCTTGACAAATTCGGACAGTGCGCCTGTCCGATATTGTCCGAGATAAATAGTGCTTGGCTTTATTGGTGGAGCTGACGCGGATCGAACGCGCGACCTCCTGAATGCCATTCAGGCGCTCTCCCAGCTGAGCTACAGCCCCACCGTGCGGAGAGACGACTCCTCAGTTAATCGGAAGCTGTTGGTGGGGTCAACCTGAGCTTCGCCGAGTTCGTCCGGGCCTCGGCGCGATCGAGCGCGCGGCGCTTCAGGGGCGGGCGCGTTCGATTAGCTCGCGCGACGCACGGCGGAACTTGTCGGTGACTTCGGCGCCGCCGAGCATCCGCGCGATCTCTTCGATCCGTTCGTCCTGTACCAGCGCGCTGACGCGGCTGCGGGTGGCGCCGCGGCGCTCCTCTTTTTCAACCAGGAAATGAGTGTCGGCGAAGGCGGCGACCTGCGGCAGATGGGTCACGCATAGCACCTGATGAAAGCGCGCGAGTTCCTTCAACTTGCGTCCGACGACCTGGGCGACCGCGCCGCCCACGCCGGCGTCGACCTCGTCGAAGATCATTGTTGCGACACCGCGGCGCTGAGCCTCCAGGCGCTTGAGCGCGAGCATCACGCGCGAGAGCTCGCCGCCCGAGGCGATGCGCGCCAGCGCCATCGGCGGCTGCCCCAGGTTGGGCGAGAGCATGAATTCTATCGATTCCGCGCCGCTCGGCCCGAGCGTCATGCGGTTGTGCTCGAACGCACTTTCCGACTTTTCCAGTGGCGTGAACCGGGCCTCGAACACCGGCGCGCGCATCCCCAGCGTCTTGAGCTCGGTCTCCATCCGGCGCCTGAGCTCGGCCGCCGCGCTTTGGCGCCGCGCGCTGAGCTCGGCGCCCGTCCGCGCCAGGCGATCGAGCGCGTCGCGGAGCTCCGTTTCGGCCGCGGCGCGCGAATCGGAGACTCGCTCGAGCTCGGCGACCTCGGCGCACGAGCGCTCCAGCGTCTCGATCACGCTCGCGAGCGTACCGCCGTACTTGCGCTTGAGCCGGGTCAGCTCGGCCATCCGCGTTTCGATCTCCTCCAGCCGCGCCGGATCGGCCTCGACCCGCGCGGCATAGTCGCGAAGCGTATGCGCCGCCTCCTCCAGGCCAAGGCGCGCCGAGCTGATCAATTCGAGTACGTCCTTGAGCTTGGGATCGATCGCTGCCGCCTCGCTGACGCGCGTCTGCACGCGCGCAACCGCGTCGAGTGCGGCGGAGCTCTCGCCGGAAAGCATCTGCTCGGCCTCGGCGGCGGCGGCGCCGAGGCGTGCAGCGTTGGCCAGCACCGTGCGCTCGGCCGCCAGATGTTCGTCCTCACCGGGCGCAAGTTCGGCGCGCTCGAGTTCGGCGATGCGGAAGCGGGCGAGCTCGAGTTGCTCGGCGCGGGTGCGCTCGCGCTCGCGCAGCTCGTCGGCCCGCGTGCGCGCCTGAACCGTGGCACAGTACGCGGCGCCATATTCCTCGAGCGTCGAGTCGAGCGCGGCGTGCCGATCCAGGAGCTGGAGATGGCTCTCAGAGCGGAGCAGCGTCTGATGCTCGTGCTGGCCGTAGACCTGCACGAGGCTCTGGCCCATCTGCGCCAGGGTCTGCACGGTGGCCATCTCGCCGTTGACGTAGGCGCGCGAGCGCCCGCCGTCGGCAGCCAGCGTGCGGCGGATCAACAGCTCGCGATGGGCGGAGTCGGCGAATGCGGGAGCGCCCTCGGGCAGCGGCGCTTCGCCCTCGAGTTCGAACAATCCTTCGACAACGGCTTCGTTCTGCCCGGCCCGGATCATGTCGGGCGAGGCGCGGCCGCCGAGCAGCAGGCCGAGCGCGGTCATGATGATGGTCTTGCCCGCGCCGGTCTCGCCTGAGAGCACGTTGAAGCCGGGCCCGAAGTACAGTGCCGCGCCCTCGATGATAGCGAAGTTGCGGATGCGCAGTTCGACCAGCATTGCCGCCTCGTGCGCTCAGCCCCAGCGCAGCTTGTTGCGCCAGATCTCGAAGTAGGCGTGCGACGATCGCACCAGTACCACCGGGTTTTTGCCGCGCCGCACGCGCAGAGTGTCGTCGCTGGCGACCCGCGCGGTTTGCTGGCCGTCCACCGTCAGCATCGCACCGTTGTCGTCGGTCTTGACCCGCACTTCGATCTCGAACGAATCGGGCAGCACCACCGGGCGGTTGCTCAGCGTGTGCGGGCAAATCGGCGCGAGCACCACGACGTCGAGCGAGGGAAAAACGATCGGCCCGCCGGCGCTGAGCGCGTACGCGGTCGAGCCGGTCGGGGTGGCGATGATCAGGCCATCGGCGCGGTAGGAGCAGAAGCGCTCGCCGCTGGCGGTCACGTTGAGCTCGAGCATCCGGCCGAGCGCGCGCTTGTTAATCACGACGTCGTTGAGCGCGCGAAAGCTCTCGCGATCGACCGTGCGGGCGCCCGCGGCATGCGCCTCGACGGTCGCCTCCAGCGTGATGCGGCGGTCGACCTCGTAATCGCCGGCCAACACGCGGGCAAGCGTCGCCTGCGCCTCCTCGGTGGTGATCTCGGTCAGGAAGCCGAGACCGCCGAGGTTGATGCCGAGGATCGGCGTTTCGCGCTCGCCGACCAGGCGCGCGATACTGAGCAACGTGCCGTCGCCACCGAGCACCACGATAAGGTCCGAGCGCAACACCAGCTGCTCGCGCTCGACCGCCTCGGCGCCGATCTGATGGGCGACCTCGGGCTCGGCCAAAGTCGCCAAGTGCCGCGCGCGCAACCATGCGGCGAGTTCGTGCGCGATCGCGATCGCCCGCGGACGCTCGCGTCGCACGACCATCCCGACCGTCTTCAACGAATGCTTTTCCTTCGGGCTAACGCGCTTCACGGCTGGGCCCGCGCTGGTCGCCGCGCCGCGGCGTGGCGCCGGCCGCGCGCGCGTGGCCGTGCCTCGAATTCAAAGACTGATCTGCACGGCGAGGATGAAGTTGCGTCCAACGCGTCGAACCGCCCGTCCCCTCTAGCCTCCGGCCCCAATTTTTCGCCTCGAAAATCTCGGCCCGAAAACTCCGCCTCAAGGTTAGCTAGGGCGACGCGCCCGGATCAACCGTGATGGTCTTGGGCACGGCGGGACCCTCAGGCGTGACCGTGATGGTCTTGGGCCTCGGCGACGGATCGACGGCTGGTTTGGAGGTTCCGACCACCAGCGCGACCGCTTCGACGTGGTCCACCTTGACGCCCTCGACGCGCGTTTTGCCCATGCTTTTGATCACTACCGCATTGGCGCCGGCCTCGCACGCTTTGCGCTTGAGCAGCGACAGGACATCCTCATGCTGGGCCGGCGCGCCGTCGATGTTGAGCGTTGCGACCTCGCGCGTTTTCCCGGCGGGATTTTCGTGCAGGATCCGTACCTCGCACTTCGAACCCGGCACGGAGCCTGCGGAACTATCATCTCTGACGACGCTCATCGTGGTGACTTCTATAGCTTTTTCGACCTTCAACCGGGGCCGCAAAGGCGCGGCGGGCGTGCTCTCCGAGGCGGGGATGCCACCGAAGCGCTCCGGTGTTCGACGCACCTCGGCCGCCGTCGTTATTGCGGCGGGCTCCGCCGATGCTGTCGATTGCGCCGCCGTCGACGCTGCTGGTGGAAGTACGACGGGGGGTACGGTCGATGGCGGCGCCGCCGCCCGCGCGCATCCGCCGAGCGCGCAGCAAAGCACGATCACCTTCGTCAGCCGGCGCACATTAGTCAGTATCCGCGCCGCATTCGCGTCTGTCACGTGCGGGCAAGCCTCGCTTTCCGGAACGTTTCATATAAGATCGCGGCGGCGGCGGCGTGCGAGACACGCCGCACTGGAACGAATCGCAATGGCTTCGGGCAATCAAGAGCGGCCGCTGATCGGCGCGCACGTATCGATCGCGGGAGGCGTCAGCCAAGCGCTGGCACGCGGCCGCCAGATCGGCTGCGAGTGTATCCAAATTTTCACCAAGAGCTCGCGCCAGTGGGCCTCCAAACCTTACTCGGGCGAGGAAATCGAGGCGTTCAAAAGCGCGCAGGCCGAAACCGGAATCAAAATCGTCGTCGCGCACGACTCCTACCTGCTCAACCTTGGTGCGCCCGACGAGAAATTGCGCAAGCGCTCGGTCGAGGGCCTCATCGATGAGCTGGAGCGATGCGAGGCGCTCGGCGTGTCGTTTCTGATCGCGCATCCGGGCGCCCACGTCGGCTCGGGCGAAGAGGCCGGTATCGCGACTATCGCGCGTTCGATCGACGAGGCGCACAAATCGTGCGCCGGCTTCAAGACCAAGGTCGCGCTGGAGATCACGGCCGGGCAGGGCAGCAATCTCGGCTACTCGTTCGCGCAGATGGGCCGTATCTTCGACGCGGTCAAGGAGAACGAGCGGCTGCGGCTGTGCTTCGACACCGAGCATGCCTTCGCCGCGGGCTACGATCTGCGCAGCTCCGAGGGCTACGAGCGCACCTTTGCGGAGCTGGATCAGCAGGTTGGAATCAAGCGCGTGGTCGCGTTTCATCTCAACGATTCGCTCAAGCCCTTTCACTCGCGCGTCGATCGCCATCAGCATATCGGCAAGGGCTACCTCGGCGTCGAGCCGTTCGACCGCCTGCTCCACGACCCGCGCTTCTTCGGCCTCCCGATGTGCCTGGAGACCGAGCCCGGCCCCGACATGAAGGACATCGCCGAGGATCTCGCCACGCTGCGCAAGCTGCTGGAACCGCAACACTGACGCTAAAGCAAGACTGACATTAAAGACCGACACGATGGAGAAACGAATCCTGACCGGCGACCGCCCGACCGGTCCGCTGCACCTCGGACACTACGTCGGCTCGCTGCAAAACCGCGTCCGCCTGCAACACGACTACGACACCCACATCCTGATCGCCGACATCCAGGCCTTGACCGATAACTTCGAGCATCCGGAGAAGCTCGAGGCCCACGTCTTCGAGGTCGCGCTCGACTATCTGGCCGTGGGGCTGGAGCCTGAGCGGGTCAAAATCGTCGTGCAATCGATGGTGCCGGAGCTGAGCGAGCTTACCACCTACTTCATGAACCTGGTGACGGTGGCGACGCTCGAGCGCAATCCCACCGTCAAGGACGAGATCAAGCAGCGCAATTTCAAGCGCGGCGTGCCGGTGGGCTTCTGGTCGTATCCGATTTCGCAGGCCGCCGACATCGCGATCTTCAAGGCCGAGCTGGTGCCGGTCGGCGAAGATCAGTTGCCGATGATCGAGCAGACGCGCGAGATCGTGCGGCGCTTCAACTCGCTCTACGCCAAGGTGCTGGTCGAGCCGCGCGCGATGCTGGGCCAGATGGCGCGGCTGCCGGGCACCGACGGCGGGGCCAAGATGTCGAAGTCGCTCGGCAACTGCATCTATCTCGGCGATCCGCCCGAGGCGGTGCGCAAACGCGTGATGTCGATGTTCACCGACCCGACGCGGATTCATCCGACCGATCCCGGCCACGTCGAGGGCAATCCGGTCTTCACCTACCACGACGTGTTCAACCCGGATAAGGCCGAGGTCGACGAGCTCAAGGAGCGCTATCGCAGGGGCACGGTGGGCGACGTCGAGGTGAAGCAGAAGCTGTTCGCCGCGCTCGACGCGTTCCTGCGGCCGATTCGCGAGCGGCGCGCCGAGTTCGCGGCGAAGCCCGCGCGGGTGCGCGAGATCATCATGGAAGGCACGCGCAAAGGACGCGCGGTCGCGCAGTCCACGATGGACGAGGTGCGCGCCGCGATGAAGCTGAATTACAAGTTGGGCCGATAGCCGGTTGATTTCAGCCGGCGACGCGGGCGTCGCGGCGCCGTGCCGCTGGGTTTCGCCTGCGGCTTCCTCGACCGAGCGATCCTGTTCCGCGGCGTCCTATGTGCGATCCGTCGCGGCTGAACTTGCCGCGCCGCGTCCGACGCCTTAACAAACTTCGCGCTCCCGTTCACGATGGAATTGAAGCGTTCCGCGACGAGGCCTCGGCTTCGCCTGATATGCGGAGCGGAGAGACGGTCGTGGAAAGTCCGAGCATCGCAGCCACTGTTAACCTCGAAGGGCATCCGCCTCATGCGCAGGTTCGCTATCCCGGCCTGATCGAATTCTTCGTGCTACTCGGCGTGGGCATGCTGGGATGGTTTCTCTGCGCGCCGGTGCTGCCGATACCGCCCGACAAGCATCCGCGCGCGATCTCGATCGCGCTCGGAGAGATGCTCTTCCTGGTGGGATTGGGATGCCTCGCGGCGCGACGGGCGGGGTTCGCTCCCAGCGCGCTCCGACGCCGATTCGCCGCCGACATTCCGGGGGCCCGGCCGGCGCCAGGCCTGACGGAATTGATTTACGCCGCGGCCGGTGCGGCGGTCGTGTCGATCCTGGGCACGCGAATCGCGCAGATGATCGTGGTCAAGGCGCTATGGTCGCCGTCGCTCGCCGCCACGACTCCGGCCGCTATGAAGGAAGCCGGCCGTAAGACTTTCGAACTCTTCAAGGCTCATCCGGTCGCCGTCGGCGTCGGCTTTCCGATCATCGAAGAGATTCACTTCCGCCTTTTCCTGATGACCGCGCTGGTATGGCTGATAATCAAACTGTTGCGTGCGCCCGCAGGCAAGCTGAGCGCCAGGGGATGGTGGACCGCGATCGTGATCCAGGGCCTGATGTTCGGCGCGATCCACGCGGCGACCGGCGCGGGCACGCTCTGGTGGGAGCCGCGCGCGGTGCAGATGCTGCTCGAGCCGCGCACCGTTGCGGGAATCGTGCTGGGCTACGTCTACTGGCGCTGGGGCGTGGAGACGTCGATCCTCGCCCACGTGCTGGCGGACTTGGGCGTGCTCTGTTACTTGGCGGTTTTTGCCCACGGCGGCTGAGCCGCCGCGCCAATCAGCGGTCGCCGCGCATCAGGATGCCCGCCTTCTCCAGTTCCCCAATCTTATCCGCCGAGTAGCCGAGACCGCCGAGAATCTCCGCGTTGTGCTCGCCCAGAAATGGAGCTTGGAGGTCGAGTTCGGTCGGAAAATCGGAGAAGCGCAGCGGCACGCCGGGGATGTCGTACTCGCCGATGATGCGATCGCGGATCTTCCGCACCGTTCGGCGTTCGCGCAGGTGTGGATGGTTCACGGCCTCTTCGATCGACAGAATCGGCGCCACTGGAATCCGATTTTCTTCGAGCTTGCGCAGGATGGTGGCGTCGTCGGGCTGCGAGTCGAGCCAGGCCTGAATGATGCCGGTAATCTCGGCGAGGTTGGCGGCGCGCGCGATCACGGTCGTGAAGCGCGGGTCGGCCGCCAGTTCCGGCCGGCCCATCGTGCGGCACAGCGCCGCGAACTGATGGTCCACCGGCGCCATGATGAAGAGGTAGCTCTCCGGCGTTCGGCCCTTGAAAATTCCGATGATCGGGACGGCGGTGTGATTCGAGCCGGGGCGTTTGGGTTTCACCTTGCCGCCGCTCATGCTGTACATCTGCACGTTCAGCTCGTGGCAATGGAAGTAGCTATCGAGGAGCGATATATCCAGATGCTGGCCGCGGCCGGTCTTGTCGCGATAGAGCAGGGCGCAGGCGATCGCGGCGAGCGCGTGAACGCCGGTCGACACGTCGCCCAGCCCGAGCATCGGGAACGACGGCGGCCCGTTGGGGTCGCCAATCATGTAAGTCACTCCCGCGTAACTCATCCCGATGTAATCGTAGCCCGGGCGATTGGCCAGCGGTCCGGTCTGTCCGAATCCCGAGACCGAGCACATGATGAGCCGCGGATTGATCTTGCTGACCTCCTCCCATCCAAGACCCATCCGCGCGATCGCTCCCGGCGAATAATTTTCGAGCAGAACATCCATCGTGGGCAGCAATTTTTTGATAACCGCGAGCCCTTCGGGTGTTTTCGGATCGAGGCAGAGGCTCTTCTTGCCCCGGTTCTGCTGTACGAAGTACGCGCTACGCCCATCCTTCAGAAATGGAAAAGAGCGCGAGAAATCCCCCTTGGGCGGAATCTCCACCTTGATGACGTCGGCGCCGAGCTCGGCCATCAGCCGCGTCACGGTCGGGCCTGCGAGCGCCTGGGTAAAGTCCAGGACCTTGTAACCGTCAAGAACATGAGATGGCTTGGATGTTGGCATCGTCAAATATCCTTCCTTCGTAACTTGCCCTAATAGTCTGACGCGAAACGGCCCGGAGTGAGGCGGTATCGTTCGCGCGATGATCCGAAAAAATCGTCAGTACGCCTTGGCAAAGAAGGCGCGCTCTTTCGCTTCTTCGCCGCAGACCAGGCATCGCCCGGCGGTGCCGTTTTGTTCGAGCGGAATCGCGCGGCAGGTCGCGCGCGTTTCCTCGCGGATCCTGGTCTCGCACGCGGCGCTCCCGCACCAATAGATGTCGGCCATACCGCCGCCGCCTTCGCCTTCCATCTGCGCGCGAAACTTCGCGTAGTCGTCGAACTCGCGCGTGTTCGCGCGCATCGCGTCGCGCGCCTGCGTGTAGAGGCTCTTCTGCACGTCGTCGAGCAGCGTGCCGACGTGCGCCGCAAGCCCGTCGAGCGACGCGACGGCTTTTCCTTCCTTGCCCGAGCGGTCGCGGCGCGCCAGCACGGCGTTGCGCGCGGCGACGTCGCGCGGGCCAATCTCGATCCTGACCGGCACCCCGCGCATCTCCCAATCGTTGAACTTGAAGCCGGGCGTAAGCCCCTCGCGATCGTCGAGCCGCACGCGCACGCCGGCCGCTTCCAGCACGTCGCGCGCCGCGCGGGCCGCCCCGAGCACCGGCTCGCCCTCCTCGGCCTTGCGCCAGATAGGCACGACCACGGCCTGGAACGGCGCGACGGCCGGCGGCAGGCGCAGTCCCTGGTCGTCGCCGTGGCTCATGATGATCGCGCCCAAAAGCCGCGTCGACACGCCCCAACTGGTCTGATGCGGATACTGGAGCTGGTTTTGCGTATCGAGGAAGCGAATCTCGAAGGCGCGCGCGAAGTTGTCGCCGAGGTAGTGCGACGTGCCGCACTGGAGCGCCCGCCCGTCGCCCATCAGCGATTCTATCGAGTAGGTCTCCTCGGCGCCGGGAAAGCGCTCGGCCGCGCTCTTGCGCCCGGTGACCAGCGGCACCGCGAGATAGTCCTCGACGAAGCCGCGGTAGACCTCGAGCATCGTGAGCGCCTCCCGCTCGGCTTCCTCCCTGCTCGCATGCGCGGTATGGCCTTCCTGCCAGAGAAATTCGGTGGTGCGTAAAAACGGCCGCGTGCGCATCTCCCAACGCACCACATTGCACCACTGGTTGATCATCAGCGGCAAATCGCGATGCGAATGGATCCACTGCGCGAACATATAATTGATGATCGTCTCGGAGGTCGGCCGCACGATGAGCGGCTCCTCCAGCTCCTTGCCGCCGCCGTGAGTGACCACGGCGACCTCGGGCGCGAAGCCCTCGACGTGCTGCGCTTCCTTTTGCAGGAAGCTTTGCGGGATGAAGAGCGGGAAGTACGCGTTGCGCGCGCCGGTTTTCTTGATCCGGCGGTCGAGTTCGTCGCGCAGCGCCTCCCAGATCGCGAAGCCGTCGGGGCGGAACACGATACATCCGCGCACCGGTGAGTGATCGGCGAGTTCGGCGCGCGCGATTATCTCGTTGTACCAGGCGGCGAAATCGACGCTTCGCGGGGTGACTTTTTTTTCGTCCTGTTTGTCGGCCATGCGATGGTTTTCCAACCGAGAACAATACACTGCGCCGCCCGCCAAAGCATCGGCGCGCGACCCTCGCGCGAGGCGCACCCTGACGGCCTTGCCTTTCGCCGCCGGCTCCTCAACTATTGCGCTGTGGAAGTCCGTCGGCCCGCAGCTTAGACAGTGGCGCGTGGCCTTGGCAACAGTCCTGATGCGACTTGGTGCGAGCGAGGAGCAGGTGCGGATGAGAACGCTTCATATCGCGGAGCCGGGCGGACGGGCGCGCTTTGCCGGAAATCGCCGCCGCCCGTGCGGCTTTCTTATGCTCGCGGCCGGTGTCGCGATCGCTTTCCTAATGACGCCGATGGGCGCGACGGCCGCGGGACCGATGAGCCCTGCGCCGCTCCCGCTTCCGCCCCAGTCCCCGCCTCCGCAAACCCAGGGCTCGCGCACGATCGAGGTCACCGGCAGTGGCGAAGCGCACGTGGCTCCGGACGTCGCCTCGCTCAACCTCGCGATCGAGACGCATGCGGCGACCGCCCAGCAAAGCGCGGGTCAGAACGCGGCGCTCGCGCAAAAGGTCGTCGACGCGCTAACCACCAAGCTCCAGGGCAAGGGTAAGGTATGGACCGGCGGCTATTCGCTCTATCCCGAGTACAACGAACCGCGGCCCAACGAAAAGCCGGTCGTCACCGGCTATCGCGCCGAGAATTCGATCACCGTGGAGACCGGCGAGATTGGCCTGCTCGGGGGCTTAATCGACACCGCGATCGAAGCCGGCGCCAACCGGATTAACTTTCTCAACTTCACGCTGCGCGACGAGAGCCAGGCCCGCAGCCAAGCCATCGCGCTGGCCGCCAAGGACGCGCAGGCGCAGGCCGCCTCGCTGGCCAAGTCGCTTGGGGTCACGCTCGGGCCGGTGGTCAAGGCTACCACCGTAGCGGAAACCGGGCCGATGCCGATGATGCGGATGGGAGCGATGGCGCTGAGTTCATCGATGGGCGCGCCGACGCCGGTGCAGCCCAACGAGGTCACGGTCCCCGCGACCGTTACGATTACCTACCAGATCCAGTAGCCGCGAGCGGGCGATGTGCGGCTGACGACTCGATCTCAAGTCTATGCACCAAAGCCGACTCCCGGTTGGGCAATTTGCCGCGCTTCGAGTCTACGATTTTCATAATATTAGCCGCCGCGGCGCGCGCCGCGCGCGAAACATCCCGGCCGAAAGGTTAGTCTGCGTTCCAGATGTCAGTTCCAATCGAGTTGGCTGCCACCGGCAGGCCCGAAACTCCGGTGACGGAACTTAAGGCCGGGCGCAAGCCTCTGCTGAGCGCATTGGCCGCCGAGATCAGTCCGTCGCCGGCTGCTGGCAGGCCGGTGCGCACGATCGAGGTCGTCGGCAACGGCGAATGGCGCGTGGCCCCGGACCGCGTCCTTTTCAACCTGATGATTGAAACTCATGCGCTTTCCGCCCAACAGAGCGCGGAGGAAAACGCCGCGCTCGCACAACGGGTAGCCGGCGTGCTGGCGGAAAAACTCCGCGGCAAGGGCAGGCTCCGGGCCGGCGGCTGTTCCCTCTATCCGGAATACGAACAGCCTCGGGGACGCGACAAGCCGGTGGTGACCGGTTACCGCGCCGAAAATTCGATCGCGGTCGAAACCGGCGCCGTCGGGATAGTCGGAGCCGTGATCGACGCCGCGCTCGACGCGGGTGCGAGCCGCATCAGCTATCTCGACTTCGCCCTCGACGACGAGGGGCAGGCTCGCGGCGAGGCGATAGCCAGGGCCGCGTTCGACGCGCAAACGCAGGCGGACTGCCTCGCCCGCTCGCTCGGGGTCAGGATCACGCGGGTGCTCAGGGCCGTCAGCCAAGCCCCTGCGCGGCCGGCGCCGGCGTTCGCGGGAGCGCCGCCGGGCGAAGTCACGATACCCGTGACCGTTTCGATCATTTACCAGATCGAGTAGCCTTAGTCTCCGCACCGGATGCGGAGATGCTGAAACCTGGGGATAGTGCGCCGCCATTCGATCTCGCGTGCGCGGTCGGCGACCGCGCGGGGCGCCTGCGTCTTTCCCAAATCGATTCCGAGATGGTCGTGCTGTTTTTCTACCCGCACGATTTCTCCTTCATCTGTCCGACCGAGGTCGTCGCTTTCCACAAGTCGCGCGAAGCGTTTGCCGCCGAACATACCAGCATCGTCGCGGTCAGTATCGACGACGTGCAGACCCATCTGCGTTGGGCGCGTGAGTTGGGCGGAATCGGCTATCCGCTGCTGTCCGACGAGAACGGCGCGCTTACAAAGGCCTACGGTGTGTTCGACGAGAGCGCGGGGAGAGCGATGCGCGCGACCTTCATCCTCGACTCCAAACGCTCTATCGTCTACTGCGTCGCGAGCCAGGTTAACGTTGGCCGCAGCGTGAGCGAGACCCTGCGCGTAGTGTGCGCGCTGCGCTCGGGGCGGATGTGTCCGGCGGATTGGCAGCCGGACGGCAATCCGGCCCCGCCCATCACCACTGACTCCGGCTCCGGCTGAGCGCGCGTGGCGGCCCTCGATCCAAGCGAAAAGAAACGCCTCATCGAGCGTCTCTCGAGCATCCGCGAAATCGTTTTCGGGACGCAGGATGGAATTCTCACCACGGCCGGTGTGCTCGCCGGCCTAAGCGGCGCCGTCTCGATCCATCGCCAGGTGATCCTCGCCGCGCTCGCCTCGACCGCCGCCGGCGCGCTCTCGATGGGCGCCGGCGCGTACCTCGGCACGCGGGCCGAGACGGAAGTGCTGATCGGCGAGCTCGAGCGCTCGCGCGAGGAGGCCGCCGCCGAGCCCTATCTGCTCCGCGAGCGCCTGCTCCACGAGCTCGAGCACGAGGGACTGAGCCGCGAAGCCTCTTACCGCGTCGTTCAACTCCTCAGTTCCGCGCCGCAGGCGTTGCTCTCGACCGCCGAGGTCAAGATGTACGGGTTGAGTCGCCAGGCCCTGGGCAGTGCGGCCGTCGACGGCGTCACGATGGGAATCGCGTTTCTCGTCGGCGCGATGGTGCCGCTGCTGCCGTTCATCCTGATTCCGTCCGCCGGGCCCGGCGATTACTTCGGGCTTATCGCCGCGATGGCGACGACGGCGCTGGCGCTGTTCACCGTCGGCTATTTTCAGGGATGGCTCGCGCAGCGCAAGTGGCGATGGCTTTCGGGGCTGCGTTTCCTGACGGTCGCGATGGGCGCGGCGGTGATCGGCTACCTCATTGGTCTGGCGATCGCACCGCTGGGCGGCGGCGCCCCAATACCGATCGCGCCATGAAGCTCGACGCCTATTTTTCGCTGGCCGCTTTTCTTGCCCATTGGCGGGCGCTCAAGCACGCGACCGTCGATGCGCTGGCCGCGGACGAGCTTGGCCGTAGCGCCGAGATGGACGAGATTATCGCGGCGCTGCGGCCCGAAGAGCGCGCCGCGCTGGAGGCGGAGAATAACGATGACGGGTCCGCCGGTGCCGGCGCCGCGCGGCGCCATCGCGAACGTGCCGAACTCAGGCTCGCGCGCGAACTGCGCAACCGCGGTCTGTTAGCAGCGTAAATCGCGATGCGCTGAAAGAATGATTGCCTACATCATCCGGCGAATTATCTATGGTGCGGCGGTTTTGCTCGGCACTTCGATCATCACGTTCACCATCGCGTTCGTGATCCCGGCGGACCCCGCGGTCGCGATGGCGGGTGCGAAGGCCGATCCGCAAACTCTCGCCACCATCCGCCATCAACTCGGGCTGGACCAGCCGGTTTATCTCCAGTACGCGCACTACCTCGGCCGGGCGCTGCACGGCGACCTTGGCCGCTCTTACATCCGGCGCGCCGGCGTGACGCAATTGATCCTGAGCCGCTTTCCCGCCACCGCCATCCTGGCGCTGTGCGCGATGGCGCTGTCGCTCGCGCTGGGTATTCCGATGGGGATGGTCGCGGCGGCGTGGCGCGGGCGCGCGGTGGACAACCTCCTGCTCATCCTTTCGCTCGCGCTGATCTCGGTGCCGGTCTTCTGGCTCGGTACGATGCTGCTGATCGCGGGCGGCCTATACCTGCGATCGTTTCCGTTGGGCGGCTTCGACGGGCTCAAGAGCCTGGTGCTGCCGACCATCGCACTCGCGCTGGGCTCGGCCGGCTACTACTCGCGCATCCTGCACACCAACCTGGTCGAGGCGCTGGACCAGGACTATATCCGCACCGCGCGCGGCAAGGGGCTCTCGGCGGCGCAAGCGCTGATTCGCCATGCGATGGCCAACGCGACGCTGCCGCTGGTGACGCTGGCGGGGCTCGATCTGGCGGGATTGCTCTCCGGCGTGGTGCTTACCGAAACCGTGTTCAACTGGCCTGGAATCGGGCGGCTCGCCTACGAAGCGGTATTCAATCTCGACATTCCGCTCATCATGGGCACGGTGCTTTTCTCGGCCTTCCTCGTGGTCTCCGCCAATCTGGCGGTGGACCTGCTCTACGCATGGCTCGATCCGCGAATCCGGCTGAGTGAAATGGCATGACGCGGCGGCTCAACGCGATGGAGCTGGTGGGCGCGGCGATGGTGCTGAGCCTGTTGCTGGCCGCGCTGTTCGCGCCCAGGCTCGCGCCCTACGATCCGACCCGCGCGGTCGCGCCGACCTATGGCGATCCCGGCGCACCGTCGGCCGCATTTCCGCTCGGCACCGACGAGCTGGGGCGCGACGTCCTTTCGCGCATCATCTGGGGCGCGCGCGTCTCGCTCATCGTTGGCGTGGCCGCGATGGGCATCACGCTGACGATCGGGGTGGCGATCGGACTGGTCTCGGGCTTTTTTGGCGGCGCAGCCGATTTTGCCCTGATGCGCTTCACCGACGTGATGCTGACGCTGCCGGCGTTGCTGCTGGCGATGGCGTTCGTCGCCGTCCTGCATCCGAGCCTGCTCAACGTGCTGCTGGTGATCGGCCTCGTGTCGTGGACGCAAATCGCACGCGTGGTGCGGGCCGAGACGCTGTCGATGGCCGAGCGCGATTTCGTGATGGCGGCGCGCGCGCTGGGTGGCTCGCCGGCGCGGCTGATCGCGCGCCATGTGCTGCCCAACGTGATGCCGATTATCGTGGTGATGGCGGTGCTCGGAACCTCCGGCACGTTGCTGCTGGACGCGGGGTTGAGTTTTCTCAGCCTCGGCGTTCCGCCGCCGACGCCGAGCTGGGGCCGCATGATCGAAGAGGCCCTAATCTATTTCCGCACCGCGCCGTGGCTGGTGGCTTTTCCGGGGCTGGCGATTTTCTACGCGGTGCTGGCCTTTAACCTGCTCGGCTACGGCTATCTGCGCGCGCGCGGCGGGAGGGCCGGGCGATGAGGCGGCCGCGCGGCGCGCGCCGCCGCCTCATCGTCCGTCGCGATGGCGCCGGCTCCGCCGGCGCCATCGCGCAATTCGCGGCCCGCGACGCCGTCGCGGGCCGCGAGCCCTGCGGCGCGGGCGTCGCCCGCGACGGCGGCAGTGAGCGCAGCCGCGGCGGCGCGCTGCGCGCGCTCGCCGCGGCTGCGCTATGGCTCGCCGCGGCATCCGGCGCCGCCGTCGGCGGCGCCGGATGCCGCGGGGCCGGCGCGCCGGCGATGCCGGCCTTTCCGCCCGGCGCGCACGTCCTCCATCTCGCCGTGCAGGACGACGTACCGACGCTCGACCCGGCTGCGGGCTACGACACCGCCTCGTGGACTTTCGAGCAGATGATCTTCGACACGCTGGTGCGCTATAGCGACGGTGGCGTCGACCTGGTGGCCGAGATCGCGACGAGCTGGGAGGAAGCGCCGGATGCGCGCTTGTTCACGTTTCACTTGCGCCACGACGCTCGCTTCACCAACGGCCGCGCGGTAACCGCGGCCGACTTCAAGTACGAAATCGAACGCGTGCTTGATCCGGCGACGCGCTCGAAGGGGATGGAATATTTTCGCGAGATAACGGGGGCGGCGGAATTTCAGGCCGGACATGCGCACGAGGTTGCCGGTATTGCGACGCCTGACCCGTGGAGGATCGTTTTTCATCTGGACGCCCCCGATCCGATTTTCGTGCAGAAGCTCGCGATGCCGTTTGCGGCGGCCGTGCCGCATGAGGTGGTCGAACGATGGGGCGAGGATTTTTCCAGCCACGTGGTCGGCAGCGGGCCGTTCAAGCTCGCCCAGTGGATCGGCGGCCAACGGCTGGTGATGGTGAGAAATCCGGACTACTTCATCAAGGGCGTTCCGCGCCTGGACGCGGTGGTCGAGGAAATCGGCGTCAGCGACGATTTGCAGTGGCTGAAATTCGAGGCCGGCGCGATCGATGTTTCGAGAATTCCGTCGGCCGAATTTCTTTACGTGATGAAGACGCCGCGGCTGCGTGCGCTGACGCTCCATATCGTCGACATCGCGACCGAGTACCTCGGGATGAACTGCGGGATGAAGCCCTTCGACGATGTTCGCGTGCGGCGGGCGTTCAACTACGCGATCGACAAGCGCAAGATAATCGCGCTGCTGAATGGACGCGGCGTCGTCGCCGACGGCGTCCTGCCGCCCGGCCTGCCAGGCTTCAATCCGAACTTGAAGGGCTATCCTTACGATCCCGCCAGGGCGCGTCTGCTGCTGGAGGAGGCGGGAGTGGGTAAGGATTTTTCGCCGACGCTCTGGATGCGCGCGGATCGGAGCGAAATGATGATCGGCCAATCGATCCAGCAGGACCTGGCGCTGGTCGGTGTCCACGTCGAACTCAAGCCGGTGGCATGGGCGCCGCTCCTCGAAGCGATTCGCCAACCCGACACCGTCGCGCTGGTCGACCTCGGATGGGAGGCTGATTTTTCCGACCCGCAGAACTTCCTCGAGGTGCTGCTGTCGCGCCAGCAATGGGGCGGCAACAACGACACGTTTTACTACAACCCCGAGGTCGACAAGCTGTTGGTCGAGGCAGCGCCGCTGACCGACCTCTCGCGGCGCTATGCACTGTATAACCGGGCCGAGGAACTCGTGGTGGCGGACGCGCCCTGGGTCTTTCTTTACAATCCGGTAGCCTACATGATCCGCCAGCCCTGGGTGAACGGCTACGTGCTCAACCCGATGCGCCCCACGCGCCTGGAACGCGTCTGGCTCTCTCCGCACGGCGGCGGCCGGGATTAGGCTCTGATGTTTTTCATAGCTATAATGGCTATATGAAGAAAGCGGGAATCGCCGAGCTCAAAAATAACCTTTCCCGGTACATCAACTATGTGAAGCGTGGTGAGACGGTACTGGTGCTCGATCGCAAGGTGCCGGTCGCTCGGATCACTCCGATCGCCAAGACTCTTGCTGCAGACCACAAGATGACGGATGAGGAGCGGCTGGTTTATCTCGAGAGCATCGGGGCGATTCGTCGCGACAAAGGCGACATGCGGGAGTGGCTCAAGCATCACAAGCCCATCAAGGTGCGGGGCAGCGTTCTTCAAGCACTGCTCGACGAGCGCGAGAGTGGCTGGTGAGGTTCTGGGACAGCTCCGCGTTAGTTCCCGTGTTTCTGGCCGAGTCAACCAGTGCCTGGGTTCGAAAAGTGATGAACGGCGACCCGGGTGTTGTCGTTTGGGCTCTGACACGAGTCGAGCTGATGTCCGCAATAGAGAGGCGCCGGCGTGAAGATCCGGATCTCTCCGACCGATTCTCGGCTGCCCGCAAAGAAGTGATGAAAACGTGGAATATGTGGATTGAGATCGCAATGATCGAAACGGTCCGCGAGCACGCCGAACGAGTGATCGCGGCGCATCCGTTGCGTTCGGCCGACGCGCTGCACCTCGGGGCCGCGCTAGTTGCCGCCGGGGGAAGTCCCGCCACGCTTCAGTTCGTCACGCTTGACCAGCGCCTTGCGGCCGCGGCCGCGCGCGAAGGATTCCCGGTCCTTGGTCCAGACTGATCGTCGCGCGTTTTCTACTGAGCGACGTAACCGCCGTCTACCGGAAAAATTCCGCCGACCACAAAGGTGGCTTCGTCCGAGCACAGCCACGCAACCGCTTGTGCAATCTCGTCGGGGCTGGCCATTCGGCCGATCGGCAGCCGGCTATTGATCGCATCGATGATTCCGGGCGTGTCCTTGGTCACCGCTTCCACAAGCGGAGTTAAAGTCGGTCCGGGGCATACCGCGTTTACCCGGATTCCGCGTGCCGCAACCTCGATCGCCGCGGTTTTGGTAAGACCCACGACTCCGTGTTTGCTGGCCGAGTAAGCCGGCATCTGCGGGGAACCTACCACTCCGAAGTTCGAAGCTATATTCACGATCGCGCCGCGGCCATGAGCGAGCATCTCCCGCAGTTCGTACTTCATGCACAGGAAGACGCCCTTGAGGTTGGTGTCGACGATGCGATCCCAGTTTTCCTCGCTGCACTCGGCGGTGGAAGCCAGCTCACCTTGAATTCCAGCGTTATTTACCGCGCAATCGAGTCCGCCGAAGGTGCGAGTGGTAAAGGCGATAAGCGCCTGGACTTCGACGGTCTTGGAAACGTCGGTCCGTCGCCAAGCCGCGCTAGCTCCGGACTTTTTCAGCTCCGCGCAGGTCCGGGCGCAAGCCTCTTCATTGAAATCCGCAGCCACCACCTTCGCGCCCGCCGCCGCAAGTCTCAAGGCAACCGCGCGGCCGATGCCAGATCCCGCACCCGTCACCAAGGTCACCTTGCCCGTGAGATTCATGGCATTTTTCTCCCGATAGACGGGCTTCAGGGATTAAGCTCGCGCACCACTACGAATCGCTCCGGATCGCAGCCGCCGGTGACTTTTGGTTCGTGGAACAGTTCCACCGCGATTGTGACTTCGGCCAATGACAGCGAGAGAAACATAAGCCGTCGCACGTCTTGCGGCATTTCCTGCAGAGAAAACTGGTCCAGGTAGGCAAGTATTTCTTCCATCCGCGGCAGCATCGCGTTGTAGAACGCGTTAATCTCGTCCATCGAGCCTGTGCGGCGCTTTCTGTTCCGCTCGGTGCTTGTCGGCAGTACCCATTGTGCAAATTGCTCGAGATCGGAAAATCCGGCGGGCAATTGAGTATTCATTTCAATCTCAATTCAACCGTGTCGTGGTTATTCGCAATGGCCGACGCGCTGTTCTCTTCGCCAAAGATGTGCCTGCGTACTTCCTTGTGGAAATGCCTGATCTGGATTTCCTCGTCCTGTAGCTGAAAGTGAGTCAGCGCGCCCGAGTTCAGACTGGCCTGGATGGCCTCGTGATTGCTCGCGTCTTCCTGCAGGAGATCGCGAAAGCGGCAGCGGATGTACTCCTGCGCGAACCGCTCGCTCGGCTTGTCGGTAGCGGGTTGATAGAGGCTAACCTCCCACACGCTGCGGTCGACCGCGATGGGCCAGATGTTGTAGGTGACATACGTTCCGGCCAGAAACAACATGCAGAAATTCGGAAACACGGTGTAGAAATCGAACCATCCGATCATCGACGGATGGACCTCTCCTCCGCGCGGATTAGCGTTTACGGCGATTTCTTCAACCGGCGTCATTTTGTGATCGGGGTTCAATTCGACTGAGTAGACGGTATGGCGGCCGAAGCGGGCGAAATTCTGAATGCGGCTGAACTTCTGCTCATTCAGCGGACAAAAGTCGGGATAGGTAATATGCAGAAACGGAAGATGGTAAACCTCGTTTTGCGCATCCAGCATTACCTTCCAGTTCGCCCTTTCCTCCACTCGGTAGCGGCACATCAGCCGCTGCTGGTCGAAAGGGTATCCATGAATCTGCTGAACCATGCCGGCCATGTATTGGGCCAGGGTTTCGGTAGGATGAGGATCCAGGTTGATGAAAATGAAGCCCTCCCATAGATCCGCGGCGATGGGTTTCAACCCGAGGGCGCCCTTGTCGATGTCGTAAAAGTTGGCCTCGTCGGATACCCACGTCAGTTGGCCGGCCGTGTCGTAGGCCCAGCTATGAAAGCGGCAGACAAACCGACCCTTGCAAAGTCCCTTCTCGCCGTCGACCAACCGATTGCCGCGATGGACGCAGATGTTGTGGAATGCCCTTACCTTGCGGTCCTTGCCGCGAACCAACAGGACGGAGGTGTTGGCGACCGCGAGATCGCGCACCACGTAGTTTCCCGGTTCCGGAAGGTCATCCTCCCGGCCCATGTTGAGCCAGGACTTGCGGAAGATGCGCTCGCGCTCGAGCTCGAACAGTTGCGGCGAGGTGCAAGTCTCGGTGGGCACCGGACCCGTATCAAGGTCGGGGTTTTCCTTTATCCAGCGCCTGTTGGCCATCACGGTTTTCATAGTTGAACCTCTCGAAATCGACAGTGCCGCGGCATCAGGAAATTCCACGCGCTAGCTATGAAACAAACCGCCAGATTACGGGTCCATTATCTTCGAGTCGGGGCAACTTGCAAGGTTTTAGACGTTAAAAAGGCTGAGGGACGTCTCGGAAGGTCACGGGAGCGACAGTGCGCGGCCGCCGCGCGGAGTGTGCGTGGACTGATGCGCCGGCGGCCGAATCGGCTATAATCCGCGCGCGATGGCGAACAAGGGTGTATCTTACGTGCGCGAAGCGATGGCGCATCTGCGCGGCGCCGATCCGGTGCTGGCGCGGATAATCGACGCGGTCGGGCCGATCGAGATCGCACTGCGCCGCGAGCGCTTTGCGGCGCTGAGCCGCGCGATCATTTTTCAACAGCTCGCTGGGGCCGCCGCCCGTACCATCCACGATCGCTTCGTTGCGCTTTTTCCCGGCCGGCGCTTTCCCAGCCCACGCCAGGTGCTCGACGCGTCGCCCGAGGACCTGCGCCGGGTCGGGCTCTCGCGCCAGAAGAGCCTCTACCTCAAGGACCTCGCCGCGCACGTCGACAGCGGCACGCTCAAGTTCCATCGCTTCCACAGGATGGAGGACGAGGAGATCATTCTCCACCTGACGCGGGTGCACGGGGTGGGACGATGGACCGCGGAGATGTTCCTGATGTTCAATCTCGGGCGGCCCGACGTTTTGCCGGTCGACGACCTGGGAGTTCGCAACGCGGCGCGGCGGCTGTACCGGATGCGCAAGATGCCCGACGCGAAACGGCTGCGCGCGCTGGCCGAGCGATGGCGCCCCTATCGCTCGGCCGCATCGTGGTATCTGTGGCGCAGCGACGAGGTCGTGCTGCCCGGCGACGCCGCGCCCAAGCGTCCCCGTCCGGCGCGCAAAAAAACCAGGCCGTAAAAAACCCCGGCCGTAAAAAACTGGAGTGACTATTGCGGCGCCATCGCCTCCAGCGTGCGCTCGTCGGGGCGATGGCCGCCTGAGGAGTTGAGCGCCGAGATCACGACATGGTTGGCGCCGGCTTTAAGATGAGCGTCGAGGCACAGCCGCAGGCGCCGCTCGTCGCCCCACGCCACCAGCGCGTCGACCAGCCGGTCACTGCCGTCGCCGGCCAGGTCGGCATCGTTAAAGCCGATCGCGCGCAGATGCGTATGGTAGGTCGGCGAGCCCAGGTAGAAGTGCAGGAACTTGCGGCCGGCGGCGCGCGCCCGCGCCGCGTCGGTTTCGAGCATCACCACCTGCTGCGCGCAGATCCATTTGGCCGGGCCGATCGTCGCACGCATCGTGGCGATTGCCTCGGGCGGCATCAGCGCGGTTATCGTCCCCATCGTTTCGCCCACCGCCAACTCGAGCATCCTGGGCCTGAGCGCCGCGAGGATCACCGGCGGCTCCGCGGCGGGGTGGGGGCCGTAGTACGGCGCCTCGCGCATCCGGGTGAGGTACTCGCGCATGTAGCTGAGCGGCTTCTGGTAGTTGAGGCCGTGGCGTTTCATGAACGGGCCGCCGCTCACGCCCATCCCGAGGATAAACCGCTCGGGAAACATCTCGCCCAGCGTGCGCGACGCCCCGGCCATCGCCGCCGCCTCTCGTTTCCATACCACCGCCACCGCCGCTCCGGCGATCAGCCGCTCGGTGTTGCCGAGGACGTGCGCCGCGCACACGAATGGGTCGCGCCCGAAGGTTTCTGGAAACCACAGCGCGCTGTAGCCCAAATGTTCCAGCTTGCGGGCGAAGCCGGCGACTTCGCCCGCGCCGAGCGTATCGAGGTAGGAAAAGACGCCGAATTTTCCGAGTTCCATGGGCACTCCTGTCGTGGCCGCACGCTATCGCGAAACCGCGCCGCGCTCCAAGTGGCTTGAGGTCGCCCAAGTGACTTGAAGTCGAGTGGGCGCGTTGAGAGGGGCAGATCGCTTGTGAAATGATAGGGCCGCGATGGACTACTTTTCCGAGCGACTGCTCGAGGCTCAACGCCGCAAGCGGGGTGTCGCGATGCTCGGCGTCGACCCGCAACTCGATGCGTCCGGGGCGCCCGGCCTGCCGAAGGGCTATACGCTCTCCCGTTTCTGCTGCGCGATCGTCGAGGCCTGCGCCGGCTCGGTCTGCGCCATCAAGCCGCAGCTCGCATTCTTCGAGGCGCGCGGGATGGACGGGATGCGCGCGCTGGCCGAGGTTATCGCGCTCGCGCGCCGGCTGGGGCTGCTGACGGTCGCGGATGCCAAGCGCGGCGATATCGGATCGACCTCGGCCGCGTATGCCGAAGCCTTCCTTGGTGAAGGCGATTTCGGATGCGACGCCGTAACGGTGAATCCTTACCTGGGCAGCGACGCGATCACGCCGTTCGTAACCCGCGTGCGCGACGGCCGCGGTCTGTTCGTGCTGGTCAAGACTTCCAATCCGTCCTCGGGCGAGTTCCAGGACCGCGCCGCCGACGGCACGCCGGTATGGGAATGGGTGGCGCGGCGGGTCGAGGGATGGGGCGGCGACTTCGTCGGCCCGAGCGGCCTGAGCCCGGTGGGCGCGGTGGTCGGCGCGACTTATCCGCAGCATGCCGTGCGCGCGCGCGAGTTGATGCCGCACGCGACGGTCCTGGTGCCGGGCTACGGCGCGCAGGGCGCGAGCGCGGCCGACGCGGTACGAGCGGCGCGCGCCGACGGCACCGGCGTGGTGGTCAACGCGAGCCGCAGCCTGATGTACGCTTATCTCAAGCGGCCCGGCTCCGCGCCTGAACAGGCGGCAGCCGAAGCGGCCGAGGCGATGAGGGCGGAACTCAACGCCGCCTTGAGCGCGCGCGGCGCTTGAACGGCGCGATTGGCCGGTACTTCAACAAAGATCGGAGAGCGTGGGTTGCGGGACGCGATGCGCCGGTTCAGGTACGCATCAACTCGACTTCATCGGCGGCGAGCGTCGCGTAGACCTCGCGCTCGATCGCGCGATAACGGTCCAGCGCCTCGTCGGCCTTGGCTTCGGAGCCCTCTTCCTTGGCGATCTCGCGCATCTTCTTCTCGATCCACGAGAGGTGCCAGGTTTCATCCTCGGTAACGGCCTTGAGCACTTCACGGGTCTCGTCGTCGACGTTGGGCAGCGCCGCGTGCGCCATGTAGCGGCTCTGCGCGCGCTCTTCGACGACCACGGTCAGCGCCAGCAGTTCGACCACGGTCTTGGGTACGCCGAGACGCACGCCGAGACGGCGCTGATAACCGTCCGCGAGCATCAGGGGCGTGCCGCCGAGGTCGGCGATACGCCGGGTCCAAAGCCACGCGTGGCGGGTTTCATCGGCCAGGTGCTTGGCCATCTTGAGCTGCGAATCGCCATCTTTCATATGGCCGATCAAATTGATCAACAGGCGCGCTCCGCGCAATTCGGCGTCCCGATAGACGCTGAAGATCAGAATCTGCTTATCGACCGCCGACATCCGGCCGGTTTCCGTCACCTGGCTTGACTCCATTACTTTCTTGCTCCTCCGCCCGCGCCCCGTGCTTCTCCGCCCGCACCGTCGCGAAGGCAATACGATTCATAGCATTTTAACAGACGGACAGCACTGCGGCGGCAAACAAAGCGGTTCGTTCTTAACTATTTCATTGAGCGCGCCCGGTCAAGCTGGAGCGCGCCCAACCCTCCTCATCTGTTGGCCCCAGTTTGCAACTTGGGATACAACTACGCCCATCGCGGCCCACGCGCTTGGTGAACTTTCGGTCCTCCTCAAACACGCCGCGGCCGCCGGGGCGCTTTTATGTCCGCGACTTCCGACGCCTATTGGCTTGCGCTTAGACGTGTTCACGGCGCCGGACCGCGCACCTGTCGCCTGCTGCTTGAACGGTTCGGCTCCGCCGAGCGGATTTTCAAGGCCACCGAAGAAGAGATCACCGCGGCCGGGATTGGCCGCAACGTCGCTCGCGCTATCGCCGGTTTCAACGATTTCGCGCCGCTGGAGAAGGAGTTGTGCGAATTGCCCCGGCTCGGTGCCCGCCTGGTGCGATGGACCGACGCCGACTATCCGCCCAACTTAAAGCAGATCGCCGACCCTCCTCCTTATCTCATCGCGCGCGGCCTGCTCGAGGCCAACGACACCTGCTGCGTGGCGGTGGTCGGGGCGCGCGCGGCCAGCGAAGCCGGTCTGCGGATGGCCCAGCGGCTGGGCTTCGAACTTGCCACGCATGGCTTCGTCGTGGTCAGCGGACTCGCCCGCGGAATCGACGGCGCGGCCCATCGCGGCGCGCTCGAGGCTGGCGGCCGCACCATCGCGGTGCTGGGATGCGGTATCGACGTTGCCTACCCGCCCGAGCATCGAGGGCTTGCCGACACGATCGTCGAGCGCCGCGGCGCCATCCTGAGCGAACTCCCGTTGGGCACCGCGCCACTGCCCGAGAACTTCCCCAGCCGCAACCGTATCCTGTCGGGCCTTGCGCTCGGCGTCGTGATCGTGGAAGCGGCGGAGAAGAGCGGCTCGCTGATAACCGCACGGATGGCGCTCGAGCAGGATCGCCAGGTCTTCGCTGTTCCCGGCAGCCCGCTGAGCGGCAAGACGCGCGGCAGCAATCGCCTGCTCCGGGAAGGCGCCGTGCTGGTGGAATGCGTCGAGGACGTGATCGAAGACCTCGCGCCCCAGATGGCTGGCAAGACGGCTGCTAAGGCGTCTGCGCCGGCAGAGCGCGAGGCGCCGGCGGCATTCCAGTCGACGCCTCCCGCGGTCGCGACCGTGGTGAACGCTCAAACTGCGGCGGCGATACGGTCCGTATCGGAAGCCGCTGGCGCAATGGATCTCGCCAACCAATCGCGGACGGCTGCCGCGGTGGACCGGTCAGCAGGTTTGGCCGGAGAAATGACTAAACAGGTCCAGACAATCTTAGATTGTCTAACGGATGTTCAGAAGCTCCACGTCGACGCGGTCATTGAAACGTGCCAGCTTCCTCCGCAAACTGTGCTTAACTTATTGTTGGAGCTTGAGTTGCGGGGGCTGGTCGTGCAGCATCCCGGCAAGCTCTTCACACTACCCTAGGCCCGGCCCCTTAGCTGCCGGGCGGCCCTGGGGCTGATTTCCGGAGGCTGGAGGAAGGGTGGCAAAAAACCTCGTAATAGTTGAATCGCCGGCGAAAGCGAAAACCGTCAAGCGCTATCTGGGCTCCGATTTCCAGGTCATCCCGTCGGTCGGCCATGTGATGGATTTGCCCAAGAGCACGCTCGGGGTCGCCGTCGACGACGACTTCAAGCCCGAGTACCACGTCATCGCCGGCAAGGCGAAGGTGCTCAAGGAGATCCAGGCTCAGGCCAAGAAGGCCGACAACGTCTATCTCGCGACCGACCCCGACCGCGAGGGCGAGGCTATCGCATGGCATATCGCCGAGCAGCTCGGGAAGATCAAGGGCACGGTCCGCCGGGTATTGCTCCATGAGATAACGCAGGGCGCTGTGCGGGCGGCGGTGGCGAATCCGGAGGAGCTCAATCACGACCTGTTCGACGCCCAGCAGGCGCGCCGGGTGCTCGACCGGTTGGTTGGCTACCAGATAAGCCCGCTCCTGTGGGACAAGGTCAAGCGCGGAATCAGCGCCGGGCGGGTTCAGTCGGTGGCGCTTCGAATAATCGTCGAGCGCGAGAAGGAGCGCGAGGCGTTTCGCGCGGAGGAATACTGGACGCTCGATGCGCGCCTGGAGGCCGGCAATCCGCCTCCGTTCAGGGCCCACCTTTACAGCCATCGCGACCAGCGTATCGACAACAAGGCTTACAAGCTGCCCGAGGCCGAGGCGCGCGAGATCGTCGCCGCCTGCGAGCACAACCCTTTCGTCGTGCGCAAGGTCGAGCGCAAGGAGGTGCGGCGCACGCCGACACCGCCGTTCATCACCTCGCGCCTGCAGCAGGAGGCCTCGCGCAAGCTTTATTTCTCGCCCTCGCGCACGATGAAGATCGCGCAGCGTCTGTACGAGGGCGTCGAGCTGGGCGACCAGGGCGCGGTCGGCCTTATCACCTATATGCGCACCGACTCGCCGCGCGTCTCCGACCAGGCGCTGACCTCCGTGCGCGAATACATCGTCAATCGCTACGGCGCCAACTACATCCCCGAGCGGCCGAATTTCTACCGCTCCTCCAAATCCGCCCAGGACGCCCACGAGGCGATTCGCCCGACCGCGGTCGAGCGCGATCCTGAATCGATGGCGCGGTACCTGGGCAAGGACGAACTGGCGCTCTACACCCTCATCTTCAACCGCTTCGTCTCCAGCCAGATGAATCCGGCGGTGTACGATCGCACCACCGTCGATATCGAGGCCGCCGAGGCGGTTTTCCGCGCCACCGGCCAGGTGGTTAAGTTCGACGGCTTCATGCGCGTGTACACCGAAGGCCAGGATGAGGTCGCCGCCGACGACGACGAGGCGGCGACCCTGCCCGCGATGACCGAGGGCGAGATGCTCAAGCTGTTGGGCTTCGAGCCCGAGCAGCACTTCACGCAGCCGCCGCCGCGCTTCAGCCAGGCGACGCTCATCAAGGAACTCGAGGACAAGGGCATCGGACGTCCGTCGACCTACGCGGCGATCATGACCTCAATTCTGAACCGCGAGTACGTCGAGGAAGACCCGAGCAAGCGGCTGCGTCCGACGTCGCTCGGACGGGTCGTCGCCGAGCTTTTGATAAAGGCCTTCCCCGACATCTTGGAGGTAAGCTTCACCGCGCAGCTCGAGGCGGAACTCGACGAGGTCGAGAACGGCAAGGAAAACTGGGTCAAGACGCTGCGCCGTTTCTACGGGCCGTTCAAGAAGTCGCTGGGCGAGGCCAAGAAAAAGATGCCGACCGTTAAGCGCAAGGGCTTGCCGACCGGGCTCAAGTGCGAACTCGACGACGGCGAGATGATGATCAAGTGGGGGCGCAACGGCGAGTTCCTCGCCTGCTCCAACTACCCCAAGTGCACCAACACCAAGGAGTTCATCCGCGACGACCAGGGCAATATCGTGCCGCAGGAGCGCCAGGCGCTCTCGACCGAGCCGACCGACGAGGTATGCGAGAAATGCGGCAAACCGATGGTGCGGCGGCGTTCGCGCTTCGGAGAATTCCTCGGATGCTCGGGCTATCCCGACTGCGATGGCATCAAGCGCCTGAAGTCGGACCCGGTCAGTATCGGCGTCAACTGTCCCGATTGCAAAGAGGGCGACGTGCTGGAGCGGCGCAGCCGCCGCGGCAAGCTGTTCTTCGGATGCTCACGCTACCCCAAGTGCAAGTTCGCGAGCTGGGACAAGGTCGTCGCGCAGCCCTGCCCGCAATGCGGCTCGGCCTACCTGGTCGAGAAGGTAACCAAACGCGAGGGCGCGCGCTGGCAATGCCCCAATAAGGAATGCGAATACCGCGCGCCCGCGCCGGCCGCCGCGGCTCCTGACGGCGGCGCGCCCGCGCCGGCGCCCGCAAGCCCGTAAGGACACACAAGCGATCGTCATCGCTTCTGGCCTCCTCCCCTTCAGTCTTGGGGGAGGATGGAGGTGGGGGGTCGAGCGAGAAAGCCCTGGAGGTCCTTCCTCTGCGGGGCTTTCTCGTGCTGATTTCCCGCTCGGCTTGCCGTCGCTTATGCAGGCACGCTAGCCTTCTTCGGTGACTCTTCCAACTGTCAACGTGATCGGCGCGGGCCTGGCGGGTAGCGAAGCTGCCTGGCAACTCGCCCGCCGCGGCCTGCGCGTGCGGCTTTTCGAGATGCGCCCGGTCCGCATGACCGAAGCGCATCAGACCGCGCTCTTCGGTGAACTGGTGTGCTCGAATTCGCTGCGCAGCGACTCGATGGACGCTGCGGTTGGCGTGCTCAAGGAAGAGATGCGCCGGCTCGGCTCGCTGGTGATCGCCGCCGCCGACGGCGCTCGTGTCCCGGCCGGCTCGGCGCTGGCGGTGGACCGCGACGAATTCGCACGCTCGCTAACCGACGCTCTGACCGGCCATCCGATGGTCGAAGTCGTGCGCGAAGAGGTCACCGCGATTCCCGACGGAGTAACCATCCTTGCCAGTGGTCCGCTCACCAGCCCGGCTCTGGAAGCCGATCTCAATCGCCTGGTCGGCGCTCGGCATCTGTATTTCTACGACGCGATCGCGCCCATCGTGAGCGCCGAGTCGATCGACATGGAAATCGCATTTCGCGCCTCGCGATGGGGCCGCGGCGGCGACGACTACATCAACTGCCCGATGAATGAGGCCGAGTACAATGCGTTCGTCGCCGCGCTGCTCGCGGCCGACAAGGTCGCGGCGCATCCCTTCGAGCGGCCGGTCTACTTCGAGGGTTGCATGCCGATCGAGGAGATGGCGCGGCGCGGGCTGCAGACTCTCGCGTTCGGCCCGATGCGTCCGGTGGGGCTTGACGATCCGCGCGGCGCGCGGCGCCCGGTCGCGGTGGTGCAGTTGCGCCAGGACGATCGCGCGGCGCGGCTGTATAACATGGTCGGCTTCCAGACCAAGATGACCTATCCCGAGCAGCGCCGCGTGCTACGGATGATTCCGGGCCTGGGGCGCGCCGAGTTCGTGCGGCTGGGCTCGCTCCATCGCAACACCTTTATCGATTCGCCGCGCCTTCTGCGGCCCACGCTGCAACTGATTGGCCGCGACGACCTGTTCGTGGCCGGCCAGATGATCGGCGTCGAGGGCTACGTCGAGTCGGCCGCCGCTGGTGTGCTCGCGGCGCTCAACGCGGCCAACCTGGTGAACGGTCGCCCGCTGGCCGTGCCGCCGCCAACCACCGCGCTTGGTTCGTTGGTGGCCTATATCACCGATCAGGGCCGGCGTGACTTTCAGCCGATGAATGCCAACTACGGCCTGATGCCGGAGCTTGGGACGCGGGCGCGCGGCCGGCAAAAGAAGCTCGATATGGCGGCGCGCGCACTTGGCGCGATCGACGAGTTTATCGCAGAGTGCGCGCGCGCCGAGTCCGTCCCATCATTATCGCTACAGGGAACTCCATGAAGATTGGCGCGCTCGACGTTGGCACCAACACGGTTCTGATGCTGGTGGCTGAGACCACGGCCGATGGCGGGGCGCGCCGGGTGATCGATCTCGCGCGCGTCACGCGCCTGGGAGAGGGCGTCGACCATAACCATCGCCTTGACCCGGCCGCCGCGCTCCGCACGCTCGACACGATCGCGGAATTTGTCGAGCGGGCGCGGGCCGCGGGCGCCGAGAAGATCCTGAGCGCCGGCACTGCGACGCTGCGCGACGCCGCCGACGGCGACAGCTTAATCCGCCGCGTGCGCGAGCGCACGGGTGTCGACTTGGAGATCGTATCGGGCGAGACCGAGGCATGGCTGTCCTACCTGGCGGTGGTGCGCGGCTTGCGCCTGGACCCGTCCCAGCGGCTGCTCATCGTCGACATCGGCGGCGGTTCGACCGAGTTTATCAGCGCAGGCCGCACCGCAACCGAGTTCATCAGTGCCGGGTCCGGCGCCAAGCTGCAAATGGCGAGCCTGCAAATCGGCTCGGTCCGACTCACCGAGCGGATCACCCATCACGATCCTCCGACGACGCGCGAGGCCGCCGACCTCCGCCTGGCCATCGATGCTGAACTCACGGGGCTGGGATGGAAGTTCGATGCCGATCTGCTGGTCGGGATCGCGGGCACCGTGACCACGGTCTGCGCGATCGCGCTCGAGATGGAGACTTACGATCCGGACCGGGTGCACGGCTACCGGCTCTCGCGCGAGGAGGTCGAGCGTGTTCTGGCCCTGCTCGGCTCGATGCCGTTGGCCGAGCGGCGCAAGCTCAAGGGCCTCGATCCCGCGCGCGCCGACGTGATCTTCGCCGGCACCGCGATTCTCGAGCGCGTGATGAGCGAAGCCAATGTGAGCAGCGTCACGGTGAGCGACCAGGGTGTGCGATGGGGTCTGGTATGGCGCGAGTTGGGCGCTTTAGCGCAGCCGCCGCCAAAGCCATCCTGAGCGTCCGGACACCCCTGCTCCACGGGTTGATTTCTCCTTGCTCCGGGTTTGTCGCGGCGTGCTCCCGCGCGGTAACGGCGGTATAAAGGTGAGACCGGGGAGGCACGAAGTCATGACCAAGGCCGAACTGATCGAGACCGTGGCGCGGGCGACGCGCCTGGAGAAGAAGACCGCCGCCCGAGCCATCGAGCTGACCTTCGATCACATCGCGCGCGCGATTCGCAAGGACAAGCGCTTCTGGGTGCCGGGCTTCGGCACCTTCTCGGTGCGCCGCCGCCGCGCGCGTCCGGGCTACAACCCGCGCACGCAGAGTCCGATGACGATACCAGCCGCGCGCACCATCGGTTTCCGTCCCGCACCGAAGCTCAGAAAGGGACTGTAGCAACAAGGAAGCTGTAGATTGCTCGACCAGTTCGCGGCGCCAATCGCTTTGCCGCCTGATTCGTGACCGCCGATCCGCAAACTGGCGCGCCCGTGGCAACCGCGTCGGCCCAGCCTCTCGCGCCCGTTGCGGCCGTGCGCGCTCCGGCGCGCGCGCTCGCGATGGCGCTGCTCGCGGTCGCGATAGCGCTCGGCGCCTGGCTGCGCTTTGCCGCGATCGGCGCCCGCGAGATGTCGGCCGACGAAGGCGCGTCGTGGGCCGCCGCCGCCGCGCCGAACCTCGCCGAAGTGGTGCGCATCCAGGCCGTACTCAATCCCGGCAAGCTCGCCGTTTACGAAATCGTTCTGCACGGCTGGATCAAGCTCTTTGGCGACGGGCTCGGCGCGATGCGCGCGCTTTCGGCGATGCTCGACACGTTCGGCATCGTCGTGGTGTTCGCGCTGGTGCGCGAATTGCTCGGCGCGCGATCTTCGACGCCGCAAAGTGAGAGCGCCGCCTTCGGTGGAATCCCGTCCGCGGAAGCCGAGACGGTAGCGGCCCTTGCCGCACTGCTTTTCGCGGTTAACCTGGTGACGATCAAGTACGCGCGCGAGCTTCGGATGTATCCGCTCGCGCTGCTGGTCGTTGTGCTCCAGGTATGGTTTTTCATTCGCGCCGCGCGGCGTGGCAGCCGTTTCGATCTCGCGCCGCTGGTCGCGCTCACGGCGCTCGCCGTCGCCACTCATTTCAGCGCGGCCTTCATGGTCGTGGCCGAGACGCTATGCCTGCCCGCCTTGCCGCGGATGCCGTCGCGCCGCGCGCGGGTGCTTCGGATGGCCCCGCGGCTCGCGATCGCCGCCGCGCTCGGCGCGGGCGCCATCCTGTTCCTGATCCTGGCCCTGCCGGCCCTGCGCACGGGCGCGAGCGCATTCGCCAGCGGCGCAACGGCTTGGATCGAGCGGCCGCGATGGTGGGCGCCGCTCGCGCTGTTCAACAAGGGCGTCGGCAGCTTCGCCTATCCGGTGATGGCCGCGCTGGCGGGATGGGGGGCGTGGCGGGGATGGGTCCGCGCACGCGGAGCGGTGACGTTCGCGCTCGCATGGATGTGGCTGCCGCCGCTGCTGATGCTCGCGGCTTCGTATCTGTTCTCGCCGATGTTCGTCGAGCGTTACGCGCTGTGGTGCTTCGTGCCGTTTTTTATGCTGGCTGCGCTCGGTGCGTGGGAGCTGCGCGGCGTATCCATACGCGGAGCCGCGCTTGGTCCGCCGGGCGCGATCGGCGCACTGGGATTGGCGATGGCGTTGGCGCTCGGCCATCTCCACGCCTACCGGCAGCGACCGCACGATACTCAATGGCGCGAGGCCGCCCACGCGGCCGCCGCCACTATCGCTCCGGGCATGAAGATCGCGGTCGCGCCGCCGTTCGCGGTCAACGTGGTGCGCTACTATCTGCGCGATACTCCGGCCGCCGGCACCGCCGTTACCGCGGGCGATTCCAATGCGCACGACTCCGATGCGAAGGTTTTGGTAATCGGCGATCAGTGGAATGCGCGAGAAAAAGCTGCGAAGCTGCTCGCGCAGTACCCGCATCCGCTCGCCAGCTTTCGCGGCGTGCTGATAAATGGCCGCGGCATGCGCGCGCGGTGAAACCGAGCGGCGGGAGATTAACGCCATGAGCGATCAGGATCGGCAAATCGGCCAACTCAAGCAGCAGCAACGCATCGATTGGGACGCTGCGGCCGCGGGATGGAAGCAGTGGTGGAGCAGCTTCGAGCGCGCCGCGCAGCACGTCAGCGATCGCCTGGTCGAACTTGCCGCGGTGCGCCCGGGCCATCGCGTGGCCGACCTCGCAACGGGAATCGGTGAGCCCGCGATTACCGCCGCACGCCGCGTCGGCACGGCCGGCCGCGTCGTCGCGATCGACCAGTCGCCCGGGATGCTCGCGGTGGCGCGCGAGCGGGCGGTGGCGCTCGCCCTCGGCAACCTGGAGTTTCGCGTCGGCGATATCGAATCCCTGGAAGCGGACGAACATACCTTCGACGCCGCGATCTGCCGCTGGGGCCTGATGTTCGTGCCCAACCTCGATTCGGCGGCGCGCGGAATTCGCCGCGCGCTCAAGCCCGGCGCCCGTTTTGCCACCGCCGTCTGGTCGGCGCCCGACAAGGTGCCGATGATAAGTCTCGGAAGCGACGCCGTCCGCAAGATCGCCGGCCTGCCGCCGCGCGAGCCGGGCGCGCTCGATCCGTTCCGGCTCGCCGACGTATCGATCCTGACGCGTGCGCTCGAAGGCGCCGGCTTCAGCGAAGTGCGCAGCGAGCCGCTCGAGGTGGTCTTCGAGTTTGCCTCGCCCGAAGAATTCACGCGCTTTCGCGCCGGCGTGAGCGCCCCGATGCGCGCGGTGCTCGAGCGATGCACGCCCGAGATGCGCGAACAGATCTCACGCGCGACCGCCGAAGCCGCGGCGCCCTATCGCCGCGCCGACGGCTCGCTTCGGCTGCCCAACGAGACCATCTGCGTGGCCGCGCGCGCCTAGGTCGCGCTCACGCAGCCGCGGCAACGTCCGCCGTCGCAGGCCATCTGCGGGCCATCTGCGGGCCATCTGATGGATCGGCGCCAAAACGGGAAGTTGCCTTATCGCGGCGACGACGCGCTGCCATACGCACGCGCGAGCGCCCTTGCGGCATGTCTGCCCGGACTGCCCGTGGTCGGCGCCGCGCCTGCGCGCGGATTTCCGTAGACTCAGCTTTGCGGCGCTGCCCGCGGCCTGTAGCGTGTAGGCTGCGAGCGAGTGCATGACAGTACCCGACGCACGGCCCGAACCATCGCGCGAAGCATCACGCGAATCATCGATTGATCGGCGTGCGGCGCGCATCGGGATCGCGCCCCCGCCGGTTTCGCTGATGCGCTACGCCCCCGCGGCCGTTTTGATCGCGGTCCTGCTCGCCGATTCCAACCGCCGCACCGATCCCGACCTCTGGGGCCATCTGCGCTTTGGCCAGGTCTTTATTGCGGGCCGCCATCTACTACATAACGACACATATTCCTACTCTGCGGCGGGCCATCGATGGCGCGATCACGAATGGCTCGCCGAAGTCGTGATGGCGGCCGTGTACAACGCCGCCGGCGTGATTGGACTCAAGCTGTGGAAATTCGTCTGCACGGCGGCGGCTTTGCTGTTGGTCGCCGATACCGAGGCTTCGACCGGCGCGCCGCCGACCATCCAGCTTGCCGTCCTGTTCGCGGCGGCGTGCGGGTTCCTGCTGCAGGCGCAGTTGCGGCCGCAGATGTTCAGCTTCGTTTTGCTGGGCGCGCTGCTCGCGCTGCTGGCGCGCGACAACTACCGCCGTGGCGCCCAACTGTGGCTGGCGATTCCGCTGATGGCGCTGTGGGCGAACCTGCACGGCGGCTTTTTTATCGGTATTGCCACCCTGGCGCTCTATTCCGTCGTCGCGGCGCTCTGCGATCGCGCCGCGGGCGCGGGATGGCGGCGCGGGGCCGGACTGCCCCTGCTGACCCTGGCCGCCGCCGCGGCCACGCTGGCCAATCCGTACGGAGTCGGAATGTGGGAGACGGTGGCGCACGCGCTCTGCAACCCCTATACGCGAAATGTAGTCAATGACTGGCAGCCGCTGTGGTGGGCGATGCGCGCGCAGTGGCATGCGGCGCCCTCGGGCGTAGCGCTCTACCTTTCGGTGATCGCGATGGTGGCCGCGCTGGCGGTTGCATTGGCGGCCGCGCCGCGCGCGGACGATCTGCCGCTGGTCGCGGTGGCGGCGATGCTGTCGTTCGCGGCTTTTCTTTCTGTGCGCAACCTGGCGCTGGCCGCGATGGCGCTCAGCGCACCGCTGGCGCGTCATCTCGCGGTGCTGCGTGCGCGGCGCGCCACGGCCGGCACCGCGGCGGCGCCATGGCGGCCGGCAGGCCATTTCGCGATGCTCGCAGTGGCTTGCGCGATGGCCATCGGCGGCGGACTGTTTTCGCGCCGGCTCGCGCCGGACCGCGCTTATCCGCTTGCGGCCCTTGACTTCATGAACACGCACGGCCTGCACGGTAACGTGCTGGGCGAGTTCGGATGGGGCGAGTATCTCATCTGGCATGCAGCGGCGGATGACAAGGTGTTCATCGACGGCCGCTACGATACGGTCTATCCGTTCAAGGTCATCGGCGACTATCTCGAATTCTATTTCGGCCAATCCGGTGCCGGCGCCGTGCTCGATTCCTATCCCCACGATTTCGTGCTGATCGGACCGCATGCGCCCGCGCGCCGCCTGATGGAGCGGCGGCGGGACTGGAAGCTGCTCTATCGCGACGAGGCCGCGCTCCTTTACGCACGGGCGAGCGCGCCCGCGGCAAGCCTGTCGGGCCTGCCTGTGACCGCGACCGCGCCGCCGGGCGGATTTCCATGACGCCATTGCGGCGCGCGGGTGCCGAACGAGGTGATGGCGGCTAAACATCGGATGGAAGCCCCGCAGGCACAAATCGAGCGGAATCGGGCCGAGGCGTCGGCGCCATGTCGGACGGCTTCGGTGCTGCGTTACTCGCCGGCATTCCTCATCTTCATCATCGTGATCGCCGACGCCGGCCGCTGGGCCGATCCCGATCTCTGGGGCCATCTGGTTTTCGGCCGCCTCATCCTGTCGCACGGCCATCTGCCGGCGCGCGACATCTACTCCTACAGCGCGGCGGGCTTGCCCTGGCACGATCACGAATGGCTCGCCGAAGTCGTGCTGGCGCTTTGCTGGAACGGCCTCGGAGTTGTCGGGCTCAAGCTGATGAAGTTTGCCGCTACGGCGGCGACCATAACGCTGCTGGCGATGGGTGCGGCCGAGACCGGCGCGCCGATATCATTGCAAATGGTCGTGCTGACGACGGGCGCCATCGCGCTGGCGCCGATGATGCAGTTTCGGCCGCAACTGTTCGACTTCGCCGCCCTGAGCGCGCTGCTACTGCTGCTCGCGCGCGACAGCTACCGGCGCGCCGGGCGGCTATGGATCGCAATCCCGATATTCGCGCTGTGGGCCAATTTGCACGGCGGTTTCTTCGTCGGTCTCGCGGTGCTCGCGATCTACACGGCGGTGATCGCGATCGAGGATTTCGTGGCGGGCAATGGCCGCGGGCGCGCGATGCATCTGGGCGGGGTTACCGCCGGCTGCGTACTCGCGACGCTGCTGAATCCCGACGGCATCGGCAACTGGCTCACCGTGATGCACACGATGCGCAATCCGCTGACGCGCGCGGTGATCAGCGAATGGCAGCCGTTGCCGTTCAAGATCGCGGAGCTATGGCACAAGTCGCCCGGCACCGCGATCAACTTTGCCATGGTGATTGTCCCGCTGGCCGCGTTGGCGGTTTGTTTCGTAATGCGCCCGCGCGGAGGCGACCTCGCCTTGGCGGCGATCGCGGCGATGATGGGGCTGGCCGCCTATTTGGCGGTGCGCAACATGGCGCTGGCGGTGATTGCCTCGGTGGCTCCGCTATGCCGCCATGCCGCACTGGCGCTCGAGTCCACGCGTTTCGGCAATCCGGCTCCTTCCGCGCCGCGAAAGCGGTTCCATGAGATGGCGGTCGGCGCGATCGCGCTGGTGCTGGCGGTTTCGACCGGGCTCTTTTCGCGCAGCCTGCCCGACGGCTTCCCCCAGCCCCGCGGCGCGGTCGAATTCATGCAGGCGCACGGATTGCGCGGCAACCTGTTGTGCGATTTCGGTTGGGGCGAGTACCTCATCTTTCATCTCGCGCCCGACTCCCGAGTCTTCATCGACAGCCGCTATGACATGGTCTACCCGCAAAAAGTGCTTGCCGACTACTTCGATTTCTTCTTCGACCGCCCGCGCGCCGCCGCGGTGCTCGACGGCTATCCGCACGACTTCGTGCTGATCCCGCCGTCCGCGCCGATACGCGCGCTGATGGAGCGCCGGTCGGACTGGAAACTCATCTACAGCGATTCCAACGCATTGCTGTTCACGCGTGCGGACTCGCCCGCGGCCCATCTTGAGGGCGTGGTGATACGCGGGCGCCCGCCGCCCGAGACGTTCCCTTGAGACGCGCCGGCGGTGAGTGCGCAGTCAAGTGCCGGGCGCGGCCGGCCGCGCCGTCATTGAGACAGAGCGGCGCCAGTGGCAGGCCGGTGCGCGCGAATGGCATACTGACTCCCGCACGCGGAGAGGTGGCCGAGCCCGGTTTAAGGCGCACGCCTGGAGAGCGTGTAAACTCGGAAGGGTTTCGGGGGTTCAAATCCCCCCCTCTCCGCCAACCAGTCCGTACATTTTGCCTACATTTTGGAGAAGGTGGAAACTCCGCGCGAAATGCGGCGTTCTTTCAGCCCGCAGAGCACCGGAGAGGGCCGGCCTAAGCCGGATTCGCCCGATTCGGCGAGCACCGTGATTGGCAACATGGACTCCTCCCAAGATCATCGAGAAAAGATTGGCAGTGCGGCGTGCGGGGGAAAGTCTCGGCAGAACCGCGGGGAAAAAAGACGCAATGCCGGGCGCTGCGCGCCCACCAGATCCGACACCGTTCCCTTTCCGGCGCCCGCCGGAAAACGCCGTGGACCAAGACCGGCTAGAAACCTTGCCGAGATTAAGCCCTTCGGTCTATATGGCGAGTGGGAATCGGAGAGTTGTGGGCAGCTTAGCGTAAATGTAGAACGTCACGACGTGCAGACCCTCCAAGGAGGCAACACAGTCATGAGCGACACCCAGACGCTCAGCGTGGACGCGGTCGTTATCGGCGCCGGATTCGGTGGCATCTACATGCTGCACAAGCTCCGCAACGGGCTCGGCTTGAAGGTCCGCGCCTATGACAAGGCCGGCGGAGTCGGCGGTACCTGGTACTGGAATAAATATCCCGGCGCCCTGTCGGACACCGAAGCCCACATCTATCAATACTCATTCGACAAAGAAATGCTCCAGGATTGGGATTGGAAGAACCGATACTGGAACCAAGCCGACATCCTCGCCTACCTGCAGGCCGTGGTCGAACGCCATGATCTGGGCAAAGACATCCGGCTCAACACCAGCATCGAGTCGTTGGTATTCAACGATGCCAGCAACAGCTGGACCGTTACGACCGGCGACGCCGAGACTGTCACCGCACGGTATGTCGTGTGCGCTCTGGGCCTGCTGTCGAAGATCAACCTGCCCGACATCAAGGGCCGCGACTCCTTTCGTGGCGCGATGGTCCACACCGGCGACTGGCCAGCGGACCTCACGCTGGGAGGCAAGCGGGTGGGCGTGATCGGGACGGGTTCGACTGGGACCCAGTTCATCTGTGCGGCCTCGAAGCTCGCCGGGCACTTGACGGTATTCCAGCGGTCGGCACAGTACAGCGTCCCGAGCGGCAACGGCCCAGTGAGCGAAGAGTACGTGAAAAAAATCAAAGCGAACTACGACCGGATCTGGGAGCAGGTCCGCAGCTCATTCGTCGGATTCGGCTTCCAGGAGAGCGACGTCCCGGCGATGAGCGTCTCGGAGGAGGAGCGTGAGCGGGTGTTTCAAGAGGCTTGGGAGAAGGGCAACGGATTCCGCTTCATGTTCGGCACCTTCTCCGACGTCGCCATCGACCCAGCCGCGAACAGGGCCGCGAGGTTATTCATCCGCAAGAAGATCGCTGAGATCGTTAAAGACCCGGAGACCGCGAGGAAGCTGACCCCAACCGATCTCTACGCCAAACGGCCGATTTGCAACCTGGACTACTACGAGATCTTCAATCGCGACAACGTCACCCTGGTCAGCACCAAGGAAAACCCGATCATCGAGATTACGCCAAGGGGTGTTCTTACCGACGATGGGGTCGAGTACGAGCTCGACGTGCTGGTCTTCGCGACCGGATTTGACGCGGTCGACGGCAACTACCATCAGATGGACATACGAGGTCGCGGCGGCAGGACCATTCAGCAGCACTGGAAGGACGGGCCCACTACTTATCTCGGCGTCGCCACGACGGGCTTCCCCAACATGTTCATGGTCCTCGGCGCAAACAGTTGCTTCGCCAACATCCCGCCGGTCATCGAGACCCAAGTCGAGTTTATTTCCGACCTGATCAGCCGGGCGCAGCGCACCGGTGCGGCGGTCGAGCCTACCGATGAGGCGGAGAGCTACTGGACCGCCACTTGCAAGCAGATCGCCGACACGACGCTATTCGCGAAGACGGAGTCATGGATCTTCGGCGCCAACATCCCGGGGAAGCCCCACACCGTGCTGTTCTACATGGGCGGTCTCGCTCCCTACCGGCAGATGCTCGCCGATGTAGCACGCGCCGATTACGCAGGCTTCTTCCAGCACCCCGCCCTGATCATGCGTTTTCAGCGGGCTGGATCGGTTGGGTGAGGACGCAGGTGTGGTAACAGCGCGAGCGGAGCGAAAAGGGGTGCTGGTGGTGGGTATCCCCGAACGGGTCCCCGTTCGGTTCCGCTGTGGGGACCTTCGTGGGGAGCCTCCATAGCCGTGAACCTCCCGCGAGCTTGCCTTTGTGGGCAGGGCGCCCACGCCATTCACGCAAGCTTCCCGTCATGAGCTCGGCGGCAGGGGTACGCGGCGAAGGTTTTCGGATGAGTACAAGGCCGAGGCGGTGCGGTTGGTGGGCGAGAGCGGCAAGCGTGTGGGGGCGAGAGCGCGGGCTGAGTGAGACGGCCTTGCGGCGCTGGGTACACCAGGCCGGGATCGACGCCGGAGGTGGTCCGACGGGGGCCTTAACGACCGGCGAGCGCGAGGAACTGGGGCACTTGCGGCGCGAGAATCAGTGTCTGCGCATGGAGCGCGAAATCCTAAAAAAAGCGACGTTCTGGCTAACCCGTATCAATCACGAGGTGAAAGCGGCTGCCGATCACGGGTCGTGTAGTCTCAGGGCTTGCGGGCCCACTGGGTCAACTCGAACAGAACGCCCGGGACTCCATTGAGCGAGAAGAAGTGCGAGCGGTTGCCATCAGGATCGACGAACGGCTCCGGTCGGGCGAACTGCACGCCGGCTTCCAATAGGACTGCGTGCGTACGCTCGAGATCATCGACCGCAAACGCGACATGCTGCATGGCGGCCTTGGCGGTGCGAAGGAAATCGTGAATAGGGCCATGGGCGTCCAGCGGCTGCAACAGCAGAATGGGCGAGTCTCCCTTGGCGGTGCCATAAAAAGCCCAGCGCGCGTTCAGCCCGGGATAGCTTTGCATCGCCTCGGGGCCGAGTTGTCCGTCATCGGTGCGTACGAGCCCCAGTGCCTCCATGCTCCGTGAAGCGCCGAGCAGGTCGGCGACCGCTACACCGACGTGATCGAGTTTCATTCTGAGACTCCCAGCGAACGCAGGATCCATCGGCTGAAAATCTCGGCCACCTGCTCGCGGCTCAGAAGGCCTGATGGATTGAACCAGTTCTCAACATAGTTGAGAGCGCCGATTATGCCGAAAAAAGCAAGCTTAGGATCCTCGATCCGAAAGATGCCCTGCTCAACACCCCTTCGCAGGACGGAAACCCAAAGCTTGCGATACTGATCCTGCTTGCGAATGATCTGGTCGCGGTAGCGCCTTTCCAGGTTTTTAAGCTCGGATTGGAGGAGCGCGGTTTCACTCGGACGTGCGAGGCAGACATTGGCCCGGACTAAAAGCCCGATGCATTGCTCAGGGCTCTCCCGGCCGGCAAGCGCCGCCCTGGCGCCATCCAACGCCTCCTCCATCAGCCGGTCGAGGACCCGGTGGAGCAGCTCCTGCTTGCTCTTGACGTGACGGTAGAGACTCGAAGCGCGGAGCCCCACCCTATCGGCCACGTCGCGCATCGAGGTCCCGTGGTAGCCGTTACGGACGAAGAGATAACCGGCACCGCTGGTAATCCGGCTCTTGGTGCTCTGCTTCGCATCATGGACGAGACCCAGATTGCGACTGGCTATTTTGCGCGGCGAAGAAGCCATCAGATCATCGTCTCTCCACCATCGACCGCAATCGTCTGACCGGTGATGAAATCGCCCCGCTGCGAGGCGAGAAACAGAGCCATGTGCGCAATCTCCTCGGGCTGTCCGTGACGGTTGAGCCAGATCCGCTTCATGTAGTGCTCGTATTTTTCGGGATCGGTGAACAGCGGCTCGGAAAACCTGGTCTTGATCAGTCCGGGCGCGATGCAATTGACCTGGATGCCATACTGGCCGAGGTCGCGGGCCAGTACTTTTGTCATCGAGATGAGCGCTGACTTGCTAATCGAATAGGCGCCAAGATTGGGATTCGGATCCAGCCCCTCGTTGGAGGAAATATTGATGATGCGGCCGTGCCGCCTTTCTTTCATCTCCGCCGCTGTCATGCGACAGAGCAGAAAAGGACCGCGCAGGTTGACGTCCATGATCTTGTCCCACAGCTCGGGCGTGGTTTCGATAAAGGGTCCGTAGGTTGGGCAGGTCGCAGCGTTGTTGACCACGATATCGATTCGCTGCCACTTCTCCCGCGTGCTTGCGACGAGACGGGCGATGTCGTCCTGTTTGCCCATGTGGCACGCAACGGTCAGAGCGGCGCCGCCGGAGTGGGCGATTTCTCCGGCGAGATCTTCGAGGTCCTTTTCCTTGCGCGCCGCCAGAACGACCTTGGCGGCCTCGGCGGCGAACTTGAGCGCGATAGCGCGACCGATACCGTGGCTGGCCCCGGTCACGATAGCCACTCGGCCTTCGAGATCTCCGCTCATTGGTGCTCCCTACTTTTGCGCGGCTTTGCCGGGCGCCTGCCGCGCCAGTTGGTCCGCGGCGTCGGCGATCGCGTCGGCGATTCGATCGACGACCTCGCGATCGGCAACCAGCGCCGGCATCAGGCGCATCACGCTGGTCTCGTTGCCGGAGTAAATCGCGATCAGGCCGCGACGGGCGAGCATCTGCGACATGATCGGGCCGTGAGTATCGTCGGCGAACTGCAAGCCGATCATGAGGCCCATCCCGCGCACTTCCCGCAAAACCTGCGGGTAGCGGGCGCAAACCGAGCGCAGCCGCTCGATCAGGAGGTTGCCCATCGATTCGGCACGCGCACACAAATCGTGCTGCTCGATATAGTCGATAACCGCGAGCGCCACCCGGCATCCGACGTCGCTGCCGCCGAAAGTCGAGAGATGTATATACGGATGGCGGAGGTTGAACTCGTTGAGGCGGGCGTTGAACAGCGTCGCCGCGATTGGATAGTACCCGCCGCTCATCGACTTGCCGACGGTCATGATGTCGGGAACGACGCCATAATGTTCCGAGCAGAACATACGGCCCGTGCGGCCCCATCCAGTCTGCACCTCATCGAAAATGAGCAAGGCGCCGTGGCGATCACAAAGGTCGCGCGCTCCGCGCAGGAACGCGGCCGACGCGCAATGGATCCCGCCTTCGCCCTGGACTGGTTCGAGCATCACGGCCGCGGCATCGCCACTCAGCGCGCGTTTCAGCGCGTCGAGGTCGTTGAGCGGCACTCGTTCGAACCCGGGCACCATCGGCAGAAACGGATCCTGGTAGCGCTCGCGCCCGATGGCGGCGAGCGAGAACCCGGTGTGGCCATGGTAGGCTCGTTCCATCGCGATGATCTTGGGCTTGCCGGTCACGCCGCGGGCGAGCTTGATGGCGTAGTCGTTCGCTTCGCCCCCGCCGACGCTGTACATCACGCAGTTCAGATCGCCGGGCGTAATTTCGCTCAAGCGGGAGGCGAGCAACGCCTTGGCCTCGGAGACGAGCAGGAAGTCGCCGATATCCTCGGTCGCGACCGCGGCGATCAACGCCTGACGGATGACGGGGTTGGCGCGCCCGACGTTGAACACTCCGGCGCTGTTATAACAATCGATGTAGCGTTTGCCGTCGACGTCCCATACGTAACAGCCTTCGCGGCGTTGCTCGAGGATGTCGAGCCCGACACGGCGCCAGCCGGCGACCCGCTTGCCGTTCACATGATCGGCGTAAAGCGAAAAGATTTTTTCTTTGTCCACCATCTACTCGGCCTCGGGCGGCGAACTCGCGGCTAGGATCGTGTTGGCGCGAAGACCGCCACCATTTCATTAGGGCCCTTGGTCACACGATAGGCATACTTGGAGCCGCGCGGCACAAACACCGCCATCCCGGGCGTGAGCAAGTGCCGGACGCCATCGAATTCAATTTCGGCCTCGCCCGCCAGGATGTAGAAGATCTCGTCATGATCAGCGTACTGGACCTCGCGGTCGTCGTAGCCCTGCTCCAAGGTCGTGACGTTGAACGACATTGCGCTTGAGCCGTGGGCTTTTCTTACCAGCCGGCGGCTGGTGAGATGATCGAGCCGGACGACCTCGGCGTCATCCTTGAGCGTCAGTACGCGAATCGGCTGAGCCATCGGACCTATGCTCCTTTCTTGAGTTCGCTCTTGAGAATCTTGCCGACCGAGTTTTTCGGCAGCTCGGACAGGAAGGCAAAATGTTCTGGCACCTTGAAGCGTGCCAGGTTGCCGGCGCAAAACCCCCTCAGTTCTTCGGCGCCGGCCTGTGCCTCGGCCTTGAGCGTGATGAAGGCAGCGACCTTCTGTCCATATACCTGATCGTGCAATCCGACGACGGCGGCCTCGCCCACGGCCGGATGGCGGTAGAGCACCTCTTCGATCTCGCGAGGCGAGATGTTTTCGCCGCCGCGAATAATCAGGTCATCCTTGCGGTCGACGATGTAGCAATAGCGGTCGGCATCCATGTACCCGATGTCGCCGGTGTGAAGCCATCCGCCGGCTAGCGCACGTGCGGTTGGCTCCGGCCGCTTCCAGTAGCCCTTCATTACTATGTCACCGCGGACAATGAACTCGCCGAGCTGGCCGGCCGGAAGCTCGCGATCGTCGCTGTCGACCACTCGCACTTCGATGCCCGGAAAGGGCGGACCAACCGAACCCGGCTTCTGCGCGATGTCGCGAGTGATATTGGCGATCGGGCCGGTCGATTCGGAAAGTCCCCAGCCCTCGGTGACGTAGCCGCCGCACCGGCGCTGAATTTCCGTGATCACTTCCAGCGGCATCGGACTGCCACCGCAGTCCCACTGCACGACCGAGCGGGTGTATGCCTCCGCGTTGGGGACCGTCAACAGCCTGACGAGCATCGTGGGAACGGCCGGAACGATCTTGATCGCATGCTCGCGAACCAGCTCAAGCGCCGCCTTTGGCTCGAACCGCCGCATCATCGCCACCGTGTTGCCCATCAGCAGGGTCGTGACCGCGACCGAGAGCCCATAGACATGCGAGAGCGGCAACGGCATCAGCATCGAGTTAGCGCGCGAATCCTCGCCTTTGGCGACGTACAGTCCGTAAGACAGCAACGCCTGGGCGTGGAAGTTTTTATGCGTCAGCATCACGCCCTTGGGTTGGCCGGTGGTTCCGGAGGTGTAGATTAGAGCCGCCAGGTCCTCATCGCGCCCGTCGACGCCGTCGAACTCGGGTGCGCGCGCGACAATTTCCTCGTAACCGGCCGTGCCTTGAAGTGAGCCGCCGGTAACGACCACATCCTTAAGCTCGGGACATCGTTCGCGCACCGAAACGAGCTTGTGCCCTAGCTCCTGATTCGAGAGGGCGACCCTGGCACCGGAATCTGTGAGCAGAAACTCGAGGTCGGCGGCGGTCAGCACGCTCATGGTCGGAATCACGACCGCGTTGAGACGGCAGCAGGCGAGATAGGTAGTCCAGACCTCGCGGCAATTAGGCAGGTGAAGCAGGACCCGATCGCCCTCACCCACACCGAGGCTGCGCAGCGCTCCGGCAAGACGGCGCGCCTCGGCACCGAGCACGCGGTTGGTGTAGCGTCGGCCTTCGAAGATTAAGGCATCGTACTCCGGAAATCGGGTTTCGTTTTCGACAATCAGCGCGCGCAGATGTGCCATATGCGATTTCTTCGGCTAGATCTCGATTACGTAATCGCCGAACCGGTTGACCTCGAGCGTTTGTCCTGAGAACAAAACCACGGTGGTATTCTCCTGTTCGATGACGCATGGCCCTTCCACGGCCATGCCGTGGGTCAAGCGGCCGCCATGATAGGTATTGGCATTGACGAACCCGCGCGAGCTCCCGAAGAAGACCTTGCGCTTACCCTTCAGCGCGCGGGCGGGCGATTTGGGCCGGCGCGCCAGTGCTTGCGTCTCGAGCGTGCGGGTTTTGCCCGTGCCGGTCACGCTCCAATGGAAAAAATCGACCGGGCTCTCGCGCACGCAGTATGTGAACATGCGCTCGTGCAGAGCGTGAAAGGATTCCTTGACCTCTTGGATATCCTTGCGCTGAAGTCGATGCTCCGAGGGCAGCGGCACGGTGAGCTCGTGGATCTGATTAGGGTACTTGGCATCGGCGAAGCGCGTGAGCGTAATTTCGGAGCCGGCAAAGCCTTCCTCGGCCAGCTCGGCGCGCGCCTGCGCTTCGAGCTCGGCGAAGAGCGCGTTGAGTTGGTCGAGGTCGAGCGACTCGCTATTGCATGCCAGCGTCTTGATGTAGTCGTGTCGCACGTCGCTGACGACCATGCCGTAAGAACAAAAGACCCCGGCGTAGCGGGGAATGAGTATCTTGTGAATGCCCAGATCGGAAGCGAGCGTGGTCGCATGGATCGCGCCGGCGCCTCCGCCGACGACCAGCGTGTAGCCGCGGGGGTCGATCCCGCGCTCGATGGATACCGCGCGAATCGCATTGACCATGTTGTTGTTGACGATGCGAAAAATCCCTTCGGCCGCCGCGGCGGTCTCAATGTCGAGCGGCTTGGCGATCTGCTCGGCGATCACATGCCGCGAAAGATCGGGATCGATCTTGCGCCGGCCGCCGAGGAAGAAATCCGGATTGATATAGCCCAGGATCAGGTTGGCATCGGTGACGGTGGGCCGGTTGCCACCCTGGCCGTAGCAGGCCGGACCGGGATCGGCGCCCGCGCTCAGCGGGCCGACCTGCAGTGCGCCGCCCTTGTCGATCCAGGCGATGCTGCCGCCGCCGGCGCCGATCGAATGTACATCGACGGCGGCGACTCCGACCGGCATTTCGTGAACCCGCATTCGCCTGCTCAGCGTGGGCGCGCCCTTGGTGATTAGACAGACCTCGAAGCTGGTACCGCCCATGTCGATCGCGATGAGGTCCGACACGCCCTCGCGCCTGGCGCAATGGAGCGCGGCCGCGGGGCCTGCCGCCGGCCCCGAGGCCAGCGCATAGATAGGTTTGCGCAAAATCTTGTCGACGGTCGAGCATCCGCCGTTGAGCTGGATGAAAAGCAAATGACGCCGCAAGCCGTTGGCGCGCAGGAAGTCCTCGAGTTCCTGCATGTACTGCGAGATGCCGGGCAAGATGTAGGCGCTGAGCAGCGTGGCGCACGTGCGCTCCCATTCGCGAATCGCGGGCAGCACGTCGGAACTCAGCACGACCGGCACGCCCGGAAGTTCGCGCTCGAGGATGGTCTTGACCTGGCGCTCGTGCGCCGGGTTGATTACCGACCACAGCAGCGAAACCGCCACCGCCTTCACTTGCTCGCGCTCGAGCGCCCTGGCGGCCTCGATCACGGAGCGGTCGTCGAGCGGAATCAGCGCGTTGCCCTTGTAGTCGATACGCTCGCGCACCGGCATTCTCAGGTGACGCGGGATAAAGTCGGCCGGCGGAGCCATGTTCAGATTGTAGCGTTCGGGCTTATAACCGTCGCGGAAATAGATGACGTCACGAAACCCCTCCGTGCAGAGCAGCGCGGTCTTGGGGCCGTTGCGCTGGATGACGGTGTTGGTTGCGATCGTCGAGCCGTGGACGAAGAGGTCGATGCGGCCTAGAAAATCGCCAAGTTCGAGTCCTTCGGCGGCGGCCAGGTTCCGCAAACCTTCGCGAACTCCCTGGGCCGGCTCCTTCGGAGTGGTGGCTTCCTTCCACAGAACCGTCCGTCCCGCGTCGTCGACCACAGAAAAATCCGTGAACGTTCCCCCGATATCGATTCCGACAACGTAACGCATCGCTCCCAGCCCGCGACGAAGGGACGGCCTTACTGAGGATCGAGGACGAAAGTATCCTCGGGCCGCATATGCTCTTTGAGCCAGGTCGCCGCCGACGGCTTGTCCGGCGTTACCAGCGGCAGCGGGCCGCGACGGGCTCTCGACTCGCGTCGCGCCTGAGCCGTGGCCGCCTCATCAAGCGCCAGGGTCGCGGGATTCAGCACCACCCCGTAGACCTCGGCGGCGGTACGCGGGCTGATGAAGCCGTCGCGCACGTCCTCGCGCACTCGCTCCGCGGCGCGCTCGAGCGGATCGCCATAGCCGCCACCACCGCTCGAGATACCGACCCAGACCTCATCGGGGGCGATCGTGAGATGACCCTTGGCCGAACAAAAGGTGCGCTGCCCAGTGGTGCGGTTGTGCCTGTAGTTGCCCCCGCCGAACCCAGGCGTGCCGCCAAGCACTCCGTGAGGCGGATTGGCCGAGCCATCGCCGAACAGATGGCATTCCATCGGGCCGTCCACCGGGCGGATCAGGATGTTCACGCCCGGACCGCCCATGTTCTTGCCCTGGCCCATCGAGTCGGGCTCGATCTCCATGCGCTCAACCACCATCGGATGGAGCAACTCGAGCATCTCGATGCTCAAAATGCGCAGTCCGCCGAGCGCCGCGATAGTTCCGATCACGGGCCAGCCATCGCCGACAGGCGACGCTCCACCCCCGGCGGCGCCGTTGAACAGCATGCAGCCCCAGTCGCTATTCACGCCGTCGCGCCGGTCGATGCCCGAGAGCACTGGTTCGCAGTGGACGCGGCCGTAGCCGGCGGAAACCCGCTCGGGCATCGCCTTGGCGAGCGCCTTCCACACCGCGTCCTGCATCGGATCGCCCGGCACGATAGTCGCCAGCGCTGTCGAGGCGGGGTACTTGGCATTGCAGACCGTACCCTCGGGCGCCTTGCCAGTAACATGGCGCAGGCAGCCATCGTTGTGTGGAATCGCCGGGTCGATGCAGCACAGCACGGGCGCGCCGGCCGCCGCCTGCAACACTCCGGTGGAAGAATTGCCCGCGCCCGCGGTTTGCGGCGCACTACCGGTGTAATCAACCTCGACGTGGTCCTCACCGATACGGACCGTGGCCCGGACATAGATATCGGTGTTGCCCTGGCCGTCGCTGTCGATCCAAGTCTCGCCCACATACTCGCCCTTCGGCATAGAGCGGATTTCCTGGCGCATGCGCCGGTCGGCATGGTCGAGAATCGCCTCGACGTAGAGCATCGTCTCGTCGGGTCCGTATTGCTCGACGACCTCGAGCAGACGCTTTCTGCCGGTCCAGATCGAACCGAGCTGCGCCATCAGATCACCATAAAGCCAGTCGCGATAACGCACATTCGCCAGGTATAGACGGATAACGTCCTCGCGTGGCTTACCCTGCTCGTAAAACTTGATCGGCGGCATGGTCAGGCCTTCCTGCCATACATCTTTAGCGGTGGCGGGAACGCTGGTGGGAATATACGAGCCGATATCGAGCTGATGGCCCTTGGTGACGCTCCAGAACAGGTGGCGGCCCTTGTAGAAGACCGGGCAAGCGGTGACGACGTCACCGACGTGGGTGTTGCCGCTGTACGGATCGTTGCAGACGATCACGTCGCCCTCTGCGATATCGTCGGCGAACACACGGGCCATTTCCTTGAGCACCACGTGCAGCGAGTTGGTGTGAATCGGCAGCGCATCGGCCATGCACACCTGGCGTGCCTGGTGATCGAAAATCGCGCACGAGAAATCCTGGGCAAGCGCCAGGATCGAGGTCCACGCCGTATATTCCAGGGTCAGGGTCATCTCCCGCGCGATCGCCTTGAATCGATGCAGCAAAACCGAAAACGTAACCGGGTCGACCGCGCGCTCTGCTTCCGGCGCTCTGCGCGCCTGCCCAAGTGCCTTGCCGCTTCTCATCGAGGTTCTCCTCTCGGAGCGCTCATGTGGTGTCGGCGTTGTAGCGCCCGCCAAAGCGATAGCGAATTGTCGGCTTGCCGAGGAACCCAACCCGGGGCGTTCATGCCCCCGGCGCGACGCATATGCGAACAAGTGTTCGCATATGGCGACCAAAAGTGTCAAGCATGACGGTTCCTGGGGTCAGACCCAGAATTGAGATCTAGCAACCTCTGGGTACAGGGAATCCTCAGATGACAGTGTAACCGGCCGTGGGGGTAACCGTCCCACGTAAACGCCTCATACTTGACTTTTTTTCGTTAGGCGCGAACGATGGCCCAGGATTTCGGACCGGTTGAACTTTTGGCCCGGGTTGAGAGATTTTCCTTCGCTGTGGACGAATCAAAAGCGCTCGAAGCTATAGTCATCGGCGGATCGATGGCGGGTCTTTGTGCGGGCCTCGTTCTGCGCGACGCCGGCTGCGCGGTGGAAATCTTCGAGAAATCGCCTCGCGAAATGCAGGAGCGAGGCGCGGGCCTCGTGGTTCAGGACGAGGTGCTTAGCTTCGTCATCGATCACTGCCACGCGGTGGCCGATGAGCTCGGCGTACGCTCGCGGGCGAGACAGCTTCTGGCCCGCGATGGGAGCACTGTTTGGACCGAGGCCAGCCCCCAGTTGATGACTTCCTGGGACTCGCTCTATCGTCACCTCAAGCGCGCCTTTCCTCAAGCGCATTACCATTACGGAACCCGGCTCGCGGCGATCCGGCAGGACACGGACCGGGCGTACGCCGGCCTCGAGGACGGGCGCGAGCGGGGCTGCGATCTGCTCGTATGCGCTGACGGTGCAAACTCGACGGCGCGTCGCCTGCTGCTGCCCGACGTAGCTGCCCGTTACGCCGGCTATGTGGCCTGGCGCGGGATGGTGGGCGAGGGTGACGTGGCCGATTGGGCCCGCGATCTGCTGGTGGAGAAGTTCACATTTTTCCACGCCCGGCATACCCAGATGTTGAGCTATTTCGTTCCGGGGCCGGCGGGCGAGACCGCCCCGGGTGAGCGCCGCATCAACTGGGTGTGGTACTGGAACGTGCCCGCAGGCGAGGAGCTGCGCGAAACTCTTACCGATCGGAGCGGGCTGATTCACGACTACTCCGTGCCCCAAGGCACCGTCGAACCGGCCCTCTGGCGCCGTCAGAGCGAGGTGGCGGCTCGCGTCTTGCCGGAAGTCTTCCAGCATCTGTTCGCCGCCACAGCCGATCCCTTCATCCAGCCGATTTACGACCTGTCGGCGCCACAGATGGCATTTGGGCGCGTATGCTTGCTCGGCGACGCCGCCTTCGTCCCACGCCCTCATCCCGCGGCAAGCACCTACAAGGCGGTCGCCAATGCCGTCGCCCTCGGTCGCAGCCTACGCGCCCATGGACGCGATGTAGCCGAGGCATTGCGTCACTGGGAACCGATGCAAATGGAACTGGGAGAAAATCTGTCGCGGCTGGGACAAGAGCAGGGGAACCGCTCCCAGTTCAGCGCTACCAGCGGACCGGGCGTGATTCAATCGCTGGCCAGAGCGATGCGCCCGCCATCGCCGCTCTGAGCAGAAGCTACAAGAGAAGAAAGTGCCGGGCGGGAAGTATTCAAGCGTTAGGGCGCAATGATCTCCGGCTGACCCTTCGAAATTCTCTGTTCCATTGAGTAGCGGCTCCTGGGGGAGCAAGAATCGCCAAAAGCCGCCGCATTTTCCCTGATGATCAGGGAATCTGACGCCGGAGCCCGGTTCGCCGGTCCGGATGAGTTTCGCACATCGCCTTTATGAGGCGTCTGTTGACCGCTCGGCGAGCCGAGGGATTAAATTGCCCGAGTCTCTAACCTACCCGGACAGGTGCGATCATGACGCCGACCGATCGATATACGAAATTCATCCTTACGCTCATCGCGTTGGCCCTGATGGTCATCGCGAGCCGAACGTTCGCGGTTCCCGCTCCGGCCGGCGCGGCGGATTTGGGGCAGGGCTGCGGCTACGACTCGCGGCATCCTTGCTACGTCGCAGGCTGGGGGCCGGGCGGCACGGTGCCGGTGGCAAATAGTCACGACCTGCCTCTGAAGGTGCTGGTTACAAACGCGCCCGTGCACGCCATTCCGGTGATTGTCGCTAATTCTCCGGTGCCGCTCGCCCAGCCGAGACGATAGGCAGCGCGCGCGGGGATGTCCCGCCCGCAGTTCGCATAGTGGCATTCCGACGGCTCGCTTATCCGGCCGCCACCGCGCGAGGCAATATAGCGATTGGATGGCGGCTGGCTAAGCTGGACCATACCGCGCAGCAGACCCTCGAATCGAACGAGGAGTGCCCGCGGGTCGGAAGCGATGCGTATCATCGCGCCTGCTGGCGAAGGTCCAAGCCGTTGGCAATAGGCATATGGCCCGCGTCCCCATTTCTCGGCTTTATAATTAAGTAGAGGTGGTTCAGACGAGTGACGAAGTCAATTTATAGCCGGTGGGCGGTGTCCGAGTGAACTCGCAAGTGAACTCGCAAGTGAACTCGCAAGTGAACTCGATGGAAAGGTTTGACCGGGTCTTCTGGCGGCGGCTGTGGCGGCTTGCGAGACCATTTTGGGTGTCGGATCAAAGGCGCAAGGCGCGCGCCCTGCTGGCGGTGGTGATCGCGATGGTCCTGCTGCTGGTCGGCTTCTCGGCGATCTTCAGCTATATCAACCGCGACCTGGTCAATGCGCTGCAGAAATACGATGCGAAGCGATTCCACTTTCTGCTGATGCTTTTCTTCATCTGGATCGCCTTTGTCATCGTGGCGTATCCTTTCCTGCCCTACCTGGTTGGCAGGCTCCAGATCCGGTGGCGCGAGTGGATGACCGAATGGTTCGTCGCGCTCGGCTTCGGTAATAACGCCTTCTACCAGATGAACCTGGACGGCAGAATTGACAATCCCGACCAGCGCATCCAGCAGGATCTCAACTCCTTTACCACCTCGACGCTCAGCTATCTGAACACCGCGATCGGCTCGGTCGTGATGGCCGCCGCGTTCTTCGGCATTCTGTGGACCATCTCGCCCTGGCTGGCGCTCGCGCTGATCGCCTATTCGGTCATCGGCACCTACGTCGCCGTCATGGTAGGGCGTCGCCTGGTGGTGATCAATTTCAACCAGGAACGCTACGAGGCGGACTTCCGCTTCGACCTGGTTCATGTGCGCGACAACGCGGAATCGATCGCGATGTATGGCGGCGAAGCACAGGAGCATCGCGAGCTGAGCCGTCGCTTCGGGCGGGTGGTCTCGAACTACAAGGCGCTGCTTCAGTGGCAGCTTTATCTCGGCTTCGTGCAGAACGCTTACGATCACTCGGTTATCCTGGTGCCGTGGATTGTACTGGCCGGAGCGTATTTCTCGCATCGAATCGAGATGGGGCAAATCTTCCAGGCGGCGACCGCCTTTGCCGCAGTCAAGGGGACCATGGCGCTGGTGATCGCCGAGTTCCAGGGACTGACCAGCTACGCCACGGTCGTCTATCGGCTCGCGACCTTTATCGAGGAATGCGATAGCGCGCGCCAGGCCGCAACGAGCGCCGGAATCGAGATCGCCGAGGCGCCGCGTATCGCGCTTGAAAATGTGTCCCTGGCAACTCCGGACGGAAATACTCGGCTTGTGGAAAAACTCTCGGTCGAAATCGCCGACGGCGAGCGGCTGCTGATCACGGGACCGAGTGGCGTGGGAAAAACTTCGCTGACCCGCGCGATCGCGGGCATCTGGCGCATCGGCAGCGGCCGAATCGAGCGCCCGCCGCTCGGCGAGATGATGTTCCTGCCCCAGCGTCCCTACATGATCCTGGGCTCCTTGCGCGCGCAGCTATGCTATCCGCGCGCGGCCGGCGCCAGCGACGACGACCTGCATCGCATGCTCGCCGAGGTGAACCTTGCGGATCTGCCTGCGCGCGTCGGCGGACTCGACGCCGAACGCGACTGGGCCGAGGTTTTGTCGCAGGGCGAGCAGCAATTGTTGGCGTTCGCGCGGCTGCTGCTCAACCAGCCGCGCTTCGCGTTCCTCGATGAAGCGACCAGCGCGCTCGACTCGGCCAACGAAGCGATGCTCTATGGGCGGCTGGTCGAGAGCCCGATAGCCCTGGTCAGCGTGGGCCATCGCGCCAGCCTCGCGCGGTATCACGACCGGAATCTCGAGCTGAGCGGGGCCGGCGGATGGGCAATTCGCCGGCTCCCGCCGCCCACTGCTTAGTCGATCACCGCCGAGCTCACGAGGTCCGACAGCCGATGGAAGCGGTCCACGTTGCGCGTCTCCTCGACCAACCCGGCGGTTAAACATACGAAGGTAAGGTCACGCTCCGGATCGACCCAGAACACCGTGGAGCCGGCGCCCACGGCGCCGAAAGTCCCGGGCGAAGCGAGATTGCCGAACCAATGCGGAAAGATACCGGTGCCGCGCAGGAAGAAGGTCAGTCCGAGAAAGGCCGGAAATGCGTCCCAGCCGCGCATCTCCAGTGCGAAATCCCATAGGCTGTTGCGGCGCATGCCGGTCTGATTGCTGGTGGCCAGGCGAATGATCGCCGGTGACAGGATGCGCGCGCCGTCCAGTTCGCCGCCCCGGCGCAAGGCTTCGGCGAAACGGAAAAGGTCCGAAGCGGTCGAGAAGGCGCCCGCCGAGGGAATCTCGGAATCCTCTTTGACTAACGTGTTGAAGGCTTCAAGCATCTCGGGTGGAAAGACACCCTCGCTGCGGTCACGCACAACGATCGGTACCCGGCGCGGCTCGAGATCCTTGCGCAATCCAAGCGAGGTGTCATTCATCCCGAGCGGCCGGAACAGGTCGGCGGCAAGGATCTCCCGGAACGGGCGCGAGCCGCCGTCCACGCGGCGTACGATTTCGCCGAGGAGTGAGTGCGCGATCATCGGACTGTAGTTGACTCTGTCGCCCGGTATTCCCTCTACGGCCATCTGGCAGATGGCCGCGACCATGGTCTTTTGGTCGCCAATCATCTCGAACGGGATCGGAGGCACTCCGGCTGAAAGGCCGGCCGTATGGGACATCATTTGGGCGATCGTGATGCGGTGTTTTCCCTTGCATCCGAACTCGGGGATAATGTCGGCGGCCCTCGTGGTTAGCGACAACGCTCCACGGTCAACCTGCATCAGCACCGCGGCCGCGGTCAGCGCCTTGGTGATCGAGAAAATCAAAAACACGTCGTCGGTGCGGGCGACCCTGCCGCTGGCGCGATCGGTAAAGCCGATCGCTTCGTGCAGCGCGACCTTGCCGCCCCGTGCGACGACCAACACCGCTCCGTCGTATTTCTCCGCGGCGATATCGTCCTTGATCGTGGAACTCAAGCGTCCGAGCCTGGACGCGTCCAAGCCAACCTCTGCCGGTTTCGCGGTCTTCATATGGTCTCCTTACGGTCGTGTTCGGCTGGTCTCGTCCGCACCATCAAGCGCAGGCGACTAACATGCGATCGCGGTGGTCGAGGCGAAGATGATCGAACCGCGCATTTGAAAGCCCTCCGACAGCTGTGCAATATCAAAAACCTCATAATATGTGTAGCCCGCGACGAGCAACGCACCAAATCGCCCAATCGTCGAATCTCCTGCCAAAAGGAGCCCGGGTATGAGTGATTCGCTTTCGACGAACGCGGATGCGCTGGGCGCCTCGACCGCCCACAGGCCCGCGCTGATGGGCACGCGCCACATGGCCGTAGCGGGCCATTACGCGGCCGCGCACGCAGCGTTCGTGGTGCTGGAGGCGGGAGGCAACGCGACCGATGCCGGTGTGGCCGCCGGCCTCGCCCTGGAAGTCCTGCAGCCGGACATCGTGTCGGTGGCGGGCGTCGCGCCGGTCATGCTCTACGACGCGGCCTCCGCGCAAGTCACGACGATAAGCGGTCTTGGCTGGTGGCCGAAGGCCGCCGACCCCGCGTATTTCCGCCGCGAGCATGGCGGACGCATCCCGGATGGGTTGCGGCGAACCGTGGTGCCGGCGGCTCCGGACGCCTGGATAACGGCGCTGGAGCGATTCGGCACGATGTCGTTCGGAGACGTTGCGGCGGCGGCGATCCGCTTCGCGCGCGACGGCTTCCCGATGTACCCGCTGCTGGCCGACATGATCGCGCTGCATGAATCGGATTACGCGCGCTGGTCGTCGAGCGCCGCCATTTATCTTCCAGGTGGCCGGCCACCTCGCGCCGGCGAGTTGTTCGTTCAGGCCGACCTCGCGGCCACGCTTGGATTCATGGTCGAGGAGGAGCGGGCGCATCTGGCTCGCGGCAGGGCGGCAGGCCTGGCGGCCGCGCGCGACGCTTTCTATAAGGGCGACATCGCGGCCACGATCGCCGCGTTCCATCACAACAACGACGGGTGGCTGACGCTCGCGGACCTGGATGACTTTCGCGTGGCGATCGAGCCGGCGTTGAGCACCCGCTTCGAGGACTGGGAGGTCTATACCTGCGGCCCGTGGTGCCAGGGGCCGGCGCTCATCCAGGCCCTCAATCTGCTCGACCCCGCCGAGTTGACGGCGCTCGGCCACAACTCGACTGACTATGTGCACGTGGTGGTCGAGGCGCTCAAGCTCGCGTTTGCCGATCGCGAGCGATGGTACGGCGATCCGCGCTTCGTTGAAGTGCCTATCCAGCAGCTTATTTCGACTGAGTATGCGACCGCGCGCCGCGGACTCATCCGCCCGGGCCTGGCCTGGCCGGAGATGCCGCCCGCCGGCGATCCGCGCAGCGGCAAGGCCGTGATGGACTCGAGCGCAGAGCATCTCGCGGGGTCGCGAGCGATCCCGCATGCGGTGGCTCGCGACACTTCCTATGTGTGTGTCGTCGATCGCTGGGGCAACGCCTTTTCCGCAACTCCGAGTGACGTGTCTTTCGACGCGCCGGCGATTCCAGGGACGGGCCTGTCGGTATCGACGCGCGGCTCGCAGTCGTGGACGGATCCGGCGCATGCAAGCTGTCTCGCCCCGGGCAAACGGCCGCGGCTCACGCCGAACCCCGCCATCGCCATCCGGCGAGGCGAAGCGGTGATGCCGTTTGGGACGCCGGGGGGCGACGTGCAAATTCAGGCCATGCTGCAACTGTTCCTCAACCAGGTGCTGTTCGGCATGGATCCGCAGGTCGCGGCGGAAGCGCCTCGCTTCGCCTCGTACAGCTTCCCCGACTCCTTCGAACCTCACGATTACTTTCCCGGGCGTCTGCAGGTCGAAGGCCGATTCGATCCAAAACTTGGCGACGCTCTCCGGAGCTACGGGCACCGGGTCGAATGGTGGCCCGATCAGACCTGGCGCGCCGGCTCTGTTTGTTCGATCCGGGCGGACCGTCGCTCCGGCATTCTGGTTGGCGGTGCGGATCCCCGTCGCTCCAGCTACGCGGTAGGTTGGTGAGCCGCCTGCCCGATCTCCTCCGGAACATCGGCGCACCATCTCGTTCGGTAATCGGCCGGCTGACCTTGGGCCGTGGCCGCATCAGACATACGGAATCGTTATGACCAAGCTCGAACGCCAAGGCTGGGTAATAATCGCGGTGCTTTCTTTCGCGCTATTTCTGTTGATGGGCGCGGCATACGACATTTTCGGAATCTTCCTGGTTCCACTGCAAGCGCATTTCGGCTGGAACAGTGCCAAGAGCTCTCTACCATTTACCGCGATGGGCTTGGTCTACGCGGCCAGCATGCCCGCCGCGGGATGGCTATTGGATCGCTTCGACGCACGATTCGTGATGGCGGCCGGGACCGGAGTCTGCGGAATCGGCTTCGTGTGTGCGAGTGCGAGCAATTCCTACGCGTCCATCATGGCCGCGTATGTACTGATTGGGATCGGCATTGGCGTCGCCGGTTACGTGCCAATCACCGTGGTAATTACCAATTGGTTCCATGAGCGGCGCGGGTTGGCGATGGGTATCGCCTTGTCTGGAGAATTTCTCGGCATCATGGTGATGGCGCCCGTTCTGACCCGCGCGATTTCCACCTTCGACTGGCGCGCAGGCTATCTGATCATCGCGGCACTGATGTTGGTTGTCCTCCTGCCGCTGGCGCTTGGGGTAGTGCGTACCCGGCCAAGCGCAACCCAGGCGCTCGCACGCGGGCACGGCTCCTCCGACGATCTCCCGGGAATGGAGGTCAGAGAGGCTCTGCGAAGCCGTTCGTTCTGGATGATTGCAATCGCGCAAATCGGCTGGGGCTGTGCGATCACCGGGCTATTCATGCATCTCCCGGCTTATATGGCCGGGCTCGGTTACTCCTCGGGGGCGGCGCCCCTGGCGATGAGCGTGTACGCGGGATTGGGCATCGTGGGCCAACCACTGGCGGGAGGTATCACGGATCGCCTGGGGGCGCGGACAAGCTTGATAGTTACCTTCAGCCTGTTGGCCTCAGGTGCGGTGTCTCTGGCGTGGGCGCAGCATGTAGTTTTTCTCAGTATGTATATAGCCACAGGCCTTATCGCGAACACGCCTGTCCTGATGACTAGTATGCTGGTGGCGGACTGTTTGGGCCTCAAACGCTTTGGTTCGCTGCAGGGCCTGCTGGGAAGTGCCGCGCAGTTCGGCGCGGCTTTCGGTCCCGAGCTATCCGGACTGATGTTCGACGCGACTAACAGTTACGTGCGCGCTTTTCAGTTGCTCGCGCTTCTCCAGGCGGTTGGAGCGGTAGCGGCCTTCGCCTGCATCCCCGGAGAATACACGCGCTCTATCCCCGCACCGGCATTAGCTGAGCAAGCGAAGCAAAGCTCCCAATCGCCTTAGTGGAGCGCCGCCAGCCCGGCCTCGGCGCATTGCTCGTCCTGCGCCGCGTCTCCGCCGCTGACGCCGATCGCGCCAACCGCCTGACCGTCGAGCATTATCGGCAGGCCGCCCCGAATCGCGGTGATATTGCCGAGGGTGATAACGGCCAGGTGGTTCGCCGTGATCGCATCCTCGAAGTCCTTGCTCGGCCGCTTAAAGCGCACCGCGGTGCGGGCCTTGCCCTGCGCCACCTCGATCGAACCGATCTGCGTGCCGTCCATGCGCTCGAGGTAGATCGGATGGCCACCGTCGTCGAGCACGGCGATCACCATGGTCCATTTGTTCTTGGCCGCCTCCGCTTCGGCGGCGGCCGCCATTTTCTTCGCCGCGGCAAGGCTTAACGTCTTCTTGTCCGCGAACTGTGCCGAGGCTCGGCTCGAAGAAAATACGATTGCGAAAAGTGCGAGACAGATTGTTAAGAGCCATCGTGTACGCACGGGGTGTTCTCCTCGGTGACAGATTTCGAGATCGTCTGAGTCGGTATTGTTCCGGTCGCCGCAAAGTGACTCTGATGATGCGCCCTTCAGTCACAAAGCCTCGCGACTGAGGCTGGGCGCCACTAAGATTCCCGATGCCGTTCTCGACTACCCAGTGGCCATATCCGCTGGATGATAGCGAATAGAAAGGCCGTGGTCAGCCCGAAGAGCAACATGCCGTTAAGCGCTTCCAGAGCACCCATAAGCTGCCAACGGGGCTGCAGATACAAGTTCGCGTGGCCGTAGCTGGTGATTGCACTAAGCGAATACAGCATCGCCGTCCGTCTATCGGGCAGCGCGCCCAGCAGCCGATAAGCGATGGCCCAGATGAGCGCCTCGAATCCGTGCAGCATGGTGGCCAACAAAGAGGTGAGGCCCATAATCATGGAAAACTTGAACATGAAGACGCGCCGTTCCATGGTGCCGCTCAGAGCCTGTATGACTTTCTCACCAATGATAGCAAGGCCGCATACGTGGACGATCACGTTGATCACTATCAGGGGCAGGCTCCAGGCCCAGTTGCCGATCCAAGGGGCCACATTGGTTGAATTCATTCGCGCTCCTCCCGCTCAGTCTGATTGATGGTGGCCGTCTGGTTTTGCCCGAGCGAAAGGATTGTCGACGTAAATGGATCGGCTCGCAAGCGACGGCGCAGGCGCCGGATTGGCCGCTCGCTTTTCAGCGAATCTTCCGATTACATGGCACCAGAACCCGCCGGCCCGGACGGCTCGCGCCCATTCTGATGACCCCGCCGCATACCGATTCCACGCTGCTCGCGACGGATTTTGAGTCCTTCCGCCGCCAGGAATCGATCTTCGCAGCCTTGAACCTGTTGCTCATCGCCGCGCTGTTCCTGGCTCCTGTGATACTGGACCAGCACGGGATCCGAAGTCCCGCGACCTGAGGTGTCATGCGGCGCGCTCCGGCAGACTCGACGACCCAAACCAGCGTTTTCTGGCGGGCGTTTTATCGAAATCCTCGAACGAGTGTCCGAAAATCCGGATATGCCGGCAAACGGTGGCTCTCAGACGATATCTATCGAAGTTCTCAAATACCAAACGATCGCTTGCTGATATTAGGCCATTTCTCTGTCCGAGGAACATGGCATAAGGGTTGCTCATCACATCTTCCAACGGGGCGGGCCCAATAAGGACCCCACCGAAGGAGGATTCAAACCCTTGGATTCGATCAGATTTACGGGCGTCCTGGCCTTTGTGGCGATTGCCGCGGCAGTTATCCCGCTGGCCTCGAGCCGGGCGGCGGCAGCCGATGGCGGCGAAGTCGGGATCAAGCGGGCCTCGGTCGATATCACGCATGGCGGCGACTCGGAGCCCAACGATCAGGCTGAGATCTCGGTTACCTTCAAGGACGCGCAGAACCCGAATACTTGCAAGCGCTCGAGCGACAACCTCGACAACGGCGGCGTGAAGGTGAGCCTGCATCAGGGAACCTGTCAGAGCGCACCGGACGCGGCGGCAACCATACCTTCCTTCAGGCCAATCAGCGGCACCAACGATGCGCTATTCCAAGGCGACACCGCCGAGGGTGAGACCGCGGATGCCATCGTGCGCCGTATGCCCACGCCGGCCGGTTCGTGCGGCAAGTGGAAGCTGAAGCTGGATACGTCGCATATAGACTTGTCCCAGATTACCTCGACTCCGGTAGCGCTGACGGTCGAATTGCCTGATGGCTCCTCGGGATGCGTCGAGGTGAACAACACCGTCATCGATCAATAAGCAGCGAAACGAATCGCCCCCTTGGGTGAGCGCGCCGGCGGCGAGCCGAGTCCGTCAGCGCGCTTTTTCTCCCTGCTATTTCGGACAATCGCTCCATCGGCTGGATCAAAGGAAGATTCGACTATCTAACCGAATGGAAAAAGAGAGATGCTGCATCGTGAGCACGGCGGGCTGGCGGCAATCCGTGAAAAATCCACAGGCCCGAGCCGGGAGACGACGTTTCTCAGGTGGAACAATAACAATAATGACACTGAAGATCTTCAAATCCGCTTGCCGGCAAATCCTATGGCTCGTGTTTGCGGTTGTGGTTGCATTCCCAGCGAACGCCGCCACCTTGCGGGACGTCAAGCACATCGTGATCATCCTTAAGGAGAACCACACTTTCGACAATTACTTCGGTTTATTCCCAGGCGCCGACGGCACCACGGTCGGTATTCACGAGCATAGGCTGATACCGCTCGCCCGGGCTCCGATCATACCTCCAGGCGATCTACCCCACCGGCGAGCGGATGCTTTGCGCGTCTGGGACAATGGCATGATGGACGACTTCATCTATCCGTCCGCGTATGCACAGTACTCCGAACACGAGATTCCGACTTACTGGGCCTATGCCCGCGCGTATGTGCTGGCCGATAATTTCTTCACCAGCGTGATGGGGCCGAGCTTTCCGAATCATCTGTTCACGATTTTCGGGACCAGTTTCGGGGCGGTCGATAATCCACGACACAGCGCCGGTTCAACGAGCGGCAAGTGGAGCTGGGGATGCGACGCAGCACCGGACGTCCTGGTCCTGATGGTGGACGGCTCTCATAGTCGGCCCTGCTGGGACGGCCCGACCTTGATAGATGAGATGGATGCCGCGGGGGTCTCGTGGAAATACTACGGTGTTACTACGCCGAAGAGCGGCTATTTCTGGACAGAGGTAGACGCGATTTATCACCTCCGCTACGGCCCTGACTGGAGCAACGTCGTTCCCTGGCGACAATTCGCCGATGATGCCAGGAGTGGCGCTCTGCCGGCGGTCAGTTGGGTGACTACCGACGCGTTGAACAGCGAGCATCCGCCGAATGACGTGCGCACGGGCGAAGCCACGACTGCGTCAATGATCGCCGCGGTTCAGGACGGTCCCGATGCGGCAAGCACCGTGATATTTGTGAGTTGGGATGACTATGGCGGATGGTACGATCATGTGCCGCCGCCGCAAGTGGACGCGACCGGATACGGATTGCGAGTGCCGCTGATCATAGTCAGTCCATTTGCAAAGCGTGGCTACGTCTTCCATGGCGAAAGCGACTTCGCCTCGTTCCCGAAGTTTATCGAGGAAGTGTTCGGGCTCGGGCCGATGGGTTCACGCGACGCTAACGCCGGCGATTTGCTGGGAGCGTTCAATTTCAGCCCGTAGCAGACCCGCAACGAATCAATCTCCGCCGATGGCGCGCACGACCTCTGCGACGGTCGCTACCTGTGCGAAGCCGCGGCGGAGGTTGGCCAGCACGGTCTGCTGCACTTGCTCAGCGGCGATAGCCTGACCGTCCGCTTCTTCCAATGCGATCGGCGCCGTGCCGTCCTCGAGCACGATGACGTGGTAGTCTCTGAAATTGGCATCGCGGGCAGTCGAGTCGCAGCAGAAATTCGTTGAATAGCCGCCGATGATCAGCGTTTCGACGCCTTTGCCGCGTAGCATCGCGTCGAGCTCGCTATTGAAGAACGCACTGTAGCGGTTGCGTTCCAGCACCGGCTCGCCCGCTCTCGGCGACAGTTCCGGCAATATGGCGACCCCCTGGGTTCCCTTGACCAGGACTTCTCCCTTGCCGATCGGCTCCCAGAACTTTCCCAGTTGGCCGCTGTCGGCGCCGTTGTTACAGAAGGCGAGGGATGAAAAGACGACTGTGACAGAACGCTTTCGAGCCTCGTCCAACAGTCTTTGCAGCCGTGGCACCAACGGCCGAACGCCTTCCCATCCGAGCAGATCGTTGGTCATGTTGATGATGAGCAAGGCTGTCTTGGTGGGGTCGAGTTTGTTCATTTTCGCTTCAACCTCTGTGGCTCATTAGGTTCGGCCGGCGCGCGGCTTTACGCGGAGAGCAGTCCCAAGCGCATCCGGCCGTAGAGTTCGCCCGAAGTGTCGAAATCGATGCTGGCGTGCTGCGCGCCGACGTTCACGTTTCGAAATGCGGCCTGCAGCGGCGCGGAATCGTAGACGGCGTGCGCTCCCGAGCCCGCGAACAGGCGCGACACGGCGCGCCGGCAAAGCTCGGCCGCATACGCCGCCTGCCACTTGACCCGCGCGCGGTAACTCATGTCGGTTGCGTCCTGCCGCGACTCCGCCACCTCGGCCATGAGCTTCGCCGCGTCGTGGATGAAAAACTGTGCGCACTGCAGCTCGGCCATCGATTCAGCCAGCCGGAGTTGGGTGGGCCCGTGTTCGGCCTTGCGCGCGCCGGTGACGATCGCGCGCCGCTCTTTGGTGCGCTCGACGAATTTCTCCAACGCGAATTTAGCGGAGCCCAGAATCGCCGCCGGAACCGAGCCGGAAAGGATCGAATCCGCCGAGACCCGGTAAAGATTGGTGGCGTGACCCAAGGTGTGGGGCGACGAGCCCTTCATCAGCTCGCGGGTGTCGATCGCTCGTTGTGCGGGCACGAAGAGATCCCTGGCAAGCACATCCTTGCTGCCAGTGCCCTCCATCCCGAGCACGTGCCAGGTGTCATCTACGACTATCTGTTCGCGCGGCACTACCACGTGCACGCCGGGGCCGCCGGTTTGCGCATCCGCGCATCCGAGGATCACCCAGTTCGAACGATCGACACCGCTGCAGAACTGCCAGCGCCCGTCGACCCGATAGCCGCCCTCGACCGCGCGCGCTTTGCCCTGCCAGGCCAGCGTGCCCGAGACCAGCCCGTCGCGCCCCTCGCCGAAGACCTCCTCCTGGCCGCGTTCGGGCCACGCGCCGAGGCAGTAGTGATGCGCGCCCATGACCATCAGAATCCAGCCACTGGACGGACACGCTTGCGACACGGCAGTGACCGTATCGTACTGGATGCGGAGGTTGAGCTCGTAGCCGCCAACCCGGGCGGGCTGACAAATTCTGAACAGCCCCGCATCGACCATCGCCTTCATGCTTTCGGGTACGACACTGCGGGCCTGAACGCAGGCCTCGGCGTTGGCGGCGAGCGCGGGCGCAATCGCGTCGACGCGCCGAGCGATCTCTTCCGCGGACGGTTTCATGATGCCTCCATCTGTCTTGGCTGTCTTGGCCAGATATTTTCCCGCCGCACCGCTCAAGTATCCAGCGAGCCGAGAGCATGCATCGGTTGCGCGAGAAACTCGGTCATCGGCTGTTGCACTACCACACCAGGTCCGGCTCGTCACGCGGTCAGGTTTTCCAGCGGGCACACACCTCGAGCCGGGATTTATATGTAGCGTGGCAGGCCGGTATGTGCGGTCAGGCCCCCGTCGACCACGATCGTCGCACCCGTGATGAACGAGGCTTCGTCGGAGGCCAGGAAACATACGGTGTTGGCGATCTCGTCGGGCTCGCCCATCCGGCCGATGGGATTTTGCCTAAGCTTGCGCTTGAATCCCTCGACGTCGTTGCCGCCCAGCACTTGCGCTACGCGGGTATTGATGGCGCCGGGACAGACGCAATTTATGCGAATTCCATACTGCGCGTTTTCCAGCGCGGCCCCGCGCGCGAGGTTGATCACGCCGGCTTTGGCCGCGTTATATGCGGTCATGCCGTAGTCGCCGGCCGTGCCCGAGATCGAGGCGGTGTTCACGATCGATCCGCCGCCCTGTTTGCGCATGATCGGCAGACTATACTTGATGCCCAGGAACGCGCTGGTGAGCGTGACCGCGAGGATTCGGTTCCAAGTCTCCAGCGTTGTGGTTTCGAGCGCCTCGACCGCGCCCAACCCCGCATTGTTGAACATCACGTCGAGCTGGCCCCAGCTATCCATGGCGAGACGGATCGCGGCCTGGACGCCCTCCGGGTCGGACGCATCCATCTTGAGCCAGCGCGCATTGCCGCCCGCCTGCGTGATCGCGCCTGCGACCTCGGCGGCGCGCGTCCCGCTCAAATCCGCGATCACCACCGAGGCTTTCTCGCGCGCGAAGCGGCGCGCGGTTGCGGCACCGATGCCCGAACCGCCGGCGGTGACGACCGCGACCTTGCCCTCCAATCGGCCTGCCATCAATGCTGTCTCCTGCGTTGATTAGACCCCGACCGCGGCCGGGGCGGATGAAAGGCCGGCACGCGATCCATGTCGGCGCGGGTATCGCGAACCCTCAGCGGCCGCGCTCCGGGTCCCCCGACCAGCGCCACGCGACGTTAGTGCGGCTCACTCCCACCAGCACGCCGCAGAAGGCCGTCGGATGGATCCACAGGCCATCGTGCAAGCCTTCTTTGCGCGCAGTGAAGCGGCCCTCGCGTTCCCGCAGCCGATCGGCGATCGTCTCGACGCTGTCGGTCTCGACATAGAACATATACAGCGAATCGCCGTGCCGGCGATGGAACTGGCCCATCGCGGCCGCCCTGGTCGGCTGCGAAATTTCGATCCGATCGAGGCGTGCGGGCGCATCGAACATCGTGAGCGTCCCGGTATAGCCGAAATCCGCGTGTTCGATTGGAACATACTTCGAGGAGTCGAGCCCGAAAATCCGCGAGTAGCGTTCCGCCGCCGTGCGCCAGTCGGCGACCACGTTGGTCACCTCGTACATCCATTTTATTGCACCGACGGGCGATCGTTCGTGAAACGTACTGATTACCGAAGGCATCCCGCAGGTAGTCATTGAATCGAGAAAAAGCTGACCTGCCGCGCGCTCGAACTTGACGCCGTTGCGATCGAACAACGCAGCCGCCTCTTCAAGCTCCGCCACAGAGAAGCCCGCGGCATAGAGTCCTCCGCCGCGTTGCGCCGCGAAATCCGCCACACGGCCGGCGCCGTCGGCCTCGAGGAACTCGACTACGCTGGCGCCAAGCTGGCACACGGTGCGCTTCGCGCCGAGCAGCTTAACCTCGTCGTCGCGGATGAACTCCGCTCCGAAAATCGCGGTTGCCGCACTCTTCGCCTCGGCGCGATCGCGGACGACTATCTGTACCCGATCGACTCGTTTCAGCATCAACTGCCCCTGAGCCTGCGCAAAACCTGATCCGGTATGACGTAGACCGGCCGCTGCGACATTGCAAGGTCCGTCGCTCGAGGACACGGCTCGGGTTGTGCCTCGATGCTCCGCGATCGGCAAGCCTGACCCTCGGCGCGGTCAAGCGCGAGAGAATCTTGGCGTGAGGAAGCTTGGACGGTGCGCTGTATGCGTGCTCCAGCCAGGAGCTCAGGGCGCATGAGCCTCGGCGGCCTGTTCGGTTGCAGCCGGCGCGTCGAGTTCGGGGAGCACCTTGTTCATGAACACGTCGAGCTCGTCGAGCACTACCTCTTTGGGAACCTGTGCGTAATGCCAGATTAGCGTTATGTATTCGGCGGGAAGGGTGGCGTAGATATGACGCCACTGCTGCTTTAGCTGCTCGACGGTTCCGCCCATGAAGATGCCGCTGTCCTTCATGCTCAGCAGGGTGGCATCCGCATCCTCGAAATGCGGCAACTTGGGAAAGAACGCGGTGTAAAAGTTCACGTACATTTCGTAGTCATAGCGCATCAACTTGTCGCGGAATTCCTGTTCGTTTCGGCCGACGTGAATCCAGCGCACGATGTTCTGGCGTTCACCCAGGGCGAACGGCAAGCCGGCGGCTCGCGCTTCATCGACATACAGACGCGCGAACTGAAGCACGTTCTCGAGGTTGGTGAAGTATGTCGGCCGAAAGCCATGGCGTGCCAGGAAGGGAATGGAACTCGCGCTGCCGCTCATCGCGACGAAGACCGGCGGATGCGGCCGCGTGTAAGGACTTGGCACCACGCTCACGCGCCTGATCGTGCCGTCGGGTCCGACTTCGCCCGCGGCGCCTGCGGTTTGCGCGCTCCTCCACGCCGGATAACCGCGGACGCCGGTTTTATAGGGATAGGGAATCTCGTAGTGAGGTTGTTTGGCTTCGACCGAGTCTTCCGCCCAGCACTTCAGCAGCAGCAAGGTGCGCTCTTCGAAGATTTCACGGTTCTTTGCGTCATCCGCGCCGCCATCCGAAAGCGTCGCTACCGCATCGATGTGCTGGCCCAGGATGTTGGTCCAGCGGGCCTGGTAGCCGCGGGTCAAGCCCACGAAGAAGCGGCCGTTGGTCATGTGGTCGAGGATGGCCGTCTCCTCGGCGACGCGGATCGGATCCCGAGTCGCCATCACGTAGCCCAACGCGCCCAAGTAGGCGCGCTTCACCTGGCTGGCCCACCACGCATTGAGCACGCCCGGATTGGGCCCGAGCTCATAACCCTCGGAATGGAGATGGTGCTCGATTGTGCTGATCCCCCAAACCCCCATCTGGTCGATTTCCCTGACGAGGTCGAGCGATTCATGGAGCACGCGATGATAGAGTTCGCTATTGCGCCCGAGCGGCCGTTTGCGCTCGCGATCCGCGCGGTCCTCGGCAGGCAGCACTGGGTACAACTGGACGATCACCTTAGGAGTCGCCATCTCGTTCCTCCGCCGCGTCGCCTAATTTAATACTGACTACGCCACGGATAAGACCACATCCTGCTTCGACTTTCAACGACACCTCGCGAGCCTCCACGGCCGGCTTGTGCCGGCCTCGCAAGGGCGGGGATTACTACGTTGGCATGGCGTTTATGTTATGGTGCGTCGCGGATTCGTTGGTCGAAACGGCCGCGAGGTGTCTTTGTGAAGATAGAGATCAGCCGCGTGGAAAGCGTCTTCGACGGGATGTCATTTGGCGATGCCGGACCCTACGAGAAGATCGTAGGCCGTGCGTTCGGCGAAGTTGATCCATCCCATCGGCTCAATGCTGAGATCGTCAATCTGAGCAATGCGTCCATGAACGCCGCTGGCCGGGTCGAATACTGGGTGGATTTCTGCCTGCTGAAACCGGTCGACATCCGCAAGAGCAACCGACGCATCCTGTACGACGCTCCCAATCGCGGCGACAAACTTGCCCTGGTCGATATCAACGATGCTCCGAAAGGGCTCGGCTCAAACGATCCCGCGAGCGCCGAGGACGCCGGCAACGGGTTTCTCATGCGAAAGGGGTACGTGATCCTGTTCAGCGCATGGCAGGGAGACGTGGCGCCGGAAGAGAAGCACATGCTCGCGAGTTTTCCGGTTGCGACCAGCACTGGAACTTCGATCGTGGAAACCGCACGCGAGGAAATCATTTTCGGCCATACCAACAGCCCGGCAATCGCTCCGCTTACCTATCCTGCCGACTCGATGGATCGGGGCCGCGCAACGCTTACGGTCCGGCAACACGAGAAGGACCCGCGCGTGCCGGTTCCGCCGGGGCAGTGGCGCTATCTGTCGCCGACCAGGATCGAAATCGTCTTGACCGCTGGTTTTGATGCGGGTGCCATATACGAATTCATTTATCCCGCCCGCGACCCTATCGTGATGGGCCTCGGGTTTGCCGCCGTCCGCGACGCAGTAGCGTTCATGCGTTATTCCGTGGCCGACGACAGCGGCCGGCCCAACCCGCTCAACCTGGGTACTGGCGGGCCTGCCATCGATCACGTCATCGCCCACGGGCGGTCGCAGCCCGGCCGCTTCCTGCGCGAGTTTTTGCATCTGGGTTTCAATGAAGGGCTGGATGGTCGCAAAGTCTTCGACGGAGTGTATGCGAGCATTGCGGGATCGCGGCGGATCTTTCTCAATCATCCATTTTCCCAGCCGGGGCGATTTCACCGGCAGCACGAGGACCATCTGTTTCCCGGAGACCAGTTTCCATTCACTTACGCCACGCGCTTCGATCCGATAAGTGCGAAGACCGACGGCATCCTGGACCGCGGCCTGGCTTCCGGCACTTGTCCGAAGATCATGCACGTCGATTCCAGCACCGAGTATTGGCAGGGGCGAAGTTCCCTGGTCGTTTGCGACGAACGCGGCGCGGAGATAACGCTGCCCGATGAGGTCCGGGTCTACTTGTTTTCCAGCACCGGGCATGCGGGGTCCGCGATGTTCCGGCATGCCGAAACCTTTTTTCAGCCCTCCGCTAATCCGCCGAACAAACTCAACTATGGCGCTTTGAACCGGGCGTTGCTGGTGGCGCTGGACGAATGGGCCACTCGTGCGATACCGCCGCCCGCAAGCCGATTTCCGCGCTCCGGCGACGGAACGCTCGTGCCTCCGTTACCCAGAGCCGGACAGGGCTTTCCCGATATTCCGGGTGTGAGTTACCCAGGTCTCGTCAACGAACTGTGCGAGCTGGACCATCGCCAGCAGCCGCCAAAACCGATCCCGGGCCACGACTACCTGGTCCTGGTGCCCAGAGTCGACGCGGACGGCAACGATATAGCGGGAATACGCCTGCCGGATGTCGCCGTGCCCTTGGGGACGCGAACCGGTTGGAATACGCGGGGCACGGGCTTCGCCCAAGGAGCGCTGATGGTGATCGGTTCGTACATTCCATTCGCGGCCACCGCAAAGGAATGTCGCGCGACAGGCGATCCGCGGCGTTCGCTGGAGGAGCGCTATCCCAGCCACGAGCATTACGTTGATGCCGTCGCGCGCGCCGCGGCCGAGCTCCAGAGGGAACGGTTGCTGCTTGCTGAAGATGTCGAGCGCTATCTCGTCGCCGCGGCCGCGGCGTCAGTGGGCGGCGGTTAGCGGCCTGGGGGGCGCTAGTGCCAGCGCGGTTCCACTTCCGCGAGTTCCTCGAGTTCTTTGCCCCAGCCTTTGCTTAGCGGGACCAGGAAAAACTGCACTATCCTGCGCGAACTGAATCGCCACTGGCCATCGACCAACTGGTATTCATCGTAGATCTTGCCGCAGCCGATCAGGCTCTCTCCGTTGCGCACTCCACGATTATCCAGCCAACACCATCCACGGGCATGGGTCTTGTCGATGAATTCGATGTAATGATTTGTGAAAAAGGGCTTGACGCGATACGCCCAGGTGCCGGCGTAGTGTTTTTTTATGTCCTCGTGCCCCGTGTGAATTCCCCAGCCCAGTTGGCTGAAGTCCACGGATCCGTCTTCGGTGAAGAGCTTCGCCATGCCCTCCGCGTCGCGTCGCAGGACGCACTCTCCGTATGCATATGTGAGTGACTTGATTTGCTCGCGATTCCAGAGCTCTTCGACTTTCTGCTCGAAACTCTTTTCCATATTGGTTCTCCCTGGAAGTGTCCCGGCCGATGGGCAACGTGACTGTACCAATAGCCAGGGTTTGGCGCCACGGAGTTTCAGTCGGTCGGAATTCCGCTTGACAATCGGCCGTTCGCGGTGATTAGCCGTTCCTTGAAGCAAGCGGCCGGCAGGAGGACAGCCATGCAACTGACTGACGCGAAGGTAGTTATCCTGGGCGGTAGTACAGGGATCGGATTTGCCACGGCCAAGGCCGCACGCGCGGAAGGAGCCAGGGTCACCATTGCAGGACGTTCATCGGAGAAATTAAAAGTGGCAAGGGCGGCGCTGGCGAATCAGGTCGAGACGGCGACCCTGGACGTCAACGACGAGGCTGCGGTGCGCGATTTCTTCGAGGCGCGAGACGGTATCGATCACATTCTCATAACCGCCGGCAACCCGGCGCATGCCCCGCGTCTCGAAATAGACACGAGTCTGCTCCGGCGGGCGATGGACACCAGGTTCCTGGGAGCGCTTTACGCAGCCAAGTATGGAGCGCCGAAAATGCGAGGAAACGGCTCCATAGTCTTCATGTCGGGTTCCACCAGCACCACCCCGCTTCCGGGCGAACCCGTAGTGACAGCGTCGTGTGCCGCGGTGGAAGCTTTCGCTCGAGCGCTGGCCGTCGACTTGGCTCCGCTCAGGGTGAATGCAATCACCCCCGGCTATATAGAAACGCCTTTCCTGGATGACATCCTTGGCGAGCGCAAAGAGGCGATTTTGGCCGCTGCGGCCGCGAGGCTTCCCGCAAAGCGTATCGGAAGAGTGGAAGAGGCCGCCGACGGTGTGCTCTTCCTGATGAAGAATGAATATGTCACCGGAATCGCACTTTTAGTCGACGGCGGTTACCACTTGGTATAGCTAGATCGCCCCCATCCAGCATCCCGCGACAGGCTATAGCGCTTGTCTTAGCGGCACGGATGACTATACGCGCCGGCGGTGGCGGTCTCGACAGCGGCTCCGGGGGCGAGTTCTATTTCAGCGGCTTCGCGTCGATCAGGACAAAGGCCACCAGGCACGGTTTGCTCGAGCGGTTTGACCAGGCATGGTTGGTGCCTCGCTGGATGAGAATGTCGCCGGCTTTCATCTTTGTCTCACTGCTATCCATCAGGGCCCAGATCTCGCCCGAAAGCACGATCGCGTAATCAATCGTCTGCGTCCGATGCATCATGGGATGCCGGCTCGCGCTCGCGTCGTGCGCCAGCGCCTGCGCGCCTGAGCTGCCCAGGGATGCAAACGCCTTGTCCCGGTCGGCCGACTTGATCCAGAGCTTGTCCGGCGGAAATTCGACCACTCGTATTACGGTTCCGTTTTTGGGCGGCGCGAGCTGGGCCGGCGCCTTACACGGGTCCTTGGAGGCGCGGTTATCGGCCGGCGTCGAGTCCGTCTTCCAGATTTCGGTGACACCGAAGGTCGGGATACCCTGAAGCGTCATAACGTGGTGCGATGACGCGTCGGACACGATGATCGAGCGTCCCTTGGCATCGTGGCCGGTAACGATACGGCGAACTTTTTTTAGCCGCGGTTTGAGAGTTGCGCTGCCTGTGCGGGTGTTTGTTTTCATTTGCTGGATGTCCGTGCCAATAGGCGATTTGTGCTGCTGACCGAAGCGGATGCGGCGCTATTCCTGTCGTTGACCGGGAGACAAGAGCATAGTGCATTTCGCTCGTCAACTTTTTGCCAGGCCGTCAGCCCTTCATCATACGTGGCGCGTACCGGCCGCCCTCGGCGAAGCGGCTGTAGCGAAAGGTGTTGACGGCGGATTCCATTCGCTAGCCGTTGAAATATGGATTGCGTGATCGCCCCTGCCGCGGTCTTCAGGCCGGCGACTTTGGTGTTTTGAGTAGACACACGCCAAGCTCAAACGCCAAGGCCCGCTCGAATCGGCTTGCAAATCAGAGCGAGCCGCGCGTATGCCTTCAAGAGAGACGAAATTCACAGGAGGGTTTTATGCCGCAGGTATGGGGTAAGGTCAGAATCCCCGCGGACAAGAAGATAGCGGTAAACCTCGGTTGCGACTTCGACGCCCAGTCGCTGTGGATTTGTCTCAACCGTACTTCAGCCGCCTATATGTCGCGCGGCGAATTCGGCGCCGAGGTTGGGATGCCGCGCCTGATGCGCCTGTTCGACAAGTACAAAGTCAGAAGCACCTTCTGCATCCCGGGCCATACCATCGACACCTGGCCCGAGTTGTGCCGCGAAGTCGCGGCCGCGGGGCACGAGATTGGGCATCACGGCTACGCCCATGAAAACCCTCAGACGCTGAAGCTGCAAGAGGAAATCAAGGTGATGGAACTGGGCCTGGAGGCGCTGGCCCGTATTGGCGTGAAACCCCGCACCTACCGGGCGCCATACTGGGATTTCAGCGAGAATACGCTCGGACTTCTGGACCGCTACGGCTTCGACGTCGACAGCAGCCTGCTCGCGAATGATTTTCATCCCTACTGGATTCGGCCGGTCGAGGTGCACGCCGAGCGCGGCAACGTGTTCGGCCCGCCGAGCCGAATCCTGGAGATTCCCGGACAGTGGTACCTGACCGATTTCTCAGCGGTCGAGTTCATCCCCGGCTTCCAGGAGGGGATGCGCCCGGCACATGATCTGCTCGACCGCTGGAAAGCAATCTTCGACTACGCGGTCGCCAACGAGGAAGGCGCCTCCTACGCGTTCGTCGTCCATCCGCAGTCGATCGGACGGGCGCACATGATCACGCGCCTGGAGGAACTTATCGTGCATATGCAGGAGCGCGGCGCCTGGTTCGCGACGCTGAGCGAGATCGCCGACGCCACGGAGCGGGCGGTTTAGCGGCGACGATGGGCCGCCGCTCGCGTCGAGAAAGTGATGGGACTCAACCGGGTATCGTACCTCAAGCGCGTATGGCACGAGTGAGGCCGGCGAGGCTCCCTCGTTGACCTGCGGGCGCTCGATGCATTTCAATACGAGCGGACGGAATACAACCCGAACTAGAGAGCCGCAAGAGCGATGCGAGCAAACGACAAGAATTCGAAAAAGCACGGCGGGATGACGCGCGAGAAGGCCAGGGATTTTTTCGAGGCGAACCAGATCAGGTTCGTACTTGCCCAGTTTGTCGATATTCACGGGGTGGCCAAGACCAAGGCGGTCCCGGTCGAGCACTTCGAGGACGTCATCCTGGAGGACGGAGCGGGCTTTGCGGGCTTCGCGCTGTGGGGGATGGGTCAGGAGCCGCACGATCCCGACTACATGGCGGTCGGCGATCTGGCGACGCTGACGCTGGTGCCGTGGCAACCCGGCTACGCCAGGATCGTGTGCGACAGCCGCATCAAAGGAAAGCCGTGGCCGTTCGATAGCCGCTTCATCCTGAAGGAACAGGTTCGACGCCTGAGCGAACGGGGCTGGACATTAAATTCCGGGATGGAGCCTGAATTCATGCTTCTCGCCCGGCGCCCGGACGGCTCCATCGGTCCGGCCGACGAGACCGACCGGCTCGACAAGCCGTGTTACGACTACAAAGGGTTGTCGCGCAGCAGGGCTTTCATCGAGCGACTGGTCGATTCGTTGCAGAAGGCGGGTTTCGACGTTTACCAGGTCGACCATGAGGACGCGAACGGCCAGTTCGAGATCAACTTTACGTACTCCGACTGCCTGACGACCGCCGACAGGATGGTGTTTTTCCGGATGGCAGCCGGAGAGATCGGCCGTGAGATGGGGCTCATCAGCACATTCATGCCCAAGCCGCTGTCGGATCGGACGGGCAGCGGCATGCACATGCATCTGTCGCTCGCCGACGCCAGGAATCCCAACCTCTTCCTCGAGCGCTCCGACCGGCGCAAGCTGGGTCTCTCGGCGGCGGGCTACCAGTTCCTCGGCGGCTTGCTGGCCCACGCTCCGGCCTTGACGGCATTGGTCGCGCCGACCGTGAATTCTTACAAGCGGCTGGTTGTGGGACGGTCCTTTTCCGGGGCGACATGGGCTCCCGCCTACATCTCGTATGGCGACAACAACCGAAGCTGCATGGTCCGCATACCCTACGGCAGGTTGGAGTTGAGGCTGATCGATTCAAGCGCCAATCCGTACCTCGCCACGGCCGCCGTCATCGCGGCGGGACTCGATGGCATGCACAAGAAGCTTGATCCGGGCGAGCCGCACAACTTCAATCACTACGAGCTTAGCGAGGCGGAACTCGTGGCCCGTGGGATTAAGACTCTCCCGCAGAGTTTGCCCGAGGCGCTGGATGCGCTCGAGGCGGACGACTTGTTCCATGAAGCCCTGGGCAAGAAATTCGTGGCCGAGTTCATCCGGCTCAAGCGCATGGAGTGGGTGGACTATCATCGGCACGTGTCGGATTGGGAAGTGAAAAGATATCTGGAATTTTACTGAGACGATCGGGAGGAAGATTGCGTGTGCGGAATTATCGGGCTGATGTTAAAGAACCAGGAGCTTCGCCAGTCGCTCGGAAAGCTGGTGCTTCCGATGTTCGACTGCATGGCGGAGCGTGGGCCGGATTCGGCGGGCCTTGCGATCTTCACCCGCGCGGTCGAGCCGCCGCTGCGGCGTTTCAGCCTGTTTAGCAACAGCCATGAGTATGATTGGAGCGCCCTGGCCGAATCCATAAAGACAGAACTCGGTTGTCAGCCCACCGTGTCCGCGCACGACAATCAGGCTGAACTGAACGCGGCAGTGGAGATTGACCGGCTCAAACAGTGGCTCGCGAAGCGCGGCAATGGCGTGAGGGTGCTGGCGGCCGGACGTTCGATAGAACTGTTCAAGGACGTCGGGCGGCCCGACCAGGTGGCCAGGCGCTATCACTTCGACCAACTGCAAGGCACGCATTGCGTCGGCCATACGCGGATGGCGACCGAGTCGCAGGTCTCACCGGCGCACGCGCATCCTTTCACGGCAGGCGAGGATTTCTGCCTGGTGCACAACGGATCGTTGTCGAATCCTTACAGCGTGCGCCGTCTGCTGGAGGAGGAAAATCTGGAGTTCGAGACCGACAACGACAGCGAGGCGGCCTGCCGTTTTTTGCAATGGCGCATGACACAGGGCGATACCATCGAGCAGGCGCTGACGTCAGCCTTTGAGAAGATCGACGGCTTTTACACTTTCCTTATCGGAACCGCGCGGCAGATCGTCCTGGTGCGCGACGCGTTCGCCTGCAAGCCGGCGGTCGTCGCCGAGACCGATCAATACGTGGCCATCTCCTCGGAGTTTCGCTCACTGGCGCACCTGCCGGGAGTCGCCGAGGCCAATATTTTCGAGCCGCTGCCCGAGCAGATCTATGTCTGGCAGGTGGCCGCATGAAGACCGTGCGGCTTGATTTATCGGAGTTGAGCGTCCGCCAGTTGAATGACTACCTGCATCATCGGCTCGCCAGCGAGGACGTGCACGTGGTTGAGATACTCAATCCCAACGGCATGCACAATATCGCGGTCGGACTTGACTATCCAGTCGAGGTGCACATCCAGGGCAATGCCGGTTATTTCGTGGCCGGCATGAACCAGCTGGCCGCGGTGACCGTGTACGGCAACGTGGGATGGAGCGTAGCCGAGAACATCATGTCGGGGGTCGTCCGCGTCCGGGGCAACGCCTCGGAATGCACCGCTGCCTCGGGACACGGAGGATTGGTGGTGGTCGAAGGGGACAGTTCCTCGCGCTGTGGAATATCGATGAAGGGTTGCGACATCGTGGTCGGCGGATCGATTGGCCACATGTCCGGATTCATGGCGCAAGCCGGCAACCTGGTGGTGTGCGGCGACGCCGGGGCCCATCTGGGTGATTCGCTTTACGAGGCGCGGATTTACGTGGGCGGTAAAATCCACAGCCTGGGCGCCGACGCTCGCGAAGAACCGATGACGGAGGCGGACCACGCGAAGGTCGCGGCCCTGCTCAAGCGGGCCGGACTGGATATCCCCTCGAAAGACTTCAAGCGGGTGGGATCGGCGCGAACGCTCTATCACTGGAACGCCGAAGCCCATCAGGAATATTGAGCGAGCACCGATGTCATCGAAATATCTTGAAGAGAGCTCGACCCTGGACGGTGGTGCGCTCGAATATATCCAGCGCGCGGCTGAACGCGGCCTCTACGAAATCAGGGGACTCGGGGCCAAGCGCAAACTTCCGACCTTCGACGACCTGGTATTTCTTACCGCGTCGCTCTCGCGCTATCCGCTCGAAGGCTACCGCGAAAAGTGCGTCTCCAAAACGGTCCTGGGAGCGCGCTATGCGAAGAAGCCGATCGAACTCGCGATCCCTATAACCATCGCAGGCATGAGCTTTGGTGCCTTGTCCGCGCGCGCCAAAGAGGCAATCGGCCGCGCCGCGACGATGGTCGGAACTTCGACCACCACCGGCGATGGCGGCATGACCGCGGAAGAGCGCAGCGCTTCAAAGACCCTGGTTTATCAGTGCCTGCCCTCGCGCTACGGATTTAACCCCGACGATCTGAGAAAAGCCGACGCGATAGAGATCGTGGTAGGACAGGGAGCCAAGCCCGGCGGCGGGGGCGTTTTGCTGGGGCAGAAGATCAGCCAGCGAGTGGCCGCGATGCGCACGTTACCCGAGGGTATCGATCAGCGCTCCGCGTGCAGACATCCCGATTGGACGGGTTGCGATGATCTCACGATCAAGATCGCGGAGTTGCGCGAGATTACCGACTGGCAAGTCCCGATTTACATCAAGATGGGAGCCTCGCGCGTCTTCAACGACGTCAAACTGGCTATCAAGAGCGGCGCCGACGTCGTCGTGATCGACGGCATGCAGGGCGGGACCGCGGCAACCCAGCAGGTGTTCATCGAGCACGCCGGAATACCAACTCTGCCGGCCTTACGCGAGGCGGTCGAGGCTCTGGAGGAGATGAAGATGGTGGGCAAGGTTCAACTGGTCATCTCGGGCGGTATCCGCACCGGCGCGGACGTGGCGAAGGCGCTGGCGATGGGCGCCGACGCCGTGTCGATCGGACAGGCGGCATTGGTCGCGCTCGGATGCAATTCGCCGTACTGCGCGGACGGCGGCGCGCATCAGGACGTGAGTACTGACTATGCGGGGCTCGGCGCCGCGCCTGGCTACTGTCATCACTGTCATACGGGACTATGCCCGGTGGGTATTACCACTCAAGAGCCGGAACTCGAAGTCAGGCTCGATCCGGAAGAAGGGGCGCGGCGGCTGCGCAACTATCTCAATGTGATGAACATGGAACTGGTCACGCTGGCGCGCGCCTGCGGCAAGTCCGATGTCCATCATCTGGAACGCGAAGACCTCGTCGCGCTCAACGTGGAAGCGGCCGCGATGGCCAAGGTCAAGTTGGCCGGAACGAACTGGATACCGGGATTGAACACCGAATCGGGCTCTGACTGAAGAGCGGTACACGGCTGAGCGGACGATGGGCTTGGGCAAGTTTTGGCGCGGCGTCGGGCGGAGAAACGGCGGCAACGGCGCCGCACATTCGCCGCGTCTCCCGTGCCGCTATTCGGCATGGAGCCTTTTTCGTCACGGGCTGACCGGCGAGGACTGGCCGCGAGTATGGCGAGCGCACGATCTCAAGCCCAGCTATGACGTTGTAATCATCGGTGCGGGAGTGCATGGACTGGCGGCCGCTTACTATCTCGCCCGGAACCACGGCATCACGAACGTCGCGGTGCTGGACCGCGGCTACCTTGGCGGCGGCAATTCGGGCCGCAACACGGCGATCGTTCGCTCCAATTATTTAACCCCCGAGGGAGTGCGCTTTTATAATCGCTCGGTGAAGCTGTACGAACAGCTGGCCGCCGAGCTGAACTTCAATGTGATGTTCTCGCAGCTCGGCCATCTGACCCTGGCACACACGGACAGTTCGTTGCGCACGATGCGCTGGCGCGCGGAGGTCAATAAGCTCGAAGGAGTCCGCTCGGAAGTCATCGATCCGCGGGAGATCAAACGGCTGGTTCCGTACCTTGATGTCTCGCGCGGCGTGCGTTATCCGATCCTCGGCGCGCTTTACCATCTGCCGGGCGGAATCATCCGTCATGATGCGGTCAACTGGGGATACGCGCGCGGAGTCGACGCCCAAGGCGTCCACATCCATCAAAAGACCGAAGTCATCGGGATCGATGTGGAGCAGGGGCGGGTCGCCGCCGTCAGGACCAGCCGCGGCACAGTCGCGACGCGATGCGTGATCAACTGCACCGCCGGATGGTCGAGCGTGGTCGCGGCGATGGCTGGAGTTACGCTGCCGATCGTAACCTATCCGCTGCAGGCGGCAGTGACCGAACCAGTCAGGCATTTTCTCAGAGCCGTGGTGGTCTCGGGCACCTTGCACGTGTATGTGAGCCAGACCGATCGCGGCGAGTTGGTTTTTGGCGCCAGCGTCGATCCGTTCGGATCTTATTCCACGCGCGGCTCATTGGAGTTCACCGAGGAGTTGGCCGGCCAGATACTCGAGCTGATGCCGTCGATCGCCAAGGTTCGGCTGGTGCGCCAGTGGGCCGGGCTGTGCGACATGACCCCTGACTTTTCGCCCGTCATGGGGATGACGCCGGTCGAGGGGTTTCACGTCGACGTCGGATGGGGCACGTACGGCTTCAAGGCGGGACCGGTCTCGGGCGAGGCGATGGCACAGCTCGTCGCGAGCGGCAGGACGCCCGAGTTGATCGCGCGGTTCGGGCTCGCGCGCTTTTCTCAAGGTGAGCTGGTGGGCGAAAAGGGCGCAGCCTCGGTCGGACACTGAGACGGGTGAATGCATGGATAGGAGCGCTGAATGATATTGGTGCCTTGCCCATATTGTGGACCGCGCAACGCCAGCGAATTTCGCTGGTGCGGAGAGGTCAAGCCGAGACCCGACGCCAATCGCGCGACGCCGGAGCGATGGCGCGATTACCTATATCTCAAGTCGAACGGCGCCGGATGGATCGCGGAGACCTGGTACCATCGCGAAGGATGCGGCCGATACTTTCGCACTGAACGCCATACGCTCTCCAACGAGATTTGTGCCATCTGCGATGGAGGCCAGCCGGAGCCTGCCGTAGCTGAGACCGGGGCTGGTGCGAGCGGGCGCCGATGAATGCGTCGATGACGCATCGGCTCGCGCCACAGCGCGGCGAACTCATCGACCGTGCGCAGTCCTTCACCCTTGCCTGGAACGGCGCGCAGTTCCCTGCTTACGCGGGAGATACGATCGTTTCCGCGCTTGCCGCTTGTGGAGTGCAAGTCTTCTCGCGTAGCTACAAGTACCACCGGCCGCGCGGGATACTCACTGCGAACTATCTGGATCCTTCCTGCATGATGCAGGTCGGCGACGAGCCTAACGTCCGCGCAGCGCACCGTCTCGTCGAACCAGGGATGAAGGTCACGGCTCAGACCGGCTGGCCGTCGTTGCGCTTCGACGTCAAGGCGGGCGTCGGGCTGATCACGCGTTTCCTGGGGCCCGGATTTTACTACAAGACCTTCATGTGGCCCCGCCGATGGTGGCCGCTCTACGAGCAGCTCTTAAGGCGCTTTATCGCGGGTGGAACAACCTCTCCGAATTCGGAGCATGGTTACTACGACAAGCGCTATGCGCATCCCGATGTCGTGATTGCCGGCGGCGGACCGGCGGGAATGGCGGCCGCGGTGGCAGCCGCGTCGGCCGGTGCACAGGTGATGCTGGTGGAAGAGGAGCACCACCTGGGAGGCCATCTGCGTTACGGCGACGAAAACGCGCGTGGCATGCTCGCGGAACTCCAGTTCGAATTGCAAGCGCAGACGGGAATCGAGGTTTTGACCAACGCCGTGGTTACCGGCCGTTACGACGGGAACTGGGTCGCAGTCGTCGAACGCGGCCTGCCAAAGGTTGCTGAACGTCTGATCAAGGCGCGGGCGAAGGTTCTGGTGGTCGCGCCCGGGCTGATCGAGCGGCCCTATGTGTTCGAAGGAAACGATCTGCCGGGCGTTATGCTTTCCGGCGCCGTGCGCCGTCTGATCAACCTCTACGCGGTACGGCCCGGGACGCGCGCAGTGGTCTTCACCGCCAACGACGATGGTGACTTGGCCACGCTCGACTTGCGCCGTGTCGGCATCGAAGTGGCCGCGGTCGCCGACGCCAGGCGCGGTGAAGGGATCGTGCGCGCGTTGGGGCGCAATAGAGTCCGCGGCGTCGAGTTGACCAACGGTTCGCGGATCGATTGCGACTTGCTGGTGATAGCCGCCGGATGGACCGCGCCGACCGCGCTGCTGAACATGGCGGGCGATCAGCCGAAGTATGAACCCGCCGCGGCGCGCTTCGTCCCGGGTGGCAATCCGCCGGGCGATGTCTTTGCCGCGGGTGGTCTTGCCGGCGACGGTTCGATCGAGGAACTTGTCGCTCACGCTCGCGCGGTCGGAGCCGCGGCGGCCGCTCGGGCGGGCCATGGTACGGGACCGGCCGCAGTGCAGAGGCTCGGCGTGCACAGCCATCCCGCGCTTTTCCGGAGCCGAACGCACGGAATGGTGGACTGGTGCGAAGACGTTTCCTCCAAGGATATCCACGCGGCAGTCGCAGAGGGCTATGACTCGATCGAGTTGGTGAAGCGCTACACCACCGCCACCATGGGTCCAACCCAGGGGAAGCTCGAGACCATCAACACGATGGCGATAGTGGCTGAAGCGTTGGAAAAATCACTGGAGGAGATCGGGACGACAACCTGGAGACCGCCGTACGCGCCGATCACACTGGGAGCGCTGGCGGGCCGCCCGTCGGAACCTACGCACGTATCTCCGATGCAGCCGTGGCATGAAGCACACCATGCGCAGCCGCTGGTCGCGGGCAAATGGATTCGTCCCGAGCACTACGGCGACCCACAGGCGGAAGTAGCCAATACGCGTACCAATGTTGGTATCATCGACGTCACGCCGCTGGGTAAATACCTACTGCACGGTTCGGACACTCCAAATCTGCTCAACTTTCTTTACGTCAACAGTTGGTCGGATTTGCCGGTGGGATCGGCGCAGTACGGCTTGATGTGTACTGATGATGGTGTAGTGCTTGACGACGGTGTCACCGCCCGCCTGTCCGCGGATGAATACTTCATGACCACCACGTCATCCGGAGCCGCGGGTGTGGGCGAATGGATCGAAACGTGGCTGCAGGGCTCGAGCCGGGAGGGGCGGGTGCATGTTACGCCCGCCACCGACGCGTTTGCATCGATCAATGTCGCGGGACCGCATTCGCGTGAATTACTCAGTCGGATTACAGATAATGTCGATCTGAACCCTGGAGCTTTTGCCTACATGGGAGCGCGTCGAGGTCGCGTGGCGGGCGTCGACGGTTGTTTTCTATTGCGCTTGGGCTTTACCGGAGAGCTGAGCTATGAGCTGCACGTTCCCGCGGGTTATGGGCTCTACGTGTGGGAGACACTACTCGAGCGCGGACGCGATCTCGGAGTTGTACCCTTCGGCGTCGAGGCACAGCGCATCATGCGCCTGGAGAAAGGGCATGTCATTGTAGGACAGGATACCGACGGTCTGACGCAGGCGTTCAGTTTGGGGCTGGGTAAGCTGGTAAAGCTCGCCAAACCCGACTTCATCGGCAAGTCTGAACTCAAGTGGCAATCGGAGCGGAATGACTATTCCCGCCTGGTCGGCTTGTGGCCGGCCGATCCGGCACTGGTGCCGCCCGAGGCGAGTCTGATCGTCAACGGCGACAGGATCCTGGGGCGCATCACTTCGAGCCGCATGTCGCCCACGCTGCGTCGTTCGATATGCATGGCCATGATATCGGAAGATTCGTCCCGCGCAGGCACTTCCGTCACGGTGCGCCTGCCCGACGGGCGGCATGTTTCAGCGGTGGTCACCGAGCGACGTGTCCATTTCGATCCAAAGGGGGCACGGCTGCGTGGTTGATACGTTGCCCGTCGCGCGAAGCCCCATAACACAGGCGCCTCCCATCGTGGTGATTGGGGCGTGGTCCGTATCGGCCAAACCAAGCAGCGGTCCGCTACGCCTCATCGACTGTACGCCATGTCAAAAGATTCTCCTGCGTACCGCTACGGGTACCGCGGTGGCGCGATCGCTCGGTGTGGACCGCGGACGCGTGAAGCACTCGGAGCGCGACGGTTCCGGCGTGCTCGTCGCCGGTGTGGGACCCGACGAATGGGTAGTGATCGGCCCTCCGGGCGCGCCGCTTCCTTCAGCGATCATGGAGACGAGTGACGGTGCGACGCTCTCGACCGTCGTCGACCTGACTCACGCCCGTGCCCTGATACGTATCGTGGGGGCGGATAGTGCGAGGGTTCTGTCCAAGCTGTGCGGTATCAACTTCAGCGACACAACCACTCCTAACGATACCGCGTTACGCACTTCAATCGCGAGATTGGTTGCCGAGATAATCCGCAACGATCTGGCCGAGCCCTCGGCGGCGGCGCCAGATCCAAAAGCGCTCGTACGTTCTTATCTGATCATGTGTGAGCGTTCAGCCGGGCAATATCTGTTCGATACGCTTTTGGACGCCGGTCAGGAATTTGGTATCGACGTGGAAGGTTTCGGAGCCAGCGCTTCTATCATTCCCAACGATATCGCGGATCGCGCGGAATCCGCACGATGATCGTGTTTACGGTGAGCTATTTGGCAGCCGGTATCCTGATGCTCACGGCCGCGGGATGCGACCCGGTGGTCAGCATCGCGGGGGCCGACTTTCCGGGCTGGCTATTGTGCGCGGCCGGCGCCGCGATGCTGGCGGCACTCTGCCGTCCGCTGTTGCTCGCGGCCGGCCTCGAGCGCGACTTGCGTCCGCTGCCGCTCTTCTATGGCGGTCTGATCGCGATGTTCTCGCTGATCGGATGGGTCATCTTCTTTAGCCGTGCCTGAGCAGTATGGCGGCGGCGAGCGACAGGCGATCGACCAAGAATTCGGTGCGCCGAATTGCCGCGCGGATCGGGTTTGCGGCCGTAATCCTCGCGGACCTCGTGCTTGGCGCATATGTTCTGCGCCTCTACTATGTTCATCCGCGCACCGACGACGCTTACGTGCGCGCCAACATCGTTGCGGTCGCGCCGGAGGTGAGCGGCACGATTGTCGAACTTCCGCTGCGCGACAATCAGCACGTCAAGGCGGGCGACCTGCTGTTTGTCATCGATCCGCGTCCATACCAGGCCGAGCTCGATCTGGCCGAGGCGCGTCGCGCGCTTACCAATCTACAGATCGAGGCCCTCGACCATGCGATTGGCGCCGCCAAAGCGAGCCAGAAGCGGGCCGAAGCTGACGCCGACTACGAGCGTCAGTATCTCACGCGCCTGGTGCCGCTCGAGAAGGAGGAGTTCGTCACCGCTAACAAGGTGGCCGACGTACGCAGCAGACTTGCCGCCGCGCTTGCGGCGATCGAGCAGGCGCGCAACGAGGTCGGCCAAGCCGAAAAGCAACTGGGGCAGGTCGGCGATATCAACGCGCGCCGCGCCGAGGCCGAGGCCGAGGTCTACAAGGCGAAACTCAACGTTGGCTATTGCCGGGTGCGCGCGCAGTTCGACGGTTACGTTACCAATTTGAACATCGCAGTTGGCCAGTATGCGAACCGGGGACGCGAAGTGATAAGCCTGGTCGACAATCGCACCTGGTACGTTATCGCTAATTTCCGCGAGACCTTTCTTTCTCACATCACGCCCGGGATGAGCGCGCGCGTCTACTTGCTCGGCTATCCCAACCGGCGCTTTCGCGGCGTGGTCGAGGGCGTCGGCTGGGCCCTATACCAGACCAACGGGGCCACGGTCGCGGGCCTCGCCAACGTCGCGCCGACGCTCAACTGGGTGCGCCTTGCGCAGCGCTTTCCCGTTCGCATCACGCTCGGTGATGAGGATCCCAGGTTTCCGTTCCGGATGGGCGCGACCGCGGTCGTGACAATCGACGGCGAGCCCTCGCGCCCGCCTGCGACGATCCGATCGCAAGCGCACTGAACCGCGTCGCGCCGATGCTTCACGGGCGGGCCTGCGCCGGAATCGCTCCGCTCGCATAGGCGATCGCGGCAGCCGAGATCAGCAGGTCGGCCCGGCTCCCGACGATCGTATACTTGGCGTCGGCCAGGTCGCGCTCGGCCGACAGCAGATCGACGATGGTCGCCAGTCCATGATTGAACGATCCTAAATTCGAATCGTAGGCTGATTGCGATGCCTGCAGCAGCGCCTGCGCATATTGGTACTTCCTGAGCGCCGTCGTGAAAGCGTAATAGGCGCGCCATACCTGGCTCGCGACATCGAGTTGGTATTGATAGACCCGCGCGCGCGCGCCCTCGCGCTCGGCCGCGGCCCGCTCGATCGAGTTCACGTGCTCGAAACCGGCAAACGCGTCCCAGCGAAAAGCTACGCTGGCGGCGTACTCGGGCGCCATCGCCGTGAACTGCGGGGTCGGCGGATTCGACAACTGATAATTGAAAGCGTAACTGCCGTAGTAGCTGGAAAGCTCGACGGTTGGATACATCGAAGCGCGCGCCAGGTCGACTTCGGCATCGCCGGAGCGCACTGCCGCGACCTTGGCCGCAAGGTCGGGCCGCTCACGCATCGCGAGGTTGATCAGGTCCTCGACCGCGCCGCTGAGCGTGGGGGGAACCGTCTGGCCATTGAAACTCTCGATTTCCGGCAGCGCGTCGACGCGGAGGCCAAGCGCGACTGCGAGATCGGCCTGGGCGTCGCTGACCCCGAGCTCCGCGTTTTCCATCTCGAAGTGGGCCCGCGCTTCGCGCTGGCGTGCCAGCAGGACGTCGGGTCTGGTCGCCAGCCCGGCAGCATGGCGCTTCTCGACGGCGATTCGATCGGTGGTCGCCAATCGCACGATCGCCTGCGCGGCGGCAACATTCGCCCGCTCGGCATCAAGCAGGTAGAAGCTCTTTTCGACCGCGAACACTACCTCCTGGATTTTGCGGTTGAATTGGAAATTAGCCGCCAGCATCTGTTCGCGCGCCGAGCGCGCGGCCGCGTCGCGTCGGCCGAAATCGGCGAGGTCGTAGTTCATCGTGAGCAGATTGCCGCTGCGCCAGTTTTTAAGCGTACCCCAATGCTTCGGAACCTGGTCGACGATCCGCTCGTATCCGTTTTGGCTGTCGACGCGCACCGTTGGATAGAAGGGCGCGCGACTGATTCCCCATCCGGCGGCGGCCGCGCGCGCCGCCTCCCACGCTTCGCGCGTATCGGGGTTCCGGCTCAAGGCCAGGTCGATCAAGGCTGGGAGGTCGTATTTCAACTGTGCCGCGCGCGCCGGACGATTGTTGTCGAAGCTGCCGGCCGCCGCTCGAACATTGATCGCCAGCTCGTTCGGTCCAGGCTGCCATTCATGCTGCACCGCTGCCGGCGCCCATCGAGACGGATTGAACTCCGGCCGCTCCCCCGACGCGGCGCATCCGCCAAGTCCGGCGAGCAGCAACAGCATGCCGACCTTGAGCGTCAGTCCGAGGCGCCCGCGTCCGCCTCTCGCAGCATCCAACAAGCTGTGTCGCTGAACCGGCTTTTGCGGCGGCATTATTGGATGCGTCACGCTCGAAGGGCAAAGTATGCTTTGATTTGCGGCCTGAGCGATGAAGGCGAGCGCTAAATGGAGAGCCTTGTTCCAAGAGCTCGAGCCGACGCCCGGGCGCTGGCGACGGGCGGCGCGAGTCGGGTTGATCACCGCGCTTGGCGCTGGCGCAACCGCCGCGATGCAGATCACGAATCCGCTCGGCTTGACGCTGTTGTTCAATTTCGCGCTGCCTGAAGCGGCGTTCTCACCGCCGCGGGGAATCGCCTTCGTATGCTTCGCGGCGGTGTTCCAGGCGCTCGGGTTGGTGTTGGTCGGAGCTTTGATCGACTCGCCCGTTGTCCATGTCACCGTTTTCATCCTCCTATGTCTGTGCACCACCTACGCGATCTATGCGGTTCCGACTTTGGGGCGGCTATGGGTGTGGATTCAAGTTCCGGTGGTCACCGCTTTTTACCTGGCGCTATTCATCCCGGACGGGCTGCTGTGGAACGAGGCGCAGGCGTTCGGCGCAATCGCGATAGCCGTCGCCGTTCTGCTGCTGTGCAACAGTATCGTGCGGCCACAACCGGCCGAGTTGGTGCTGGCCAATTCGATCGCGGCGACGCTTACGCGCTCGGGCCTCAGACTCGCGACGCTGATCGAAATTTTGCTGGGTGAAGTTCCCGCCACCGACGAGCACCCGGCCGCCTCGCGCCTCGGGTATCATCTCTCGCTGCTCGGCCCGGCCATCGCGTCAGCGCGCAGCGCCGCATGGCCGGCGACGCTGCTCGCCGACGTGATGGTTGCGGAAGGTATTCGCGGACAGACCGATCGTCTGGCCGCCGCCGCGCTTGCGAGCGAAAGACGTCCGCCACGTGCCACGCCGGCTGGCGAATTGCGCGCGCTGGGAGCGGCGATTGATCACCGCCTGGAGCGGTACGTTGCGAACCTCCGCGGCCATAACGCGGGTAGCGCTCCGAATGCGTCCGGTACGACGCCCGACCCGGCCGGCGCGTCCTCGGATAGCGACGACCTTGCCGCGCGGATCGCGCGCCTCGGCACGGAAGCTCCCGAGCTGGCCGCAATTACCGCGCCGATGCTAAGAATCTGCGAGCTTCTCGAGGCCGATCGAATCGAGCTTCCCTCTCGGCAGGCTGAAGTTCCATCCGAAGAAGTTGAAATCGATGAGCCGGCGAGGCCGCGCCCGGCCGTCGCGAGAAATTTTCTGATCCGCTTCAGCACGCGGCACACTATCGCACTGACGATCGCATTTCTGATCGGACTTTGGGACAACAATCCCGAGCTGCACGCGGCGATCTGGCTGCTGATGCTCGGCGGGCCGCCGAGCCACGGCGCGACGGCGCGCAAATTCACGATGCGTGCGATCGGTGCGTCGGGCGCCCTCGCGCTGGCGGCGCTCGGCACAGTTGTGATCGATCCCAACTTTACCTCGCCCGGACCTTACATGGCCGCGATTTTCGCGGGCACGCTGCTGATGGCGTATATCGGCGAGGGTGGCGGAATCCTTTCATATCTCTCGATCGGCGGCACGGCCTTCGTTATCGGTTACGGAGGCCCCGGGCCGCGCGCCGACGTGCTCGGTTCGATCTGGAGCATCTGGGGCATCAGCCTCGGCATGATAGTCCGCGCCGCGGTCTCCCTCTTATGGCGCGAGCGGGCAAGCCGCACGCTCGCCGAGCAGTTCCAGGCACCGCTCACCGCGATGCTCGATCTTATGGAAGAAGGCGGTGGCCCTGAGGGGAAGCGGCGGCGCGCCGCGGCCGAGATGGCGACGGTTGCGGGTATCGCTATAATGCTGAGTGTCGCGAATGACGCCCTGCTCGAGGGCCGCGGCGCGGAAATCGACGGTGACCAACTGGTCAACACGCTCGACACCCTTCGCCGCCTGGCCTTCGCGATCGGGAACCTGGTGGGTCTTGAAACGGGCGGAACCGCCGTGAGAGCGGCCGAGAGCGCGGCGGTGAGGGACGCAATCAGAGTCCGCCTGGAATCATGGCTGCAAAGCCTGCGCGATCAGACGGACTCCGGCGTCGTAAGCCGCGCGCCACTGAGGAAAATGGTTGCCGAAGCGAAGGCGCCCGACTTGCACCTACTGCCGGGCGAAGAGCATGGCGACGCGCGCGGGATCGATACATCGCACGGCGGGACGGCAGAGCGTGTGATCCGGCTGACGCAAACGCTGGAGCATCAATTGGCCGCGGTTTCGCTAAACTGAAAAATTCGGTTTGGCCGAGTAAAATGTTTTTGCCGCGATTGACGGATTGCGGGCGGCGTTGATGCTGTCAGAGCGTGACCATGGAGGAGAACGCATCGTGGCCTATCGATTCAAGTCGACTCATGTATTTCCCGCTTCTCCAAAGGTGATCTACAACACTCACACAAGCTACGAGCATGGCGGCTGGCCGGACTACGATTTCAAACCGATGGGAAAATATTTCGCCAAACCCAGGAAGACGCCGGCTAGATAAGGGCTTCGCCGATGACCCGGATAGTGGAGGAGCCCACCGATTCCAAAGTGTCAGTCTCGGGCGTGATGCAGGGCATCGCGCCGAAGGAAGCGGCTGCTGTCGGAATTGTCGTTCGGGTCCGCGGGTCGGTGGTAGACGTCGAGTTTGCCGGCGGCGCCCTGCCGGCCCTGAATGAAGCCCTGGTTATCGAATGGGATGGAAGCTATCGGTTGCTCATCGAGGTGGAGGGGCATCTTGATCCGCACACGGTACGAACGGTCGCGATGCAGAATACGGCGGGGCTTCGGCGTGGATGCGCGGTGCGCAAGACCGGCGGTCCAATTAGTGTCCCAGTTGGCGAGAAGGTCCTCGGTCGCCTGATCAATGTAGTGGGTGAACCTATCGATGGTTTGGGGGCGTTCGCATCAACCGTTCCACGATGGCCGATTCATCGGGCCGGCCCCGCCTTCAGCCGTCAGGACCCGGCGCGTGAAGTTTTTCAGACTGGGATGAAGGTCATAGACTTGCTCGCGCCGCTAGCCAAGGGCGGGAAGGCCGGGATGTTCGGCGGCGCCGGCGTAGGCAAGACCGTTCTCATTACAGAATTGATCCGGACCACCGTCGAAAACTATTCGGGCATTTCAGTTTTCGCTGGAATTGGCGAGCGGTCACGCGAAGGGCATGAATTGCTGGGTGCGTTGCGCGAGTCGGGCGTGCTCTCACGCACGGCGCTCGTTTTTGGCCAGATGAACGAGCCGCCCGGCGCGCGATGGCGCGTTGCGATGACGGCGCTCACGGTCGCCGAGTACTTTCGCGACACCATGAGCCGCAATGTGCTGCTCCTGATGGACAACGTTTTCCGCTTCGTGCAGGCCGGGGCCGAGGTTTCGGGGATGCTCGGACGCCTGCCTTCGCGGGTAGGTTACCAGCCGACACTGGCAACCGAGATGTCGGATTTGCAGGAGCGTATTACTTCCGTGGCGGGCGCCGCCGTGACGGCTATACAGGCCGTATACGTACCTGCTGACGACTTTAGCGATCCCGCGGTCGTGGAAACTTTTCGCCATCTCGATTCGTCGATCGTGCTTTCGCGCGACATGGCCGCCCAAGGGCTCTATCCAGCCATCGATCCGCTCAATTCGGCTTCAATCCTGCTCGACCCGCGCATCGTGGGGGAAGAGCACTACACCGTGGCGGAGGATGTGCGCCGGACAATCGCGCGCTACCATGAGCTGCAGGAAATCATCTCGCTGCTCGGTGTCGAAGAGTTAAGCGCCGAGGATCGGCTCACAGTCGAACGGGCCCGCCGCCTGCAGCGGTTCCTGACGCAACCCTTTCTTGTGACGGAGCAGTTCACCGGCATCGCGGGGAAATCAGTGCCAATCGCGGAGACCCTTGCGGGATGCCGTTCAATCCTCAGCGGCGAGTGCGACAAGTGGGCCGAGAGTTCCTTCTACATGGTCGGCGCGCTGGAGGACGCACGCGCCAAGGAAGCCGAGTCGAGCAGTAAAATTCCGCACTGATGAGCGTCGATGAAATTTGTCATCGCCACACCCACGGCTATCGTAGTGAACGCCGACAACGTCGGTTACGTTCGAGCCGAGGATTCGACCGGAGCTTTCGGAATACAATCCGGACATGCGGATTTGCTGACCGCACTCGCGATCGGCGTGTTGATTTGGCGCGACGATGCTGGCCTGGAACACTACGCCGCGGTTCGTGGCGGGGTTCTTCGCGTGCGTAAGGGCAAGTCCGTCGAGGTTGCCACGCGCGAGGCGATTGTCGGCGACAACCTCAAGAGTCTTCGCGAGGACGTTCTCGCTCATATGTCGAAACATGCGGAAACCGAACAGGCCGCGCGGCTCGGAGCGCTGGGTCTTCAGCAGGCCGCGATTCAACAGATTTATCGCTATCTGCGCCCTGGCGAGCAGCCCCGATATCCACTGGGCCTCAAACCATGACATCCGGGGCAAAAAACGGCGGACCTTCCGACGAAGAGGAACGCAAGCTCGAGCGGGCTGTCGACCAGGTGAAAGCCAGACGCGAGGACTGGGAACGAACCGGCGAACTGCCGCTCGGACGCGCGCTCGGGACCATGGGCAGATTCGGATGGACCATCGTCGGTCCGACGCTGCTGGGCGCGTTCGTCGGTCGCTGGCTGGACCGGACCTTTCACAGCGGTGTTTTCTGGAGCGCGACGCTGGTTTTCCTCGGCGTGGCAGCGGGTTTTTACATGGTCTGGAAAAGGATGCAAACGGGAGCATGAATGTTCTATTGCTGAAGCCTTTGCTTTTCCTCGCCCTGGGATCGGCGCTCGGTTGGGCTTTCTTCGGCGCGCTCGCCTGGAACGTTCGGCTCTATTGCGGGAACTCCGGAACGCGGCTGGCGCCGCTCGTTCATGCGATGCGACTGCTCGGTATGGCCGCGGTCCTTGTGGGGATCGCCAAATTGGGCGCCGCGCCGTTGCTTTCAGCTTCGGCCGGATTCCAGTTGGCCAGAGCCTTCGCCATTCGTGCAAAAGGGCTGGCGTTCGAGACCATGCCATGAGTGGTTCTCCGCTCGCAGCGCCGGTCGTGTTTCATGTCGGTCCGGTTCTGATTACGGGCCCCGTCGTCACGACCTGGGTGCTGATAGCGGTGCTGGCGATCGCCTGCGGCCTCGCGACGCGTCGACTGAGCATAATGCCCAACGGACTGCAGGCGATGCTGGAGACGCTCGTGGGCGGGCTCGAGGAACAGATCCAGGGAATAGTCAATCGCAACCCGTCGCAATTTCTTCCGCTGCTCGGCGCGCTGTTCGTGTTTCTGGTGGTAGCTAATCTTTCGGGAGTCCTGCCCGGAGTGCATGCGCCCACCGCCGTGATCGAGACCCCGGCGGCACTGGCGGTAATCGTTTTTTTCTCCGTGCACGTTTTCGGCGTCAGCCAGCACGGGTTGGGAGGCTATCTCAAGGGCTATCTGAAGCCCAACCCGTTGCTGCTTCCGCTTAACATACTCTCGGAATTCACCCGCTCCTTTTCTCTGATGATGAGGCTGTTCGGCAATATAATGAGCGGCGAGCTCGTAATCGCGATAATAGTGGCCCTGGCCGGGCTGCTGGTGCCAATCCCGTTCATGGCATTCGAAATACTAGTCAGCCTCGTGCAAGCCTATATATTCACGGTGTTGGCCGCGGTTTATATCGGTGGCGCCGTCGGTTCAATCGAGAAGCAGTAATGCGAGAAGCGTAATGGAGGATCGGATATGACCGTGCAGATGATAAGCATAATCGGCGCGGCCCTGGCCGTTGCGGTCGGCTCGATTAGCCCGGCCCTGGCCGAAGGGCGCGCGATTGCCGCGGCGATGGAAGGTATCGCACGGCAGCCGGAGTCGGCAGGCGCGTTATCGCGCACACTCTTTGTCGGTCTGGCGATGATCGAAACGATGGCCATCTACTGCCTCGTGGTGGCCTTGCTGCTGCTGTTCGCCAATCCCTATGCGGTCCGCTGATGTCGTTTAGCTGGTCGACATTTGCGCTGCAGGCGGTCAATTTTCTTGTTCTCGTGTGGCTGCTCAAGCGCTTCCTCTTTAAACCCGTCGGAGTCATCGTGGCCGAGCGCAAAGCGGAAATCGCGCGCGCTCAGGCGGAGGCGGAAGCGGCCCGCCAAAGCGCCGAACAGGCACGCAGGGACCTCGAGTCGCGCCAGGCTCAAGTAGAGGCCGAGCGGCAAGCCATTATCGACCAGGCCCGCGCCCAGGTCGCCGATGAACGCTCGAAGATGATCGAGGCGGCGCGCGCCGACATGGAAAAACTGAAGGCGGCAGGCCTCAAGCGCCTGGAGGAAGAGCGAGACCGCGCCGTGCGCGAGGTGACCGACCGATCGATACAAATCGCCGTGGGGCTCGCGCAACGCCTCCTGCAGCAGTTCTCGGCGCCGGGGCTCGCGGAACTATTCCTGGCGCGGGTGCTTGATCACCTGGACCATCTTGGAGCGACCGAGCGCGCGGCGCTGCTCCGCCAATTCGGACATGACGGCGGGCAACTGATTGTCGCGACCGTATATCCGCTCGGCGCCGAAGCCGAGTCCAAATGGCGCGCCACGTTGAGCGAACGCCTGGGCGGGCGCTCACAAATAGCGTTTGCGACCGACAAGGATCTCATTGCCGGCGTGGAACTGAAGTTTCCCCACGCGGTCCTTCGCTTTAGCTGGCGCGACGCTCTCGACGACGCGCGACGGGAGTTGAATCATCATAATGAGCACGCTGGCTGAGAACGTCGAGCAGCGTCTGGATGAGGCCGCGCGGCGCGTCGGAACGCTCACGCCGGGGCCGGCACTCGATATGTTGGGCCGCGTCGAAAGCGTCGGCGACGCCGTCGCGACGGTTTCCGGCCTGCCCACCACGCGACTGAGCGAATTGCTGCTGTTCGAACGAACAGACGGCGGCCCACCTGTGACCGGGATGGTGCTTGCGCTCGATCCCGATCTGATCGGTTGTGCGATGCTGGGTCGGGCCGACGGAATCGCGGCGGGCAACCGGGTACGTGGAACCGGTTCGGTCGCCAGCGTGCCGGTGGGTGAGATGGCGCTCGGGCGCGTGGTCAGTCCGCTCGGCATCCCGCTCGATGGCGGCGCGGAGCCGACGTTTAAGGAATTCAAACCGGTCGAAAGGCCGGCCCCCGGTATCATCGAGCGCGACCTCGTGAGCTGCGCGCTCCAGACGGGACTGGTGGTGATTGATTCGATGCTGGCGCTGGGGCGCGGGCAGCGCGAGTTGATTATCGGCGATCGCGAAACCGGCAAAACCGCGATCGCCGTCGATACGATCGTCAATCAGCGCGACTCCGGCGTCATCTGCGTCTATTGCGCGGTCGGGCAGAAGACCTCTTCCGTCACCCAGGTAATCGAAGCGGTCAAACGCTACGGGGCACCCGAGCGATGCATCTTTGTCATCGCCGCCGCCGATGATCCTCCGGGACTGCAATGGCTGGCGCCCTACGCTGCCTGTACGATGGCGGAGTACTTCAGCGAACGCGGTGGCGATGCCCTGCTCGTGGTGGACGATCTCACCAGCCACGCCATCATCTATCGGCAGCTTTCGCTGCTCCTGCGAAATCCGCCAGGACGCGAAGCCTACCCCGGTGACATCTTCTACATCCATTCCCGCCTGCTCGAACGCGCGGCCAAATTGAGCGAGGAGCGTGGCGGCGGTTCACTCACGGCGCTCCCGATTGCCGCGACCGAAGAGGGCAATCTCTCCGCTTACATTCCGACCAATCTCATTTCGATCACCGATGGCCAGATCGTTCTCGAGCCAAGACTTTTCCAGGAAGGCCAGAAGCCGGCTATCAACGTGGGCAAGAGCGTCTCCCGCGTGGGTGGCAAAAGCCAGGCGCCCGCAATGCGCAAGCTGTCGGAGAACCTGCGGCTCGAGTACGCACAATTTCTGGAACTGGAAATTTTCACCCGCTTCGGCGGAATGATCGACGACCGTACACGCCACATAATCGAGCACGGCCGCCGCATCCGAGCCGTGCTCACGCAACCGCAGTGCTCGGGCCTGCCCATGCCGCTTCAGGTTGCGCTGCTGCTTGCGCTCAACGAGGGGATGCTCGATTCCCTGCCCTTGGACAAGGTGACAAAACTCGGCAGTTCGCTCGCGCAATGGTTCGGCGAGAAAGGTGCCGCGCCGATCGAGCGAATCAAGTCGACCGGCGAACTCGACGACGAGACCCGCGCGACGCTGCGCGCTCTGATGGCGGAATTGGTCGCACAGGTGAGCGCCTCCGCCACCGTCGCCCCGCAACCGCCCGCGGCTTAGTTCATCACGATGGCACGAGCAGAGGTCATCGCCGCCCAAATCGGCTCGCTCAAGGAGCTACTCGAGATCGTCGCGGCGCTGCGCGCCATCGCCGCGGTGCAGATGCAGCAGAGCCAGCGGTCGCTCGATGCGATTCGCGACTACGCCCAAATAATTCGCCGTGCGCTGGCCGAGGCGGCGACCCTTATCCCCGAGGACGGCAGCGGCCCGGCCGTCGGCGGTGCCGAGAGGCCCGGCCTCGTGGTCTTCTGCTCGGAGCATGGCTTTTGCGGCGCTTTCAATGAGCCTCTTATCAGTGCCGCCGCCGAAGCGTTGAAGAGCGCGCCGAATCTCCGTCTGATCTTCGTCGGAAACCGCGGAGCGCAGCGCTCCTCCGAACGCGGGCTTCGCCCCGCATTGGCGCTTCCGATGGCGACCCATAGCGGCGGAGTAACGGCGACGGCTCGCCGAGTCGCCGCCGAGCTGTACCGGATGTTCATCGCGCAAACGCTCACCAGTGTCGAAGCGATCTACACGCGGGAAGAAACCGGTCGGCGTGCGAATCTCGTCAGATTGAAGCTTTTGCCGTTGGAAGCGCCGGCGATCGAAGAAGGCCAAACCAGGATGCCGCCGCTTGTGAACATGGACCCGCGCCGGCTTTTCGACGAACTCGCGGCGGAGTACATGTTCGCAATGCTCGAGGCGGCGGCAATGGAATCTTTCGCGAGCGAGAACGCGGCGCGTTTCCGGACGATGGAAGCGGCCCACGAAAATATCGATAACAAGGCCAGAGAACTTGGTCGAACCATGCGCCGGATGCGCCAGGAGGCGGTCACCACCGAGATACTGGATCTTATCGGCGGTTTCGAGGCGATGAAACGGAGCTAGATTTTCGCGCGCTCAATTGAAGTAACGCCATGGCATCAAGCAAAACGAAATCCATCGAGTTGTTCAAGGTCGCCGGAGTACAGGTCGAGGTCGACTATTCCTGGCTGGTGATTTTTGCGCTCGTGCTGTGGAGTCTATCCGCCGGATATTTTCCGCAGGAGTATCCCGGCCAGCCGGTCCTCGACTATTGGATCGTGGGCCTGGTGGCGACCCTGTTCTTCTTCGGCTCGGTGTTGCTTCATGAACTTTCCCATGCGGCGATGGCGAACCGGCTGGGAGAGAAGGTCGATCGCATCACGCTTTTCATATTCGGCGGAATCGCGCGTCTCTCGGGCGAGCCAAAAAGCGCCGATAGCGAGGTCAAGATCGCCGGCGTCGGACCGCTCACCAGCCTGGCTCTCGCGCTTACCTTCTGGTTGATTTCGAACGCCATTGGCCGAGCCGCGTCGCTATGGACCGGAGTCTTTCGCTACCTCGCGTTCATCAATCTCGCGCTGGCCCTGTTTAATCTCCTGCCAGGGTTTCCGCTCGACGGCGGGCGGCTGCTGCGAGCCGTGCTGTGGAAGCGTTGGGATGATCTGCCGCGGGCGACGGCACGCGCGGCGCAGTGGGGAAGCAGGATCGGCTGGGGGATAATCGTTTTGGGCGCGCTGGAGATTTTCGGCGGCGTGCTGGTCGGCGGCATCTGGCTGATTTTTATCGGCCTCTTTTTACGTGGCGCGGCGGCGAGTGGCTACCAGGGCACGGTTATCGAGCAAACCCTCGAGCGTGTCCGCGTGAGCGACATCATGACGCGCGAGCCAGTGACGCTGACTCCCGAGATGTCGGTGGCGGAAGCCGTCGAACAATATTTTCTGCGCTTCGGCTACGGCGGGTTTCCCGTGGTCTCCGAAGGGCGCGTACTGGGCGTGCTGTCGCTGTCGCGTGTTCGTCACTGCCAGCCGCAGGAGCGAGCGCATAAGAAGGTGCGGGACATAATGCTCGCGCTGGAGCCGGGTCTCGAAATCGCGCCTCAAGCGACCGCGCTCGAGGCGATGCACAAGATGAACGAGGTTAACAGCGGCCGTCTGGTGGTCGTCGATGGCGGCAAGATGGCGGGGTTTATCACGCGCACCGGCGTCGCGCGTATTATCCAGATGAAGCAGCAGCTTGGCGCCCAGGTCTAGCGGTGACGCGGGAGGTAACCGATGCTCAGGTTGCGCGTTTGGCAGCCGCCGTTTCCAAGCCGCGTTGAGCGGCATGAGAAGATGCCCGGCCGCACCGCGCTGGCACTGACCCTTGTCAATTGGGCTCCGCGATCGAACAAGGTTGCTGGTAATGTTTAATGGCGCCCTGCATCGGCGACGAGGATGTCAACAGGATCGAGGCGGAACGTGAAAAAGCTCTTCGACAAAATTTTATGCGCGGTGGACTTTGACGAGTCCTCGGCGGCGGTACTGCACTTTGCGCGTGAAATCGCCGAACAAAACGGCGCGACGCTTTGCGCGCTGCACGTCGCACCGCTGCCGTTGAACGCCACTGAGTTTTCTCCGATCCCGCTGGACCCTTACCCGGTATGGGAGAAAACCGCGCGGGCCGAGCTGGAGAAGCTGACGGCTGTCCATCTCGAGGGCCGCGGGGTTGCCTACAAGATCGAAACGCGCAGCGGCGAGGCGGCCGACGGCATCCTTATGCAGGCCCAGGAAATGGACGCCGACCTCATCGTGCTGGCAACGCATGGGCGTAAGGGAGTGAGCCATTTTCTCATCGGCAGCGTGGCCGAACGGGTGATCCGCCGCTCGCCGCGGCCAGTGCTGGTAGTCAGGCCGAAAGAAGCTGCCACGCCCTGACTTCCGCCGCCCTCCGCCGCGGCACGTGTTTGCCGGGCGCAGCGACGACTGTTAGTTGTTCCCTGGTGACTCGATCCAAACCGTCCACCGCGCCGGCGGTGCATCAGAGCCAGCTTAACTATTACCATCTGCTCTGGGACTATGAACTGGCCGAGCTGGCGCCCATTCTGGAGGCGCTCGCGAGCCATCGCCAGGAAATCCTCGAGCACTGGCATCAGCTCTACCTGCTCCATTTCGGCGACGAACGCTCGCTCGCGCAAAGCGAGTTCTTCGAGATCTGCGGCCTTGACCTGGACGCCACGACTCAGACGCTGCGCGAGGGCACCTTCGAGCAGTTCGTGATCCGGATACGCCGGATTGGCGTCGCGCTGTCTGAGCGGCGAGTGCCGTTCGCCGAAGTCGTAGCCTCGATGCATCTGTTCGAGGAGAGCGCCATCGCCGCTTTTCCCACCGGGGTCGCTCCCTCCCTCTACCGAGTTTTCGACAAGATCAGCCACTGCCGGATAATCGCGCTGGCCGAGGCGTACTTCAGGGACAACGAGGCAATCGCCGCGGCGCGAATCCAAGGACTGGAGAAGGAAGCGAGCCGTGCCACGGGAGAAGGGCGGTCGAACTTTCATGGCTTGGTCGGCGCGACTCCGGCGATGCGCCGGCTATATGCCCGGACCGAAGCGGCGGCGGGCGTGCGTGGCACCGTGCTGATCGTCGGCGAAAGCGGCACTGGCAAGGAATTGGTGGCGCGCGCGGTGCACGAATGCTCGCGCACGCCGGTGGCGCCGTTCGTTGCGCTCAATTGCGCCGCGATTCCGCGCGAACTCATCGAGAGCGAGCTTTTTGGCTACAAGCGCGGCGCCTTCAGCGGCGCCACAATCGATTACCAGGGACTGTTTCGCGCTGCCGAGGGCGGCACGCTGTTCCTCGACGAAATCACCGAGATGAGCGCGGCCACCCAGAGCAAGCTTTTGCGGGCGCTCCAGGAGCGCACGGTGCGTCCGGTCGGCTCGACCCGCGAAGTGCCGTTCGACGTGCGCGTGATCGCTTCCACCAATCGAGACCCGCAGGCCGCGGTCCGCGAAGGGAATCTGCGCGAGGACCTCTACTATCGCCTCCAGGTCAACCTGATCGAGGTCCCGCCGCTGCGCGAGCGCCTGGCCGACGTCCCGCTGCTGGCCGGCCATTTCATCGCGCTCTTCAACCGGCTCATCATGAGGACCGCGCCGATCACCGGGATCGAGCCGCAGGCGCTGGAAGCGATGAGCCGCTACAACTGGCCCGGCAACGTGCGCGAGCTTTCCAACGCGATCGAATCGGCCTTTACCTTCGGAGACGCGGATACGATCCGGCTCGCCGACTTACCGTCCGCGGTCGCGGCCAGAGCGGAAATTCCGCCCTTGGCGCCGCAATCCGTCCCACCGGGCGAGGCGGCGAACACTGCCACGCTGAGCTTCACCGACACCGAGCGCGACCTTATCCGGCGCGCGCTGGCTTCGACCGGCGGCAACAAGCTACGCGCCGCCAAGCTGCTCGGCATTTCGCGTAAGCGGCTGTATGCTCGCTTGCGCCGTTATCAACTCGATTAGCGCACATGAATCTCGCCCGATAGAGTCTCCTTTCGCTACAACCTCGCAATATGTATCCATCGGACACAGCCTTTGTGGTTTGTGGCGCCAGACTTGCGCCTGGAATCGCGTGGCGATTCATAACGCGCGACGTTTTTTGTTGGCACGGCTATAGCTAATGATGTGGATCGATGAGCATCGCCAGTAGCGGCGACTATTGAGGAGGCAAATCGAATGGCCTTTCCATATCGACGGATTCTGGCCCCGATAGAGTTCGATGAGACTGCGCCTGCGGTATTGGACGCCGCCGTACGAATAGCTACGGAAACCGGCGGCACGGTGTTCCTGATGCACGTGGTTCCGATGGTCGTGGCGCCGACCGGGATGCCTAACTATGTTGACATCTACAAAGAGCAGGAAAAAATCGCCAGGCACAAGCTCGAGACCATCGTCGAACGCCAGCGCTCGGACGTGAAGTGCGAGTTGCTGACCCGGATCGGTGACCCGGCCCACGAGATTCTGGCGCTCGAGCGTCAGATGGCCGCCGATTTGATCGTGCTTGCGACCCACGGCCGCAAGGGTGTCAGGCGAATGCTGCTTGGCAGTGTGGCCGAGGCCGTATTGCGTGACGCCACCTGCCCGGTGTTAACCGTGCAACGCCAGGAATCTGACGTGCACCTGGCTGCCAAGTGGATGACGCCGCATCCCATAAGCGCCGAGCCGGCCGAAAAACTCTCGGCCGTGCGCGCTAAGATGCTTTCCGGCCATTTCCGCACCATGCCGGTCCTAAGCGACGGCAAGCTCGTGGGAGTTATCACCGACCGCGACCTGCGCCGCCACGAGGGCTACCTCGACCATACCGAGGTCAGGCTCGCGATGACCACGGAGGTCGTTACGGTCACGCCTTCCACACCTATTCACGAGGCGGCGCAGCGCCTGCTCGAGCTTAAGATCGGCGCGCTGCCGGTGGTCGAGGACGAACGGTTGGTTGGGATTATCTCGATCAGCGACGTGCTGCGCGCATTTCTCCAGGCAAATTGAAGGCCGAGCCCCGAAGCGTCATGGACCCCGCGACGACCATACGAGCGCAACCTATCCGTCCCGCACGTCCCTTGCCCGCGGTCGTCGCTGCGATGATGCGTGCGGAAATGTACCCGGATCATCCGCCGTGCGTAGAATTGCGTCAGACCCACGTATCGTACGTTTTCCTGGCGGGCGCGTATGTATACAAGATCAAGAAACCGGTGCGGTTCGATTTTCTCGACGCTTCCACGCTCGCCCGCCGACATCAACTATGTCTCGACGAGGTGCGGCTTAACCGGCGGCTCGCCTCGGGCGTCTACCTCGGCGTGGTTGCGATCTTAAGGCGCGACGGTGGAGCGCTGGCGCTGGACGAGGCGTCCGCTGGTGCGGCCTGGGCGGGCGCGGTGGTCGAGTGGGCGGTCAGAATGCGCCGGCTGGGCGAAGCCACGATGCTCGATCGAATGGTGGCTCAAGGTGCGGTGAGCGTTGCGCAGATTCGCGCAATCGGCGCGCGGCTCGCCGCCTTCCACGGCGCCGCCGCCGCCGACAAGGGATGGGAGTATGGCTCGGCGGCGTCGATATGGCGGCTGGTGCACGGAAACCTGGGAGAACTCGCGCTCGATAGCGCGAACACGATCGCGCCGGCGGAAGTGGATGAGCTCGAGCGCTTCGCCCATTCGATAGTCGACTTGCGCTGGAGCTTGCTCAACCGCCGCGCGCGGGGCGCCCGCGTGTGCGAAGGCCACGGTGACCTGCGCTGCGAGCATGTGTCCCTCGCCGGCGATACGATCACGATCATCGACTGCGTCGAGTTCAGCGAGGGGCTGCGCTACGTCGACGTCGCTTCGGACCTTGGGTTTCTCGCAATGGACCTCGACCGGCTCGGCGTCCGCGGACTCTCCGACGAGTTGGTGGGAGGTTATCGCGAAGTTTCAGGCGACGCCGATCTGCCGCTGCTCATTCCGCTGTACAAGATACATCGCGCGCTGGTGCGTGCCAAAGTTGAGAGCCTGCGGAGCCGCGACGCCACGACCGCGCCCGATCAGCGCGCCGCGGCCGCCATCGCCGCGCGCCGCTACGTCGATCTCGCGCTCGATTTCGCACGCGCGTCGCGGCCCGCAATGGTTGTGGTATGCGGACTTTCGGGCAGCGGCAAGTCCACTGTGGCGCGCCGCTTGGCGGACCGGCTCGGATTCGAATGGCTGCGCTCGGACGAAATCCGCAAACGGCTGGCCGGCGTCACGCCCGCCGAGCGCCTCTCCGATGGCTACGCGACGGGTGCCTATAGCCGCGAGTTCACCCAGAGAACCTACGCCGCCCTGCTCGAAGAGGCCGCGGCCCGGCTGGGCGACGGCGCCGGGGTGATCGTCGATGCCACTTTCGCCGCGCCCCCCTATCGCGCCGAAGCGCTCGCGGTCGCGGCGCGCACCCGACGTCCGCTGCTGTTCGTCGAATGTGTCGCGAGCCACGACGAGATCGTCCGCCGGCTCACTCATCGCGAACGCCGCGCCGGCGAAATCTCCGATGCTGGCGTCGCGATCTATCTACGCCAGCGCGGCGAGTTCGTCGCGTTCGACGAGATTCCCCAATCCTGCCACCTGGCGGTCGATACGGAGCGCGGCCTGGAAGCGGCGTCGGCGACAATCATCGAGCGGCTTAAGAGCCTCGGTCGTGCCAGTGGCTGACGCCGAGGGCGCGCTTGCGGAAGCGGGTGTATTTATGGGCGTTGCCGGACTTGCGGGCCTGGGCAACGAAGAAGCGAAAGCGCGGCTCGCTCGGTTCGGCCCCAACTTGCTGGTCGAGCGCGCGCGCGGCGCACGCGTAGTGCAATGGCTGCGGATGCTTGCCGACCCGATGGCGCTGATGCTGGCCGGAGCGGCGGCGCTATACCTGTTGCTTGGCAGGCCGCATGAAGCAGCCGTGCTCGCCGCCGTGATAGTCCCGGTTCTCGGCGTGGACGTGTTGATGGAGGCACGCTCGCGCAGCGCGCTCAGGAAGCTCGCCAGCGCCGTCGCGCCGCGCGCGCGGGTCTTGCGCAACGGACAGCCCGTCGACCTTCCGACCGCCGAATTGGTGCCCGGCGATCTGCTGCTTTTCCGCGAGGGCGACGTCCTGCATGCCGACGGAATCGTGCGGCGCGCCGCGAATCTCGCCGTCGACGAATCGCAACTGACAGGCGAAGCCGAGCCGCGGGAAAAAATCGCGCAGCCGGGCACCGCGGGATTCCAAGCCGGCGAAGAATGCCGTTTCTTCGCGGGTTCGATGGTGCTCGCGGGGCAGGGCGTGGGTGAAATCACCGCCACCGGCCGGCGCACGCGCTTCGGCAATATCGCGCGGCTGGTCGGCGAGACCGAGTTGCAGGCGACGCCGCTGCAGATGAAGACCGCGCGTGCCGCGCGATGGCTCGTCGGGATCGCGCTTGGTCTCGCGGTGGTGATTTTCGCCGTGCGATGGCTCGGCGATGCGCCGCCGAGCGAGGCCCTGCTGTACGCCGTCAGCTTCGCGATGTCGGCGGTATGTGAAGAGATGGTCATGGTGCTGAGTCTCTTCCTGACGCTCGCGGCGCTGCGCCTCAGCCGGCAGGGAGTGCTGGTGAAGCGTCTGGCGAGCGTCGAGACGCTGGGCTCGACCACCGTCATCTGCATCGACAAGACGGGCACGCTCACCGCCGGGAAATTCGCGCTCGAGGTCCATCGCCCGCTGGAGACGGGCCGGCTCGGCGAGCCTGCGCTGCTGGAGGCCGCGGCGCTCGCTTGCGAGCCCGGCGCGATGGACTCGCTGGAGCGCGAAATACTGGCGCACTGCCGCAGCCACGGCATCGATGTCGAAGCGCTGCACGCTGGTTGGAAACTCGCGTACGACTACCCCTTCGACATCGTGGGCAAGCACATGTCCCACGTCTGGATGCGCGCGCCGGGCAGTGGCGGCGGCGCCGCCGCCGCTCGCATCGTGGCCAAGGGCGCGCTGGAAGGGATCCTTGAGCATTGCCGGCTCGAGCCCGGCGAGCGCGAGCGCGCACTTGCGATGAACTCGGAACTCGCCGGCCAGGGCATGCGCGTAATCGCGGTCGCGGGCCGCTTCGCCGCCGTTGGCGATCCCAAAAACACTGACGCCGCGGGCAGGTCTTTTAGCCCGACGCTCGGGTGTGCCGGTTTTCGTGGCGTGCGCGAGAACGATGAACGCGACCTTGTCCTGTACGGCCTGTTGGGCTTTCGCGATCCGCTGCGTCCCGAAGTTCCGGCCGCGGTCGACGAATGCCAGTCGGCCGGGGTCAAGCTCAAGCTCATCACCGGCGACCATGCGCTTACGGCGCACGCTGTTGCGGAGGCCGCCGGCATCGCCCATGACGACAGCCTGATCGTAAATGGAGCTGAATTCGCGCGTTTGAGCCCGGATAGCGCCGCCCGGATGGCGCGCAGCGCCAGCATCTTCGCGCGCGTACAACCCGAGCAGAAATACCAGATCGTCGACGCGCTGGTGCGCGCCGGTGAAATCGTGGCGATGATCGGCGACGGCATCAACGACGCGCCTGCGTTGCGCCGCGCCCATATCGGCGTGAGCATGGGACGGCGCGGCACCGAGGTCGCGCGCGCAGCCGCCGATGTCGTTCTGCTCGAGGATGACTTCGCCGCCCTGGTGCACACGGTGCGCGAGGGCCGCCGCGTATTCGGCAATATCCAGCACTCGCTGCGTTACCTGACCGGATTCAAATTCGCGCTGGTAGCGTTGGCGCTGCTCGCGCCAGCGCTGGGGCTGCCGATTCTTCTTCTGCCGGTCGTCCTGGTGTGGCTTGAGTTGGTAGTACATCCGGTCTCCGCGCTGGCTTTCGAAGGCGAGCCGGGGCCGCCCGACCTGATGAAGCGGCCGCCGCGCGACCCGCACGCTCCGTTGATCGGCCGCGCGCAGGTCATGCGCTCGGCGTTCTCGGGCGCGTTGCTCACGGTCGCCGCGTTGGCCGAGTACGCGATGGGGCTCGACCGCGGTGAATCGTACGCGCGCGCGACCGCGATGGTGGTGATAGTTCTGGGCAGCCTGTTCCTGATGTGGGCGGAACTCGCGGGCGATCGCCCGTGGTGGAGGACTCCGTTGCCCGCGCGGGCCAGCTTCTGGATCGTTTCCGTGCTGGTCGCCGCGAGCTTACCAATCTTCATGGCGTCGGGTCCGATCGCCGCGCTTCTCCAAATCGCACCGATCGCGGCGCGCGACTGGGCGCTGGCTGCTGCGCTGGCCGTGGTCCCCGTCCTGTGGCGCGTCGGCGGAGCGCGCATCGTGCCTGAAGGTTGGACCTTGCCGGCTGATGCGCATCCGTAGCCCATTGGCGCCAGCGCGATGTGTCCGATAGAGACATCGCGCACGCGGGCCGATTGGTCTTTCAAAAATTCTCCACGTTGGCTGGCCAACGAGCGCGGCTGCTTTTTTGGCACGCTCGATGCTCCAAATATTGTCGGCGAGGGCGACTCGGATTTCAGCGAGGTGTGAAATGGACAAGAATGCTTTTATCAAAAAAGTGGCGCAGCGTGTGGACTGCGACGAGCGCCGGGCCGAATCGCTCACCTTCGCCGTCTTCCAGGAGCTTCGAGACCGTCTTACGCCAGGCGAAGTGGCCGACGTCGATGCGCAATTGCCGGCCGCATTGAAGCCGCTGTGGGAATTCCTTGACCGTCCGGGGCGGCACGTGCGCAAGGTTCACGAGCCGCAATTCGTCGGTGAAGTCAGGCTTATCGCGGCGCTGCCTGATCAACTCGAAGCCGAGCGTGCGGTGGTCGCAGTCTTCGCGACCCTGCAAGAGTTGCTCGGCAGCCCCACCGGGATCGAAGGTGAGGCCTGGCACGTGATGAGTCAGTTGCCCAAGGATCTTAAGAAGCTGTGGCTCAGCGCCCACGAGCGTGTGGCTAAGTCTCAACAGATCTGACGCGGCGTGTGACGGAAAAGCTTTCTTACACTAGAAGCCGTACTGCACGAGGTTTGTCCTGCTGGTGGCGTAACGTCGCGCGAATTCGAGCTGCGCCGCGCTTTCGGCGTGGATCTCGAGTAGCGGCTCGGCACGGGCAACCACGTCGCCGACGGTTTTGAGCAGCCGTACGCCGGCGGCCACGTTGGCGGGCGCGCCGGCGAGCTTCGCGACCCGTCCGATTTCCCAGTTATCGATCTCGCGGATGCGGCCGTCGCCGGGTGCGCCGACCACGGTCTGAAACAGGGCAGCGGCCGGCATCGCGCGCGCGCCCTGCGCGCGCACGATCTCTTCGAACTTACGCAGCGCCGCGCCCGACTCGAGCGTCGTCTGTGCCGCGTGATAGCCGCCCGAGGGTGCGGCCTTGCCGCTTATTTCGAGCAGCCGCGCGGCGAGGAACAGCGATTTCTCGCGCAGGTCGGTGGGCGCGTGCGGCTCTCTTCCGAGAACCTCGAGCACGTCGAGCGCTTCCAGCCGCGGCCCGATGCCGCGTCCGATGGGCGCGCGCGCGTCGGTGATTTCGATATCGACGCGGAGTTCGATACGCTCGGAGACCGCACGGAACAGCGCTCCCAGCCGTTCGGCCTCGGCCAGCGTGCGCACCTTGGCGCTGGGGCCGAGCGGGATGTCGATGAGCACGTGGGTCGCGCCGACGCTCTTTTTCTTGGCCAGGATCGAGGCGACCATTTGCGCCTCGGTGTCCATCTCCATCGGCCGCTCGACGGTAATCAGGATGTCATCGGCGGGCGCGAGGTCGAGCGCTCCGCCCCATGCGATGCAGGCGCCCGTGCGTTCCACGACCTGGCGCATCCGTTGGGCGCCCAGCGCGACGTCGGCCAGCACACCCATCGTGTCGGCGGTGCCGGCAGGGCTGGTAATCGCGCGCGAAGAAGTCTTGGGCACGGTCAGGCCGAGCGCGGCCAGGATGGGCACCACGATCATCGTGGTCCGGTTGCCCGGAATGCCGCCGATGCAGTGTTTGTCGACGATCGGACCGGCGCCGAACTGTAGTTGCGAACCGGTCGCGACCATCGCGCGCGTGAAGTCGGCCAGTTCATCAAGGTCGAGCGTGCGCATCGCACACGCCATTACGAACATCGCCAGCTCCACCCGCGAGTAACGATGATGGGTGACGTCGGCGAGGATGGTGTCGAAAGCTGCGCGATCCAGCCGTCCGCCGCGCAATTTCTCGCGCACCAGATCGACGCTCGGCGGCGCGATCGCCAGCGTGGCGCTGACCGGCGCGCCCTCGGGCAGGCCGAGGTCGCGAAAAGCGTCCTCGGTGAGCCCGATCTCGTCCTCCGCGATGAGCGTGTCGGAACAGAAACCCAGCACCCCGGAGACTTCGCGCGTCTGGCCGGTTTGCGGATCCGTGCCGATGACGCGCGCGCGATCCATCGGATTGAAACCGAGGTTGCCCTTGGCCACCGCGCTGCCATGGATAACGATGATCCGCTCGCGCAGCGTCTCGATGTGCAGGTGCCTTAGCCGGAACATCCCATCTGTCATTGGAGTCGCAACGGCTCCCGCATTAAAGTCGCACTGGCTCCCGCATCAGAGCCGCACTGGCTATTGCATCACAGCCGTACTGGCTGAAGGTGCCTCGCCACACTGGCGTTCCATCCCAAGTCCCTGACTATAGCTGCGCGCAGCGCCTCGGCCGCAACCGGGTCGCCGTGCACCACGTACACCGCCTCGGGTGGGCGCGGCGCCGTGCCGAGCCATCCCACAAGCTCCGCCTGATCGGCATGTACCGAGAACGCCTGGACGTTGACGACCTCGGCTTTGACCGGGACATAGCGGCCCAGCATTTTGAGCTGCGTCTCGCCGTTGAGCAAGCGGCGTCCGCGGGTGCCGTCGGCCTGGTAGCCGACCAGGATCACGGTGTTGGCCGGGTCGGGCAGCCGGTGGGCGAGGTGATGGAGCACGCGCCCGCCGGTCGCCATCCCGGAAGCCGAGATAATGATCGCGGGGCCGGCCAGCGCGTTGAGCGCGATCGATTCCTCGACCGTGCGCACCTCGGTTACGTTTGCGGGATCGAAGACTTCCGAATTCGCGGCGATCTCCGGGCGCATCTCCTCGTCGCCGCGCTCGGCGGCCGCGCGATAGAGTTTGAGCGCCGCCAGCGCCATCGGGCTGTCGACATAAACCGGCACTGCGGGCACCCGGCGCGCGCGCACCAGGCGGTCGAGATGGAACAGCACGACCTCGGTGCGGTCGACCGCGAACGATGGAATTATGGTGATGCCGCGGCGCGCGATGGTCCGCGCGAGCGCCTGCTCGAACAGTGCGAGCGAGGCGTCGTCGTCGTGGCGGCGGTCGCCGTAGGTCGATTCGATCACGATCACCTCGGCGGCCGCAGGCGGTTCTGGCGCACGGAGCAGCGGATGGTGCGGGCGGCCAAGGTCGCCGCTGAAGACGATGGTGCGCGGACGCGGATGGTCGAGTTCGAGCACGACGCTGGCGGCGCCCAGGATGTGTCCCGCGTGGCGCATCGTGGCATGGATACCGGGGGCGAGCGCGACTCGCGAGTGAAAGGGCGTGGCCATCAGCGACTCGAGCGAACGCAGTGCGTCGTCCTCGGTGTAGAGCGCGCGCGCCGGCGAATGCTTGGAGTAGCCGTGCCGATTGGCGTAGCTGGCTTCTTCTTCTTGCAGATGGCCGCTGTCGGGCAGCAGGATGCGGCATAGCGCGAGCGTGTTGGGCGTGGCGAAGATCGGCCCACGATAGCCGTCGCGCCGCAATGCCGGCAGGTAGCCGCTGTGGTCGAGATGGGCGTGGCTGAGCGCGATCGCGTCGATCGCCGCCGGTTCGATCTGGAACTTGTCCCAGTTGCGCAGGCGCAGCTCCTTGAGGCCCTGGAACAGGCCGCAGTCCACCATCACTCGCGCGCGTCCGTCTTCGATCAGGAAGCGGCTGCCGGTCACGGTGCCGGCCGCGCCGAGAAAGCGCAGGGTCGGGGCGGGGCTCGAGTGTTTGGCGCTCATCGTGTACTCCCGAGCGGCGTGCTTACCAGCGGCGCGCATCTCATCCTGTCGACGGGTTTCAGGGTTCGCGACACGCGTCGATGATAGCCGAATCCGGTTGGCAATGTGGCTGGATTCGGCACTGGTTAGGAAGGGTCAGGGCTCGCTGTCACTGACGAATTCTCGATCTGCGTGAGGCTGGCCTGGGTGCATCGAATTCTATCTAATCGTCTTCGATGCGGATTCACCAACTCTCAGGCGCCGACGCCATCGCGAGCCTCAACAGCAACCCTCAAGGCTTGTCATCCGCGGAGGCCCTGCGCAGGCTCTCCGAGTACGGCCCCAATCGGGTGGAAGAAGTCGCGGGCGAACCGATGCTGCTGCGGTTTCTGAAGGAGTTCACCCACTTTTTCGCGCTGATCTTGTGGCTCGCCGCGGTCCTGGCCTTCCTGGCTGAGTGGAGCGATCCGGGAGAGGGCATGGCCAAGGTCGGCTACGCCATCCTGGCAGTGATCCTGGTCAGTGGGCTGTTCTCCTTCTGGCAGGAATTCCGGGTCGAGCGCACCCTTGCCGCGTTGCGCGAGTTGCTGCCGCAGCAGGTCGATGTGTTGCGCGAGGGCAAGGCGGTCAGGCTGCTCGCGGACCACCTTGTCCCCGGCGAGATCGTTCTGCTGGAGCAAGGCAACAACATACCCGCGGATTGCCGTCTCATCGAGGCATTCGGAGTTCGCATCAACGATGCGACGGTCACCGGAGAGTCGCTGTCCAAGCTTCGCATTGCCGAGCCATCCGAAGCCGCCGAAATAATCCACGCGGAGAACATCTTGCTCGCCGGGACTTCGATGGTCTCGGGAGAAGCCAAGGCGGTGGTCTTTGCCACCGGCATGCATACGGAGTTCGGCAAGATCGCTCATCTGGTGCAGACTGGCCGCGAAGCCGTCTCCCCGTTGCGCGAGCAAGTCGCGTACTTGAGCCGCGTCATCGGCATTCTCGCAGTGGTGATCGGCCTGATTTTTTTTGCGATCAGCCGCCTCCTCGGCGTCCCCTTCTGGGAAGGCTTCATCTTCGCCATCGGCATCATCGTCGCGATGGTGCCCGAGGGACTGCTGCCCACCTTAACCCTTGCGCTGGTCCTCGCTACGCAACGGATGGCGAAGCGCCACGTGCTCATCCGCTACCTGCCGTCGGTCGAGACGCTCGGCTCGACCACCGTGATCTGCACCGACAAGACCGGCACGTTGACGCAGAATCGGATGACGGTGCGACAGATCTGGCTTGGCGCGGGCGTGGAATGCGCGCCCAATCCGGGCCTTGGGCCGGCCGCCGCCGCGCTCTACCGCCCTTTCTTCATGACCGCCCGCCTGTGCCACGATCTTAGGGAAGGCGAGCGGCAGGGACGAACGGCGCGTCTGGGCGATCCGATGGAGATCGCGCTGGTCGAAATGGCCGAGCGCTTTTTGTCCGCGCTGCCGGCTTGCAAGAAGCTCGATGAAATACCTTTCGACGCGGGCCGCATGCGCCTATCGACGGTGCATGAGACCCCGGAGGGGCCGACGCTCTTTTGCAAAGGCGCGCCCGAGATGGTCCTTCCGCTGTGCGATCGGATCCTGGCCGACGGCGAAATACGGCCGCTCGATTCCGGCTTGCGCGCGAGGCTTCACCAGAGAGAGGAAGCGATGGCGGCGCAGGGGCTGCGGGTAATCGCGATGTCCTACCGGCCGCTCGGGGAACAGTGGCAGCACGAGCGGGCGGAGGAAAATCTCATTTTCGCGGGACTCGCCGGGCTCGAGGATCCGCCCCGTCCCGAGGTGCCCGAGGCGCTGCGCAAGTGCCGCGACGCCGGCATCGCGGTGATCATGGTCACCGGCGACCATCCTTTCACCGCCCGGGCGATAGGGCGCGAGATTGGGCTCATCGGTTCGGATTCTCCGCTGGTAATCACGGGAGAACGGCTGCGCGCGCTCACCGACACGCAGTTGCGCCTGGCGCTGGACACCCCGGAAATCATCTTCGCCCGCGTCGGCGCGGACCAGAAAAGGCGGATCGTCGAGGCGCTCAAAAGCAAGGGACACGTGGTGGCGGTCACCGGCGACGGCGTCAACGACGCGCCGGCGCTCAAGAGTGCGCACATCGGAATCGCGATGGGGATAATGGGCACCGACGTGGCCAAGGAAGCGGCCGACATGGTGCTGCTGGACGACAACTTCGCCAGCATCGTCAACGCAGTCGAGGAGGGGCGCGCCGTCTTCAGCAACATCCGCAAGTTCCTCACCTACATTCTCGCCCACAACGTGCCCGAGCTGATTCCGTACCTGGTGTTCTCGCTGTTCAGCGTTCCGCTGGCGCTCACCCCGATTCAAATTTTGTCGATCGACATGGGAACCGACTCGCTGACCGCGCTCGGCCTGGGCGTCGAGAAACCTGACCCGCGCATGATGCAGCGTCCTCCCCGCGCGCAACATCAGCGGCTCTTCGACTGGCCCCTGGCGCTGCGCGCCTACCTGTTCCTGGGCGCGATCGAAGCCGCGATCGCGATGGCGGCGTTCTTCTTCGTGTTGCACGGCGGCGGCTGGCGCTACGGACAGGCGCTGGCGATGAGCGATCCGCGGTACCTGCGGGCGACCACCGCCTGCTTCAGCGCGATCGTCGTGATGCAGATCGTGAACGTGTTTTTGTGCCGCAGCGCGACGCGCTCGATTTTTTCGACCGGGATTCTCGGCAACCCGCTCATCTGGGGCGGGGTGATAGTAGAAATCGCGCTGGTCGCGCTGATCGGCTACACGCCGCTCGGCAACTTCATTTTTGGAACCGCGCCAATCGGCTTGCGGGCGTGGCTGTTCATACTGCCCTTCGCGGAGGTGATGCTGGTCGCGGAAGAAGTGCGGAAACGGATCGTGCGCAACTACTGGAGCGCGTAGTCACCCTCGACGCGCGGGAGTTGCCGGCGCGCGTGACGCGCACCGGTCTGGATCGACTGCAGATAGGCGACCAGTGCGGCGATCCGCGCCTGGACCGCGGCCTCGTCGTGCGTCTCGGCATAGAAACGCGTACCCCATACCGGCATGTCTCGCGGGCCGTGAGCTTTGACCGTGGCGCGGCCGTCGATGAAGCGCGCGACCTGACCCGCGGGCAGCGGATTCCCGAAACGCTCCGAGAGCCGGCGCAGGTTGGCCGGCGGCGTGGTCAGCGCGCGCGCCACCGGACCGTCGCCCTCGCCGGTCAGCCCGTGACATGACGCGCAATACTCAAGATAGACTTGCCGCCCCTGCGCAACGGCTTCATCCCTGGCGCTCGCCACGGAGCCGAACATCAGCAGCAGCCCAGCCAGTACAAGAATCCATTTGCCCGTCGAGGTCATCAGTTTCTCCTGCGCTCACATTACTCTCTGGTGGCTGCGCCGCCTACGAGCCGGGTTTCCATGCCGCGTGCGCGTCAAAGCAGTCTGGAAACTGTTCGGTTTTCGCGACCGGCTGCCGAATTTTAAAGTGTGTCCGCCGGAATCAGTTTCGGCTCGCGCGGCTGTTGCGCTAGGTACCAATCGAAACAGCTCGCCAGAAAGGGCGCGGCGGTTCGCGCAATCACGAAAGCCTAAAAACCTTGGTTTGACGGCCATTGTTCAACCCAGGCGGGTGATGGCGCGGGTCTGGGCGCCACTACCGCCTGCAAGTCACGGCCGTATACGCCTGTCTGCGCTGCTCGATTGGCCGTAGCGATTGCAAATGCTGATGCACTGGCTCCCGCTTGACGTTTCGACCTTTGGACCGAGCGTTGACCACGTCTTTCGCCTGATTCTTTACGTAGTCGGCGCGTGGTTTATCGTGGCCGAGGGCGCAATACTCTATTTCGCTTTCCGGTTTCGTCAGCGGCCAGGCCGCGTGGCCGCTCATCTTCGCGGCGACAACTTCAAGCAGCTCGCCTGGATCCTGGTTCCGGCTCTGGTCGTAGTGATATTCGATTTTGGCATCGACATAGCGGCTAGCCATGCATGGGAGGAAATCAAGCTCGAATCGCCTCCGCCCGTATTGAACGTCAGCGTCACTGCGGAACGATTTGCGTGGATTTTCGACTATCCCGGCCCGGATGGGAAATACGGAACCCCGGATGACTACTGGTCCATGGCCAAGCTGTATGTGCCGGTTAACCAGGTGGTACGCCTGAATATGCGCTCGATGGATGTGATTCACAGTTTCGCCGTGCCGAATTTGCGCCTGCGGCAGGACGTGGTTCCCGGCCGCACAATCTCAGCCTGGTTCAAAGCGACCAAACCCGGCAGCTACGAGATCGAGTGTACTGAGTTGTGCGGGTTCGACCACTACCGGATGCAGGGTTCCTGGTGGTGCTGACTGAGCGTGAATATGCGCAATGGCAACACGAGCACTGGCCATCCGTATGTCAGCACGGCCGCTCTGACCTTGATGCCGCTCCTGTTGATCGGTGGCTTTGCCTTCTGGATTTCACGGGCGTACGCGGCTAAGGCCGCGCGGCGCCGTCACAAACCGGCCACGAGCATGCAATCGGCGATTGATCGGTAGCGGCGCGCCGGATGCCGGCGAAGATGGATCGGCGTGCGCCGTCTTCGCGATGCCGAACAGTTCGACGTCAGCGGCTCACGGTTTCGATCCTGCCCGCTCGACTTTCCGACGATTGGCATTGCAGCATCGCCACGATAACGCGTTACAATCGGCTCACGAGGCGCACTGTGCCTCGCACGGAGAAGACGCGCGATGAAGACCCGCTTCCGAAAAATACTTTGCCCGATCGACTTCGATCGGATTTCAATTCCGGCGTTGGAATTGGCCGTGAGCATGGCCAGACAGCACGGGGGGCGAATCTATCTTTTCTACATCATTCCCAAGATGGAGGCGGCGAGCCTGCGGGCCGACGTCGAACAGGTAGCGATGGACAGTCTGCGCGGAGTCGCGCGCAAGTGGCTCCAGGGCAAAGTCCCCTACAAGATCATCGTACGCACGGGCGTGCCCGTTTCGGGCCTGCTCAAAGCTGAAGCGGAGCTCTCTATCGACCTGGTGGTGATGTCGACGCACGGGCGGATCGGAAAGAAACACACGCTGCTCGGGAGCGTCACCGAGCAGGTGGTGCGGCGATCGGTCTGCCCGGTCCTTACCACCAGACCGGTCTGAACCCGACTTTACTTTTCGAGGGTTGCGGAAAATTGGCCCGCCGTGCATATCGATCGTAGCCTGAGAGCCGGTCGAGGACGCAATTGGGATCTGAAAGCCCGCGATTCTCAATCTCTGACGACCAGAGAACCGCACATATCCCAGCCGCAAAGGGCGCGCAGGCGTTGCGTCCGGAAGATCTCTTCGCCCGGCTCGGGTCGTCACCGGCCGGCCTGACTACGGCCGAAGCCGCGCGGCGCGCCAGGGAAGCCGGGCCAAACGATCCGTCGGCGCGGAGGCAGGGTGGCCCGCTGGCGGAATTTCTGCGCTTTTGCGCAAGTCCGCTGGTGATCATCCTGCTTGCGGCCAGCGTAACCTCCGCGTTGCTCGGCCAGATCGTCGACGCGTCGATCATCGCCGCGATGGTGCTGCTGAGCGTTGTGCTCAACTTCGTGCAGGCCTACCGCTCCGAGCGCGAGGTCGAGCGCTTGCGCGAGAAGGTCGCACCTACCGCAACGGTTTTGCGCGATGGCGCGTGGAGCGAAATTGCCAGGCGTGACCTGGTGCCCGGCGATATCATCCGTCTTTGCGCCGGCGACCTCGTTCCGGCCGACGCACGGCTGATTCAGAGCCGCGACCTGCACGTGCAAGAGGCGGCACTGACCGGAGAGTCGACCCCGGCGGAAAAATCAGCGGGCGACGGGCAGTCGCAGGAGCCCAGCGCGCTCGCGGCCAACCTGGTCTTCCTGGGCACCTCGGTGGTGAGCGGCACTGCCACGGCGCTGGTCGTGGCGACCGGCAGAGCAACGGCCTTCGGTGACATCGTGTTGAGGCTCGCGCTGCGCCGGCCCGAGACTGAATTCGACCGCGGCATCCGTCAGTTCGGCATCCTGATCCTCGAGACGGTGATGTTCCTGGTGCTGTTCATTTTGCTCGTGAATATCGCGATGCATCGCAACGCGCTGGAATCGCTGCTCTTCGCGGTCGCGCTGGCGGTCGGCCTCACGCCGGAATTTCTTCCGATGATCACCACCGTCACCCTGGCGAGCGGCGCCGTGCGGATGGCGCGCCAGAAGGTGATCGTCAAGCATCTTGTCTCAATCCAGAATTTCGGCAGCATCGACGTGCTGTGCTGCGACAAGACCGGGACGCTTACCGCCGCCGCGATGACTTTCGACCGGGCGTTGGATTGGTCGGGCGAGCCCTCGGAGCGGCCGCTCTCATTGGCCTATCTGAACAGCTCGTTCGAAACCGGGATCAAGAGCCCGCTCGACGCCGCAATTTTGACGATACCTCGCGAGGACGCCGCGGGTTGGGAGAAGACCGACGAAATACCATTCGACTTCGAACGCCGGCGGCTTTCGGTCGTGGTCGAAGGACATGGCAAGCGGATACTCATCGCCAAGGGGGCTCCGGAAAGCATCCTCGAGTGCTCCACGAGGTACGAAACCGCCGGGGCGGAGATGCCGCTCGGCGAAACCGAAAAGAAGCGCTGCCACGACATCTATCAGGGCTTGAGCGCCGACGGGTTTCGCGTGCTCGCGGTCGCCTGGCGTGCGGTTGTTTCGCGAGAGGGTCTCACGGCGGCGGACGAACGCGAGCTTGTCCTGGCAGGCTTTCTTACCTTCATCGATCCGCCGCTGGAAGGAGTGGAGAGTTCGCTCGCCGCGCTCCGCCGGGACGGAGTGACGGTAAAGATCGTAACTGGCGACAACGAATTGGTGACCCGCCATATCTGCCAGCAGGTGGGTATCGACGCGACGCGCGTCGTACTCGGAGATGAGATCGAAGCGATGAGCGACCCGGCGCTCGCGCAAGTAGCGGAACAGGCCGACGTGTTCGCGCGCGTGTCGCCCGGCCAGAAGAACCGGATCATCCGCGCGCTCAAGCATCGCAGCCATGTGGTCGGCTTTCTCGGCGATGGCATCAACGACGCGCCGTCGCTGCATGCCGCCGACGTGGGTATCTCAGTGGCCGGCGCGGTCGACGTCGCCCAGGACGCCGCCGATATCATCCTGCTCGAACGCAACCTCGCGGTCCTGCATAGCGGGATAATCGAGGGGCGCAAGGCTTTCGGCAACGTGCTGAAGTACCTCTTGATGGGGACCAGTTCGAATTTCGGCAACATGTTCAGCATGGCCGGGGCGTCGCTCTTTCTGCCTTTCCTGCCAATGCTGCCGACGCAGATTCTGCTCAACAATTTTCTCTATGACCTGGCGCAGGTCACGATTCCGACCGACAACGTGGATCCCGCGTACATCCGCCAGCCGCAACGCTGGGACATCGGGATCGTCCGCAACTTCATGCTGGTGATCGGTCCGATCAGCTCGATCTACGACTTCCTGACGTTCTACGTGCTGCTGTCGCTGTTTCATTCCTCGGAAGCGCTCTTTCATACCGGATGGTTCGTAGAATCGCTGGCCACCCAGACCTTGGTCCTGTTCGTGATCCGCACCGCGGGCAGTCCGTGGAGCAATCGGCCGAGCCTGCCGCTGGCGGCCACAATTCTCCTCGTGGTCACGGCCGGGATGCTTCTGCCGTTCACCAGACTCGCCGCGGACCTTGGGTTCGTGCCGTTGCCGGCGCCGTTCTTCGCATTTCTGATCGTCGCCACGGCAACCTATCTGGCGCTGGTCGAGTTGGTGAAGCGCAGGCTGATTAAGGGCCTGCTTGGTCCAACCGGGACCATTTGAAATCCCGCCCGTTGGACGGGACCTATCTAGCGGCGGATCAAAACCACCACCGACCGGGCGCGAACCCTGTAGCGCAGCGATGCGAGCGGCTCTTCCGCTCGTGGTTCAAAAATATCTTTGGGACTTTCCTGGGACGTATCGACGACCCTCAACCATTCGTGCGCTTCGCCTTCCGCGACGGTGAAATCCAGATCCTCCCAATAGCAGTTGATCATCGTGTAGAAATCGGAATCTTGTAGCCGGCTGCCGCGCAGAAAAAACGCCAGCGTATGGGACGTATACGATTCATCGGGATCCGTGCCGACCCCGTGCCAGCGAACGTCGTCACCCCAGAACGTGCTTCGGCCAATCGACGGATGAGCCTTGCGCAACGCGATCATGGTTTTGAAGAATCTGAATATATCGGGGTTCGCGTCCAAGCGGCGCCAATCCAACCAGACGATCTCTCCGTCTTCGTTGTAGGGATTGTCGTTGCCGCGCTGCGTGTTCATGAACTCGTCGCCGGCAAAGAACATCGGCGCGCCGTTGGCGAGCATCAGCAGGCAGCAAAAGTTCTTGATTTGCCGCTTGCGCAGGACGGCCACTTCCGGCGGTACGTCCGCGTCGCCTTCCCATCCGCAATTCCAACTGGCCTGATCGTCATTGGTGTAGGCGACCATGTCGTACAGGCAGAGGCCGTCGTGACAGCTCACGAAATTGACGCTCTGATGAGGACGGCAGGCATTGAACAAATCGTCGGGGAAAAGATCGGTGCTGCCGTGCAGGCGGGTCATCAGGGCCGACACCAATCCATTGTCACTCTTCACGAACTGCCTGACCTCGTCGCGGAATTTTCCGTTCCATTGCCGCCAGGTCAAACCGGGAAAGGCCCGGCCCAGGACATACCCGCCGCCCAACTCGCCCTGCCAGGGCTCCGCGATGAGCCGCAGACCGGCCAGTGCGGCGTCCGCGCTGATCGCGGAAATGATCGCCGGATCCTGGTAGTTCAGATTCCCGGCATCATCGCGCATGAAGACCGAGGCCAGGTCGAAGCGGAATCCGTCGACGCCCATTTCGCAGGCCCAGTAGCGCAGGCTGTCGACCACCAGCCTGCGCACGGCCGGATGCGAGGTGCGCAGGTCGTTACCGCAAGCGCTGAAGTTGAAGTAGCGTGAGAGATCGTTGGGATCGAGTGCGTAGTAAGTTGAGTTGTCGATGCCGCAAAAGCTATAGGTCGGGCCGTTCTGATCGCCCTCGGTGGTATGGTTGTAAACCACGTCCAGGATCACTTCGATGTCCGCCGCGTGAAGGGCTTCGACCATCGCCCTGAACTCCGCCTGCGCGGCCTCGGCATCGGAATTTCGCGCATAGCCATGATGCGGCGCGAAGAATCCGAGCGTCATGTATCCCCAGTAGCTGCCCTCCTGCGGATCGTACTGATGCACTGGCATCAACTCGACCGCGGTGACTCCCAGGTCTTTCAGATACGGAACCATCGCGGCCACGCCGGCATAAGTACCGCGCGTGCGCTCGTCCACTCTTGCGCTCGGATGTCTTGTGAAGTTGCGCACGTGGAGCTCGTAGATGACGAGGTCATGCGTATGCCGGCTCGGCCGCTCGTCCGCGCGCACCAGGCCGGCAGACGTCCTGGGAGGCAGGATCCCGAGCGGCGCCTTGCCGTCGTTGGCGCCGAATGCGGTCGCCGCCTGTCGGCTGAAAGCCGGCGGGAGAAAAATGCCGCGGGCGTACGGGTCAAGAAGAACTTTGTCGCGGTCGAAGCGCTCGCCGAGGCCGGGACTGAAGGGGCCGTCGACCCTGTAAGCGTAGTATTTGGCTCCCGCGATTTCCGCGGCCGGCACCAGCATATGCCAGTTCCTGACCGTCTTGTGCGCGGGAAAATCGAAAGCGAAAGTTTTGATCGGGTTTACGAAATCGCCGTCGCCATAAACCAGCAGCGAAACCGCCGTCGCGTCGGTTGAATAAAGCGCGAAGTTGTAAGCTTCGGCTGACTCGATCCAGGTCGCACCGAGTGGCGTCGAAAACCCTTCGGCGCGGCCCCACGCGTCCAGTCCCATGGCCGTCTCCTTCAACTCGACTCATACAGCGCGCTTCGCGTGCCTCGTCGAAGCCGCCAGTCGGATCCGTTACCTCGCTAAGGGCGAACCGTTGGAATCGTTCGGCGCGATGCCTTCACAGGTATCCGAGCTCTCCGGCCCTTAGGCGAAGCTCATCCCTGAACTGCGGATGCGCGATCGCGATCAGCGCTTCCGCCCTTTCCGGGCTGGATTTGCCGCGCATGTCGGCAACGCCGTACTCAGTAACGATGTATTGGGTGTCGGCGCGCGGATCGGTCGCCGGCCCCTCGATCTGCGCAACGATGCGCGAAACCGTGCCATTCACGGCGGTCGAATAGGCGGCCAGAATCGATTTGCCTCCCCGCGAAAGCTGCGCGCCCCGCACAAAATCCAACTGTCCTCCAGGGGCGCTGTACTGTCTGCCGTTGACGGTTTCTGAATTGACCTCGCCGTCCAGGCTGACCTGCAGGAAGGCATTGATCGAAACCACCCGGTCGTTGCGGCCGATGACGTAAGGATCGTTTACGTAGTCGACCGGATATACTTCCATGCTCGAATTGTCATGGAGGAATTCGTAGAGCTTCGTATCTCCCCCCGCCAGCGTATATACGTTCTTGTACCTGTTGATGTTCTTGTACTTGTTGGTTACCGCCCCCGACTGGATAAGCGCGGCCACCGGCGAGGTCATCAGTTCCGTGTGAAGGCCCAGGTCCTTGTGATTTGTCAGTGCGCTGCATACTGCATTCGGCACGCCGCCTACACCGATCTGCAAAGTGGCGCGGTCGGGCACCAGCTCGACGATGTGTTTGCTGATGGCGCGATCGAGATCGGTAACCGGGCGAACCGGCAATTCGGGCAGCACGCTTTCATGCTCAACGATGGCGGTGACCTCGGAGATGTGAACCGAGGAGTCGCCGAAAACGCGCGGCATCCGCGGATTCACCTCGACGATCAGCCGCTTCGCGTTGCGAGCGGTCGGAATCGTGTAATCGCCATTGGTGCCGCAACTGAAGAATCCGCCCTTGTCCATCGGCGCGACCATCACCACGAAGGCGTCGATTCCGATCTCGGCCAGAATCCGCGGCATGCCGCTGAAATTGCCCGGCATGTAGGACAAGACCCGGCGGTTCTCCTCGCGCCCCCGCCGCGCCAGCTCTCTTTCAACCACGGTCGGAAAGAAGGGATGCGGCTTGATGACGTCCATGTATTCGTACCGCAGGATCGTCATCATCGCCGCGGGCGCGGAATGGGAATAGTACACGCGCAGGTTCTCGATCTCGCCGGCTTTGATCCGGCCTTCCAACGCCTGCAACAACGCCGGCGGTTCACTGATCGCCATTCCCATCGACAGCGTGCCGCGAGCCTCGATAATACGCACCGCCGCCGCGGCCGTCATCAGCTTCGATTTGTATTCCGCCTCGTACAACTTTCACCTCTGCGCATGCTCACCGATGGATGGATCGGAAACATCTTGTAGTTCCCGGTCAACACCCGTGGCCATGCGATCCTGACGCAGCATAACGCATGCCAGAGGAACCTTGGAATCATCGCGGACGCCCGGAAGTGTTTGTCGCCAATAGGTCCATTGCCAATAGAAACGTGACTCCAGAGGGAGCACTGTGCTCGCTAGCAAGTCTGCGCTTGCAGGCTTGTGCTATTCAACCGCGTGCTCTGGCCGATTGGCTTCCAGGAAAGCCCTCGCGGCGTTGGATCTTGCTGGGCGGGTGAAGTCATTTCTGTTAAATGTCTGATCAACGCGTTTGATTCCGCTGGCGAGCTATGTTTTTGGTCAGGATGACGCCTGCTCGGGCTGTGGAACATGAAGTCGTACAACATACTAATCGAAGGACCGTTGATGGAAGATACAGAATGCGGCTGACGTTGATTGGATCTCTCAAGCGAGGAGTCCGCGTTTGGATTGTCGCACTGCTGATATTTGTGCTCAGCGTGGCGAACGTATGGGCGGATACGACAGGCAAGCAGGATTTCGACGACAACTGCGCTTCTTGTCATGGCAAGGACGGCAAGGGTCATGGAGAAGCGCTGTATGTCATTCCCGAAATCAAGCCGTCGGACCTCACCAAATTGACCAAGAACAATGGAGGCGTGTTCCCAGCGGAGCGGGTGTATCAATCAATCGATGGGCGGGCCGGCATTCCCGCGCATTCACGCATCGATATGCCGTTTTGGGGGACGACCCTTCAGCAGCCAGGAAAAGAGTTTAGCCCTGAGAGCGAAGCGAAGGTCAAGGTGCGGATCTCAAATATGGTCAGTTACATAAAGAGTCTCCAGGGAAAATAGCCGGCGCCAAACTCGTGACTGGTCCGCCGCAAAAGCCTGCCTGTATAAGTGACAGTTCCAAGTTAGTCAATCGCGCTCGCCTTCGACGATCGAGAGCATCGAGGGATTGTGAACTATCCTCGTGAGTTTCAACCCCGCACGTTTATACAAATCGCGGAACTCATCCGCGGTACGCTCCCGTCCCTTCAATTGGATCATCAAAAAAATGTCGATAATTTTGCCTGGATGCGGATGGTTAGCCGGCGGCAAGACCACGTTGACGGTAAGTACGCGTCCGTGTTCCGTCATCGCGTCGCGACATAGGCGCAGCATTTTGACGCAATCCTCATCGTCCCAGTCCATGAGGATTCTTTTCATGATATAGGCATCCGCACCCTTGGGAACGGATTGAAGAAAATTTCCTCCGATGAGTTCGCAGCGGTCGAGAACTCCAGCGGCGGCCAGGTACTCAGGCTCCTTCACGATGAGCGGATGGTCGTAGAGCACGGCTTTGACGGTCGGATTGCGCTTGAGAATTTCTGCGAGAAAGCCGCCGCGGCCGCCGCCGACGTCGACGATCCGCCGGAACGGGTAGTGCTCTGATTTTGTGTTGATAAGCCTGCTAGGTTCCGTTGTTCATCTAAAAGATCCTCCCTATGCTTGCTGCATGAAAATCGAAGCATCGGAAAGTGCGGTGGGGCGCCAAGGCAGCCTTCTCCTTGTGCGCCGTAAGGGCAAGAAGGCCCGCAAGTCCCCATCGGGAATCTCTACAAATGATTTGGTATTTACGGCCCACCAGGGAGAGAATGCGAAGGTTTTTCCACAGGTGCTCTGCCTCTACGTGCCTACCGGTCAAATCGTGGCCGACATCACATATGGCAAAGGAACGTTCTGGAAGCACGTTCCAAAGAGCGCCTACAAGCTCCTCGCAACGGACTTGGCGCGGGGTATTAACTGCCGGTCTTTGCCCTATGGTGATGCTTCAATAGATTGCGTCGTTTTAGACCCCCCTTACATGCATACGCCAGGCGGCACGGCGCATGATGGCCATCAAAATTTTGAGCAATATTACAAAAATAATGGCGCAGATGGAGCGGGAGCTAAAAAGTACCACGAAGCGGTCTTAGACCTATACTTCCAAGCTGGCAGAGAGGCTTGGCGGGTTCTCCAGCCCGGCGGCATATTGATCGTTAAATGCCAAGATGAAGTGTGCGCCAACAGACAACGCTTGACTCACGTGGAGATTATCAATGACTACGTTTCGGTGGGATATCTCATAGAGGATTGCTTTGTGCTTCTGCGAAACAACCGTCCCGGCGTCAGTCGGATCATTAAGCAGATCCACGCCCGAAAGAACCACTCATATTTTCTTGTGTTTAGGAAGGCCCGCTCAAAAGATCGGCTTCCGAAAAAAAGGAGCTAAAAGGACGAACATTGACGATCGGATAACCTGTGGCCAGCCGAGCGTATGCCGCTGGAGGATCCAAATAGTAAATACGATCGAGTTGCGCGATGAACATCTGATAAACGCGCCATTGGTCGGGTAGGCAAATCTCCACAACATCTAGCTTCTTTCGATCCAATTTCGTTTCGGTCAAGGCGACTAAAAGTCCTCGGAATCGTCCGGCACCATAAATACCATCCAACACTCGCTGATGCGCCCATACTTGGATCACACGCTCACGCGTAGAAATCTTGATGGGTACGTGGAACTTTGATCTGCCAGCGCCCAGGTCGAAGATGAAGTCAGTTGGAAGGTCACCTTTCATGTCCAGGTTGAGGACTGTTGCGCTGGTTTGCGGATTAGCTCCGAAACGGTCCGCCAGAAGGTGTCCAGCAAATATCTCGAAATAGGTGGCCGGCGTTTTTT